>Ga0208820_1000433_pt1 | contig 31503 bp, 26 predicted proteins | sample June2015DPH_16_5_FD_184713 | JGI IMG/M metagenome (GOLD analysis project Ga0208820, IMG submission 184713) | Peatland microbial communities from SPRUCE experiment site at the Marcell Experimental Forest, Minnesota, USA - June2015DPH_16_40... | ecosystem: Environmental > Terrestrial > Soil >...
TAGACGTAGGGGATCATCTCGCCCGGCAAATCGCCCTGGCGTTCCACGCCCAGAATCTGATTTTCCAGTTCCACCAGCCGGCAGCTCTCCAGGCGCAGCTTCCACAGGCGGCGCGCGCCGAAGAGCAGGTCCAGGTGTTCCATACGGCCGAACGGATGCGCGGGCGCGCCCTGCGAGCGGCACATGCGGAAGCGCGTTTCGAGCAGCGGCTGGTCGAACGCCTTGCCGTTGTAAGTCACCAGCACGTCGAACTGCGCCAGGTGCCCGGCCAGCCGCCACAGCAGCGAGGCCTCGTCGCCGTAATCGCGCATGAAGAACTGGCGCAGCCGGAATCCCGCTGGTTCGATCGCGCCGACGCCGACCAGGAAAGCGCAGGTGCCCGTTCCGCCCGCCAGACCGGTGGTCTCCGTATCGAGGAACGCCCACCGCGCGGGCGGGCTCTCTGGAATCGAGCCGCCCGAAAGCGAATCGAGCAGATCCGCGGGCAACTCGGCAAGGTCCGAAATGTCCACGCTGCCGTGGCGGCGGTGGCGCTCCCAAAGCTTCTCGGTTTCGAAGTGCTCGCCGTGCGGCGTGCGCACTACTTCGCCAGAGATCAACTGCTCGATGGAGCAGCCTTCCGCCAGTGCCGCGCGCGGCGCGGAGCGAGGCCCGGCCGCGTACTTGCGGTCAATGCGCGCCAGGCGCTTGCGCAGGACGGCGAGTTGTTGCTGGAGATCCTCCACGCTTCGCCTTTTCTTTGCCTACTATAGCGGTTCATGTCCTCGCTTTCAAGCGTGGCGCGGGCAGTCTTGCCTGCTGTGTCGAGATTCGTCTCGACATTTCTTTTGCGGTGCGTGCGGCAATCTGCCGCCGCCAAGAAGCGCGGACCCCCTAGGCGAAGTCCCCGCCCAGTTCGGCCAGTTGCGCCGCGGTGAGTGGCTGCTCGGCTCGCGCGGCACAGGGCCGCGCTTGATCGGCTTGCCCGTTTGTTTGCCAGGTCTTCCCTATCGCAGCCTTCGCGTCCACACGGCCAGCGCCGCCAGCAAATCCTGGATCGATTTCCGGGTGCGTTCGTCCGTTAAATTCCCCGCCGCGTCGAACTTCTGCGTCGCGCCACCGATCATCACTTCCGGCTTGTTCAACGCGTGCATATCGAGGAACACGAAACACTGCCGCAAATGGTATTGCGCCCGCGCCGACCCAAACGGGCTCACCGAAGCGCCCATCACCGCCGCCGGCTTCCCCTGCCAGCAACTGTCGCCATACGGCCGCGAGCCCCAGTCAATCGCGTTCTTCAGCACACCCGGAATCGAGTAGTTGAATTCCGGCGTAACGAACAGAATCGCGTCCGCCGCGCGCACCCGCGCTTTCAATTCGGTGACGCGCGCCGGCGGCGACGTCTCGTCGTCCTGATTGTAGACCGGAATGCCATCGAGATCGAAAATCTCCACCCGCACTCCCTCCGGCGCCAACGCCTGTGCCGCGCGCAGCGCCGCCCGGTTCAAAGAGTCTTTGCGCAGACTCCCGGCAATCCCCAAAATCGTCACTGTTGGTTGCATCTGTTCACTAGGATGCGCGCTATCATCGAAAAGATGCGGGCGCGGGCATTCTGGAAGGCGGTAACCGTGGACCACAGCGACTTTTTGGACGCACTGATTGCGCTGCTGGCGGAGAACGGCGTCCGCTACTGCGTGATTGGCGGGCAGGCCGTCAACGCATTTGTGGAGCCGCTGGTCAGCCTTGACCTCGACTTGGTGGTCGCGGTGGATCAAATCGCCGGTGCTGAGGTTATGCTGCGCGAGCGCTTCAAGGTCGAGCGCTTCCCGCACAGCCTGAATATCGAAACCGCCGGCTCCGACCTCCGCGTGCAGATCCAGACCGACCCGCGCTACTTTGGGTTTATCGATCGCGCCGAATCTCGCGAAGTGCTCGGCGTGACGCTTCCCGTAGCCGCGCTGGAGGATGTCTTGCAGGGCAAGATCTGGGCGGCTTCCGATCCTCAACGGCGCCCCAGCAAGCGGCGCAAAGATCTGCTGGATATCGAGCGCATTCTGGAAAGCAAGCCGGGCTTGCGCGCGCAAGTGCCGCCAGCCATCCTCTCCCGGCTAACCTGAGCCCAGATTGAGCTCCCTCCATCCGCCCACGCTATCATAAATAGGAAAGACCTCCCGCATGGCTGTCAAACCCGATCCGCAAATGGGCGTCAATAGCTGGCTCGAAGAAGAACTTTATCGGCAGTACCTTCTCGACCGCTCCGCCGTCGACGAAAGCTGGAAGGAAGTGTTTGACGCGAGCGGCCCCAGCGTCGCTCCTTCGCCCGCGACTCCCTCCGGTGCCCAGTTGCAGCCCGGTGGGGCAGGCTTCAGCCTGCCAGCCCCGCCCGCGGGCGGCCAGTTGCAGCCCCTGCGCGGCGCCGCCGGCCGCATCGCCGAAAACATGGCGGCCAGCGTTTCCATCCCCCTCGCCGCCTCGCAGCGCACCATTGCCGTCAAGGTGATGGATGAGAACCGCCGCATCATCAACCAGCACCGCGCCGTCCTCAGCCTGAGCAGGGTGTCTTACACGCACTTGATCGGTTGGGCGGTGGTCAAGGCGCTCGAGGAGTTTCCCGGCCTCAACCAGGCTTACGCGGAAAAGGACGGCGCGGCGTACCGCGTGGTGCACCCGCACGTCAACCTCGGCGTAGCGGTGGACGCCGCCGCCAAGGATGGCGCGCGCAACCTGCTGGTTCCCAATATCAAGAACGCCGGCACGCTGAACTTCCAGGAATACCTGAACCGCTTCGACGACCTGGTCGCCCGCGCCCGCACCGGCAAACTGGTCACCGCGGATTTTCAGTCGACCACCATTTCGCTGACCAACCCCGGCACCGTCGGCACCATGTCCTCCAGCCCGCGCCTCATGCTGGGCCAGGGCGCCATCATCGCCACCGGCGCCATCGACTATCCGGCCGAATACCACGGCACCGCCCCCGAAACGCGCGCCACCCTCGGCATCAGCAAGGTGATGACCCTCACCTGCACTTACGATCACCGCATCATTCAGGGCGCCGAATCGGGCGCGTTCCTGGGCCGAGTGCAGGCGCTGCTCGATGGCGCCGACAGCTTCTACGAAGAGGTCTTCGATCATCTGAAGATTCCGCACCAGCCGGTGCATTGGGAAACCGACCGCCGGCCGGGCCTTCCCGGCGCCGCTTCCACGCGCACCGCCGAAATCGCCAAGGAAGCCGCCATCATGCAGATGATCAACGCCTACCGCGTGCGCGGTCATCTCATCGCCGATCTCGACCCGCTGGGCCACGAGCCCAGCTATCACGCCGAGCTCGACCCGGAGACATATGGCCTCACCATCTGGGACCTGGACCGCGAATTCCTCACCGGCAGCCTGGGCGATGCCATCGGCGAAGCCGGCCCCAAGCCGCTCGCCACGCTCCGCGAGATCCTCGAAACGCTGCGCGAAACCTACTGCGGCAAAATCGGCTGCGAGTACATGAACATTCAGGTGCCGGAGCAGAAGCGCTGGTTGCAGCAGCGCATGGAGCCGGACAAAAACCACTGGCCCCTGGAAAGTCAAACCCGCCTCCGCATTCTGCGCAACCTGATCGCAGCCGAAGGCTTCGAGCACTTCCTCCACTCCCGCTTCGTCGGCCAGAAACGCTTCGCGGTCGAAGGCGGCGAGACCACGCTCGCTATCCTCGAGGAGATTCTCGAACGCTCCAGCGCCGCCAACGTCAATGAGATCGTCATCGGCATGGCGCACCGCGGCCGTCTCAACGTCCTCGCCAACGTGGTGGGCAAGGACCTCAAGCAGATCTTCTCCGAATTCGAAGGCGACATCGATCCATCGAGCACGCAGGGCTCCGGCGACGTGAAATACCACCTGGGCGCCCACGGCGTGCGCCGCTGCGAAAACGGCCGCGAAATCGTGGTTTCGGTCGCTCCCAACCCCAGCCACCTCGAAGCCGTCGACCCCGTGGTCGAAGGCATCGTGCGCCCCAAGCAGGACCATCTCGGCGACACCGCCCGCGAGCGCGTCATCCCCCTGCTGATCCACGGCGACGCCGCCTTCGCCGGTCAGGGCGTGGTGGCCGAGACGCTCAACCTCTCGCGGCTCGATGGCTATTCCACCGGCGGCACCATTCACCTCATCATCAATAACCAAATCGGCTTCACCACCCTGCCCGATGAATCGCGCTCCACGCCGTACTCCACCGACGTCGCGCGCGGCGTGCAGGCGCCCATTTTCCACGTCAACGGCGATAGCCCGCAGGCCGCCGTCCGCGTGGCGCAAATCGCTTTCGATTACCGCCAGAAGTTCAAGACCGACGTGGTGATCGATATGATCTGCTACCGCCGCCACGGGCACAACGAAGCCGACGACCCCAGTTACACCCAGCCCATCCTCTACCGCAAGATCAAGGAGCATCCCTCCGTGGCCACGCTCTATGCCGAGAGCCTGGTGCGCAAGGGCGTGGTGACCGCCGAAGAAGTCGCCGCCATCCGGCAGCAGGTCAACCAGCGCCTGGCCGCCGGTTATGACGCCGCGCAGGAGCAGGCCGAGCGTTACGAGTTGCAGGAACTGAGCGCCGTCGCGACCGGCGAGATCTCCAGCTTCTGCCCGCGCACCGCCGTCAACCAGCAGGTCCTCGAGCGGGTGATTCGCGGCATCACCAATTTCCCGGACACGTTCCACGTGCATCCCAAGCTGCGCGGCTTCTTGGAAAAGCGCCGCAATGCGATCGCCCAAGCGACGCCCCTCGATTGGGCGCTCGCCGAATCGCTCGCTTTCGGCACGCTGGCTCTGGAGGGTACCGCCGTCCGCCTCAGCGGCCAGGATTCCGGCCGCGGCACTTTCAGCCAGCGCCATCTGGCCTTCTACGATTTCGAAACCGGCAAGCGCTACATCCCTTTACAGCACATCTCGCCGGATCAGGCCCGTTTCGATGTCTACGACAGCTCCTTGAGCGAATACGCCGTGCTGGGTTTCGAATTCGGTTACAGCGTGGCCGATCCGCTGACGCTGGTCATTTGGGAAGCGCAGTTCGGCGATTTCGCCAACGGCGCGCAGATCATGATCGACCAGTTCATCTCCTGCGCCGAATCCAAGTGGGGGCAGCCGAGCGGCTTAGTGATGTTACTGCCGCACGGCTTTGAAGGGCAGGGCCCCGAACATTCGAGCGCCCGCATCGAGCGCTACTTAGTCCTTTGCGCCGAAAATAACATGCAGGTTTGTAACTGCACCACTCCCGCGCAATACTTCCACTTACTCCGCCGCCAGATGTACGGCGGCTCCGACCGCCGCGGCGTGCGCAAGCCGCTGATCGTTTTCACTCCCAAGAGCCTGCTGCGCCATCCACGCGCCGTTTCCACCGTCCACGATTTCTCGACCGGCGGCTTTATCGAGATCCTGGATGACACTGGCGCCGATCCGCAGCGTATCTCGCGCGTGGTCTTCTGCTCCGGCAAGATTTACTACGACTTACTGCAAGCCCGCGAGGAGCGCAAAGCCGATCACGTCGCCCTCGTCCGCGTCGAGCAGCTTTATCCCTTCGCCTACAGCCAGGCCGCCGACGTCCTCATCAAATACGCACCCACCGCCGAACTCGTCTGGGCGCAGGAAGAGCCCAGAAACATGGGCCCCTGGCGCTATATGCACGAACAGATGCAGCCCCTCGCCGACCCGACCCGCCGCGAAATCCGCTACGTAGGCCGCGCCGAATCCGCCAGCCCCGCCACCGGCTCCGGCAAGCGCCATCAACAAGAGCAGCACGAAATCATCGACGACGCCCTAACCCCAGGCCCGCTGTCGCAGACCAAGAGGGTGAGGTTGGTGGCGAAGCGGAAGAAGTAGGGGGAGAGGCAGCTACAGCTAGCTGAGCTGGCTTCGCAGCCAATCAGACGGCTTCGCCAAAATCTCCGTCCGAGAAGGCCAAACGCTCCTTGATGGCCTCGACAATCCTTTCGCCGCGGTCCTTCCAAAACGTGCTATACCGCCGGTAGTCGAGCATGTCGCGGTCGATCATCGCGCGCTTCATCTCGCTGTCGCTGACATCGGCGAAAAACTGCGCAGGATGCCTATCGCTCTTGTTCTGATTCTTGCCCTTGGCGAGAATCCAGAAGTTCCCGAAGCGATTGATTTCCGATTCTTCGACTCCCTTCTTCCTCAGCTCTGCCCTGGGGAAAATGTGGTCGATCTGGCCGGCGTTCCGTGGGTACTTGGCTTTGTCGTTGCTCAGATTCTGGAGGACGTGGAGCGTCAAAGGCACGTTCGCCTGTAGCAGCCTTTCGTTGAAACCCGTGATCGATTCCCAATACTTCACCCACGCGACAGCACGATCGAAGGGGAAATGGTAGTCCTTCTTCTCAACCAGCGGCCGAATTTCCTGGCGGATGAACTTCCATAGGCGGCTGTCCGCGTAACGCGAGAACGGGCGCGCAAACGCAAACACGTACAGAGCCTTCCGGAATGCGTCGATCTGCCCCGTCGGCACCTCGTGCTTAGGCGCATGAAACAAGTAGTAAACGAAGGGCACGAGAGTGGCCTGCCCGCCGAGCAGACCGCTGCTGGAACACCAGCACTCTTTCGATACCGAGTCTACAACCGACCTGATCGCGTCACAACAAGCCTGAAAGTTGTTCCGCAGTCGGCCTACGTTGTCCTTCTTCCGCAGGTAGTCCAGGTCGAACTTTGTTCCCAGGCCGGACACGGCGAAAAGGCAGCGGATGACGAAGTCGGTGTCCAGATCAAAGGAGTTGCCCTCGTTAATCTCACGGACGAATTCTGGCAGACTCTCCGCAGACTCACGCCAGTTGAGCTTCAGCATGCTGAAAATGAGATCCGATCGGCTCAGCGGCGTTCCTTCACGGTTCACACGCACGAAAATCTCAAGAACGTCAGCTTCCGATTTACGGTCCGGATTGTCGCCGGGCAGGTCCTCGTCGATCACCGACACCTTCAGGATGTTGGGGTTCTTTGCCAGAACCTCGTCGAACCGCGCGATATTGACGCGCAGCCTCACCTCGTCGTCCTCGCTAAGCGTGACCTCCTGTTTGATCCGCTTCTCCAGCGCGCTGCGCTCCTTAACGCCGGCCGCGAAGAGGTCGGCGACCTTCACCAGGTATTTCGGCCCCCCGTTTTTCGACGCGTCCGGCGCGCTTAGGTCTGCCTTCATCTGCTCGTGCCAGAGTTCGAATCCCTCCTTGTCGAGGAATTCAAAATCGTATTTCTCGTCGGACACATCATCCGACTCCCTCCCGCTCAACACGTCGAGGTAGAGCGACTTCCCCTCATAAGAGCCGTAGAGGGCTATATACAGCGATTGCAGCCGTTGCTGGCCGTCCAGCACCAACTTCCGTTTGTTCCTCCGCTTGTTCTCCTTGAAATCGTGGATCTGGCCGGCCCGAAAGGCCCCGCTGAACGTGCGGTACTGGAGGTCCAAATACGTTTCCCACAGAAGCGCGATCCCAATTGGGTAACTCCGCATGATTGAATCGAGAAGGCGGAGCACCTTTTCCTCCGGCCACACAAAATCCCTCTGTATAGCGGGCAAAACTATCTCTTCGTTCTTGATCTGATTCAGCAGATTGATGATACTCATTGGCGTGCGCTCACCGTGAGAGTCAGCTTCCTTAGATAGAAAACTAATTGTACGCCAGCTAGCCGGAGAAGGCTGCGGTAATTCAAGGGCAGAGTAATGGCCTATTCGAGCTCAGGCTACGAAACTCCGGATTTCGCCAAACCGCCCCGGCCCCCTGCCAGCCAACGCGTAAAAGGGGTCGGCAAAAGGGGTCCCGCGTAAATGGGCCAGACGCATCTCTGCGCAGGCAGCACGCCCGCTTGACATGCGATATCGCTCAGATGTACATTTGGTACAGGAGCTCATACCCATGCCCGCTGTCAGCACTGTTGTCGCGCGCAACGAGTTTTCTACCGTCCTCAACCGAGCCGCGTTCGGCAAGGAGCGGGTCATCCTGGCGCGGCGCGGCAAAGCCATCGCCGCCATCGTGCCCATGGATGATGTGAAGCTGTTGCGTGCGCTGGAAGACCGCGCCGATCTGGCCGATGCCATCGCGGCTGAGCGCGAAGCTCTCGAAAAGGGCACCACCTCCCTGGCCGACCTCAAACGCGACTTGGCGCTATAATCCGGCTTCGTGCCGTACTCGATACGAATCTCGCCGGCCGCGGACCGCGAGATCCGCAAGCTGGACAGGCCCATCCAGAAGCGCATCGTGAAAAAACTGGACGACCTGGAGCAAGAGCCGAGGCCGAACGGCGTGGAAAAGCTGTCGGGTGGTAGCGAGGCACGGTATCGGGTCCGTGTCGGCGATTACCGCATCGTCTACCGCATTGACGATGACGTGCTCACCGTGCTCGTACTTAAGGTTGGCAACCGGAAAGAAATCTATCGCAGCCTGTAGGCTTTCCGCCTACGCCGCCCCATTCCGCGGCCGCACTGCCTTCGGCACAGCTTCCTCCACCAAAGAATAGTCCACCATTTGACCCAGCCCCATTCACCGATCCACCAAGTATTCCCAACCCCCCATCCCACAAAGGCTTGCAGCCATTTTCCACCCTCCGCGCACCGCTTCCGCCCGCCCTCTGTGTCAAAGTAAGCATAGGGAGGTGGCGCAGGTCCCCGACCTGCGAATGCCCCGCTTCAGGACATGCAAAATGCCAGCCTGTGACCTTATCTGTATCTGTCAAACAAATCTATGAAACAACCAGTCAAAACGGGGCAGATTGCCCCACGAACAGCCAACGGTTTCTCTTGTTTTCAATGAGTTAGCCACACGAAGTGGGGCGAATTCGCCCCACGCCGGCGGGGCTGGCCGCGCCAGTTTACGGCAGCTCTTTCCGCAGCTCGGGGTACACCACGCGGGCGAAATCGGCGGCCGCATCCGTCGCGACCCTGTCCTGCCCGTTGAACGACGGAACCACGATTCGCACTAGCGCGACATCCGTGCGGTGGTCGCGCAGCGCGTCCACCAGAATCCACGATTTGGCTTCCCATTCCCCCGCGATGGTGCGGCGCGGAGTTTGATACCAATACAGAACCGCGGAGCGAAACCCGCCCTTGCTGACGATGTACTGGGTTGCGGCCAACTGCCCGGCCGGCGTTTCGATGCTGACCGTGCCGGTCGATTCGGGCAACCAACCCGCGCCCGGCAGGCACACGCGAGGCGAATGCGGCTGGCGGTCGCCCTTGGTCTGCGAATTGAACCAGGCGACCAACACCTCGGCCTGCACGACAGGCCCGGCGGAAGTTCCCGAGTAATACATGCGGTCGAGCAGCCGGTCGGATCGAAGCTGCGCTTGCACCTCGGGCTCGATCGAAATCTCGCTCGATTGGCTCCAGCGGCCGATCTGGCGGGGGAACGCGCTCAAATCCGGAGTGGAGGGCACACGCTCGGCATGACCTGCCCACTGAACCGTGAGGGCTTCGGCCACCAGCAAAACCGGAACCAGAATCTTGAGTGGATCAGGCATGGTGGCGGGCGCCGATCACGTGGAATAACTGCCGTGCCCCGGCCAGCGCGGCCAGGCAGAGCAGAAAAATCACCGCTCCCGCGGTAAAGTGCGGAGCTCCCGAATCGAGCGCCGGAATGGCAGCCGAAGCGGCAACCCGCATGGCGTTGGCGACGATCGCCAGCGGCACGGCCACCACCAGCAGCGCGACCCTCATCCAAGCTTTCGGGTCCAGGATATAGGCGAGCACCACCGCCATGAACCCGAGCGGCAACAGATAGCGGATTCCATTGCACGCTTCCGCCACCGCGACGCGATGCCCGCCCACGTCCAAAATGTTACCTTCGCGGATCACGCCGATTCCGCCCGCGGACAACATTCCCGCCGCCATGCGGCTGGCCAGCAACTGCAACGGCAGGGTGACCATGTTGTACGCAAACGCCAGCTTGGGGAGCATGAAGAGACTGAGAAACAGCGGAAAGGCCCAGGCGCGTAGCCGGCCGAAACCTTCGAGACACACAATCGCGCCCACGGCTGAAAGTAGGAGCGCCACCGAGGCGGCGAACAACCCGACGCCCACCACCGCCGCGAAATGCAGGGCTGCACCCGCGACGAGCAGTGGAATGCCCCACCAGCTCGGCTGCGCCGGCACCGAGCGCCACTTGCGGCGCTCGGCCCAAACGATCCAGCCAATTACGACGGGAACGAGGAAGCCATGCCCCATGTCTTCATCGTTCCACCACTGCGCGGCCATCCCGCCGAGCGTCGAGAGGTGACAGGCGAGCAATGCCGCCACGGCCGCCATCACGGCCCAGCGAGATTTCATGAATTTCATTCTACTGCGGGTGCGGAAGCGGCCGGCAGTCTTCGATCCCACTTCACTCTTCGCGCCGATCCGGCTCCGGCCGCGCGGCTGGATCGGCCTCCGGTTTGGCGGGTTTCTTTTTTTCGGCCAATACCGCGGCGAGCACCACAGCCGCTGGCACCGCCGCCAACAGCGCGTACTTGATCTTACTCTTGCGCGGCTGGGGCATATCCGGAGGCACCACCCCGCCGTCAAGCGAGCGTTCGATGGCTTTCCCAATGCGCATTTCGTTCAGGTCGTACTCGAATTGTTTTCCGCAATCCAGGCAGACCACATAGCACTGGCTGTGCGGCTGGCCGGCCTTGGTGATCGGCGACACAGGGCGGGTAAGGCGCCGGTGGCCACAACGGAATAGCAGGTTCAGCACCGTGTCGATCATAAACGCTCCGCCGAGGGCCGTCCCCTCACTATATTGTCGCAGGGTTCGCTGTGCGCCGCGCAATCCGTCCATAATGTAAACAGGTGGACCGGTGGGTGTCTCGATGACTCAGGGCGATCGCCGGCAGCGGCATTGCGCCGAGCTTCTGTTCGTGGCTATTTGCGCTGGTGTTGCGGCGCACGCGGCAACGCCCGTCGCGTTGGTGAACCCCGGCATGGAGCCGCCGTACACCGCCGTGAATCTGAACAACGGCACCATCTCCGGCTACCTGGCCCACGGCTGGGAAGAAAACTCGTCCTGGGCGAGCGCGGCCGTTCAATACTCCGAGGACACCAACGACCCGCACAGTGGATCGGCGAGCCAGAAGGTGGTCGTTTCGAGTGTGGGCAGCGGCCGGGTGCAGTTCATTCAGCAGTTCGGCTTGCAGGCCGGCAACGTCTATACCGCGTCTGTCTGGCTGCGCGGAACGCCCGGCCTGCAGGCTTCCCTCGTGATTCAGCAGGCCAACTCCCCCTACGCCACTTACATCCAGAACTCGTTTGCTCTAACTGGGGATTGGCAGCAACTCACCGCGAGCGGCTACATCACCACCACCGAAGATGCGTACCTGATGGTCGCCATCCCCGCGCCCGGCACTCTGTGGGCGGATGACTTTGCACTGTCCTTTGCGCCCGGAGCGTTCGCGCCCGCGCCGCGCATCGGCCCGATTCCTACGTCGTTCTTCGGCATGCACGTGGAGAACTTCCTGCAGAGCCAACTTCTCAACAGCGGATTCGAGCCGCCCTATGTCTCGGCCGGTGTCAACAACCCGATCTCGGGCAATATCGCGGTGGACTGGTCCGACAACTCTTCATGGGGAGTTCCCTATCCCGATCCCACGGTGACGTATTCCGAGGACACCAGTATTCTGCATGGCGGCACGGCTTCCCAAAAGGTGAGCGTGCAAATCGTGCCGCCCAACACCGCTGTGCAACTGGTCCAAGCGCTGACCGTGATTCCCGGCGAGGTTTACGCATTTTCCGCGTGGCTGTGCGGCGACGCGGGAATGCAGGTCGACGTGATCCTGCGCCAGGCCCCCGCACCATACACTTACTATGCCCATCAATTGCTAACGCTCACGGGCACGTGGCAGCAAGCCACCGTTCGAGGGACAGTAGCCGATACGGGCAGCATCCTGCTGATGTTTCACGCCGCGCAGCCGGGCACGTTCTGGGTGGACGATGTGCAGTTCACGGATGCCTCCGGCGCCCCGGTCTCCGGCGGCGTGCCTTGGCCCACCGCCAAATTCGGCACCCTGCGGCTGTGGGACACGGGAACTTCGTGGACTTCGCTCGAGCCGCAGCAGGACGTGTGGAATTGGCAGCCGCTCGACATCTGGGTAGCGGCCGCGGAGCAGCACGGCGTGCCGGACATTTTACTCACACTGGGACAGACGCCTCCCTGGGCGTCCACCAATCCCGACGATGTCAATTACATCGGCGCGGGAGCTCCCGCGCCGCCCACCGACAATCAGTACTGGCGCGACTATATCACTGCCGTCGCCCAGCGCTACAAAGGCCGCATCCGCTATTACGAGATCTGGAATGAGCCGAACGATCCCACTTATTACACCGGAACCGTGGCCGAACTGGCGGAACTTACCGCCGAAGCCTACAGCATTATTAAGTCGGTGGACCCAGGTAACACCGTCTTATCGCCGGCGGCCTATGCGCCGGGATACCTGAACCAACTCCTCGAAGCCGGCATCGCGCAGAACGTGGACATGATCGCCTATCACTTTTACGAAACGCCGCCGGAGGCGACTGCCTCCGACATCGCTAACGTGAACCTGGTGATGGCCGCGAATGGCGTGAGTGCGATTCCCCTCTGGGCCACCGAAGGCGCCTCCGGCGACAACACCACCGCGCCCGAGTCTCTCGCGGCAGCCTACCTGGTGCGCAAGTATCTGGTCCATCTCGCATTCGGTTCCATCCGCTTCGACTGGTACGCCTGGGGCAAGGCCACCACCTTCTGCGTGGGCACCGAAGAGAACGATCCGCGAGAGCTGACCGAAGCCGGCCGCGCGTTCGGCATCCTATTGAACTGGCTGCACGGCGCGTCACTCACCGGCGCATCCATCGATGCCTCGGGCACCTGGCAGATCGGACTGATCCTGGCCGGCGGCAACCACGGACTGATCCTGTGGAACCCGACGGCAACCGTGCAATTCGCCATCCCCAGCACGCTCCACTCCGCGTCCCAACACGATATCTTCGGCAACGCCACACCGGTTGATGGAAGCAGTGTGACTATCGGCGACTCACCGGTGCTGTTGATGGGCCATCGGCAAGGCGGGCGATAGGGCGGCGGAGCGGCATATTTATCGCCCCTGGGTGCCGACTAAGCCGCGCGTCCAGACATCGGCCAGTGTGAACGCCATCATGATGAACAGCCAGAGGAACGCGCCGGCGGCGGCGAGCTGAGTTAGCTTGGTGCTGTGGCGCATGTGCATGAAGAATAGCGCCACCAGCAGCATCTTGACGGCGGCGATGAGCAGCGCGATCACCACGCTGAAAGCGCCTAAGTCGATGTAGGCTACGCCGGTGGTGATGCCGGTGAGAGCCAGCAGGATCAGCCAGATGGCCGTGTAAGTCTTGACGGAATCGACGTGTTCGCTCATGGCTATCTCATGTGACGGTCAATCAGGTAAAGCAGGGGAAACAGAAAAATCCAGATGATGTCGACAAAATGCCAGTAAAGGCCGGCGATATCGACCGGAGTCATGTACTCGGCGGTGAACCGCCCACGCACGGCGTGATATAGAAGCCAGCTAAGAATGCCGGCGCCCACCACCATGTGCAGCGCGTGCAGACCGGTCATGGCGAAATAGAGTGAGAAGAAGAGCTGCGCCGGTCCCTGCTCCGCCGCGCCTTCGAAATAGAAGTGCGCGCCCGGAATGTGATGCTCGACGAATTTCTGGTTCCACTCGTACGCCTTGACTCCCAGGAAGACCAGGCCCAGCAGCAGGGTAAGGATAAGGAACCATATGAGGGCTTTGCGACGCCCAAGCTGAGCCGCGCGCACGGCCATCACCATGGTGAAGCTGCTGCACAGCAGGACAGCCGTGTTGAGCGCGCCGATCCACGCAGTGAGCGAGGTGGATGCCATCCCGAATACGACGGGGTAGGTGTTGCGGTAAACCGTGTAAGCCAGAAACATCCCGCCGAAAAACATCACTTCGGTGATGAGAAAGACCCACATCCCGAAGGTGGAGGATTCCTTTTGCTGTTCGGCGGTATTGAACTGCTCGCGCAGCGCGAGCGATTCCACGGGAGCGTGAGCCTGCTCAGCCAACTTCAACCCCCTCTCTGACCACCGTGCTGTAATCGTAAGCCTCGTGCGTCACCACCGGGATCTCATCGAAGTTGTGGACCGGCGGCGGCGATGGCACCGTCCACTCCAGCCCCGTCGCGCCCCAGGGATTGGCGCTCGCCACTGCGCCGTAACGCAGCGACCACATGAAGTAAAACATGGGGAACAGATAGCCGATCGCCAGTACGGAAGCGCCCGCCGTGGAAAGCACGTGCAGCACCTGGAACTCATCCGGATAAACGTGGTAACGCCGCGGCATGCCCATATAGCCCAGAATGAACTGCGGGAAGAACGTCAGATTGAATCCTACAAAGATAATGGCGGCGGATAGTTTGGCCCAGTTTTCCGGATACATGCGGCCGGTAATCTTAGGCCACCAGTAATGCAGCCCCCCCAGGAACGCCATGATCGTGCCGCCGACCATCACGTAATGGAAGTGAGCCACCACGAAGTAAGTGTCGGTAACGTGCACGTCGAAGCCCAGGCTGGCGACAAATAATCCGGTGAGGCCGCCAATGGTGAACAATCCGATGAAACCGAACGCATACAGCATGGGAGTGGCGAACGAGATAGATCCCTTATACAAAGTCGCGGTCCAGTTAAAGACTTTCACCGCGGATGGAATCGCCACGAAGTAACTGAGAAACGAGAACACCAGGCCCGCGTAGACCGACTGCGTGCTGACAAACAAGTGGTGTCCCCAAACCAGGAAGCCGATTACCGCGATGGCCATGCTCGAAAAGGCGACAAAATGGTAACCGAATATCGGCTTGCGCGAAAAAACCGATATGATCTCGCTGATCACGCCCATGGCCGGCAGCACCATGATGTAAACGGCGGGGTGCGAATAGAACCAGAACATGTGCTGGAAGAGTACAGGGTCGCCCCCCAAGGCCGGGTCGAAGATGCCGATGTGAAAGGCACGCTCGCAGAAAACCAGCACGAGAGTGACCGCGACTACCGGCGTACCCAGCACCTGGATCACCGCGGTGGCGTAGTTAGCCCACACGAACAACGGCATGCGGAACCACGTCATGCCGGGCGCCCGCATGCGATGCACGGTGACGATGAAGTTGAGGCCGGTGAGAATCGAGGAAAAGCCCGAGACGAAGATACCGAGCGCGGTGGCGATCACCCAGGTGTTGGAGTAGGTGGTACTGTACGGCGTGTAAAAGGTCCAGCCGGTGTCGACGCCGCCGGCCAGCATGGCGAAAAGAGCGAAGGCGCCGCCGATCACGAGGAGATACCAGCTCAGCAGGTTGATGCGCGGAAAGGCGAGGTCGCGCGCGCCAATCATCATCGGCAAAAAGAAATTGCCCAGCGTCGCCGGTATGGACGGGATCAGGAAGAAGAAGATCATCGCAATCCCGTGCATGGTGAAGAGCTTGTTATAAGTCTCCGAGGAGACCAGGTTACCCTGCGGTGTCAGCAGCTCGATCCGAATTAGCGAAGCGAATATGCCGCCGATGAAAAAGAAAATGGTGATGGTGATGAGATACAGGATCGCGATGCGCTTATGATCCTTGGTGAGCAGCCAGCTCTTCAGGCCATAGCCGGCGTTCAGGTAGTTCTCTTGGGTCTCAATCGCGGCGGTATTCATATGGCTAACGGTTGCTGGGCGCGGCGGTGGCGACGCCTGGGTTCACGTTGATCTCCGCCGGAGTCGTTCCGGCCCCGGCCGGCGCCGGCGCCAGCGACTTGATATATTCGATGAGTTCTAAGACGCCCTCTTCGGTTACCTGGCCCTGGAAGGTAGGCATCAGCGGCTGATAGCCGGCCACGATCTTCGCATTCGGCTGCAGAATGGATTCGCGCAGGTAGGCTTCATCCGCGTTCACATACCGCCCGTCGGCGAGTTGTACGCTTCGCCCGTAAAGTCCCACGAGGCTGGGGCAGCGGCCCGAACCATCGGCCTTGTGGCAATTGCCGCAAGCCAGGTCCTGGAACAGCTTCTCGCCATTCTCCGCCAGCGATCCGAACGAACGCCCGCCGCTCAGCCACGCCTGGTAATCCTGCGGCTCCATGGCGTAAATCCAGCCAGTCATGCCGGAGTGCTTGGTACCGCAATATTCGGCGCAGAATAAGTGGTACTTACCCGGCTTGGTGGCAGTGAACCAGGTGGTGGAGTAACGGCCCGGCACCACGTCCTGCTTGGTGCGGAACGCCGGCACGAAGAAGCTGTGAATGGCATCCTCGGAAGTCATGGTGAGCTTGACCGGCCGTCCCACCGGAATGTGCAGCTCGTTGATTTCGCGCTGCCCTTCCATGTGTTGCAGCTTCCACATCCATTGCTTGGCGACCACATAGATCTGCATGGCGTTTTTGGGAGGGCGGCTTTCCTTGAAGAATATGTTGGCGCCCCATGCGAACATGACCATGGTCAGTCCGAAAGGAATCACCGACCAGGCGATTTCCAACACCAGGCTGGCGTGGATCGGCTTCGGCAGCTCATTGTCGGAGCGCCGCCGGTAGCGGATGGCGAAGTAGAAGATCGACGCGAAAATCAGCACGGTGAAGAACACCGATACCGCGACCAGGTAAAACAACAGATGGTCCACGTCGGGAGCGAAATTCGACGCCGATTCCGGGAAGAGAGGTATCTTCATAATCTGGATTGTCCAGCCTGCCTCACACTCTGCCGCCGCCCGCGTGCATCGCGGCGCAAAGCGATCGCAATTGCCATTCCACCCACTAACAGGAAAGCCGCGGCGGTAATCCGCAGCAGGTTCATGGCGACCGCGCCGTACTTACCGGTTGCCGGATCGTAATGGAAACAGAACAGGAGAACTTCATCCACCGGCGTGCCGATCTTATTGCGCGACGCCTCCACTAATCCCAGGCGGATGTCGCGCGGCGAATACTCGACGCCATAGAAATACTTCGACACCCTGCCCTCCGGTGTGAGGATCATGATGGCGCTGGCGTGCGCATATTGGTCACTCTTGGGGTCGTACTTATAGTGGAAACCGATCGCATCGGTCACGGCACGGACGTTAGCCTCATCGCCAGTGAGAAAGTGGAAACCATTGGCGGTGTCAGCCCGGCGATAGCGGCGCAGATAGTTCTCCTTCTTAGCCGCCGCTAACTCGGCTGTGTCCTTAGGATCGAAGCTGACCGCGATCACTTCAAAATCCTTACCCGGATCGAGCGAAACCACTTTCAGCGCGCTCACCATTCCGCTCAGAATCTGGGTACACAGCATCGGGCAGCGGTAATAGACCGGCGCCAGAAGCACCGGCTTGCCGGGATGAAAGAACGTGGAAAGCGGGACATCGCGGCCGGCTTCGTCGCGCAGAACGGTCGAGAGCGGGACCTGGGCGTCCAATCTCTGATCGATACCGACGCCGGCGAGCGAGCCCGGCAACACCGGCTTCAGGTTGGAATCCTGCAAGCTGTAAGAAGGCTGCATGGGCGCGGGCTGCCCGGGTTGCGCAAGCGCAGCGGCAGCGAAGAGGAAGATGGCGAAGGGGCGTTTCATTTCGTCTTCCTCTTCGGCGCTTCCGCCGCGGGCGCGGGCGCCGGGTCTACCAGTCCTTCCGGAATTTGGCCGGCCAGTGGACCGCCGGGCGGTTGCATCTTGGGACCCAAGCCGGATGCGGTGGGAAGGCTGACGCCGGCGGCGGCGGTTTGAGGTTGCTCGGTTTGACGCGCGGGCAGATGGCTCGCGGCCAAGAGGTCGATAGCCTGGTCGATCGGAATCCGCACGATGCCGTGCTCGCGATCCACCCAGCCGTAACTCGAGAGTAACTCATACTCGGCGGCACGCTGCGCCGCCAGGTCCTGCGTCTCGGTCACTTCCAGCTGCGGCGCGGGCGGCAGGCGGCGGGCATCGAGAGTGAGCGACTGGGTGGCGCGCGGCAGCACTCCACCGTACTTACCTTCGAAATAACGGAACATCGCGAAGACCAGGCCCAGCGACGCAATGCACGTCAGCAGCAGCGCGATGGCGAATTTGCTGAGCGCCCAGACGTCGGCGTCGGTGCGCTCATGGCGCTGCTCGGGGCGGCTCAGATCGACAGGTGCGTCCGGTTCTGTGTGTTGCGCGTGTTTATTCTCGGCCATGTTCCAAAGCCTCACTGAGCTGCGGATCGTGGAGCGGCAGCAGCGGCCGTTTTTCCAATTGACCAAGGAAGTACGCCAGCCAGATGCCGACCAGCCCGAGCACGGCGGTGAAGTCCATCCAACTCAACCCGAAGGAGCCTTTCAGAAAATCCGGCGCCACTTGCCAGTAAATGTCGACCACCCGCATCAGTAAAACGAACAGCGCGATGTTCCTTAGCAGTTTGAAATTGCGCTTCAGGTCGCGCGACAGCAGTAAGGCGAAAGGCAGCGCGAAGTGACCGATGACGATCGCGAGGCCCACCCACTGCCAGCCGCCATGCAGCCGCACCAGGTACCAGGGAATTTCCTCCGGCAGGTTGCCGGCCCAGATGATGAGAAATTGCGAGAACGAAAAGTACGCCCACAGCATCACGAGCGCGAACATCAGCTTGCCCAGGTCGTGCAGATGTCGCGGGGTAACTACATCCGCCATCGGTTTGCGCGCGGCCAGAAACACGACGACGGCAATCAGGAACGCCATCGAGGAAAGCGCCTGCCCAGCGATCATCAGCAAGCCATACATGGTGGAGTACCAACGGGGGTCGATCGAAAGAACCCAATCGGTGGCCATGAAGGTGACTGCCAGTCCCCAGAAGATAAGCCCCGGCCCCGCCAGCGCGCCCATTTTGCGCCGTGGTATCTGGCCGCCCTCCCTGTCTTCGATGGCCGACCAACGGCGAAAGAACCAGGCGAGGAAGCACCAGCCGCCCAGGTAAATCAGCGCACGAACGGTAAAGAACGGGACGTTCAGATACGGCTGCTTATGACGCAGAAACTCATCGGCCATTACTAAGTTGGAGTGCGACCATGGGTAAAGGTTGCGAATGCCGATGAAGATGGGGACGAAGAGCAGCAGCACCAGCGGCAGCGTCCGCGCGGCGCCTTCGGCCGGGCGGCGTATGATGACGCCCCAGGCGCCGCCGGTGAGATACTGCACCATCAGCCACGCCAGGCTGCCCGAGGCGAGGCCAAGCACAAACAGATAGGACCAAAGCCAGGAACGGTAAAACTGGTTGGGAGACACCAGGAACAAGCCCGCCGCCGTAGCCAGTAGGCCGACGGCGCCTAAAACCGCGAAGCGGATGCGCCATTGCCGCATGATGTCGCGAAGCTCGTCCGTGACCTGGAAATCGGTTGCCTGCGCGATCACTGTCCGCCCTCCTGGCTTAGCCGCGCTTTGGCGTCGGCCGGAATGTCATTGATGGAAGCGTTCTGGCTGAGTTGCAGCGCGCGAATATAAGCCACGATAGCCCAACGGTCTTGAGGCTGAATTTGAGCCGAATAGTCGGGCATGGCGCCGAATCCGTTGGTGATGACGTCATAAAGGTAGCCCGCAGGAACCTGGCGCAGCCGGTCGATGTGATAGGACGGCGGATGACGGAAGCCGCGCCGCACAATGCGCCCATTGCCGGTGCCCAGAGAATCGTGGCACGGCGTGCAATAAATGTTGAAGCGCTCCTGGCCGCGCTCGATGACTTCCTTGGTAACTGGGAAAGGAAACTCGGCGATGAACTTGCCGTCCGGCCCTTTGGCCGTATAGTAGGCGGCGTCATCGTCCAGGTGGCCCCGCGCCACGGTGCCTTCGATCAGCGGCCGCGCCGAACGGCCGTCGGCGAAGAAATCGGTTGGGCGTAGCGGAATGTATTTCGGCTGATCGTGCATGTCCTGCCGGCAAGCGGCGGTTGAGACGGCGAGCAGGAGGACAAGAAAGACCAACACCCGCCCGCTCGCGGGCGTTGGCAAGCTAAAGCGTGCCCTACCTTTAGTGCGCAACTTCGGACACCTCCGTGGGCTCCAGGGTTCCTAGGAACTGGCTGGCTTGGGCCCGATCGAAAAGAGGGTCGGAGGACTCGATGCACAGGAAGAAACGATTCCGGCTGGCGGCGCTGAATCGCGGCACATTGAACACCGGATGATATGGCATCGGCAACCCGCACAGCGCCATCATGCCGAGCACCGCCGATAACGACGCAAACAGAATCGTCAGCTCGAAGGTGATGATGATGAACGACGGCCAACTGTTGAGCGGACGCCCGGCGATGTTGATCGGAAAGTACACGACCGCGATCCAATATTGCAGGAAGAAGCCAGTCAGGCCGCCGATAACTCCGCCGGCCAACACGATCAGCGGCAGTTTGTTCTTGTGCAGGTGCAGCGCGTCAGTAAGTTCCTCGATGGGAAACGGAGAGTAGGCGTCCAGCTTGCGATAACCCTTGGCGCGGGCCGCGCGCGCGGCGCTCACCAATTGCGATGGGCTGTCGAACTCGGCCATCACTCCGTAGATGCCTTGCTCGCTCAACTCTTGGCCTCCTTACTCACTTTGGCTTGCGGCAGTAGCGTCCGCACTTCAAAGATGGAGATCATCGGCAGCGCGCGCACGAACAGGAAGAACAGGAATAGGAACAGCCCGATGGTGCCCAGGTAAGTAGCCCAATCCCAACGCGTGGCGCGGAAAATCCCCCACGAGGAAGGCAGAAAATCCTGCGCCAGGCTGCTGACGATGATCATGAACCGCTCCAGCCACATGCCGACCAGCACCACGATCGACGCAATGAACAGCAACACCGGGCTGCTGCGCACGCGCTTGAACCAGAGGAACTGCGGCGCCACAATGTTGCAAGCCACCAGCGACCAGTATTGGAGCGCGTACGGCCCCGTCATTCGGTGCCAGAACGCAGCCTGTTCATAAGTGTTTCCGCCGTACCACGCGCCGAATAACTCCAACATATACGCATACGCTACAATCCAACCGGTGGCTAGCATGATCTTGCCGCAGTTATCCAGGTGCTTATCGGTGATGAGACCTTGCAAGCCGTAAACCGATCGCAGCGGAATCGCCAGAGCCAGCACCATCGCGAAGCCGGAGTAAATAGCTCCCGCCACGAAGTAAGGCGGAAAGAACGTGCTGTGCCAGCCGGGCACGATGGCGATGGTGAAGTCGAAGCTGACTACCGTGTGCACCGACAGCACCAGCGGCGTGGCCAGGCCAGCCAGCAGCAGAGTAGCGGTTTCGTACACGCTCCAATGGTGCGCCGAACCGCGCCATCCCATCGCCAGGATTCCGTAAATGGCGCGGCCAATCGGGTTCTTGGTGCGGTCGCGCAGCGTCCCCAAGTCGGGCATCAGACCGACGAACCAGAACAGCAGCGACACTGTGGCATAAGTCGAGACCGCGAACACATCCCACACCAACGGGCTGCGGAACTGCGGCTCGATGCCCATAGTGTTCGGATAGGGCATCATCCAATAGAACAACCACGGGCGCCCCATGTGCAGGAGCGGAAACATGCCCGCGCAGGCCACCGCAAACAGCGTCATGGCCTCGGCGAACCGATTGATGGAGTTCCGCCAGCGCTGGTTGAGCAGCAGCAGAATGGCCGAAATCAGCGTGCCCGCGTGGCCGATGCCGATCCACCAGACGAAATTGGTGATGGCGAAACCCCACATCACCGGCGTGCGAATGCCCCAGATGCCCACGCCCTTGGCGAGCAGAACGGTCACCGCCAGCAGGAAGAGCATCAGCAGCGAGCCGCCGAAACCGAAGGCCGCGAACCAGAACAGCGGCGTCTTCCGGGTCAGCACCACGCTCGAAATCTGATCGGTGATGGTGGAGAACGTGTAGCCCGGAGCGATGATCTCGCCTGGCGCGGGCTTCTCGACTACGATCTGTTGGTCGTCTGCCATCGCAATGCTAGTCCTCAATCTCCGGGTTTGGATTGCGCAGCGCCGCCAGATAAGTGGTGCGCGGCCGCGTGTTCAGGTCGGCCAGCATGCCGTAATTCCGCTGCTCGGCTTTCATCTTCGATACGCGGCTGGCGGGATCGTTGATGTCGCCGAAGATGATCGCCTCGGCCGGACAGGTGGCCTGGCAGGCGGTCTGAATTTCGCCGTCCTTCACCGGGCGATTCTGCTTTTCGGCGTCGATTTTGGCCGAGTTGATGCGCTGCACGCAGTAAGTACATTTTTCCATTACGCCGCGGCTGCGCACGGTCACATCCGGGTTGCGCAGCAGCTTGAGGCTGGGAGTTTCGAAATCCGAGAACAGGTAGAAATTGAATCGCCGCACTTTGTAGGGGCAGTTATTCGAGCAGTAGCGCGTCCCCACACAACGGTTGTACACCATGTCGTTGAGTCCTTCGGCGCTGTGCGTGGTAGCTTGCACCGGGCAGACCAGCTCGCACGGGGCGTTTTCGCACTGCTGGCAGGGCACCGGCTGGTTATAGATTTCGGGGTTGTTGTATTTTTCGGGGTCGTTCGGCCGACCGCTGTAATAGGAATCCACGCGCAGCCAGTGCATGGCGCGTCCGCGCCGCACCTGATCTTTGCCTACCACCGCGATATTGTTTTCCGCCTGGCATGCCACCACGCACGCGCTGCATCCGGTGCAGGCGTTCAGATCGATGGCCATGCCCCAGGCGTGGCCGGGGTAGCTCCATCCGGGATAAATGGTCAGCGAGGCCGGCGGATCTTCCGCGCCTTCATGCACCGATTTCGGGTCCTTCAAATAATCCGCGAGATCTCCGGCGCGCACGATGTGCCGTTTCGGGTCGAGCGCGTGCTCGTTCTGCGTGGTGGCGAGCAGGTAGGATCCGTCGGCCTTTTTCGCCGCGAGGCCAGTGTCGTTCCACAGCGCTTTGGCAGTGCGCAGGCCGTAAGGATTGAAGCCCGTGCCCGTGCCGGCGCGGCCAGCCTTGGTGCGGCCGTAACCCAGGTGAACCGTGACCGACTCATCTGCGTGCCCCGGCTGCGTCCACACTGGTGCGCGCAGCGTGCGCCCCTGATAAGTGAGCTCCACCATCGGCACGCCATCGTAACCGGGGGCCAGCGTGTCGGTGAATACGCCCAGCCGCTTGGCCGTCGCCGGACTCATGATGGCGGCGTTGTCCCAGGTGAGCTTCGTGATGGGCTTAGGCAGTTCCTGCAGCCAGCCCAGGTTGGCGAAACGCCCGTCGTAAATCGTCGGGTCGGGACGAAACACGATTTCCAGCTTGCCTTCAAGGCGATATTTCTGCGGCGGCGTAGCCAGAGCCGCGCCGTTCATGGCGGGCGTCTTGGTGGGCAGCGCCGAGCCATCTACCACGCCATCGTGGACCGCGCGCCGCCACCAGGATTCGAAATCGGCGCCCGTATGCTGCGCCGCCCAGTAGCCCTTAACAATTTGATACCCGCCCATTTCCGGGGCGTCCAGGAACATCTGCAACACCTGGTACGCGGAGCGGCCGTCATAGAGCGGCTGAATCAGCGGCTGCTGGATGGTGACCGAACCATCGAAAGCGCGCGCGTCGCCCCAGCTTTCCAGATAATGCGCTTCCGGCAAATGCCATTGGCAGATTTCGGAGGTCTCATCCTCGTACAGGCTCAGGTGCGCGCGCACGCGGGCTTTTTGAATGCGGTCCGCCAGCCCCAGTTCCACCGGCGCGTTGAAGACCGGGTTTCCGCCCAGAATCAGCAACAGGTCCACCACGCCCGCATCCAGATCGCCGACCAGGTCCTCGATCGACGCCACATGGTCCACCGGGCTGGCTTCGATGGAATCGGTGTAGAACACAGTCTTGCCAACGTTGCCCAGCTTCGCGTTCATCACGTGGGCCAGCGCGTGAACGATGGGGGGCTGGAATTCGCCCGCGATCACCAGGCTGGCGCCCTGGTTGCGCATCAGGTCTTTGACCAGGCCGCCCATCCATTTATTGATGTCCCCGTTGTCGCTCTGCTTCGGGCTTTGGGCTGCGCCCAGACCGGCCGCCAGCAGCCACGCGAACTCTTCCACATCGCCGGCGCGCAGCGGCAGCCGATGGTCCGCCTTGCTGCCGGTGGGCGTGGGCATCGGCTCCACCGCGTAAAGCCGGTTCATGGTGGTGTTGGCGCCGTCCACGCGCCGCCGGGCCGCGAATTGGCGCGCGTAGCGCAGGCTGGCCTCGCCGGAAGCCAGGAAATCCGAATCGAGCGACACAATCACGTTGGCGTTCGCCACGTTGCAATAGGTGTGGACGGGATGGCCGAATGCCAGCATGGCGCCGGTGCGCGCGCTGTGCGGCCCGGCCGGTTCCCACTGGTGCCACTTGGAGGCCGGAAACAGCTTCTTGATCGCCGCGAGTTGGTCCGCCATCGCCGGCGATGTCACGGTTTCGGTGAGGATGCGGATACCCGCCCCACCGGTGGCGCGCTGCTGCTCGATCAGGCCGCGCAGCATTCCCAGGAAGTCCGCCCAGGAACGGATCTCGCCGCCTTCGGACGCCGTGCGGCTGCGGTCCGGGTCGTACAGTTGCAGCACCGACGCCTGCCCGAACGCATCGAGCGCGCCCAGCGTGGCCGGGTGCTCCGGGTTGCCTTCCACCTTGGTGGGACGGCCTTCGTGGCTTTCCACCAGAACGCCATTGGCCACGCCGCCGAGCGTCACAGCGGTCGCATAGAAAAGCGGCTTGCCGGGAATCAGATCTTCCGGCTGCCGCACATAGGGCATGATGTGCTCGGTGGGTTGGCGCGTGCACGCGGTCAGCCCGGCCAGCGCCAGCGACGCGCCCATCATCTTGAGGAAGTTGCGGCGCCCTTCGACTCCGTCCTCGTCGTCCGCCCAGCCGATGGCCTGGCGCGGAAACTCGCGCTGCAACAAATCTTCGAACTCGGGCGTGGCGGCCAGGTCCTCGAGGTTGCGCCAGAACTCGCGCCCGCGCTTCCCCTCCAGACGCGCCCGCGCGCCGGCCAAATCTAGGTGTTTCGGTGAGTCGCTCATCGGTGGCAAGTAGAACAGCTCGTCAACACGCGCGTATCTTGTATGTGATTCTCACTCATCAGCCGGCGCCCGATTTCCTGCTGGTCGCCTGCTGGCTGATAGCCCATGGTGGCGATGAACGCCTGCGGCCGCAGCACCTTTTCCGGATTGCGGTGGCAGTCCAGGCACCAATCCATTTGCAGCGAAGCTACCGCCCAGGTCAGCGGCATCTTATCCACCCTGCCGTGGCAGCTCTCACAGCCCACGCCCTTCGCGACGTGAATGCTGTGGTTGAAGTAAACGAAATCCGGCAGGTCGTGAATCCGCGTCCAGCGGATCGATTGGCCCGTGCGGAAACTGGCGCGCACCGGTTCCAACATCGGGCTCGTGCTCCAGATCTGAGAATGGCAATTCATGCAGGTTTTGGTCGGCGGCACGTTGGCGAAACTGGAGCTTTCGACTGACGTGTGACAGTACCGGCAGTCCAGACCCAGCCCGCCGGCGTGATGCGCGTGGCTGAACGGAATCGGCTGCTCGCGCGCCATGAACGCGCGAGTGTTGTAAGCGCTGCGGTTCAGAGCGTCGAACGCCCAGCCCGCAAATGCCAGGATGAAAATCGCGCCGTAGACCGACATGCGCGCGATTGCATTCGCGCTCTTCGGAAAGATCTGGGCCATGCCGCGCTACCTTCGCCCCGCTTCCACTATCACGATGTCGTTAGTCCGCATACAGGAAGACAGCACCCTCGCAACCCAATACCCCCGGTCCCCAGCTCTCTTAACAGATGCAAAACTTGTTACGAAGTTCCAAGCTAATCGCGTTGCACAGTTTCATTAACTCCGGGCGTAGAGAAACGCAGCATTCTCCGCGCGGCTCCCGCCCTCGCTGGTGCAAACCGCAAACTGCGCCACCACCTGGACTGCTGATTTATCCCACAACGACGCGCCCGTGTATTCCCCATCATTGCGCAGCGCATAGAATTTCAGATCGACTGCTTCCAGCCGCTTCCGATCATGGTTGAAGTTCCTCGCCACCCGCTCCAGCGCGTCCAGCGCCGCATCTTTAGGCGCCATCCCGCGGCGCATGTTTTCGACCACGGTGTGCGCGCCGCAGACTCTGAGGTTTTCTTCCCCGCGCCCGGTGGAACCGGCGCCGCCGACATCCTGATCCAGCCACAAGCCGCCGCCGACGATGGGCGAATCGCCCAACCTGCCGGAAATCTTCCAGGCCAGCCCGCTGGTAGTGGTCACCGCCGACATTTCGCCCTTTTCATTAAGCGCGATGCAGTTGATGGTGCCATGCGGCGGGTGGTATGCGTTGCGAATGGCTTCGAGCAGCAGTTCATCGCTCGCCCAGGGAAACTCCCGCTTGAGTTCCTCGAGCCAAGCCGTTTTCTGCGGTTCCGGTGGTGCATCCAGGCCGGGGCCCCAGTTATTGTGGCCGTCGCGATCGCGCAGCGACCTTTTCCATACCAGCCACTGCAGCCGCGATTCCTCCGTCAGCAGGTTCTCTTCCTGAAACCCCTCGGCTTTGGCGAACTTGAGCGCACCGGCGCCGACCAGCATCATGTGGTCGGTATCGTCCATCACGCGCTTCGCAACCTTGGAAGGAGTCTTGATTCCCTCGAGCGCGCCCACCGCGCCCATCCGCCGGCTTGGCCCGTGCACCACGCTCGCGTCCAGTTGCACCACGCCGTCCTCGTTGGGCAACCCGCCGTAGCCCACGCTGGTGTCGCGCGGGTCCAATTCTACGATATTGACGCCAGCCACCACCGCGTCCAGCGTATCGGCCCCGGCCTTGATCATCTCCATCGCCTTGGCGCAGCAGTTGACGCCGCCGTCGAAGCGGTTGGCGCTCGAGATCACGACAGCCCGAGGACCCGGCTTCGCCGATACCATGCGGATCACCGGCAGCGCCGCGGCGCCCAGCATCACCGATCTGCGGCTCCAGTCGATCTTGCTCATCAGCGCGTTTTCTTCTCGATCGGTGCCCCGCGAACCGCCCCGGCGCGCCCGGCCCTTGAGAAGGATTTACATTATGCCACAGCCGGAGCGGGATGGAGTACTCCGGTTTCAGTGGGGCAGGTCCCCGACCTGCCAATTCCGTCCTGCTAAACTGACAGCCATGAGGTATCTCGCGGCCGCGTCATTATTGTTGCTCGCCTGTGCCATGGCACTGGCGCAGAAAGGGCGCGACGTCGAGGTCCTGGAAGCCAAGGCCCGGCGCGTCGAGGAAGGGCGGCTCTCGATCGACGGCCGGGTTCGTGCCGGGAAGCCGCTCAAGGGGTTGACGCTGACCTTCGATTTCCTGACCTCCGACGGCGAACTGCTGAGCAGCCAGAAAACCGCCGTGGAGGATGACGCGCTCAAACGGGGCGATGAGTCGTCATTTCACGCCGAGACCGAGAATCCCCCCGGCTCGGTTCGTTTCAAGATCCGGGCGTTCGACGGCGACGGCCGCCAACTGCGCGTCGGCAACGACGGGCCGTTTGTGATCGATTGAACACCGCCTTCGGCGCCTCCATGGGTCGTCCCGGTTAATAGCCCTTCACAACTGTTGCTTATAGCAGTACTATAGTTAGCAAGGGGGGGCTATGGGACCGTTGTCACGAGTCGCCATGACACCGTATCAGGACGAGCACCTGGCGGTGGATTTCGAGCATCGGACCGTTTCGCTGGATTCCCGACCGGTTGGCCTGACGCGGAAGGAATATGCCTTGCTGGCGCTCCTGGTGAGCAATGCCAGCGAAATCGTTCCTCGGCACGCGTTGCTATGGGAAATCTGGGGCTACGGCGCGGGCATCCGCACGCGGACGCTGGACGTTCACGTGCGCCGCGTACGCAAGAAACTGGGCGGGTACGCCGACCAATATATCGAGACCATCTTCGGCATCGGCTACCGTTTCCAACCGTTCCGCATCATCCGGCCTCGGCAGGATATCGCGCAGGACCCGGTGGCCGGGGTTGCGTAGGAAGCCGATGATGAGACGAGTTGTGTTGCTGGCCGCTTTGGCCGCCTCCAGCCTGGCCGCACAGGATTGGGCGATCGCGAAGCTCTCGAAGAGCCCGCGCCACCAGGAATGGGTCACCGTGAAGCACGACGGCCGATCCGTCGAGACATTCGTCGTCTATCCGGAATCCGCCGCCAAGACGCCGGTAGTGGTCATCATCCACGAAATCTTCGGCATGACCGATTGGGTCGAGGATCTGGCGGACCAGGTGGCCGAGGCCGGCTACATTGCGGTGGCGCCCGATCTGCTCTCCGGCATGGCCCCCAACGGCGGCCGCACCAAGGACTTCGCGCCCAACACGGTGATGGAAGCCATCGGCCATCTCGGCCCGGACCAGATCACCGCCGATTTGAACGCCGTCGCCGATTACGGCCTCAAGCTGCCGGCGGCGAACGGCAAGCTATTCGTGGCGGGCTTCTGTTGGGGCGGCGGGCAAACCTTCCGCTTCTCCACCAACCGTGCGGACCTCAAGGGCGCCTTCGTGTTCTACGGTCCGCCGCCCGCGGCCGATGCCATGGCGCGCATCCAGGCGCCGGTTTATGGTTTCTATGCCGGCAACGACGCCCGCATCAACGCCACTCTCCCAACAGCCAAAGACCAGATGGCCGCCGCAAAGAAGCAATACGATCCGGTCGTCTACGATGGCGCCGGCCACGGCTTCATGCGCGCCGGCGAAGACCCGAGTGGCAACGAGGGCAACCAGAAAGCCCGCGCCGCGGCCTGGGCGAGGTGGAAGCAGTTGCTGAAAGAGCGGTCGCAGTAAAGTGGGGCAGGTCCCCGACCTGCCAACAGTTGCTTGGACCTGCTGGCTATTGAGAAGGCCCTCGGCAATGCCGTTGAAGTCATCTCCCGAAAGGGCTGATCGGCCGATGCCCCTCGGTGGCCAACCCAACTCGCAGATGCCCGCAACGCCCCAGCCAGCTCCCCTCGATTGACAGCCCTACCTCCCGCTGTTAGCCTGAATTTGCATGTCTCAGGCTTCGCCGTTGCGCCGCACGGCGCTGAACTCCGTCCATCGGGCGCTGGGCGCCAAAATGGTCGAATTCGGCGGGTGGGAGATGCCCGTTCAGTACTCCGGGATTCTCTCGGAGCACATGGCGGTGCGCCAATCGGTGGGAGTGTTCGATATCGGGCACATGGGCAAGATCGAGATCCGTGGGCCGCAAGCCGCGCAACTGATCGACTTCGTCACCACCAATGCCGTTCCCAAGCTGAAGATCGGCCAGGCGCACTATACCGGGCTGCTCTATGAGCACGGCGGATTCGTCGACGATATCCTGGTACACAAAGTGGCTGACGACGATTTCTTCCTGTGCGTGAACGCCGCCAACCAGGAGAAGGATTTCGAGCACATCTGCGCGCACAACCGCTTTGACGCCACGGTCGAACTGACGAGCGACCATTACAGCCAGCTCGCCATCCAGGGCCCGCAAGCCCGCGCCACGCTGCAAAAACTGACGCCGGTCGATTTGAGCGCGATCAAGTATTACTGGTTCACCGATGGCGAAGTGGCGGGCGTGCCTGCCCGCATCGCACACACCGGCTACACCGGCGAAGACGGTTTCGAAATCTACTTTCCGCCCGCCGAATCGGAACGCATCTGGACGCGGGTGTTGGAAGCGGGCGCGGAGTTCGGCATCAAACCCTGCGGCCTGGGCGCGCGCAACACGCTGCGCCTGGAAGCCAAGATGGTGCTTTACGGGCACGAGATCGACGCCTCCATTTCGCCACTCGAAGCGGACCTCGCCTGGATTGTAAAGTTCGACAAAGGCGAATTCGTGGGCCGCGAGGCATTGCTGCGCCAGAAAGAAGCCGGCGTGCGGCGCAAGCTCACCGGATTTGAAATGACCGGCCGGCCGATTGCGCGCGATGGCTATGAAGTGCAAGTGAATGGCGTTGCCGCGGGGTGGGTCACCAGCGGCTCGCCCGCGCCGGCATTGAACAAGAACATCGGCCTCTGCTACCTGCCCGCGGAATTGGCGCGGCCCGGGCTAGCCATCCAAGTCATCGTGCGCGGCCAGCCCGCCGACGCGATGACCGTCGAAACCCCTTTTTACAAGCGAGCGAAATGACCATGTATCCAGAGAATTTCCGGTATACGAAGGAACACGAATGGGTCCTGATGGAAGGCGGCATCGGCACCATCGGGATCACCGATCACGCCCAGCAGGAGCTCGGCGATATCGTTTATGTGGACCTGCCCAAGCCCGGCACGCGCGTGGAGCAGGGCCGGTCGATGGGTTCGGTGGAATCCGTCAAGGCGGTTTCCGACATTTACTCGCCCGTCTCGGGCGAAGTGGCCGAGATCAACCCGGCGCTGGCCGACGCGCCCGAAAAGCTCAACGAGGATCCGCACGGCGCGGCCTGGCTGGTGAAGATCAAGCTAAGCGCGCCCGGCGAATTGCCGGATCTCATGTCGGCCGCCGATTATCAAGCTTACATAGGAGCCGAAAAATAGTTGCGCTACCTGCCTAAATCGGATTCCGAACGCCGCCAGATGCTGGATGCCTGCGGCGTCGAGTCGGCCGAAGACCTGTTTGCCCATTTGCCGGAGGCGGTGCGGTTGCGCCGGCCGCTGGATCTGGCGCCGGGGATCTCCGAATACGAAATCGTCGATTATTTCCGCGCGCGGGCCGCCGAAAACGCGAACGGATACGCATCGTTCCTCGGCGCCGGCGTGTACCGCCATTACCGCCCCGTGCTGGTGGATACGGTGGTTTCGCGCGGCGAGTTCCTGACTTCGTACACGCCCTACCAGGCCGAGATCTCGCAGGGCACGCTCACCACCATCTTTGAATTTCAGACCATGATCTGCCAGCTCACCGGCATGGACGTGGCCAACGCTTCCATGTACGATGGCTCGACCGCGGTGCCGGAAGCGGCCATGATGGCGGCGCGCATCACCGGCCGGCACCGCGCACTGGCCGCGCGAAGCGTGCACCCGGAGTATCGCGAAGTGCTCCGCACTTATGCGCTGCACCAGGGGATGCCGGTGGAAGAATTCGGCTACGCGAAGGATTCTGGCGCCATCGACCTCGAAGATCTGGAGCGCAGGATCGACAGCGAGACCGCTGCGGTGATCGTCCAATCGCCCAACTTTTTCGGCGTGATCGACGATGTGAAAGCGGCCGCGGAGATCGCCCACCGCCGCGGCGCGCTGTTGGTGGTGGTGTTCACGGAAGCCGTGTCGCTGGGGATTCTGGAACCGCCGGCCGATGCCGATATCGTCGCTGGCGAGCTGCAATCCTTCGCCATCTCGCCGAGCTACGGCGGTCCATACGCCGGCATCATCGCCACGCGGGAAAAGTTCGTTCGGCAGATGCCGGGCAGGCTGGTGGGTCAGACCGTGGATACACACGGCAACCGCGCCTTCTGCTTGACACTTTCCACGCGCGAGCAGCACATCCGCCGCGAGAAAGCGACGTCGAACATCTGCACCAACCAGGCGCTGATTGCCCTGATGGCCACCGTCTTCATGACCGTTTACGGCAAAGCGGGCCTGCGCGAGCTGGCGTTGCAAAACACCGCCAAGGCGCACTACCTGGCCGGGAAGGTCAGTGCCGCCTTCACCGGGAAATTCTTCAATGAATTCGTCGTCAAGTGCGGGAATCCGGAGGCGGTCAACAAGGCCCTGCTCAAGA
>Ga0208820_1000434_pt1 | contig 31440 bp, 22 predicted proteins | sample June2015DPH_16_5_FD_184713 | JGI IMG/M metagenome (GOLD analysis project Ga0208820, IMG submission 184713) | Peatland microbial communities from SPRUCE experiment site at the Marcell Experimental Forest, Minnesota, USA - June2015DPH_16_40... | ecosystem: Environmental > Terrestrial > Soil >...
GAGCGGCGCCGCCGCGGCGGTGGCCGCGCGCCTGGTAACGCAACCCGAGTTTGCGGGGAAGACGATTGTCGTCATTCTACCGGACTCCGGGGAACGCTATCTGACGTCGGTGCTCTTCGAAGGCATCGTATAGAAAAAGAGGGGTGTTCGGCTGAGCACCCCAGCTTCGTACTGGCCCGACTCCCCCGAACGCGCCAGGCCAAACCAGCTTGCCAAACCGGGCCCGTTGCGTGTAAACTCAATCCATTATTGAGGTTCGCGGAGGCTTGCGAGCCATCGCTCTACTACAAAGACGTTTGGAGGGTTTACGATTCGGAGGCTTCCTTTACAACGTGCGCTGGCATGCCTGGTTATGTGCGTATCCGCACGCGCCGGCATCCTGGTCGTCCGGTCCGAAAGAGGTCTGGAGTTCACCGACGCAGTATCGATCACAGTCAACGGCAAAGACAAAGCTCTCAGCCTGGGCAGCCAGCCCGCCGGCACCGCAGGTTCCAAACGGTCTTCGGCTCGCCTGGCGGGGACGCTGCTCAAGGACAGCGACGCCGGCGTGCTGCTGGAGTATGAACCAGGCAGCGCCAACTACCTGCTTCCCGAAGGCCTGCCTAAGAATGCGCCGGACGATCCGGCGGGCGCCTGGAAGGCCGCCAGGATCGTATACAAACAGTCCAACTCGGACAAGGCTGGAACCGAGGTTTCTTTGGCCGGCTTCGTGGCTTTCCTCCCGGCCGGCGCCGCGGATCTGGCCGCGCTGTGCAGAGACACCGGCGCGCTGCAGTTGATGGGCGGGAAGGGCAAGAGTTTTCCCACCCAGGTCGAACTGATGACCGCCGCGGTAAAGGCTTACGGCACCGACCCGGCGATGGCTCCGCTCGAAAAGTACGTGGTGGAAGCGATGCGCAGCCGATACGAAGCCTTCGAGAACGGCGCGGGCGGTATCGATGTGCTGAACCAGGGGCTCGACTTCGTCACGCTGTCGCAATCGGCGTACCCCAAGTCGCTGGAGCAGGACCAACTGCGGCAGCTTCTTACCAACCGCAAGGCATGGCTTGACCGCAGGATCGCGGTCGAGAAGGCGTTCGCGGCGGCGGCCCAGTGGGACGCGGTGCTTTTGGGCGGCCGCGATCTGGCGCGTTACCAGCAGGCATTACCGGAGATCGCGAACGATCACAGGCAGGCCCTCGAAAGCAGCCTCCAACTACACGTGAAACTCGCCGCGGCACGCCAAAGCGAGGGTGACTATGGTCAGGCCTACCGCGAGTTCCAACTGGCCTGTCTGCGCAAACCATCGGACCCCGCGCTGCGCGAGCGGGCCATGCAGGCATGGACCGAGTATTCGCGGCGGAACGCGATGGATTTGCAATCCAAACGGACCAAGCTCGGCGCCGGCCCGCAGAGCACGGTGGATCGCGCGCTCTACTTCGCCGACCAGAATAAGCGGGAGAAGAAGCTCGACGACGCGCTGAAGAGCGTGCAGGATGCCGAAGCTACGCTGCGAACCTCCCAGCCGGCGGGCAGCGTCAGCAACGCGACCTTAAAGGTGTGGTACGCCGAGGCCGACATCCTGGCGGCGGAGGATCGCGTTGCCGAAGCCCTGGCGGCGCTGGATCAATACGATCTGCATGCGGTCGATGAGGAGCGCGCGCCGGCCGAGGCGCTGCGCAATCAACTGCTATTCAGCCTCAATGCGTCAATGAAGAATGTGAAGACCAAGCTCGACGCGGCATGGTCCGAGGGGAATTTCGCCTCGGCTTACCAGCTCGCCGGCGAAGGCTTGAAGATCGATGCCGAGGATACCGACCTGCTGTATTACGCAGGCATGGCGGCGTTGATCGAGCGGGAACCCAAGGTCAGCCACGACCGGCTCACACACTACCTGGAAGTCTCCGACACGCTGGATGCCAACACCGAGCAGCGGGCGCTGGTCAGCCGGCTGCTGGTTTCCACCGCGACTTCCTCCGGCGTGGGCGCCGGCGATCCCAACTGGCTCTCCGGCGAGAAACTGCCCAAGGGCGTGTTCTATTCCCCGGTCAGCCTCGCCTTCCAGCCGCGTATCGACCATATCGACGGATCCAACAAGTTTCACGTGGCGTTCGAATGGGATGGCGAACGGTTGAAGTCCATCAAACCTACTTTTGAAAACGCCGCTCACGCAACGGGCGAGAAGACTTTCTCGTTCGGCTACGAAGACCATGTGCCGCAGGTGGTGTGGGCCACCGATGGCGACGAAGCCCGCCCGCCCGTACCCGCCGATCCCGACGAAGCGTACAAACGCGTTCGTGTGCTCGCGCGCAACAGCCCGTATGCGGACCCTGTCGCGATGCAACGCGTCACCGGAAAGAACCTGGCGCTGGCTATCGCAGGCAACCCGTTCTTCAACCCGTTCGTATGGGAGAAACTCCACTACTTCCGGATCGCCTACGACGACAGCGGACGGGTCACCCGGGCGCAGGAGTTGAGCGGTCCCACAGGCGCCCCAGCCGAACAGGTGCTTGAATTCGAATGGAATGGGATGCAACTGACCGCGATTCGCGGCTACCTGGGAAAGACCAAGAACTACGAGCGCACGATGCAATATGAGGGCGGGCGGCTCGTATCCGAAGAAATTCAGGGCCAGGGCAAGCCCTCTCACATCAGATACAACTACGTGGCCGATCGGCTGGTATCGGCAGAGGCGGCCACCGATGCGACGCTGGACAACCGCAACCGCAAGGTGACGTTCCTAGGGAACTCACCCTCCACACTGGTGAAATGATGCGAATCGTTCGATGGATCGGGCACAGCAGGCCGGCCTGGCTGAGTTTGCTGCTTTTCGCGGCCCTGGCTCCGGCGCTGCTCCACGCGCAGGAAACCGGCAAGCGCCTGGCGTTGATTATCGGCAACGACGCCTATTCGATCAGCCCGCTGAAGAACGCGGTGAACGACGCGCACGCCATGGACAAGGCGCTCAAGAGCGCGGGTTTCCAGACCGTCACATTGGAGAACGCCAGGAAGGCGGACATGGATCGCGCCATCGGCGAATTCCTGGATAAGATCGGCCCCGACGACACCGTCTTGTTCTTTTTTGCCGGCCACGGCGTCCAGATCGAAAATGAGAATTTTCTGGTGCCGGTGGATTTCCCTTCGGTGGCGACCATATCGGGAGCCAAGTTCGCCTGTATGTCGGTAGCGCGGATCTTCGATGAGCTGAAACGCAAACGGGCCAAGCGGAACATCGTGATTCTGGACGCCTGCCGGAGCAATCCGGTAGCTGAGAAGTACTCGCTCGAGGCCGGCCTGGCGAACCCGCAGGATGCTCCGGGCGAATCGTTTATCGCCTTCTCCACGGGGCCCGGCCAGACCGCCGCGGACAATCCGAACGGCCGCGACAGTTGGTTCACCGAGGCGCTGGCCGACTACATCTCGCAATCCGCGCTCACGGTGGAAGTCAACGAGGTATTCACGCGCGTCAAGAAACGGGTCTCGCAGGCGACCGAAGGCCGGCAAACGCCCTGGACCACTTCCAACCTTACCAGCCGGTTCTACTTCCACCTGCCTCCGAACGGCGACTCCGATAGCGATTCCACCGTGGCTGAGAAATGGATGGAAGACGCGCGGGTCCGGGAGCAGCGCGAAGAATGGGCGGAGGCGATCGACCTGGTCAACCAGGTCGTGCAAAGGAAACCTGGCGGAGCCCTGGAAAAGCTGGCCAGTTGGAAATTGCCGTATTTGACGGCCCGCAAGGACGCGCGGGCGCGGTTCGATGCCGGCGATTACGCGGCCGCCGCCGACTTCTACGAACAAGCTCTGAAGCTGGACCCGTTCGCGATGGATGCCGTTCTGCAAGGCGTCAACAGCTACTTGCTGGAGGACCATTTGCCGGAAGCCATCACTCTGCTCAAGGGCATGCGCTTCCGCGGAACCTCCGAGGCGGTTGAGACCGCCGACAAGATGCTGAAACAGCTTGCCGTGGTAGCTCCCGAGGCCGCCAAGGAGGTTCAATCGAGCGTGCCCCAGCCGCCTCCTATCGAGGAGGTCCTCAGCGGTATGCACTTTGGAGTTCCCGATTGGGATGCCGGGAAGCGGCACATCGAGACCGCGGAAGTCGATATCACGCGGTGGACGAAGGACCTGAAAATGGAGGTTCCCATGCCGGTGCTGATCGCGTCGGCCGTCACGGCGACACCGGCGCCGGCCACTGCAGAAGCCAGCGCGCAGACTCCCGCCGGGGCGACGCCGGACCACGCAGACGAACAAGCGGCGGCTGTGACCAACGCCATCTTTCACGTGGAGGTGATTCCCACGGGGGATACCAGGAACCTGCGGCTTCGCCCCGACGCCGCGGAGGAATTCGGCTACGTGCAGTTCGATGGACCCGCCGGCGAAACCCCGGTGCTGTTTGCGGGCAAACAGGTGGTGCTTCCGACCAAGCTCAAGCTTCCCACCGGAAAATACGAAATCCGCACCGTCGATGCAGGGAAAGTAGTCGGCCGGCAGGATCTGGAAGTGACGCCTCTCTCCACACAAACATTCAAGGTGAAGCGGCCATGAGATACCTTGCCCTCACGCTGCTGCTGGCGATTAGCGCCAGCGCGGCCAACTGGACGGATCGCAAGGAATACGACCTGGTGCTGAACATCCGGGCCGAAACCTCGCCGCAAAAGAGGCTGGGGTTGCTCGACCAGTGGAAGACCGCATATCCCAAGAGCGAATACCAGCAGGTTCGCCAGGAATTGTACCTCGCGACCTACCAAGCGCTGGGGGACAGCCTACACACGCTCAGCGTCGCCGGCGAGATGCTCGCCAGCCAGCCGGACAGCCCGGTTGGCGCGTATTGGTTCACGCTGTTGCTGCCGGAAGAGAAGGCGGCCGCACCCGAGCAATTGGCTCTCGGGGAAAAGGTCAGCCGTCAATTGCTCGCCGATCCGAAACCGGCCGGCGGTGTCGAGCTGATGGCCCACCGCACCCTCGGCTGGATTCATTGGCAACGGAGCGAATACACGCAGGCCGAAGAGGAATTCCAAAAGTGCCTGCAAGCGAATCCCACCGACGCCGAGATTTCGGCTTGGTTAGGCACCGTAATGGCGACCGAGCAGCAGCCCGACAAGCAGGTGCCCGCGCTGTGGCAGCTTGCGCGCGCCGCGGCTTACCGGGATTCAGGCGCCCTGCCCGACGAGCTGCGGCGCCGGTACGGCGAGGTTCTGGAGCGCCTGTACACGTCTTACCACGGTGACACGAGCGGCCTGGATCAACTGCGCACAGCCGCTGCGGCAGCGCCCATTCCGCCGGCCGGGTTTGACATTGAATCGGTGGCGGCCGCGGCCCTGCGCAAGCAGGACGAAGAACTCAGCCGCACCAACCCGCAACTGGCGGCCTGGGTCCGCGTGCGGCAAAAGCTGGAAGGTCCCGACGGAGACAAATACTTTGCGGCAACCCTGCACAACAACCCGCTTCCCAAATTGAAGGGCGCGCTGATCAAGGCCGACCCGCCCGGCAAGCCGAACGAGCTGACGATTGGCGTCATCGACCCGGCCCAGGCGGAGATCGTGCTCAAACTGACTACCGAATTGCCGAACGATGCCGGCGCCGGAACCGTTCTGGAATTCGAGGGGATCGCCGATTCCTTCGTCAAGAGCCCGTTCGGATTGACGGTAATTTCCGACCCGTCAAAGATCTCCGGCTGGCCTGCCGCGCCACCGGCTTCCGGCGAACACAAATAGCGGAGGCTGTCAGGCCGAATGCGGCATACATTTCCCAGTCTCGGGATACTGCAAAGACCTGTGGGGCAGACCCCGTGGTCTGCGCGGGTCCCCCTGGACCTGCCCGAGAAATAGGCGCGACGGTGCGCGACCAGGGGGTCGCGCGCGGACGAGGGCGTCCGCCCCACGGAAGAAAAGCCGAGATGACTCTCGGCTCATCAGGCTGGACAGCCCGCGCCACGAGTCAGAGGTTGGCCTTTCTAGCGGTGGAGGATTTCTACCTTGGTCACCAGGGTGGCCGCGGGCTTGCTGGAGCCGTTCACCACGTACACCGCGCTCTCCGGTTCCGGCTTATCTGCCGGCTTTGCGGCTGCCTTGCGCAGCGGGGCCGGTTGGGCCGCCGGCTTGGCGACTTGCTTGAACGGCAGGTCGCGCGTGCCATATTCCTCGGCAATCCGGTCCACGGCGGAGTTGATTCGTCCCGCGGCGGCGACCTGGGTCTGGCCGGACGATGGTTGCGGCCGAGCTCCCGGACTCTTTATGCTGTCGGACAATTCGTAAATATCGCGGGGGTCGCGCGAGAGCACCACGAACAAGGTCTCGGTTCCGGGCGGGTCGTCAATTTCAAAACAGGCATGCTTCGGCGTGCGGACGATTTGCCCAGGGTCGATCCGATTGGTTTGATCCGACAGTTCCGGCGTGGGAAAAAGCGGAACCCAGTCGCCGCTGGACTGTTTCGAGAGCACATACAGGTACCCGGACCGGTTGGCCTCCAGTTCGATGGCCACGCAATCGCCTTTGCGGAAGTTGCGGTCGGGATCCACCGGCTGGCCGGGGTCGCCGCGGGCTCCCACCAGCAGCAGTTTATACCGAAGCCCCAAGTGCAACGCGCCGAGCGCCGCCGCCCGATCGGCCGCCGAGCCGGTCGCGGCGCGCGGCGCACCCGCCGGAGCCGCCTTGGCCGCCGATTGGCGGACCGGAGGCAATTCGTCCTTCGGCGCGGCGCCGGCGAAAAAGAGTTCCCGCGCGCCCTCCGCCGGCGGCGGCTGTTGCGCCATGCACGCGGTTGCACCAAGCGCCGTCACCAGGGCCAGTAATCTTCGCATCCGTTTTCTCCTCCGTCGTGCATTTCGGCCTCCTGCAAGTTGCCTCATTCGCGGCCGAAAGCTGTTATGGTATAGTATCGAAAATCGCACACGCCTGGAAGCCCCGAGTGATCGGAGCTGCGGAAGATTTCGCTCACTTTGATGCAACTGCCCGCCCGCCTCGGCAAATACGAGCTGCAAGAATTCCTCGGTGGTGGGATGTCGCACGTCTATAGGGCCTTCGACACGGTCATCGGACGGACGGTGGCGGTGAAGATTCTGGTCGAGCCGGCGTCGCAGGATCCCGAAGCCCGCGACCGCTTCCTGGCCGAAGCGCAAACCGCCGCCAAGGTAACCCACGAGAACGTCATCAGCATTTACGATTTCGGCATCGATCCGGAGATGGGCCTGTTCATGGTGATGGAGTTCCTGCAGGGCGAGGACCTGCGGCACGCCATCAAGAACGGCCATACGGGCGACCTGCGCAGCAAGCTGCAGATCGCGCTGCAAATCGCCCGCGCCCTCGATTTCATTCACAAGAACCGAATCATCCATCGCGACATCAAGCCGGAGAACGTCCACATCAACACCTTGGGCGTGGTCAAGCTGATGGATTTCGGAATCGCCAAGACCGAAGATCTCTCGCGCACCCAGCCGGGCTACGTGCTGGGGACGCCCTACTACATGGCACCCGAACAGGTGCGGGGAGAGAAACTCACCGGCCTGGTGGATGTCTATGCCTTCGGAGTTCTGCTGTTCGAACTGCTGACCGGGCAGAAAGTCTTCGTGGCGGATTCGGTGGACCGGATCTTCTACAGCATTCTGAATGTCCCGCTGGACGTGGCGCCGTTGCAGAGCGCGGGCGTGCCCCAGCCGGTGATCCAACTGGTGGCGGCCTGCAACGCCAAGCTGGCGGCGGAACGGCCGCAGGGCTTCGCTCCCATCATCGCCGACCTGGAGCGCATGATCGCCGAGTTGTCGGGGGAGACGAAGGCGGCGGAGGGCCAACCAGTATCGCCCGCGCCGCGGAAAACCCGCACGCCCGTGCTGATGGCCGGTTTGGCAGGGATGCTGGTCATCGGGATGATCGGCGCATATTTCGCTCTGAAGCCGGCGGCTGGGCCCAAGGTGGTGGAACTGGCCAGCACCATCTCCACTCCCACCGGCGACATGGTGTTGGTGCCGGCCGGGGAATTCCGGTTTGGGCAGTTCAAGCAAGTTGCGTCGCTTCCCGCCTTTTATATAGACAAGACCGAAGTAAGCAACGCCGCTTACAACCAGTTCTGCCAGGCGACGAAACACACGCTCCCCGAGGATTTTCCCGGCAACCAGCCGAGCTATCCGGTGGTAAACGTGACCATCCGCGACGCGCGCGAATTCGCCAAGTGGGCGGGCAAGCGGCTGCCGACCGCTCTGGAGTGGGAAAAAGCCGCGCGGGGCACCGACGGCCGCATCTTTCCGTGGGGCAATGACAAGGGAACCTCGCGGGCCAACACGGACACCGGCCACGCGAACAGCGGACTGCAGGCGGTCGACGGCTTTCCGTCGGGTGCCAGCCCTTACGGCGCTTTACAGATGGTCGGCAACGCCTGGGAGTTCGTGGACACGCCGCGAACGGCTCCCACCGATAAGGACTTGCTCAAGGTGCTGAAGCCGCAGCCCGGCGAAGCCTGGTACATGATCCGGGGCCAGTCCGCCTGGGAGCCCCTGTCTGAGAACGTGATCTGGGATTCGACCGCTGTCCCGGAGCATTGGAAGCATCCGAGCGTGGGATTTCGTTGCGCGAAAGATGCGAAGTGAGCACGCAGCGCGACTGAGGAGGTAAATTGGCCAAAATATCGTTGAGCAAGAGAATCGATGCCATCAAGCTCCACCCGCGGACTCTGGCGCCGCTGGCCGGGCCGGAAGTGAACATACCTTTCGGAGCGCTGGTGGAATCGATCGGGGGCGATCACGCACGAGTGAAGTTTCTCTTCCTGGGCGAGCCGTATTCGGTGCGCCGCGAAGTGTTCCTGGATGCCATCGGGCCGGATGAGGCCGCCAAGGCGACTGTCGCCGCACCGGCCGCCGCGCCGGCAGTGGCTTCCGCACCGGTGGAACCGGAACCGCCCGCACCGGGCGCCCAAGAGGCCAGGCTGAAGTTTGAGAAGCTGGACGCCGGCGGCTATGCCTTGGCGCGGGCCAAGGTTCCGGGAGGATGGCTCGTAGTTTGCGGCACCGGCGTGACATTTTATCCGGACCCTGGGCACGAGTGGGATGGCGCGTCGGTAGAGTGACGCCGGTAGGGCATGATGCAGCTTGCCCGTTGCTCTCCCAACAACGCCCCAATTCTATATCGAGCACCTTTTCTCCGCGCCCGTAACAGTTGGATAGAATAAAGGGCGCGCGAGGAGGTATTCGGATGCCGATGCAAGTCTGCATGGGAGCCAGCATGATGTGCACTTTTGGGATGGCTCCCAGTTCCCTGGTGGTCCTACCCACCAACAAGGTCTTCACGAACATGGTGCCGGACGCCAACATCATGGATCACATTCCGATGGAGAACATCATGCCGTTCGGGATGTGCATGTCGCCGTCGAATCCAACCGTGGCGGCCGCCACCACCGCGGCGCTGGGCGTGCTCACTCCGATGCCCTGCATTCCGGCGACGACCACACCGTGGACTCCGGGCGCGTCGAACGTGCTGCTGGGCAACATGCCGACGCTGGACAACGTCTCCGAGTTGATGTGCATGTGGGGCGGCGTGATCACATTCGTTACGCCCGGCGAATTCACGGTGATGGTCCCGTAGCGCCGGCGGGAGACGGACGATTCCGTCACGGCTTCGGGATTCGGGATCACTTGTCACCGTGCCGGAATCGTTCAGGCGCGTCTGACGATCCGCAGGCCAGGCGGGACACCATTTGGGGCTCCTGAGATTCTGCGGCGTGTAGGGTATTATGAATGCAGGATGTGGCAGGCAAAACCAGCCCTACCGGAGGGTTGGGGTTATGCCGAGCCTAAACTCTGACGGCACGAAAAACAGAATGCGCGCGTGGAGAATAGCGATCCCGGCAGGTGCAGAGTCACATTCCAGGAATAACCGGCGGGCGTCGGGCGAGCATCGGGAGACTCGGAGATGACGCCATATACCTGGCAACGGGGAGATAGCCTCTCCAATCTGGCGGCGGATCACGGCCTGCATGACTGGCGACGCATCTGGAACGATAGCGCGAACGACCCACTCCGTAATCTTCGCGGCAGCCCGGAGAATCTGCGCGCCGGCGACATCATCCAGATTCCGGACCGCCGGCAGGGAGAGGTGGCCCGGGCGGCGAACGCCGACCACCCGTTCGTGCGCTTGGGAGTGCCACCGGCCAGCATCCGCTTCATCAACGATGCTGGCAACCCCGTCAACCCCACTCCCACGGAGTTGACTGTTCTACAGGTCAGCACCATGGTGACGACGGTGCGCCTGCCGTCCGGATTCTTGCAGGCATCCACCGACCCGCGTAATTTTAAGGTGGAAGTGACGGACCTCGGCGCCGGTGGAACCGTGAATGTCGAACTCGAAGCCCTAAAGCCCCTATTGGATGCCAACCATGCGCCGCAGCGGGACGCAGACGGCGATCTGACTTACCAGAGTTTTGCGCCGCGGCGTATGATTACCGTCCCATGCAAGGCGGTTCCCGGTATCGCGCACGTATTCCGGTCCAAGTACCTGCGCCTGGTCACGGATGAGAAGGACCAGGGGGCGAAGCCTGCGCAAACCGTGCTCACCGACCACGATCCGGGAGATTTGTACATCGAAATCCTCGACCAGCGCCTCATCGCGCGCTATACCGCCGCGAGCGGCGAGCCTCTTGCCGCCCAAGCTGAGGTGGGAGACAGCGAACTGCGGGTGCGTGCCTGCGTCTTCGTCTGCCGTCCCACTCCTGGCGCGGCCGGCCTGGTTGGAGGCGTGAGCCTCGACGACGTCGGCCGGCATATGAAGTGCTGGGTACGCCGGACCTATGCCGCCGCGAACATGGCGCCCAGGCTGATGGTGCCGGTGGTAGCGGTGGATCCAGTCGAGAACCTGATCTGGATCCGCGCCTGGAGCCGCCAAAATGCGCAGGGCGGACGCCAGATCCGCTTCGTCGTCAACACCGTTCCGGCAACTACGGTCTCGATTACGACGGTTGCCCACGAGACCCCGCGCGCGATTGCGGACCGCCTCGCAGCGGCGGCGGGCGCGCAGTTGGGAGCGGCCTACACGGTGGATGTCTTTGACAACCCGCATTCGTTCGATCGGACCGAATCCGCGGATATCGTGGTCAACGGTCCCGGTGTGGTGATCAGCGGCGCGCGCAGCCAGGACGGGCGCATCGGCATCAGAGTGGGGCGGGTCCGGCCGGGCAGTACTACCGTCGCGCCGGACAACGATGCCAACGTCGGAGCTGCCGACAACCGCGCGTTGGCGCGCAACTACCGCGTCGATCCGAATGCGGTGGCCGTGTTCGTGATCGGACGCTTTACGGCGGCCTCGAACGCAGTCGGTTTCGCTTACGGCAGGCAGTTTCGAGAGCGGGCTGAATTTCAGGGCACGTTCCCAATGGCCGGAAGCTGCTTCGTGGAAGCGCGTACCACGGCGCGGGCCGACCGGCGTGTCCACACTATGGACCACGAAATGGGTCACATCCTCATCGACATGGTGCATTTCTCCGGCCGCCCGACGGAGCTGATGACTGACGCGCCCGTGCAACTGGTCAACAACGTCAACGATTCCAAGCGGCTGTCCGACCGTGTCATTCCGTACAGAGAATTCGTCCGCGGCACCAATCGGAACTACCCCTTGAATCCCAACCTGGAGATCCGCACGCGCGAGGCCGCCGCGTACATCGAGGGATGGGACGCGTTGCTGTCGCCATAACGAGCGGAGCGAAAGGCCATGCCTGACAATGTCCTTATCGACGACACAGAACCGGCGCCGCGCACGCCGCCGCCGGGCTTTGTCGCCGGGCCGGGCGAGAAGCTGGTTCACGAGATCGTACGGAACTACATCTGGGGCAAGGGACAGCTCGAACATGCCGCCGTCACCAGCCAGTTGAACCGTGATATGGTGGCGAAGTTCGTGCTCTTTGAATTGGACGGGCTTCCGGCCTCGCGCTACTGGCGCGTGCGGATTCTAGCCGACCTCTACCACCTGGTCGAGTTGCTGGGGACCTTCGAAGGCCTGATCGATTTGAAACACGGCGGCCGGGCAAGCCTGGAACGCTCCGTGGCTTGCACCATCATCCTGTACGAGACGGGAGAGAAGCCCTATCGCACACGCGCGGACGAAGATTACCAGGGCCTGGTCGCGCATGCCGAGGCGGAACTGATCCTCGAGGAGCTGACGGAGTGCCTGGGCGTGCTGGGGCCGGGCACATCTCCCGATTCGCTGCAGCGGCGGTTTGTGGCGCGGATGCAACAGCTCGCGCAGCGGGCGGCGGCCGACCCGGAGGCTGGCGTGGAGTTGCGCGCCTTGGAGGAGGTCCGCGATAACGAGTTCTTCCTGATTCAGGAGAGCAACAAGGCCCGGCAGCGACTGGCGGGCTTCACCGACCCCGAGCAACTGTTGAACGAACTGATCCGGGTGTACCTTGATCTGACCGACGACTGCGGCGCCCGCTATCTTTCGCTCTGGACCACCCGCACGCTGCGGCGCCTTGCCGCCGGGCGAACGGCGTCGGTCACCGCCGCTTTCCGCAGGAACGCCGCCGCGGCGGCGGAGTTCTCCCGGGAAGACAGCATTTTCTGTCGCGTGCGCTGCTACAACGCCATCGAGTTCTTCGGCGGTTTCCTGGACGGGGCTGAAGCCGCGTTTATGGCCAAGCATCGACGCAATCAGAGGGACGTACTGGCCCTGGTTCCGATTCACATCCCGGCGACGGACGATGTCGATGACGAGGCGGAGTCGGCATTTGAGGACGAGTAGTTCGCAAAAACGGGGCGGCGATGGCAAGACGTGGCAGCATCGGGCACCAAGCCGGAACCCTGATCGTGTTGTTGGTCATCGCTACCGGAGGCAGTCCCACCATGGCCGCAGGTAATGACGAACTCTACCGGGCGTATTTCGAAAAGGATCCCAGTCATGAAGTCCGCGTCGTGCGGGATGGCACGGGACAGCTAAAGGTCGCGGTTACCGGGTTTGACGCCCCGCTGGAGATAGACGTGAACGGCGGGGGCGTCAGCATGTGCGCCGTGATTCTGAAGCGTACCTCGGAGACCACCCGGCTCGATCTGATTCTTCCTATCCCGAGCCAGCGGGGGCGCTGCCGCATGTTGCCGGGCTCAATCTCGCTGCGCTCGCAGTCGCAATCGCCATCCATTCCCAAAACGACGCTGGTGAAGATAAAGGGCGTCGATCAGAAGCTCCGCCAAGAGGTGAACCGCCTGTACGGGGAGATTCAGGAGTAGGCACAGCATCTGCGTCACTTCGGCTTCCACGCATCCTTGTCCAGGTTGGGGAAAGTGACCTTGCAGGAGCCGGGGTCGATGTGATCGACGCGGGCGTGGCCCTTGTCGTCGAGCGTTCCGTCGGCCACGGTGGATCCATCCGGCAAGGTGACTACGTACGCTTCTCCCGCCACCGGCTTCCCCTGTTCGTCCACCAGGTTGATCTCGATCCAGTTGGTCTTGTCCTGGTTCTCCGGGGAGCTTGGATCGTGAGTCGGCGCATTGGATGCGGGAGAGGTATTGGAAGGCGTGGCGGGCGAAATCGATGACACGGCATAGCTGGCTTGCGTGAACCCGGCGCCTGCGGGAGGCGACATTTGGCCGGGATCCGCTTTGTCGGCCTGCGCGGGATCGGTGGGCGAAAGCGGTGACACCAGCGAGCCCGCCGAGCCGGAGAGCGCGGAGCCGCCGCTGTTAATCTGCACAAGCGTGCCCGTGATCGCAACTCCCGACGGGCCAATGGTAATGAAGTTCGAACCCGCTTTGATGGTGAGGCCCACCGCGGCTTCGATCACTACCTGCATCGCCTTCAAGTAGAGGTTCTGCGTCACCTGGCTGCTGTGGTTGCCGCTGAACTGTTCGATCACGTCGCCGGTGACGGCCAGGGAATTCGAACCGGCGATCTTGACGGCGGCCTTTCCGTTGATGGTCACGTGGTGGTCGCGGCCGATTTTCTCAATCCGGTCGCGAGTGATATCGGTATGACTGTCGCGCTGGACTTGCTCCATCTTGTCGCGGGTGACGATCAGATGCCGGTCCTCGCCGATCCATTCCTTGCGGTCGTTCTCGATGCGAATGTCGATGTCTTTTTGGCTGTGAATGAAGATCTGCTCGCTGCCTTTCTTATCTTCCAGCCGGATTTCGTTGAATCCGCCGCCGCCCTTGGAACTATACGATTTGACGGTGCTCTTGGTCTGCTCGCCGGGCAGGGCATAGGGCGGCATCTGGTCGGCATTGTAGACCGATCCGGTGATCAGCGGGCGATCCGGGTCGCCATCGAGGAAGGTGACCACCACTTCCTGGCCGATGCGCGGGGTGTAGATCGAGCCCCACTGATTCCCTGCCCAGCCTTGGGCAACCCGGATCCAGCAGGAGCTGTTTTCGTCAGCGCTTCCTTCCCGATCCCAATAGAACTGTACGACGATGCGTCCGTACTTATCGGTCCAGATCTCTTCTCCGGACTTGCCGACCACAACCGCGGTCTGCGTGCTGGGGATTACCGGTTTGCGGGCCAGGCGGGGCGGGCGAAAGGGAACCGAGTTGGGAATGGCTTCGAACTCATTCGAATACTCAAACGGTTCCGGCTTTTTGGAACGGTAACTGGCATTCTTGCCATGGTGGTGGAGCGCAAGCAAAGTGTAATCCTGGTTGGTCTCATCGCGGAAGTGCTGTGCCAAGGTGAACTTATAGCCGCACTCGAAGCCCATGCAGTTGCTTTTTCCGCGCACGGTGACCAGTTCCACTTCGCGCTCTTCCAGGCGGATCTTGGCATAGCGGTCGCCGTCATCCTTGCTCAAGTACTTACCGGGATAGTCGTAGTACTCGGCGGGCTGGCTGCCGGAAAGAGTGGCATAGAGACTGGTGTTAGGCTTCTCAAAGTCGTAATCCTTGAGCGAGGCTGTCCCGGTATTTACTTTGTTTTCCTGTTCGACGGTGAAGACGGTGTCCTCATCGAGGAGGCCGCCGACGGACGGTGAATATTGAGCCTTGGCTTTCTTGGGGCAGGCTTTGAAAGCGGCCTTATCGTCTGCGAGCACCAGCGTGTGCTTATCCTGGGCCTGTTCGAAGAAATAGAAAATGCCTTCGTCCTCGAGCAGGCGCGAGACAAAGTTGAAGTCGGTCTCGCGGTACTGCACGCAATACTCGCGAGGCTGATAGGTGCCCTGAAGCTTGAGCTGGTAATCGGTAAAGGCCCGGTCCTTGAAAATCTTTTCGACGATGTCGGGCACCGTTTTGTTCTGGAAGATGCGGCAGTTGGAATAGAGGGTGAGGAACCAAAGCCAGGGAACCATCTCGACCTGGTAGGCGGCCATGCCGTCGTCGCCGTACTCCATGAGCGAAATGCGGTTGATGAGCCCGTGGATGTGCCGCTCGGTGTCGTCGTCCAGCTTGATGGACAGGACCGCGGCCTTAGTCAGCAGACCCTTCATGTCGATGTTCGGATCTTCGGCAAGCAATTGCAAGACGAAGCGGAAGGGCGTGGAGACGCGCTCGAAGCCGGTGAATCTGTCGAGCAGCAGGGCGTCGTCGCCCAGCCCCTGGACCTTGATGCGGAATGGACGTTCAATTTGCGTTGGGGACAAGTTATCGTCCTCCAGCCGGCCCGGCGGCCAGGGCCGGCGCGGGATGCCGCCTACGAATAAGCGAACTCTCCGTTTTCGCCGACAGCGACGTGAACCGCATCGGGCTTGAGGCCCTCGGCGATCTTCCCGAGGATTTGGGTGGATATCTCGGGCAACATCGTATTAGTCAGGATATTATCCACGTTTCGCGCGCCGCTTTCCACTTCGGTGCAGCGGCGGGCCACCTCGTCGACCAGCGCGGCGTCGTAAGTCAGCGCGACGCGGTGGCTTTCCTGGAGGCGGCGCTGGATCTTGTTGAGCTTGAGCACGATGATCTTCTTCAACGCTTCATCGCGAATGGGGAAATAGGGAATCACAACCAGGCGTCCCAGGAAGGCCGGCTTGAAGATCTTGTCCAGTTCCGGCTTGATGGCTTTGACCAGCCCCTGCTGCGCGGGCATGGTTTCCGGGTCGGCGGTGAGCTTCATGATGCTGTCGGTGGCGGCGTTGGAGGTCAAAATGATGATGGTGTTCTTGAAGTCGATCTCGCGGCCTTCGCCGTCTTCCATTTGCCCCTTGTCGAACACCTGGAAAAAGAGCTCCAGCACGTCGGGGTGAGCCTTCTCGACTTCGTCGAGCAGCACCACCGAATACGGGCGGCGGCGAACGGCTTCGGTAAGCACGCCGCCTTCGCCGTAGCCCACATAACCGGGAGGCGATCCCTTGAGAGTGGAGACCGTGTGGGCTTCCTGAAACTCGGACATATTGATGCTGATCAGATTGCGCTCCCCACCGAAGAGGAGGTCGGAAAGCGCCAGCGCCGTCTCGGTCTTACCGACGCCGCTGGGGCCGACCAGCAGAAACACGCCAACCGGTTTGCCGGGATCGTCCAGACCGGCGCGCGCGGTGCGCACGCGCTGGCTAATTCCCGCCAGGGCGTGATCCTGGCCGATCACGCGCGCGCCCAGGTGCTGCTCCAGCTTGAGCACCGTGGCGATTTCATCCTTGAGCATCTTGCCGACCGGAATGCCCGTCCAGGCGGAGACCACCTCGCCGATGATTTGCGCATCCACGCAGACGCGCAGCAGCGGTGTTTCGCCCTGCATGGCGGCCAGTTCGTCGTTGAGCGCGCCAAGCTGGGCGCGTAGCTGTTCGGGGTCGGGTGGGGGCGGCGCGGGGGCGGCAGCGGTTGCCGGTGCGGCGGCGGCAGCGGCGGCCGGCGCAGCTTCGACCGGGGGCGGTGGCGCGGGAGCGTTGCCGGTTTCCAGTTGCAAGCGGATTTCCCGAATGCGGGTTACCAGATCGCGCTCCTTTTCCCAACGGCCGGTTAACTCATTGAGGTACGCTTCGGTCTTGGTCCTTTTTTCGGCAATGGCGACCAACCGCTCCGCGTGATCCGCGCCCGCGGCGGCTTCCCGCTCCAGGATGCGGGTCTGCACGGCCAGATCTTCGAGGGTGCGAATGGAATCCTCAATGGCCGGTGGCGTGGAGTTCTGACCCAGCGCCAGGCGGGCGCAGGCCGTATCGAGGACGCTGACCGCTTTGTCGGGCAACTGGCGATCCGGCAGGTAGCGGTGCGAGAGCTTGACGCCGGCGAGCAAGCCTTCATCCAGGATGCGGACTTTGTGATGTTTTTCGAGGGTCGGGACCACGCCGCGCAGCATGAGCGCGCATTGGGTTTCGGTGGGCTCTTCGACCTTGACCAACTGGAAGCGGCGCGCCAGGGCGGGGTCCTTTTCGAAGTACTTCTTATACTCGGACCAGGTGGTGGCGGCAACCGTGCGCAATTCACCGCGGGCGAGAGCCGGCTTGAGCAGATTGGCGGCGTCGTTCTGGCCGGCCTGGCCGCCCGCGCCGATCATAGTGTGGGCCTCATCGATAAACAGGATGATAGGCGTGGGCGAGTTCTTGACTTCGTTGATCAATCCCTTGAGACGGTTTTCGAATTCGCCCTTGACACCCGCCCCGGCTTGCAACAGCGCGAGATCCAGCGTCCGCACGGCGACGTTCTTCAGCACCGGCGGCACGTCGCCCTGTGCGATGCGCATGGCGAAGCCTTCCACCACGGCGGTCTTGCCGACACCGGCTTCGCCGACCAGAATGGGATTGTTCTGACGCCGTCGGGTGAGAATATCGATCACCTGGCGGATCTCGGAATCGCGCGCCAGTACGGGGTCCACTTTGCCCTGGCGGGCGTTCTCGGTCAGGTTGACGGTGTACTGATCGAGGTTGGGCGTCTTGCCGCCGGCTCCGCGGGGCTTCGCGCCCTCCGGCGCGGCGGCTTCTTCCGCCGCCATTTCCTCGCTTTCCACGGAATTGCCGACGATACTCAGGAAATCCTTCTTGAGAGAGTCGGCCTGAATCTTCTGCAGCTCCCGGCTGACCTCGCGCACAATCCGGGCCAGTTCCTCGTCGGAGACCAGCGCCAGGATGGTGAACCCGGTGCGGATGCGCGAGGCCTCGAAGTCGATCGAGCCGATGGTCCAGGCCTGGGTGAACATCTTCAGCAGCGACGGGCTCAATGCCGGCGTGCGTGCGTTGCCGGATTTGAGTTTGTCGAGGCTGCGCGTCAGCTCCGCCGACAGGCGCGACTTGTCGACGCCAAATTGTTTCAGGATGAAGGCGAAGTCGCCATCGCTCGAATCGAGCAGTTTCATCAGGTAATGCTCGATTTCGACGTCATAGTGAGTCCGGGACAAGCAGAATCCCGCGGATGCCTCTAGCGCCAGGCGCGCCGAGTCGTTCAGTTTCGCGATGAGTGATCGTAGATTGAGTCCCATGTGTGTCCTCCTCCTATGCCAGAAGCAATACCGTATCCGCGGGTGCGCGATCGAAGTCCGGTCCGGACTTCATCCAGGTGAACCAGCCCAACCGCGGCCCTGCCAAACTATCTTCGCCCAATTTGCAGCGCGGCACCACTGCGCGCTCGAGAACAAGCTGAACCTCGATTTCGAGATGGGCGCCGCAAGCGAATCGCGCCAGCTCGCATAAAGGTTGGTAGGTGGCCCCGCCCGGCAAAAACTCCAGGTACCGCTCCTCGGTCAGCGGGCCCAATTTCAGGCATATCCGCGACTGCTGATCCCAGACCTCGTCGCCCACCACGGTGCCCACTCCGAGCTGCGAGCTCAACGTCGGACCGCTGCCCAGATCGCACTGATCGGCTTTGCCGAGCGGCTGCCAGGTTCCCACGAACTGCTCCACTTCCACGGGAATGCCGAAATAATCCTGGAGTACGCCACGGACCGCAACGGCGGAGCGCGGCTGCAAGCTCAGCAGGCCGGAATAGTAGAGCATGGAATCGTCGCGGACCACCATGCGGCCGTCGAGGCCATCGGTGCCGAGGCCGATCAGCGACATGAGGTACTTCGAGACGCGGTCTCGTCCATCACGCTCGTAGGCCACCGCGGAGCGGTACTTTTCCCATGCCTGGTAGAACAGGAAAATCATGCGGTGGTTGAAAATATCGAAGAAATCGGCCAGCGTGCGGTCGCGAGAGCGAACGCGCGACAGAATCATTTCCGTATAGACCCGCGGGAGCACCCCCATGGGACCGGTCAGGCCCATGAAATTCACGGTCATGGCCGGCACATCGCCAGTCCAGTCGATGGAATCGATCTGGCTGGGAGGAAACTCGAGCGTGTTGTGGGCGCGGAAGCGCACTCCTTCGCGCGTGGCCGGCATGAAGGCGCCGGGCGTCTCAAGCCGATTGAAAATCCGCAGCAACAGGCGCACGGCCTGGAAGAATTCGAAGCGGCCGGGATGTTCCTCGAGGTCGCGCCGCACCTCCGCCAGGGAGGCGGCCGGCGGCGTCAGACCAGGATTTTCTGTCCCGCTCGTGGGGGCCATTCGCGGATCACCTCCTTCCTCTGGCGGGAGCTGGCGCTGAGCTGGGTGAAGCTGTTGAGCGTCGCGTAGAGAGCCAGGAAGTGCTCGATCACGCTGGCAAACAGGTAGACGCCGCCGCCGACGAACTGCTCCTCATCGAGCTCGAGTTCGACGCGCGTTCCGCGCGCGAAGGTCACCCCGTTTTCGGCGACGATGGGGGCGAAGTGCGGGCGGCTTCTCAATTCGGTAATGCCTTCGATCATCTTCTGGGCGAACGGGGACTCGGTGAAGTCGTAGAGACGCAGGATCTGCTGGAGAGCGTCGCGGCCGTCCTCCACCAGCGACAGGTGATTCAGGGAAAGATGCGAAACCAGGTGCCACAGCGCCATCTTCGAGGTGGGTGGGCGCAACGGAAGAGTGGGTTTGGTCAATGCCACGATGCTCTTGATCGGGGAACTGCCTTCCAGTTCGAAATCGCCGTCCGCATTGCCAAAAGGCAGGCGCGCGGGCAGGTTCCGATTGGTGCAGGTGGTGCGCACCGTCAGCGTATCGACGTCGGGGAAGGCCGTGCGGCCGGAGCGGTCCACCAGCGATATGTACATATCCGAAGCGTCGTCGTTCAGGCGATGGGAAGTCCGGCGGTTGGCGATCCAGTAGCATTCGTTCCTGGCGCCGGCGGCTTCCTGACGGTAGGAGTAAAACGGGCGATAGGTAACGATTTCGTGGGTGTCGGAGTCGATGGAGGCGACCTCGTCGACGGAAAAGACCTCGGTGGCGGCGGGCCTCCGGATGTCGGGTTTGATCTCGTATTCGTATTTCCGCTGGTCGAGCAGGATGGGTTCGGTGGTTTGCGGGTACAGATTGACGATGGGAACGCAACCCAGGCGGAACGTCTTGGGCGAAATTCCGATCTCCAGGCGCTGCACGCGCTCCTCGTCGCCGGCGCTGGAAAACAGGAAGATCAGCTCGGCGTTGTTCCGGAAGCCGGCGCCCCACACCGTGTCAAGGCCCGTCACGTCCACGAAAAGGAACTTGCTGGGGAACGCGAAAAACTCCTGCAGGATTCGATAACCGATGTGCGACCGGAGCGGGTACGGCGCCATTCCCTCGTCTTCGGCGAATCCGACCGGGCGCAGCGAGGCAGCCGGCAGAGTCACCGGCGGGACTTTGGGATTGGTTGGGTCGCGAACCACGATGCGGGTGAGCTTGGAGCAAAGCAACTCATACAGAGCGTGCACCAGGTTGTTCTCGCCGGTGAGGTGAAAGCGGAGGCGATCGAGTTCCAGCTTGGGCAGCGGGGCGTCCGGCGCGGAAGTCACCGCCAGGCGGAGGGCGTGGGCCGCATCGAGCGCGCGCAGAGGCGGGCGCAACTGGCTGGGGCTTGTCCATTCGGCGCCGGTCACGCTCACCGGCCACACGGTGGTGTCATAGCAGGTGCGGAACTTGCACGGGACGCCGCCGACGGGCCGCGAATAGAGCACCGTGCCGCTACCGATTTCGAGGCCGGTGGTCAGCTTGCCGCGTTCCAGATCGAGGTGGAGCTCGACGATCGACATGGAAGGAACGGGCCGGATGAAATGCGGGTAGACGATTCCGAGCAAGGCTTCCGTGATCTCCGGGAAATCGTCGTCCAGCTTCAGATGCACGCGCGCAGCCAGAAAGGCGAATGCCTCCAGCAGGCGCTCGACGTGAGGGTCTTCGGATTCCTTGGACTCCTCGAGCATGAGCCGGGCGGCGATCTTCGGGTACTTCCCGGCAAACTGCGCTCCCACCTCCCGCAGGTACGTCAGTTCGCGTTCGTAGTACAGCAGGACGTCATCCCGCATTCTGAACCTCGTACTGGTTGGTGGTCAGTTGCAGGACGGTGTCGAAGGAGATGTGTTCGGGCGCCGGGTCCATCATCAGCAGGGCTTCGATGCGGAAGCGGAAAGTGCGGGTCTTGGCGACCAGCGGTTCGATCGGCACCACGCGCACCCGGGCCAGCCGGGGCTCGAAGAATTTCAGGGCGGACTGCAACTGGCGGGTCAGTTTGGCCTCCGCGGCGGCCGACCCCAGGTTGTATCCAGTGAAGTCCGGCAAGCCGTAGACGTACACCGAGCGGTTGAGCTCGCGCAAGCCCTCGGGCGGCGGAAAAGCCACTTGCCGGGAATTGAGGAGCCATTCGAGGTCGCGCCGCACGGCATCGCGCAGTGTGCGGACGGACTGCGCGCGCGTGAGGGGCGCTTCGCTCGAGTTCCGCGGGTCGGCGTCGATCAGCCGATCGAACACCGACAAAGTGACTGCCGCATCGGGACCGGGTCGGGGCATGGTTTATACGGAGAGCGCCTGAACGGGATCCAGGCGGCAGACTCGCTCGAACAGCGCCTGTTTGGCCTTTGCGTCCGCCTGGATTTTCTTGCTGCTTTGCAGCAGGAAAACCAGGGCCCGCGCGATCGTCTCGCGATCCTCCCAATCGTCCAGCTTATGCGTATCGATGGCGGCCGCGAGATCGTCCAGCAAGAGCTGGGCGATCGAGTCCTTGCCGGCGGCGATACAGATCTGTGCCAATTGCGTTTTGCGCAGGAAGCGGGCGCGGCCGTTGGGGGCGCGTTCCACTTCGCGTTGCAGAATCTCGACGGCCTTCTGCTGCTGGCCCGCCCGCATGGCCTCCTGGGCGAGGGCCTGCGGATCGACAAACCGCTTCTGCCAGCCCGGCGCGCGCGAATCGTCGGTGGCGGGACCGTGTGGCGCGCCGGGAAGCGGAGGCGCGTCGGATGGCTCGGCGAGCAGCTCGCGCAGCCATTTCTGCGTTTCGGAATTGGCGGCGGGCGTGTCGTCGGTAAGCGCGGCGTCGAGCAGTTGCGGGAGGTCGCGCAGCAGCGTGCGCAGCTCCGAGCGAATGGCGATGGCGATTGCGTTGTAATTGTCGCCCAGCGCCGTGCAGGCCTCCACTACGAAGCGCTGCAGGTCGAGCCAGGCGCGGCTGCACGGCAGTGCCATGATTTGTTCGGCGAGGTCCAGCAGCTCGGCCCACCGGTTGCGGTTGGCCAGGGCCTTGATTTGTTGGCGAAGGTCGCTGGGCGGCGCTTCGAGCACGACGGGATCGGAGGAGCCGCGCAACTCGCCCCAGCGGAGGCCGCGCAGCATCAGGTAAGCGGCGGGTCCGAACGGATCGCGCTTGCGGAGAACCGCGGCGGCCGCCACCACCGCGGCGATGGCCTCGCGGCGCTCGGCGGGCTCCGCCGAAACATGCGCGCCCAGCCCGATGGAAGCGCCACCCTCCGCCGTTTCGGCTCCTTCGCCTCCTTCGGCCGCCCCTTCCTGGGCTTCCACGGGAACCTCTTCCACCGGGTCCGGCTCGGTCTCCCGCTTCTTTTGCAGCAGGCTGTGGACCAACTGGCGGACTTCCGTCAGCGCTTCTGTGAGCCTGCCGAGCCCCGGCGACGCATCGGCGAATTTCTGCGTGCAGATTTCTTCGAGCTCGGCGACCGCCCTGGCGGCGGCGTCGAATTGCTTTTCCAGGTCGGCGTAAAAGGCCTTGGGTGTTTCGACGAACGATTTGTCGAAGATCTCCGGTGCGAGTTTGCCCTCCTTCAGGGCCTTTTCGCGGGCGGCTTTCTGTTCCTTGCTCTGCGCCTGATCCTCGAAACCGACGACTCGCGACTCTTTGTACTGGACGAAACTGTAGCCGTCCTTGCACAGCGGAACGCTCTTGACCGCCATGATCGGCAACTGGATGGACGATATTGCGCCGCCCACGGAGCCAAGCCAGTCCAGCGGAGCCGCACGTTGCTCGGCGTCGCCCTCGTCCAGTTCGGGATAGAGAGTGTCCCAGAACTTATCGAGCAGGCCGTGGCACAATTTCAGGCCTTCACAAAAGCCGCGAATGCCTTCCCGTTTGAGCAGGGCCTCGGAGAGCCAGACCGCCAGTTGCAGATCTTTACTCTGGGTGGCGATGGCATCCTGGCAGAGCTTGGAGACCTGGACCCAGTCGGCAACCTTGCGCTCGGCTTGCCAGGCGCCCTGGTTCAACTCGTCGTCTTCGCGGCGAGCCTCCTTGATCTTGTCGTAGACGGGAGCGTAGCGGAGATTTTGACCGCTGGGGTTATCGCCCGGAATGGGATTGAGAATGTCTTCACGCAGTGGCATCGGAAGTGAACTCCAGCGACCGGACCTCCAGCAGCGGAACTTCCTCGCCATCCACGACGAACATTTTTTGCCCTACGGGGAACTCGTGGCCCTCATCGTCGGCAACCCACTCGGTCGAGCGGCCCAGCCAGACCGACTCGTCGCCGGACTTCCAAGAGAACGGATAGATTGCGGGAATCAGCACCTGCCCGATGTCGGTTCCCTTAAAACTCGGGCCGGTGAGGACGAAAGCGGGAGTCCACAGGGTGTCGCGCAGCACGCGAGGAGGTGCGATTTGAACCGAGGCGATGTGCTCGAATGGGATCCACAGATAGGCTCCGGCGGCATACAATTCCAGGCGCGAACCGATTGCAGGGTCCGCGTCGCCGATGAATTGAAACGGCTTCCCATTCAGCTTTCCCGGAGGTGACTTTGCTGCCGGTGCCTGGGGGAACTCCTGCTTCTGAAACATCGAATTGCGGGTCTTTTCGCCGTGCAGGGCGGAGTAGTACAACACCGCGCCCATTTCGGCTTCGGGGCTGCCCTTGGCCAAAATGCCCAACTGCTTCTCCGCGCGATCATACTGCCCGGAGAAGCAGAGGAGCTCGAAAAGAAACGTCCGCAGCGCGGTATCCGCAGGGTTGTCGCGGAGAGAGGCGCTGAGGGCTCTCTCCGCTTCCCGGACCTTCCCGGCATCGAGAAGTTCCTTGGCTTTCATGTCGGGGCCTGAGTGTTAGAACTTGTCGTCCGCGGCAAAATTGGCCGTCCCCGTGGCAAGGTCGTAGCCCTTGGGGGTGGCCGCATCGAGCGATCCGTCGTCCTTCTCCGGCTTGTAGGCGACTTCCACGCCCTGGTATGCGAAACTCACCGACTCGGTGGGGTTCTCGTTGCTGCCCGATAACTGCACCGAAGTGATCAGGGCATCCTTGATCCAGATGCGGAAGTAATCATCCTGCTTGTCGCCAACCGGCTTGTCGTACAGGATATGGACTTCCTTCAAGATGTTGCCGGTTGCGCAGTGATCGAACAATAAGGAAGTGGTCTTGTCCAGGACCTTCATGATGGTCAGGTTTGCAAAGTCGGCTCGCCCGGCTTTGGCTTCCTTGCCGGATGCACCGGCGCCATAGACGGCAGTCTGGCTGACACCCCAACTGAACGATAGAATGTCGATGGCCCCCGTCTTGCTCGTGCTGGGCCCAGTGATACCGTCAACGATTAGATACGCGTTTACAGCCATAGATTTCTCCTTACCTCCGTCTCTACATCGAACTCTTTACACAAACTTGCGCCACGCGCCCCTACTTGGCCGGCGCCGGCAGATCCGCCACAAGACGCAGCGAAACCGTCAATTCCTCAAGCTGGAAGTGCGGCCGCAGAAACGCGACGGCCCGGTAGCAACCCGGTTTTCCGGGAATTTCCGACACGTCCACGCGAGCCTCCCGCAACGGGCACCTTGCCTTCATCTGCGGCGACGCCGTGTCGTCGGGAACCACATACCGGGTAATCCAGCGGTTCAGGAAGATCTCGGCGTCGGTGCGCGACATGAAGCTGCCGATCTTGTCGCGCATCATGGCCTTCAGATAGTGCGCGAAACGCGAGACGGCCATGAGATAGGGAATTTGACACGACAAACGGGCATTGGCGTTCGCCGAATCGGTGTCCCACAATTTCGGCTTCTGGCAGCTCTGTACGCTGAAGAATGCGGCGTAGTCGGTGTCCTTGCAGTGCACCAGGGGCACGAAGCCGAGGTCCGCCAGCTCTTTTTCGCGCCGGTCGGTTATCGTCATCTCGGTGGGGCACTTCATGGCTATGTCGCCTTCATCGGTGTAGAAGTTGTGGACCGGCAGTCCGGTCACCAAGCCGCCCCCTTCCACGCCCCGCATGGCGACACACATGCCATACTGCGTGAAGGACTGGGTCATCCGCGAGGCGAGGGCGAAAGCCGCGTTCATCCACAGGTACTTCGAATGATCGCTTCCGTCCACGTGCTCTTCGTAATTGAAGTCTTCCACCGGCTTGGTGTCCTTGCCGTAAGGCAACCGGCCCAGAACACGAGGCAGGGCGAGGGCCACATAACGGGAATCTTCCGACTGCCGGAAGCCCTTCCACTTGGCGTACTCCGTGCTATCCATGATCTTGGCCAGGTCGCGCGGGGCGTCCAGGGCAGTCCAGGAGGGCAGGTTGAGCATGTCGGAGCTGGCCGCGGTGCAGAACGGCGCATGAGCCGCCGCCGCCACATGGGAGATCTGGTCCAGCAACTCGATGTCCTCGGGGTGCTTGCCGAATTCGTAGTCCCCCACCAGGGCGCCGAAGGGTGCGCCACCGAAGACGCCGTACTCTTCCTCGTAGACTTTCTTGAAGAGGGCGCTCTGGTCGAATTCCGGCGCGCGTTGCAGATCCTTCAGCATCTCCTTCTTGCTGCAGTTGAGCACGCGGATCTTGAGCATGGTGCCGGTTTCGCTCTGATCCATCAGGTACTTGAGCCCGCGCCAGCTTCCTTCCAGCTTCTGAAACGAGGCGTGATGCATGATCTCGTTCAACTGGATGGAGACCAAGTGGTCGATTTGCGCAATGCGGGCATTGATCATCATTTCCGCATCGCGCGCAATGGTCATGGAGCCTTCCAGGACCTGCGCCACGAATTCCTTCACCAGATTCTTGCCGCGCTCGCGTGAAGCCGGCTCTACGCCAAAGCGGCCTTCTTCCACGATCTGATCGAGCAGGCTCTTCTCCTCAACCTGTTCGCCGGCAGCCGCGGCAGCCTGTGCGGTCTTTACCTCAGCCATTGGAATCGCCTCCCTTTCCCTTTGCCATCTCACCCTTCAGCTTGTCGAGCTTTTCGGTATTGCCGACGCTCTCCAGCAGCAACTCTTCCAGCTTGTCGTTGCCCTGCAAGCTGCCGCGGAGATCGGAAAGCCGGGTCCGCAGATCGAGCAGCTCCTTGAGCGGCTTGACCTGGCGTGCCACGTTCTGCGGCTCGAAGTCTTCCAGTTTGGCGAACTTCAAATCCACCTTGAGGTTAGCGGCTTCCGGTTCTTCGCTCAGCTTGTTCTCCACGGAGAAGTTGAGGTGCGGTTTCATGCCCTCCAGGACCGTGTCAAAATTGTCCGGATTGACCTCGACGAATTTGCGGTCTTTCAGTTTGGGCAGGGGCTGCTCCGGCTGGCCGGTGAAATCGCCCAATACCCCAACCACGAAAGGAAGCTCCTTCAACTCGATCGCTCCCCCCACTTCGACGTCGTATGTGATCTGTACGCGTGGGGAGCGTACCCGATCCAATTTATGCTGCGTACTTTCTCTAGCCATGGAACCTCCCGAATAATTCGTTCAGTGAGACACACTATATGCGACGCGAGAGCCAACGTCAAGTTTTTTGCCCAACTCGCGTACCAGACCTTTCCGAAGGGGACCGTTGGTGCGAAACCTCACACCAGTACCAGGCGGCGCTCCACCAGCTTCCGCGTCACCGCGCAACACTGCTGGCGCACCTGTTCCGGATCGATCTTGACCACCGCCGCGAGATCCCGCGCCAGGTCGCTCAAAGTCCGGCTCCCATCACATCTACGCAGGAAATCGGCCACCAACGGATCAAGCGTCAGGGAACTAGGGAGGGCGCCGGACCGCCTGAGCTGCATCGAGGCGGGCTTCCACTCCCCCGCCTCCAGGTGCAACTGCTGGTCGATCCGCACATCGGCCGCCAGCCGCGGCTTCCAGGCCATCATCCGGTCCACGGAGCGGTCGGCTTCCAGCCTGTCCTGATTGGCGAATAGTTCCACAACGGCCCCGCCAAACGGCTCCTTGGAGTCCAGGATGGCCACTTCCTCGATGCGGATCCAGTTCTGGCCGGATCTCCGCCGCAGGGCCAGAATTCCGCCCTGGATCTCTTCGACTTGACGGGCGCGGTAATAGGCCATCCATTCGTCGAATCTCTGGTTGGCGGTCAGCGGCGAATACGGCATCATCCGTCCGATACGTTCCGAAGCGTATGCGGCGGCCGAGCGGGCGTAGCTGCGGAGCACCCAGGCGTCGCAGCCGGTATCTTCCAGCCACCCCTTCAAGCGGTCCTGCCAAGCCTGCCCCTTCACCTGGACCCACTCCAAGGTGATCTGCAGAAAGCCGTTTTCGTTAAGGTGGCGCGGCGCCGCCCGGATGAGCTCCCGGCAGTAACCGTCCAATTCCATGCTGTTTTCGCAATAGACCTGCTCGGCGGACGGGGTGACGAAAAACGGCGGGTTACTCATGATCAGGTCAAAGGTCCGGCCCTGGACGGGCTCGAAGGTGTCGCCGGTTAGGCAGTCGACGTTATCAACGCCGTTGAGCCAGACGTTGAAGCGGGCAAACTCGGTGGCGCGCGGGTTCAGGTCGGTCGCCACCACCTGGCGGCTGTGACCCGCGGCGAGGATCGCCAGCATCCCGCAGCCGGTGCCCAGATCCAGAGTCGCCTCCGAAAGGCGCCGGATGGTGAACATCTGCGCCAAGCGTGTGGTAGGATTGGGCCATGAAACCAGCCGGGAGGCCTCCGGCGACTCCAACGTGGCGGCCGGATCGGCCGCGAACAGAAAGCCTTCGCACGGCGTCAGCATGACCGTGGCAGTGAGTTGGTCGCCGTCGCGAACCAGCATCCCTGTTGCCAGCATCTGGGTAATCACCGGTGCCGGGACGATTCCCGCGATGGAGTCGCTCTCCAGCGGCACGCCCAGGAAAAACCAGCGCAACAGGACGTGCTGCGCGGTGAGTTCGGAAATGCGCTCCAGGAGGTCCGGCAGGTTGCCGAGGCGGCGCGAAGGAAGGTCGCGCAGCGTCGGATTCTGCTTGAACTGCTCGTGAGTGAAGCCGGCTTGGTTGAAAAAATCGAGAAGTTGCTTCGGATCGGCGGCAACAGGAGTGAGCATCGATGTCCTCGCAACACTGTACCGCAGAATACAAGCCCTTGACGGTAGGATAGGCGATCGGTTTATGTTGTCTGTCAAAGCCTCGAAACTTGGCGAGGCGTGACAGACCACGCAAACCGATGGTCTGTCCTGCCGGCGGCATTCGCAAACGGCATTCGCAAACCATTTGGCATAACCGGCAAGTTCTGGTACTGTGAATGCGAATGCGGCGATTGCAACCGGTGATCTGGACTAAGGGAACGTTTCTGACGCCCCAGCACCTGCAGCTCCAGGATCGCTTTCTCGAGAACCTCCTGGAGTTCCACCTGGAAAGTCTCTCGTTCCGGCCCTGGGGCTTCGCCACGCTACAAATCAGCCGGGAGGCACTTGGCGCCGGAGTCTTCGGTATCGCCAGCGCGTCCGGGCTCCTGCCGGACGGGCTGATCTTCGATATACCCGGGTCCGACGGCGCCCCGCCGCCCAAAGAGCTGACGGAATGTTTCGAGCCGGACCAAACCACGGTCGACCTCTACCTGGCGGTTCCGCAATACCGCGAGCGGGGTCTGAATGTGGCCTCTTCCACGCGCGACAGCGGGGCCAGGTATCGCGCGGAAATCGAGGTGTTCCGCGACGAAAACACCGGCATGACCGAGAAGCCGGTGCAGGTGGCGCGCAAGAATCTGCGACTGCTGGTGGAAGGCGAGAGCCGCGATGGCTACTCGACATTGCGCGTGGCCCGCGTCCAGCGCAGCGAAACCGGCACTTTCCAACTGGACCCGAGCTTCGTGCCGCCGCTGGTGGATTTCGCCGCCAGCGACCATTTGGTTTCGATGGCGCGCCGCCTGGTGGAGATTCTCACCGCGCGCTCCAGCGCCATCTCCGGAGTGCGGCGGCAAAAGAATCAGAGCCTGGCGGATTTCACCGCCGCCGATATCGCCAATTTCTGGCTGCTGTATACGGTCAACACAGCCTTCCCGGTTTTCCGCCACTTATTCGAAACGCGTCGCGGGCATCCCGAGGCGCTGTACAACGCGATGCTTTCGCTGGCCGGCGCGCTCTCTACGTTCTCCACCACCATCCACCCGCGCGACCTGCCGGCCTACGATCACGACAACCTGGGCGCATGCTTCACGGACCTGGACGAGAAGTTGCGCGCGCTGCTCGAAACCGTGGTGCCTACGAACGTCGTGTCGCTCCCGCTGAAGCTGGTGCAACCGGCCATCTACGCCACGGCGCTCGACAACGAAAAGTACCTGGTCAACACGCGGATGTACCTGGCCGTGAGCGCCGAAACCAGCCAGGCGGAGATCGTGGGAAAGACGCCGCAACTGGTCAAAGTCTGTTCGGCGAGCCACATCGACCACCTGGTGCGGCAGGCGTTGCCGGGTGTGCCGCTAACCTACGTTGCGGCGCCGCCCAGCGCAATTCCGGTCAAGCTGAACCACCAGTATTTCAGCCTCAACCAGTCCGGCCCCGCGTGGGAAGCCGTGCTGCGCGCGCGCAACCTGGCCGCCTACGTCCCCGCGGATCTGCCCAACCCGCAACTCGAGCTGATTATTCTGCTGCCGCAAGCGGGGTGAGGCCGCTGCCGCTTGCGAACAAGGTGGGGCAAGCGTTTTCGCCTGCCAACCCGATCACGCGGATCTAATCTGCGGTTGGCAGGCCAAACTAGAGCGCCTGCCCCACTATGCAATGCCGAACAACGCTAGTGCCGCATCAGCAGAAACACGATCAATCCGCCCACCAGGAACATCAGCAGCCCCAGAATCGCGAACAGCAAAAAGTTGCTTGAAGGCGCTTTGACCGTCGCCGGCGCTTGCGGCACGGAGAACTGCGGCGCCGCCGGAGGCCGCGGAACGGCGGGTTGCGCCATGCCTGGCATCTGCGGCACATTTGCATGCGGCATGGCGGGCATGTTCGCTTGCGGCATTTGCGACATTTGCGGAAAGCCGGACGCCGGTGGCGCGGCGGGAGCGCCCGCAGCCGGGATCGAGACGGCCGCCATCATGCGTGTGTACTCGCTGGGACCTTCCGGTGCGCCCGGCATTTGCCCCTGCTGCGGCATTGACGGAATCGCAAAAGCCTGGGTCGCGCCAGCCGGTGCGGCGTACCTTGGCGGCGGAGCCTGCGGCGATCCCGGCGCGGACGGGAACCCGGACGCTGCCGGCAAGGGAGGTCCCTCGGTTCCCGGAGGCGGGGCCTGGAAGAACCGTGTGAATTCGCTTCCTTGTGGATGGCTCACCGGCGGCGGCGGCGCGGGCGACGGCGACTGAAACATGCGAGTGAATTCGCCGGCCTGCGCGGGGGGCGGAGGCGGAGGCGGCCAATCCCCAGGCGCCGGCGAAGACGGCATGGAAGATTGATGAAACATCCGCGTGAAGTCTCCGGTTGAACTGGAAGCACCTGGCGGCGGAGGTGGCGCTGCCTCGGCCATCGGCGCGGCTGGCGCTTGAAACAATCGGGTGAATTCTCCAGGCGCGGACACCGCTGGCGGAGGCGGCGGAGCGGCAGGCGTTGCGGCGGCGTGCGGCGCCGTTGCAGCCGGTGGCACTGGCACCTCAAACAGTCGGGTGAACTCTCCCGGCTGCGATTCGGCGGGCGGCGGAGCAGGCGCCGCGGCAACCGGTGGAGGCGCGAGTGGAGCAGGAGGCGCTGCGGCTGGCTGCGGAGGAATGGGAGGAGACGTCGGCAATGCGGCTGGCGGCTGCGGTTTTGGCTCCGCTGGCGCACGGGGTGGCTGCGGTATGTTGGGGCTCGCCGGAGGCGCCGGCGCAGCCGCAGGAACCGCCGGAGTTTGAAACAACCGCGTGAACTCTCCCGGCTCGGAAGCAGCCGGCGGCGGAACAGGCGGCGGGGGAGGCGATGCGGCTGACGGCTGCGGTTTTGGCTCCGCTGGCGCACGGGGTGGCTGCGGTATGTTGGGGCTCGCCGGAGGCGCCGGAGCAGCCGTAGGGACCGTCGGAGTTTGGAACAACCGCGTGAACTCTCCCGGTTCGGAAGCAGCCGGCGGCGGAGCGGGTGGAGCGGCAACCGGCGGTAGAGCAGGTGGCGGGGGAGGCGCTACGGCTGATGGCTGCGGTTTTGGCTCCGCTGGCGCGAGGGGTGGCTGCGGGATGTTGGGGCTCGCCAGAGGCGC
>Ga0208820_1000438_pt1 | contig 31292 bp, 18 predicted proteins | sample June2015DPH_16_5_FD_184713 | JGI IMG/M metagenome (GOLD analysis project Ga0208820, IMG submission 184713) | Peatland microbial communities from SPRUCE experiment site at the Marcell Experimental Forest, Minnesota, USA - June2015DPH_16_40... | ecosystem: Environmental > Terrestrial > Soil >...
AGAAGCTGGCGACCAACGAGATGCAGTTTCTGCGCAGCGTGGCCGACCTCGACGGAGCCTTTCAGTACCGCCTCACCCTGATGGACAGCAACTATCGCGAGGCCGTGCGCTCCCAGCACAACGACTTCACCGTCCGCCTCGATCAGCGCGGGCTGGAGATCCAGAAGCGCCTGTGGGCCGACCTGGAGCGGGTGCGCGCGGAATTCGACAAGCTGATCCACGTCGAGCTCCGCCTCATCCGCCAGCGAACCGGAGCGGCATTTCAGTCGCTCGCGGCGCCGGAACCGGGCGCGGCTCTCCAGCCATCCCAACCCGCCGCTCCGCTCGCCTTCGACTACGCCCGGTTTGCCGAAGCCTTCCGCGGCAGCGAAGAGCGCGTCAGGGCCGGGCAGCGGATCTACGTAGCCGATTTCAAAAACTGCGGCAACGTGCTCGACATCGGCTGCGGGCGCGGCGAATTTCTCGAGCTGATGCGCGAAGCCGGCGTGCCGGCGCGTGGCATCGATTCGAGCCTCGAGTCGATCGCGCTCTGCCGCCAAAAGGGACTGCCGGCCGAAACCGCCGACTTGTTCGATTACCTGCGCAGCCTCGGCGAAGGTGAGCTGGATGGCATTTTCTGTGCGCAGGTGGTGGAGCACCTGCCACCCGAGCGCTTGCCGGAGATGATCCGCCTCGCCGCCAGCCGGCTCGAGCGCAACGGCGTCATCGTCCTCGAGACACCTAATCCCGACTGCCTCGCCATTTTCGCGACTTACTTTTACCTGGACCCGACTCACTCGCGGCCGGTGCCCGAGAAGTTACTGAGTTTCTACCTGAGCGAGTTCGGCATCGCTGACTTACAGGTGCGACGCCTGGAGCCGGCCGTCGATTCGATGCCGTCGTTAGCCGAGTTGCCGAACGAGTTCCGCCAGGCTTTCTTCGGCGGCCTGGATTACGCCATCATCGGCAGAAAAGTGTAAGTCGACAGGTGAGGTGGATGATCGTCGGGGAATCTCGGCAGATCACCGGCGACAAGATCGCCGGCGTTACCGCGGCGCCTATTGCATCAGCACAATCGGCGCCCGCCAGAAAGCGAACTTCCGCGCGGTGGGATTGAGCACGCTCACCTGACAGGTGTAACGGCCCGGCTGTAGCTTGCTCAGCGGCAGGCTGAATCGCACCGGCAGCGCCTTCGATTTGTCGTTCAGCCCCTGGCTGACCTCGAGCGGCGCCGATTCGAACGCCTTCGTCTTGCCGCGGTAGAACGCCACGCTGGCGATAATCGGCTCCGTTGCAGTGGCTGCCGGTTCGTACGCCTCCAGGTAGATGTACATTTCCTGGTTCTTGTTGAAGACGCGCGTCACGCTGGGTACCAGCTTCTGCCCGCCGTCGACCAGCGGGTTGGCGGCGAGCAGCTTCTTGTCCTTTTCCGCGCTGAACACGGCCGCGTCCAGCGCGATGCGCTGGCTGCTCAGGATGACCGAGCTGATGGGCAGCAGCTTCTGGTCTCCCGTAAGATCGGGAATGATGAAGTTGATTTCGTAAGTCCCCATCTTGCCGGTTTCATTCTCGCGCGCCAGGAATTTCAAATTGTACTTACCCGGCGCCAGCGTGAAGCCGGTATCGTATTCGAGCGGATGCTTAGCCAGATCCGCGGCGGTCTGGCCCTTCAGCTTGACCTCCGCCATATCCCTCACGTTCTGCACGATTTTGCCGGCCGAGTCTTTCACTTGGCCGATGAAATCGATGCGTGTGGATTCAGCGCCGCCGTGCCGCGCCAATTCCAGCTCGCTGCCGGGAATCTTCGCCACCACCGGCACGAAGTAACGGTCGTGCGCCAGACGGAAATAGTCGATCTCCACCGCGATATCGATCTCCGTCACCGGATCGCCCAGCATCAAGGCTTCGGCTAACTGGCGTTCTTTGTCCGTCGTGTTGAGCTTGCCGAATTCCTTGCTGGCATAATAGCCCTGGCGGTAATCGAGCTTGGCGACGCGCGCCGCCGTGTCCTTGTCTTTCAGCGCGATCTTGACCCGGCGGAACCGGCCATCCAGCGCTTCGTTGGCCGAATAGTAGCCGATGATGTAGTAACTCGATATGTCCTTCTGCGCCTGCACGATTCCCATCGATAAGTCATTGTTATCGAGCAGCGCCTTGCCGCCCGTGTCGGAAGCCAGCGTGTAGAGCGTTTCCTGCTGACCCTGGAAGTTACTGGTAGCGGCGCGCGCCGAGCTACCCGAGTACATCGCCTGGCCACCAGGCGAGCTCTTGGTGGCATCGCCCAGCGGCGCCGCCGCCACCAGGCCGCGGGCGTCGATGGGATAGAAAGATACGTTCGAGCGGATGGCGGCGTTGATGGTGGCTTGTAACTGGGCCTGGTTATCCAGCCCGTTGCGTGTCATGCCGCTGGCGAAATAGACCAGCGCCTTTTTCTCATTCAGCGAGGCCAGCATCTTCACCGCCGATTCCAGCGCCGAAAGCTGCCGGTCGGTATTGAAGATGTTGAATTCCGTGTCGTCCTGCTGGAAAGCCGCGCCGGTATCGGAAGCGCTGTCGTCGGACACCGTTTCATCCAGGCCCAGGCCTTCGCCGATCGTCAGCTTCTTAATGTCCTGAGTCAACAGGTCGCGGTCGTCGGTGAAGTCTTCCACCACCCGGATATCGCTGGCGAACGTCATGATCGCCATCAGGTCGGACGCCGTCATCTGCGTGCTCAGGAATTTCAGCGCCGCCGATTGGGCGCGCATCTGGTCCTGAATCGGCATCGAGGTCATGTCGAAAAACATCACCATCAGCCGCTTGTCGCGGTATTTCAGGTCACCCGGTTTTTCCGGCGCGATCTCAACCGCCGTGAGCGGTTTCACCGCGGGCGCTGGCGCAGCCACCGCAACTTGCGTCCGCTGCTGCAAAGCGGGCGGCGGAGCCGGCGCCGCCTCATTCGACAGCTTCTGAAACTCGAAGACGCTGATCTGTTGCGGCTTGCCATCCTCGGTGACCAGGAAATCGCTAGCCTTCAAATTGTCGACGGGGTTGCCGTTCTGCGACTTGACGATCACGTCCTCCACCACAAGCTGCCGCGTGGTGCTGAATGTCACCGTGCCCCGCGGAACGCCGGTCGAGTTGCTGCCGCCTTGCGGGACTCCCTGTTGCGCGGAGACCGCCAGCAACCAGATCGAGAACATGGCGAGCGTTTTTCGCATGGCTCTAAAACCTGAATCGCACCGTGGCCTGAAAATTGCGCATGGCGTTGGCCGCGGTCGGCAGGCCGAACTGGGAATTGCCCAGCGTGGTGTTCCACGCCGCCCAGGTCACGTGGTTGAGCACGTTGGTTCCGTCGAACCGGATATCCATGCTGCGCCGTTCGCCGAACCGAAACACGCGGGCCGCCGACGCATTCAGCCCAAACTGCATGGGCCCGGTGATGATGTCACGGCCCGCGTTGCCCCATTCGTCATTGGGAGGCGCCTCGAAAACACTTGTATCGAAGCCGTAGCCCGGCAAAACCGCGGCCAGCGGCCCTCCCAGGTATTCCGCCCTCGTAGTGCCGGTGATGCCGGTTCCGCTGGCCAGGCGGCCGAGCACAATCGGCGTTTCCGGCAACCCGCTGCCCAGCGTCAGGCTGGGACCGAGCGTCCAGTCTTTCAACAACACGCCCTTCCATCCATTAATCAGCGTTCCGCCGCGCGTCCCCATGCCGGTCGAATATTGGAAGATCAGGTTCAGCGTGTGAGTCCGGTTGAAGGGCGAAAGCGAACGCTCGGCTTCGAGGTCCAGCCAATTCTGCGCGTAAGCCGCTCCGGCCGCCCCGCGCCCGCCCAGCGTGGACGCATCGTCAATGGCCTTGGAAAAGACGTACGTGGCATTCGCCAGGAAACCGTTGTGAAAGCGGTGTTGTAACTGCGCGCTGGCGGCGTTGTAATTCGAGTTGCCGTTCGAGGTTTCGTAAGCGTATCCACTCGGATAACCGCTGGATGCCACTCCGGCCGGAAAGGTCCAGGGTAGAAACTCCTGCACCTGGTGCGTGCCTTTGTCGCCGCTGTAAGTGAACGTCGCCACGAATGACCCGCGCAGGTTCTGCTGCACCAAAGTCTGCCAGTAATGAATGTAGCCGATTCGGAAATTCGGGTCGAGCGCGAAGGTCTGCGGCGTGGTGCTGATGGCCGGCAGAGTCAGCGCGTTCTCGATCGACAGCGGTTCCGGTTGTGATGCCGAGATCGACTGCGCTTCGAACACCGAGTAGGATTGCCTGACGCTATCCGATAAAGGCGCCTGCTGCGACATCTGGTTGGCCAGCGGCTGGAACACAGAAGTGTTGTAGTACAGCCCATAGCCCGCCCGCACCACAGTGGAATGCTTTGGGAACGGCCTCCAGGCAAGGCCGATGCGCGGCTGAAACTCGTGGTAGTCCGGGCGCACCAGCGAATCCGGCAGCCCGGCCTGGCTGGCCAGCGTGCACGACACCGTACCGGTCGCGAGAGTGTTGGTGCCACACAGCGGCGTTGTGGTTGTCCAGTCCGGTCCCACTTGCAAGCTCACCAGCCGGTTGTACAGCTCCGTGACCGGAGCCTGGAAATCCCAGCGTATCCCGTAGTTGATCGTAAAGTTACTGCGCATGTGCCAATCGTCGGTGACATAAGTGTCCGCCCACGACGCGCGAAAGTACTTGTCCGCCCCGCTCGGCGAATAGGCGATGGAACTGGCGTCCGGCAGTCCCAGCAAAAAGTCGGCGAAGTCGAAGCCCGTGCCGTTGACGGCCTGACCGTTACCGCCCGCGAGGGCGGTCATGGTACCCGTAAACGTGAAGCCGCCGCGCGCGTTCTGCTGCGCGATCTGGTTGAAATCGAGGCGCCGGACGTCCCCCCCGAACGTCACATTGTGAGCGCCGCGCACCCAGATCAAGCTCTCGCCCGCCGAATTCGTGTTGTTGTGATTAATCTGGTAGGCGCCGTCGCTCAATCCATAAATGCCGCTCGAAAACGACAAGGAAGGAGGTCCCCAGAACTGCGCCGCCTGGTCGTTGCCCAATATTCCCGCTTCCGCCGAGATATTCTCCGTATTCGCGAAAAACGGAGTGAGATTAGTGGCCGAGCGGCTGAAGTTATACCGCAGGTTGCTGATCAGCCTGGTCGTAATGTGATAATTCCACTGCACCCCGGTGTTAATGCCGGTCATCTTCGTGGTATCGATAAAGTCGAATAAATTTGGCGTGGAGGAGTTACTGCTTTGCCAGGCAAAGTTCCCCGATACCTGATTCTTGGCGTTGATCGTCTCGCTAATCCGCGAGTTGATGTTGGTCTGGTTGCTGATACCGACAATCGGCGCCTGGTAGTTGTACCGTGAGCTGCCCGCGAAGTTCGGCTGCGGGTAAAAGTTGAGCAGATTGAGCGCCGCGGAATCCAGCCGGCTGGTGGGGATAAGGCTGCCCGCAAACGGCCCGCCGCTCAGCGGGTCGTAGATGGTCACCGGAGTATTGGCGACGGCGTTGAGCGCCTGCGAGAAGTTACCCGCGCGCTCGTCCATGGTCGGCACCAGGGCATTGACGTTGCTGGCATTGCGCCCCCGCGTCAACTGATAGTTGATGGTGAAAAAAGTCTTCTGCCCGCTCAGCACATGCGGAATCTTCAACGGTCCGCCGAACATGCCGGTGGAGCGGAATTGGGCGAACGCCGCCTTGGGGGTGTCCTGGCCGGTCAAGGAAAACGGCCGCGCGTCCAAGGCCGAGTTATTCAGAATCAGCGCGACGTTGGCATTGTATCGCGCGCGCGGATTCCGCCGGCCGTTGCCGAAGGAAGCCTGGTTGCCACGGCCGCCTTGTCCCCCGCGCCCTCCGCGGCCGCCCCCGTAGTTGCCGCCGAAGCCGCCTCCACCGCGGCCGCCAAAACCACCTCCGCCGCCGCGCCCACCGAAACCGCCGCCCGGGCCGCCAGGACCCCCGCCAGGCGCTCCCGCTACTGCTGGGCCGGCGCCCATATCCATTCCGCCGGGTCCGCCGGGTCCGCCCATGCCCACACCGTTTGGGCCGCCGGGCCCGCCGAATCCCCAGTCATTCTGCTGCGGCATGTTCAAGCCGCTATTCACGCTGCCATTGACGACATACGCGTCCGAGCTTTGCGCGACGTCGCCCGTCCCGATCGCGGTGGCGCTTTCGCCGCCGCCGTTGTCCGACCCCGCTTCGCCCGATTGATTCACATCCAGACGCTGGAAGCCGCCGCCCTGTTGCGTGCCCTGGCGCAGCGAGGGCCGCCCGCCGCCCCAATTGCCACGGCCGCCGCCGGTGGGCCCGCTCGCGGCCGCCGGTTTCGCGGCCGCCGCCTGCGCCGGTGGCGCGGTGCCAGGTTTGACTGTCGATGCTACTGCCGCCGGAGCCGCTTGCACCGCTGCAGCCGGCGCCGGCGGCGTCAATTGCTTCCGCAACTGATCGAGCGTCAGCACATTCAAATCCCAATTCGGGCTGGGTGCGTCCGGCGCCACGCCAATGTCGCGCACCACCGGGCTGAATCCCAGCATCGAGATTCGCAAAGTCCAGACGCCGTCGGGCAGGTTGGGAAAGGAATACGCGCCCGATTCGTCGGTCGAAGTGACGAAGCTTTTGTCGCCCTGCGTGGCCGTGATGGTCGCCCCAGGCACGGGAACCCCTCCCGCTCTGACCCAGCCATGATGCTCGGAAGCCAGCAGACACACAACCGATAAGCCAGCCGCCAGCGCCCATCTGCAAAACCACTGCCTCAAGTGCTCAAGGATACGGTTCGCCTCCATAGGTTGATGTCTTCTTAGGCGACAGCCTGTAAGAGAATGTTACCGCCCTTCCGCGGCTTCCCGTCCGGCAAGCTCCGGATAAAAATGGAACTTTCTTCTTGCAGCGCCTTCGCGCCGATCATTGCAGCCCGTGGACTCGCAGCCACGCCAAACGGCTGCGGCGTCTGCCACGGTATAATCGTCGTCTAGTGTTTTACAGTTCTTTGAGGGAAGTGGAGAGAATTCTTTAGACTAATGAAACAGGCATTCAGCACGAGACAATTCCGCCTGCTCCTCCTGGCCGGGGGGCTGGTTCTGGCGCTGGCTCTGGCGCCGGGCTGCAAACGCGAGCCGAAAACCGTCAAGGTAGCGGCAGCCGAGGGCGAGGCGGTGGCGCTCGCCTCCACCGTGCGAACTTCGCAAATCAGCCAGGAGCCTCAGCTTCTGGACGGCTTCTATAACATCGAAGCGAACTCCTGGCGCTGGACCGCCAAGCAGTTCAGGGTGGTGCTGCGCCCGCCCATCGGCGCGGCGCAGAGCGGAGCCACGCTGGTGATGGCGCTCACGGTGCCTCAGGTCGCCATCGATCATGCCAAGTCGCTGACGCTGTCGGCGTCCATCGAAGGCACACCGCTGCCGCCGGAAACTTACACCAAGGCTGGCCAGTACGAGTACAAGCGCGACGCTCCGGCTTCGGCTTTGAGCAAGCCGGCAGTGCGCATCCAGTTCTCGCTGGACAACGCCATGCCGCCCGCCGGCGCCGAACGGCGCGAGCTCGGCATCATCGTCGCCTCGGTTGGGCTGCAGCCGAAGTAGGAGTTCTTTCGTGATGAGACGGTTTTCACTTCTGCTCACCGGCGCGGTCTGGGTGAGCCTCGCAGGCGCGCAGCCCGCATCCAAGCCACTATTGATCGACCACGTACGGGTGTTCGATGGCACTCGCGTTCTTGAAGACACGAGCGTCCTGGTCGAAGATGGCCTGATTCGTTCGGTTGGCCGGAACATCGCTGCGCCAGCGGGCGCGGACGTTGTGGATGGCACCGGGAAGACGCTCCTGCCCGGTCTGATCGACGCGCACACGCACACCATAGCGGAAGCCAGCCTCCAGCAGGCCCCCATTTTCGGCGTGACTACCGACCTGGATATGTTCACGCTCCCGCAGTTCGCCGCCGCTATTAAGAAGCAGCAGGCGGAGGGCAAGCTGCTCGACTACGCGGATCTGCGATCGTCCGGTTACCTGGCCACCGCTCCCGGCGGCCACGGCACCGAGTACGGCATCAAGGTCCCCACCATCACTAAGCCGGAAGAGGCCCAGGCTTGGGTGGACGCGCGGATTGCCGAGGGTTCCGACTACATCAAAGCTGTCTATGACGATGCCCTGGAATACGGATTCGGCAAAGCCACGCCGACCCTCAGCAAAGAGACTTTGCAAGCATTGGCCGTGGCGGCGCACGCGCGCGGAAAGCTCCTGGTGGTTCACATCGGCACGCTCGAACAGGCCATCGACGCGATCAATGCCGGCGCCGATGGGCTGGCCCACCTGTTCATCGGGCCCGCTTCCAGCCCCGATTTCCCCAAACTCGCCGCCTCGCGCCATATCTTCGTCGTCGGCACCTTGACCGTGTTGCAGACCATGTGCGCCAGCAGCTTCGACGCGGATCTGGCCGGCGACCCGCGGCTCAAGCCGTACCTGCCCCCCGCGGCAGTAACAGCCTTGAAGGGGACCTTCGCGTTGCCCGTGAAGCTCAGTTGCGACGGCTCCTCGGAAGCCGTCCGCCAATTGAAAGCCGCGCAGGTGCCCATCCTCGCCGGCACGGACGCCGGGAATCCAGGCACCACGCAAGGCGCCAGCCTGCACGGTGAGCTCGAATTGCTGGTGCGCGCCGGCCTGACTCCCGTGGAAGCCCTGCATGCCGCCACCGCTGCGCCCGCGGCCGCTTTCCATCTCGATGACCGCGGGCAGATCGCCGCCGGCAAGCGCGCCGACCTGTTACTGGTCAACGGCGATCCGACCGTCGACATCCGCCAGACTCGCGACATTGTCGCCGTCTGGAAGGACGGTCACCCGATCGATCGCGCAGCCTGGAAAGCCTCGGTCGCAAAACAGTTCGAGGACGAGGCCAAGGCCAAGAGCGTTGCTCCGCCGGCGGGCTCGGAATCCGGCTGGATCAGCGATTTCGAACAGGAAGGCGCGCCGCAAGCGAGATTCGGCGCCGGCTGGTCCCTTTCCACGGATAAGATGGCCGGCGGAAAATCGGTGGCGAAAATGGAGATCGCGCCCGGTGGGGCGGAGGGAAGCAAGAGCTACCTGCTGGTGACCGGGGAAGTCATCGCGGGCTTTGCGTTCCCCTGGTCGGGCGTGCTGTTTTCACCGGGCCCCAGCATGATGGCGCCGGCCAATCTCTCCGCCAAAAAGGCCATCCAATTCTGGGCCAAGGGCGACGGACGCACCTACGAGATCATGCTGTTTTCCAAGCGGCTCGGCTATCGCCCCGTGACGCAGACCTTCGTCGCCGGGCCGGAATGGAAGCAGTTCAGCTTTCCGTTTTCGAGTTTCAGCGGCGCCGATGGCAGCGACATCATCGGCATCGCCTGGGTCGCCGGCCCGCAAACCGGCGCCTTCACGCTGGGCCTCGATAACATCCGCCTCCAGTGATCGTGGGGCAGGCGCTTCGGTTTTCCGGTCCGTTCCGGATTTCGCCTGCCAACCCCGCCCTCAATCCACGGACTCGTCGCCCCAAGCCTTGCCTTGCTGCCGCGCGCCATGAAACACGTGCAGAATCTGGATACTCCGGGACCGGCCGGTTCGGTAGTAGATCATGTAGTTTCCGGCCGGGAACTTCCGTACACTCAGCCCAAACTGCTCGGCCGCGACGCCCGCCATAGGCAGCAAGGACAGCGTAATGACGGTGTCCAGGATGCCGGCGACAATCCGCACCGCGATATCCTCGCCTGCCTCGGCAGTCCAGTAGTCGGAAATCTGCTCCAGATCTCGCCGTGCGGTGCGGGTGAGACTGTAGCGGAACTTCATTCGGTCTTCGAGCCGCGCGCCAGCTTCCGGGCTGATGCCGCAGCCAAATCCGTGGCAACGCCTCGAAGACCGTCGGCGTCGTACACCTCGTAACGGCCCGCTTCCATGTCCAAGATCCCCTGCCGCACGCCGCGCCCGATGCTTGCGCGCTGGCCCTTGGTGAGGCTGGCTTCGAAGTCCTCCACTCGCGCCCTGCCGGCCTTCGCCGCGTCGGCCTCCTGCATATGCCGGATCGCGTCACGCACCACTTCACTGATGTTAGTGTAGTGTCCGCCTTTCACCTTGCCACGGATGAACTTGGCCATCCGCGGCGAAAGCGAGATGTTCATCTGCTCGATTGCCATCGTCAGGCTCCTTGCGGGCTGATATCGATTATTCTCTCATAACTCGGCCAGTCAATAACAGTCCGTTATTGACTTCGCGCCACAACGCAGCCCGCCCGCCAACCGCCCGCAGCCCCCTACTTGAACGTGTAGGTCAGTCCGGTAGTCAATTGAAACGAATTCTTCTTGAAACTGGGCGGCGGATTGTTGAGGTAGCTGTCGATCGCGCCCAGCGCGATGTTCAGCCGCTTATACGCCGGCACCGTCAGTGCGATGGAAGCGTTGGCCAGCCAGTCGTTGGTGATGTTCCACGCCGGCGTCGCCGAAACCGTTTGCGCCAGCAATACGCCGTGCTTGAACTTGTGGGTGAACGCTTCGGCGAAGTTCGAGGCGGCCAGGCTTTGGTCCACGTTTCCCGGCCCACTGAAGCTCTGATGCAGGTAAGTCATGCTGGCTTTGGCGTCGAGCACATTCGCCGCGCTCTTCACCACCGTCCAGCCGATCCCGCCGCCCACTTGCGACCCCAGGTCCAGCCCCTGCGAATAGTTGTGATCGAGCGTCGCCTGCGCGAATCCATACATCCGGCGCGTCGAAAAATATTCGTCGCGTTCCAGGCCGCCGTGGATGATATCGGTTTTGATTTCGGCCGCGCCCGGCTGCTTAACAACGCCGCTGGCGAAGTTGAAACCCACCAGCGTGCGGTCGCGCGGGTCGAGCCACGATTCCATCGGCACCGCCCGCGCCAGCGCGAAACCGGCGCTGAAGGTGCGGCTTTGCTGCGTGGCCTCCACCAGCGTGGCGCCGGCGTTGATCGCACCAGTCCAGTCTTCGCCGATGCCCGGGCTGTGCATCACTTGTTGCTCGAATTCGCTGGATTCGATCACGTGGGCCGCATCCGCCACCGCGACCGTTTGAGGCGCCGCGCCCGGCACGCCAGTCACCGTGATCTCGTTGGCCGTGGCTTCCAGGCTGCCCTTGGGCAGCTTCGATGTATCCGAGCTGCGGCCCAGCTTGATGTCCTTGCCGACCACGGTGTACGTGCCGTTGGCCTGCAGCTCTTTCACCTTGCTCCAGGGAATGGTCACTTCGCCCAGCATGTCGCTCTTGAATCTCACGTCGCCGCCGTTGGAGCGCAGGAAGTGCCCCACCAGCTTTTCATCGTCACTCAGAACCAGCGTATCGGGCGCCGGCTTGGGCGGAGGCGTTTGCGCCAGCAAATTGGCGCGCGGCACCGCCAGCCATGCCGCCAGTCCCAAACCCGCCATCATTATGTGTCGCGTGTAGTTTCTCATAAGTGCTGTTTCTACATGATACATAGCTTGATGAGAATATGGCTGCGCGCGCTCGGGCAGGGTTTGCCGCGCGAGGAGCCGTGAAAGAACCGGTTGGCAGGCGCTTTCGCCTGTCAACCCACCGGCGCCGCGGCCCGGAATCCCAGGTATACATCGTGCAGCCGCAGAATTCCCAGCGCGCGGCCGTCATCATCCACCACCGGCAGCGCGGAAATCTGCGAGGCGCGCCGCTCCATTCGTTCCAGCGCCGCCGCCAGGCTGGCGTCCGGACCAATAGTCACCGGACTGGCCGTCATGATATCCGCCGCGGTCAGGCCGCGTATATCATCGTGATGCGCCAGCGCGCGCCGCAAGTCGCCATCGGTGACGAAGCCGGCCAGCCGTCCATCCGCCGTGACCACGCACGCTCCGCCCAGCGGCAGCCGCGTCATCGCAATGATCAGCTCTTTGAACGATGTCTCCGGCGGCACCATCACCGCTTCCCCGCCGCCATGCATGGCCTGCCGCACCGAAGTCCGCAGGTTGCGTCCCAATTGGCCGCCCGGATGATAGCGGCCGAATTGCTCGGCCGTGAAGCCGCGCGCGCGCATCAGCGCAATCGCCAGCGCATCGCCCACCGCCTGGGCCGCCATTGCGCTGGCCGTGGGCGCCAGGTTGTACGGATCCGCTTCGCGCTCGACCGTTGCATCCAGCAGCACGTCCACCAGCGCGGCCAGCGGCGATGTTGTCGCGCCCAGAATGCCGATTAGGGGCGAATGGAAATCGCGCAGCAGCGGCACCAGCGACAGCAGTTCGGCCGAGCTGCCGTTCTTCGATACCAGAATCGTCGGATCGCCCGGTGTGTAGATGCCCATGTCGCCGTGCGCGGCCTCCGCCGGATGCAGGAAGACCGCCGGCGTGCCGGTGCTGGAAAGCGTCGCCACCAGCTTGCGCGCCACGTGCCCCGATTTGCCGATGCCGGTGACCAGCAGCTTGCCCGGATGCGCCAGGATCAGCTCCACCGCGCGCACCAGCGCGCCATCCAGGCGCCCCGCCGCCTGCGTCACCGCCCGCGCTTCGATCTCCATGGCCGTGCGCGCCGCCGCCAGCCATTCCCGCTTCTCCGCTTCCTCTGCCATTCGGAAACACCATCATCGCACGGAGCAGCGCTGAAGTCGTCCGCAGCCGTGGCGCACGCACTCGTGCGTGCCGCGTCGACACTTATGTCGACGCCGGGTGGTTCGAAATCCGATCGGAAACTTACAAACCACCTTGCCTTCGCCGCCCCGTTTTGGCGTCTAATAAACATATGCGCACCTTTCTTGCCCTGCTGTCTGTTCCTTGTCTGCTGGCGGCTTCTATTCTTCCCGACGCCATCGGCCCCGCTCATCGCACCGCCGAGCCGCAGCCAACGCTCGCCGACCGCGCGGTTTGGGACGAATACGGGCTCAAGGCCTGGGAAGCGGCAAGCTATGCGTCGGGCCCGGCCAACTTCACCGTCACTGTATGGCAGCTTCGCGACCCCACCGCCGCCCTGGCGGCTTTCGACTGGCAGCGTCCCGAGACCGCCCAGCCGTCCAAGCTGGCTCCGCTCGCAGCCACCACCCGGAGCGGCTTGCTGTTTGTCCACGGCCAGTATCTGCTGGCCTTCGCCGGCCATCAACCCGCGGCCGATGAGCTGGCCGCGCTGGGCCAAGCGCTGAAGAACGTCGACACCTCGGCCCTGCCGGTTTTGCCGGGCTATCTGCCCGCCGAAAACCTGGTTCCCAACAGCGAACGCTATATCACCGGCCCCGCCAGCCTCGCCCGGTTCCTCCCCGGCATTTCGCCGTCCGTGGCCGGCTTCCATTTCGACGCGGAGGCCCAACTGGGCGTTTTCCGCAGCCCTAAAGGCCCCATGCCGCTGGCCATTTTCAACTACCCGTCGCCGCAGATCGCCATGCAAAAGGTGCCCGATTTCGAGCAATTGCCCGGCGCCATGGTCAAACGCAGCGGGCCGCTGGTTGCGGTACTGCTGGCACCCCCCGACCGCGACCTGGCCGAGCGCCTCCTGGCCCAGGTCCGCTGGCAGGCCGAAGTCACTCGCGACGAGCGCGTTCCCACGCAGCGCGACAACCCCGGCGACCTGCTCTTAAATATCTTTAAACTCATTGGGATACTAGTGCTGTTTGCGATTCTCTCCGGCCTCCTGATGGGCGCGGCACGGGTGCTCGTGCGCCTGATGCATCGCGGACAGGAACCCGAAGTGATGATCAGCCTGCACCTCGACTGAGCTGCGGAGATTTTTGCAAAGTGCTTGATATGTGTAGCTTGGAAAGAAATCCTCAGGCTCTTTCGAGGCCTTTTCCACCCTTGCGCTACCACTGTAAGATTTCGCCGGTTGCTGCAAGTTGGGGCATACGAGTAGCTTACGGCTGCAAAAATCGTGCCGGATTTCCGCTTGACTCAGAGCCCCGGAGGAAATAAGATCCAACTACCAAAGTTTTTGGCGGATTGCGATTCCGTCGAAACTGATTCTCCCATCGAACATCACCCCCTGGTAGAACAGGGGGGATAAGAATGCTCACCCTTCGGGGTGAGCATTTCTATTTGGGGCCCCCTTCTGCGGGCATCGCGGCCTCGCGCAAGCTTCCAACGAAGGCGAGTCCTGCTCCAACCCAGCCGTGCTGGTGGTTTTCGGCCACTCCCGGGCCCCAGCGCACGCTTGTAACTATCAGAAACACTTAGTGTTGCTCTTTGGCAGCATCCGTGCTTCAGCGCCCCCTGTGATTAGAAAGGAACCTGCTTTGACGGCGCTCGCTTGCGGCTTGACAATCGCTCAAGGCTCCGATACTATCGCATCGGAAGCGGTCCACTCTGCGGGGGGCGTGACGGATAAAACGAGAAGCACTATTCTGATCCGCCGGCAGATCCGTTTGGCCACCCATCACTCGGCAACCACCTCCGACGAAACGCTTAGCGAATTAGATGCGCTAGATTGGGAAGCCTTGGTGCGTTTATGATGTGGGAGACGGCAAGACGCGTCCTGCGCAGCGATTCCGGACGCATCGGGCTTGTCGATGTGCCGGAAACACGACCTGAAGTGGGGAGAAAACTGAAAATGCCAGGTATCGATTCGAAAACCGCACGCCCGGCTTGGGCGCACGCGGCTGTTTACACGACGGTATTCCTGCTCCCGTGCGTTTGGGTGGCCTACGCTCAGGAAGGAGCGGCCGCCATCCAAAAGAAGTTGGAGGGCGAATACCAGCTTACCAAGACGACTGCCGACAAATCGGATATCGTGACGGCGGGCTCCGTGGTGGTGCTGCAGAAAGACAATGTGCTGATGCTGGTGGCCTCCAGCACCAACCCGTGCCGGAATACCTACAAGGACGGCAAGGTCACGCAAAGCGCAGCCTGCAGGACCAACGAGAAGGTGAAAAAGTTTTCCAGGTTTACGAGCATGATCCCGGGCGCGAGCAGCGTCCCGGATACGCCGGGGAGCAGAACCTTCGTAACGGGCGAGAAGTTCTGGGTAACCAGGATCGAAGTCAAGGACGCCGGCAAGGAACCGGGAATCACTCTCGGCTTCTTCACCGATGCCATCAACGACACGCGTTATGGGACTTCACTGTTTATTCCGTTCGGAGCCATCACGCCGTCGCCGGCAGAAGCTTTAAAGGCAGTCGCCGAGGTCATCACGGTTGCACCTGCCGATGACAAGGACGCCGACAAGGGCGGCGACAAGGCACAATCCGCGCCGCAAGGCGGGCAAGCGGAAGCGCCGGCCCCGAGCGAGCCCGCGGCAGCCCCTGCCGCTCCGGCTCCCGCCGAGGCTCCGCCGCCGCCGATCGAAGCTCCGCCGCCCCCGCCGGCCGACCCGGTCTCGGTCTCGGAAGGACAAACCATAGATCAAGTTGTAGCGGCCCTGGGCCAGCCCGTGAAAAAGGCCAAGGTCGGGACCAAAGACATTTACTATTACAAGGATTTGAAAGTTACCTTCGTCAACGGAAAAGTGACGGATGTACAGTAGCCCCGCTGGGGACCAGCTCGTTGAGAGCCGACTGAGGAGATCGTCAATGAATAAGCATGGAGTTCGTACCCTGTTTTCCGCCAGATGCCTGACCGCGTCTTTGGCGCTGCTGTTTTTCGCGTATCCGGCGCTTAGCGCCGACAAAGCCAAACCTGCCGCTGCCAAGCCTGCCGCTGCCAAGCCTGCTGCCGCGGCCAAACCGGCAGGTGGAGGCGCCAGCGCGTCCCACAGTTCCGGCGCGGCGGGCGCGTCCCACAACACAGGGGCGTCGACTGCGTCGCACGGCCCGTCCACGTCGTCTAGTGGTCATTCGGCCACTACTGGAGGCGCCAGCACATCACACGGCGCCGGTTCCACGGCCGGTTCGCACGGCGCCACCGGTGCGTCCACTCATGGTGGCCCCGCTGGAGGCGCGTCACACGGCGGACCCGCGGGCGGCACTCACGGCGGTCCGGCGGGCGGCGCACACGGCAACGTCGCGAGCCACGGCGGTCCGGCCGGTGGACATGGCGGTCCCACCCCGCGTGGCCACACCACTATGCAGACCTCCCATGGCGCCGTTACCAGGCGCGCGGATGGACATGTCGCCGGGTTCCATGACAACCGGCGCGGCATGGACGTTCACCACGGGCTCAATGGAAGCCGGCATGTAATGGTCGAGCGCGGCGATCATTCCCGCGTCTATGTCGGGCGCGGCGGCCGCGGCTATGTGCAGCATCCTTATATGTATCATGGTCACGAATATGCGAGACGCTCGTATTACCATGACGGTCGCTACTATCATGCCTATTACGGACGCTACTATTATCATGGCATGTACATGAATCCGTACTTCCCGAGCTACTATTACGGAGCGGCTTTCTACGGATGGGCCTACAATCCGTGGGTCAATCCGGTTGCTTATGGCTGGGGCTGGGGCGGCAATCCCTGGTACGGATACTATGGCGCGTACTTCACGCCTTATCCGGTCTATGCCGGTCCGTCGTTCTGGCTGACGGACTATCTCATCGCGCAGTCGCTGCAGGCGGCGTATGTGGCCAACGCCGCGGCCATGGCCAACCCCGCGCCACTTTCGCCTGACGTGAAGCAACTCATCTCCGACGAAGTGAAACAGCAGATTGCCCTCGAGAACACCGAGGCCGCCGCCGCCAAACCGAACACCGAGCCGGACGCCGCCTCCAGCAGCATTCAGCGCCTGCTCACCGATGGCAAGGCGCATGTCTTCGTAGCCGGCACCGATCTCGACGTGACTGACGCGGGGGGCAACGAGTGCGCCCTCAGCGAAGGCGACGCCATCCAGCTGCGCGGCGCGGTCGCACCGGACGCGCAAGCCGCCAACCTCGCCGTATTGGCCAGCAAGGGCGGCAGGGAATGCCCGAAGGGCGACGTCGTTTCGGTGGCCCTCCAGGATCTCCAGGATATGCAGAACCACATGCGCGAGACCATCGATGCGGGCATGCAGGAACTGCAAAAGAAGCAGGGGCAAGGTGGATTGCCGGCTGCCCCAGCGGCCGCCAAGGCTGCCCCGGTGGAGAGCCCCATGGCCGCTCTTGCACCGCCTCCTCCACCGGACAGCGAAGTCGCCGCCGAGATCAATCAGCAATCGCAGGCAGCCGACCAGGCCGAGAAGGAAGCTACCTCTGACACAGCAGCTTCCGGCCCCGGGCCCAACGCGGCCTCGGCGCCGGCCGCCGAACCAGTTAGCGTCGATGTCGGCCAGACCATAGATCAAGTTACAGCGGCGCTGGGAACCCCGTTGAAGATCGTCAACCTGGGTGCCAAGAAGATTTATGTCTATAAAGACATGAAAGTGACTTTCAATAACGGCAAGGTTTCCGACGTTCAGTAGCCCGCGGATCGTTACCAGATAGTGAAAGAGCCCGGTTGCGTCGCCATCCCAGTGGCGCCGCCCCGGGCTCTTCGAGTTTCAGCGGCCAAGTTGGGGCGCCTGAGTTAACCGCGTAACGTATCCTTTGTCACCATCTAAGTCCCCGTGTTACGTCGAGTTTACGTCCATCACATAGCTTCTCACTGTACACTGCAAAAATGAACCATGACGGACTATTCGACTTAGCGCGTATCATGCGCGCCGCTTGCAGACTGGGTGTCATCGCCGCCGCGCTCGGTGCGTCGGCGATGGCGCAGACCGCGCCGAACACTTTTCTGGTGCACAAGTTCGTCTCGGACTTAGCCGGCGTCGCGGACCACCAGGATCCCAATCTGGTGAACCCGTGGGGCAACGGCTTCGGACAGAGTCCCTTCTGGATCGGCAACAACGGCAGCGGCACTTCCACTCTCTATGACGGAACAGGCGCGGCGAAGTCGTTGATCGTCGACATACCGGCGGCCGGCGGCGCGAAAACCGGCGGACCGGTTACCGGAGTCATGTTCAATACATTTTCGTCCAATACGGCGGAATTCGCTGTAGCCTCCGGTAAGGCGTCCTCGTTCCTATTCTGTTCCGCCGATGGCCTTATCACAGGGTGGAATTCCAGCGTGAGTTCCACCGAAGCCGAGGTCCTGTTCGATAACTCGGCTTCCGGAGCGGTCTACACGGGTTGCGCCTTAGGTGGGGTAACGGGCGCTCCCCTGCTGTTTGCGGCCAACTTTCACGCCGGCACCGTGGATGTCTTCAATGGCACTCTCGCACCCGTCAAGAACACCGGCGCGTTCGTCGACTCAGCCATCCCCGCGGGGTTCGCTCCATATAACGTGGCTGTCTTCGGCGGGAACGTCTACGTGGCTTACGCCAAGCAGAACTCCACGCAAAAGGTCTCGGTGCCCGGGGCCGGCAGTGGCTACGTGGCGCTCTTCGATCAGACCGGCAAACTGGTGGCTACTCTGATCGCCGGCGGGGCGTTGAATGCGCCCTGGGGGTTAGCTGTGGCGCCCTCCACCTTCGGACCGTTCGGCGGCGCACTGCTGGTCGGCAATTTTGGCGATGGCTGGATCAATGCCTACAACCTCACTAATGGTGACTGGCTGGGCTCGTTGAGCGATCTTACTGGTACGCCGATAGCTTATCCCGGACTCTGGTCGCTGAGTTTCGGCAGTGGCTCCAATAGTGAAGATCCGGGCACGCTTTATTTTACGGCCGGCATCGGAGGAGGTCCCAATAACGATCCGGTGGAGTCGCACGGCTTGTTTGGCAGCATTCAACCGGCTCCGTCCTTTCCGGTGACGGGCATTCAGAACGCGGGAAGCTTTCTGGCCTCGGATATCGCCCCCAACACCTGGGTCGCTCTGAAGGGGGCGGCCCTGGCTCCGCTGCCAGTAAGTTGGACGGTTACCGGCAGCACGCTCCCCACCACCGTGGGCGGAGTGGGAGTAACCGTGAACAGCGAAGCCGCGCCGGTGAGCTTTGTTAGTAATGTGCAGATCAACTTCCTGGTCCCCACCGATATCGTTCCCGGCACGGTTAAGATCGAGGCCACTAACAACGGACTGAGCAGCGCCGTCGTGTCAACCACGGCTTTCGCCACCGCGCCTTCGTTCTTCCTGCTCGGGTCCAATGCGACTAACGGTCATCTTTACGTCACGGCGACCCACGCGAACAATTCGCTGATCGGACCCGCCGGCCTCATCAGCGGAGCCACCACCACCCCAGCCGCGCCTGGCGAGACCATCGTGCTCTACGGTACCGGTTTCGGCGCCACCAGCTCGCCGATTCCGAACGGGCAGATCGTCCCAGCCCCGCTGCCCCTCCCTGTCTGGCCAACCGTGGTCATCGACGCCATCGAAGCCCAGGTCGTGTTCGCCGGTCTGGTGGGTCCGGGTCTCTACCAGATCAACGTGGTCGTGCCGGCCGGCTTAGCGTCCGGAGATCACCTGATCACAGCCCTGCTGGGCGACGCCGAAACGCAGCTTGACGCGTTCCTCACCGTAGCCGCGCCGTAGCGCGGATAAGCGATGCGGATACTCGCCCGTCTGCGGACACGTCCCGTCTATCAGCTCCGAGTCTCCCCTTCCCCGGCTCTTGTCAGCGGGTTTAGAGACAGCACAATAGCGTTACAATAGAATACAATTCCGCGCAGAGCCTGGGTCTCGATCCATTCGGTTTCTGGCAGGTTCCGCACGGGGTGTCGTATGGAGATGAAAGCGTTTGGCATGAGGAAGAAACCACGGGTTTCGCGGCGCTTTTCTCTCGTCCTGCTCAAGCCATCCCACTACGACGACGACGGCTATCTGATCCAGTGGCTGCGTTCGGCAATTCCATCCAACACGCTGGCCGTGATAAATGCCCTGGCGCTCGATTGCAAGCGGCGTCGTGTCCTTGGGGATGACGTCGACATCGATATCTCGTCTTTCGACGAAACGAATACCCGCGTCACGCCGAAGCGGATCGCGCGGCGGATGGGGACTGGCCGCGGCCTCGTCGCCCTGATCGGCGTGCAGTCGAATCAGTTTCCGCGCGCCATGGACATCGCTCGCCAACTGCGCGCTGCCGGTATCCAGGTTTCGCTCGGTGGTTTCCACGTGTCGGGTTGTTTGTCGATGTTGCCGGAAGTCACGCCCGAGCTGAAGGAAGCTATGGATCTCGGGATCTCGCTTTTTGCCGGCGAGGCCGAAGGGCGCTTCGAAACGGTACTGCGCGACGCCTGGCAAGGCACGCTCCAGCCGCTGTATAACTACATGAACGACCTGCCTTCACTGGACGGGGCGACGCTGCCCATGCTGCCGGCATCGCGCATCAAGCGCACCGCCGGCAGGCTCACCAGCTTCGATGCCGGCCGCGGCTGCCCGTTTCTTTGTTCGTTCTGCACCATCATTAATGTGCAGGGGCGAAAATCGCGGAGCCGCTCCGCCGATGACGTGGAGCAGATTGTCCGCGGCAACCTGGCGCAGGGCATTAACCGCTTTTTCATCACCGACGACAACTTCGCGCGGAACACGAAATGGGAGAGCATTTTCGACCGTCTGATCGCGATGCGCGAGCAAGAAAAGCTGAACATCAAGTTCATCCTCCAGGTGGATACGATGTGCCACCGCCTGCCTCATTTCATCGAGAAAGCCGGCCGCGCCGGCGTAGCGCGCGTCTTTATCGGACTGGAGAGCATCAACCCGGACAGCCTGCTCGGCGCCAGGAAGAAACAGAATAAGATCGCCGAGTACCAGGGAATGTTGCTCGCCTGGAAGCGCGCCGGCGTGACGGTCTTCGCGGGATACATACTCGGCTTTCCCAACGATACGCCCGAATCCATCGCGCGCGACATCCGGATCATCCAGCGCGAGTTGCCCATCGATCTGCTGGAGTTCCATTGCCTGACGCCGCTGCCGGGCTCCGAGGACCACCAGCGGCTTTATCGGGCGGGAGCCTACCTGGATCCGGATCTGAACCGATATGATCTCGAGCACGTGACCGCGGCGCATGCCACCATGTCCCAAGCCCAATGGGAACAGGCGTACGAGGATGCCTGGCGGGCATATTATTCGCCCGAGCACATGGAGACGGTCATGCGCCGGGCCGTGGCAACCAGAAGCAATGCGGGCAACATGCTCCTCCTGCTGAGCTGGTACTGGGGCTGTATCTCACTCGAAAGGGTGCATCCACTTCAGGGAGGTTATCTGCGGCGAAAGTACCGTAAGGGGCGCCGCCCTACCCTGCCGGTCGAGAGCCCGTTCGTTTTCTATCCGCGTTATGTCGCCGATCTGGTGTGGAAACACATGATGCTGGCGCGGCAGATCTGGCGCCTGGCCCGGCTCCGGCGCCGTTTGAAGCGGGATCCGAATGCGCCCTGCTACACCGATCTTGCCCTGTCTCCTGTCGTCGAGGATGGGTCCGCTTCCGGCGAAAGCCGGGAACAGCCGGAACGCACCTCAACGCTGATCGACATTCGCTGAGTTACCACTCATCTTACCAGCATCTTACTTCCCGCATCTTACCAGAGTTGTAACTAGCGGCGCGGGACGCTCATCGGAGCCGCGACCGTCAGGGAGCCGCACGCCGGATAAGGTGCGACATCACACGGTCGGAAACCCGGATCTCCGGCAGGCAGATTCGCACCATAATTCGCCAGGGCGATCTCGATCTAGGCGCGGCGGTGAAAGAGGAGCTGGCCGAGGATCTCGCTCTTGCCGACGTTGTCTTCCACGAATTCCGCGCCCGGGGCCGTAATCACGTAATCCTGGTTGTCGGCCGCCGTCACCAGACCCTTCGCGCGCAGAAACCACATCGTGAAGCTCAAGTATTCGCGCGGGAACGCCATGCGCAGTTCCAGATGAAGCAACGATATTGCCGGATGGTCCGGGTCCTGGCGCCGCTGGTTGTACAGCAAGGAGAGCACGCCCAGACGCCGGTTCGCTTCCGCTTCCACGCCGGTCACGAAGTCCTTCAGCTCGAAAATCGGCAGCGGCTCGGTGTCCCGCCTCTTGCGGCGCGCATCGTAATCGCTGCGGCGATCGGGGTCGGACAGCACTTCGTAGGCCGTCTTGAGCAGCAGGAATTTTTCGACATCGCCCGTCTTCGGATTGTCCGGATGAAAACGAGCTGCCATAATCCGGTACACGCGATAAATCGTTTCGGTCTCGGCCTCGGGACCGATCTGCAGAATCTCGTAATAGTCGAGATCTTCGGTTTCAGGTTCGGCTTCGTCTTCCGCCGACGGGCTGCGCACGAGCCGGAGGCTGTGGGTCGCGCCGTTTCGGCTGCTATGGCGGACGAAGTATTTCTCCGAGGGAGATCCATCTCCCGATTCGATCATCACGACGCTTCCGGGCCTGATCAAATCGAGGCGCTGGAGGCCCGTTCCGTTGATCGGGATAGCCGATTCAGCGCCCTCCGCGGGGAGGACGGCTTCGTCTGTATCTATTGCTGACTTGGGATCGTCGGCGTCTATTGAACTGTCGGTTTCCAGCGGCACGCTAATCTTGTGATCCTGTGTCTTCTTCGAATGGGTGGCGCCCGTGAGGCGGGTCTAGCTACGTATAGTAATCCAGGATAGTGCACCCTTACAATAGCCGAATCGTACCAGGACCGATTTATCAGCCAATAGGATCAGAAAGTATGTGTTACCGAAAAGCGTTTTTGATCGGTATGAGGCACTCGCGCTCAAGGTACACCTGCGCGGCGTATCCTGCGACCGCGTAGCTATCGCGCACCAGCCGCCGGTCCCTTGAGATAGCGTCCGGCAAAGGTGAGAAACACTGGCCAGTTAGGGGCCGGAGTGTGGCCGCTGCTGTGTTGGCGGAAAGTTATGTCGCCTTCGATCAGTGGCGTCTCGATCGCGGGGAACTCAGTCGTTCCGAGATCCTTCTTACCTAGCAGCCTGTACACCGGCCCGGCGCCGGCTGCCGCCAGAAACATGCCCTTGGCATCCGCCCACCCATCACCCTGCGTTGCGCCGGCGCCGATGAACACCGGCCGCGGCGCGCACAGCGCCATCAGCTCGTGCGAATCCACCGGCAAGTCATTCGGCGTATATAGGCTCGCGTACTTGATGAAGTTACCCGCCATCCAGTGGTATTCGCCCGTGCCGGCCACGTTCTCGACTAACTCGCCGAAATTGCGGCGATGCAGCCTTGCCCCTCCTTCGCCCGAGGAGCTGATATAGCCGATCGCGAAGCGCTGGTCATACGCCATGGCGACCAGCGCCGCTTTGCCATAGCGCGAGTGACCCTCCACTCCCACCTGCCTGGCGTCAACCGAGCGGTCCGTCTCGAAATAATCCAGTGCCCGGCTGGCGCCCCAGGCCCAGGCGCGCAGCGCGCCCCAATCGTCCAGCTTGCGCGGCTGGCCCTGGTTGCACAGACCGATGATGCCGCGCGTCAGTCCTGCGCCATTGTCGGCCTGCACGCTGGTCGGCGTCAGAATGGCGTAGCCCCAGCCCAGGGCCAACACCTGTTCCTGCCAACTGGGTCCCGTGACGGCAGGCATGCCCCGGCCGGGCGGCGGCGACAGTCCGCGGCCGGGTCCACGGTTGCCCGGAGCGCCGAAACTGAACTCCATAATCACCGGAACCGGCCCGGCCGCGTTGGCGGGCGTGGTCAATGTCAACTGGATATCCACCGTGATCGCAGGGTATGACGAATTGTCGACGTGGCCTACCAGTTTTCTCGTAACCACCGGCACATCGCCGACCTTGTCGTTACTTGTGCTCGTGACTTCCCATTTCACCGCGGGAATAACTTTCGGGACTCGGCCATAAACTTCCCGATCGAAGTCTTCCACGATTTCCGGGCGGCGCTTGTTCCACCACACTTTCGCCGTGGTCACCTTCTTCCCGTTCTTCAATACCAGCGGGTCCGGCAGCTTCGGATAAGGGTTGGCCTTCGACTCGTCGTAGTTGACGGCGTTCTCAACCCCAGGATGATTAGGATCCGCTCCCGGCCGCAGCGTGTTGATGTGCAGCAGATCCATCAATCGCTGGTGATCCTGCTGCGCCGTCATCTCGACCGGCGGAGGCGGTACGGCCTGGCCGGCTAACGGGCCGGACATTGCAACCACTAGAACGAAGCTCGCCAACCATCGCAACTGTTTCACAGTGGAACTATAGACGCATTCTAAGCGCGCCGTCAAGGTAGGGCATGCTTTTGGCTTGCCCGTTTGTATCCGTATAATCGCTATGTGGCGCAACGAGCGACGTCCGATCACGATTACATCCGGCAACATCGGGATATCTGGGCGATCCGTCCCGAGCTGAGAGCGGTTTACCACGGTTTTTTTGCGACGCTGCTGGAAGCAGCCGGCGGCCGGCGCCCGATCGTGGAACTCGGCGCCGGCCCGGGCTTCTTTCGCGAGTATTTTCCCGAGTCGATTTCCACCGACGTCATCTTCACGCCCTGGGTGGATGTGGTCTGCGACGGCTGCCGCATGCCGTTCCGCGAGGCGAGCGCCGGCGCGGTGGTGATGCTGGACGTCATCCATCACCTGCCTAAGCCGCTCGACTTTCTGGCCGAGGTGTCGCGGGTCCTCCGCCCCGGCGGGCGCCTGGTGGCGATCGAACCGTGGATCACGCCTCCCTCCTACATTCTGTATCGCTATTTCCACCACGAAGACTGCGTGCTCTCGATCGATATCGCCCAGCCGTTCCGCTCCACCGGCAAGCAGGCGTTCGACGGCAACGCCGCCATCCCCTTCCGATTGGTGCGGAGCCTGCGAACTCATCCCGCCGCCGGTCTCAAGCTGGTCCGCTGCGAACCATTTCTGGGACTCGCTTACCTGGCGACGCTAGGCTTCAAACGGCAACGCGGCGTACCCGGCTCGATCATTCGCACGGCGGAGCGCTGCGAACGCATCGCCGGCCCGCTCGGCCGTTTGGCGAGCACCCGAGCGTTACTGGTTTTGGAAAAAGCCTGACGCGGCTTACACTAGAGCCGATGCGCCTCATCGTTGGGCCGGCCGGCTCCGGCAAGACCAGCCTGGTTTTGAAGGAACTTCGCGACGCCGCGCGCGCCAGCGGCGCGGCTGTGCGGCTGCTGGTGCCCACTGCCACGCTGGCGCAGCACTTGCAAAATCGGTTGGCGCGCGAAGGCTGCGCTCTGCGCGGCGGCGCCGTTCAGACATTATCGAGCTTCGTTCGGCCATTTGCCCTGCCGGTGGTTCAGGCTCCGGATTCGGTGGTCTACCTGGCAGTCGAAGAAGCGGCGCAGCGGATTGACCGCCCCGAATTCAGGCAGGTGGCGCACCTCGCCGGGTTCCACGGGGCGCTGGCGCGCACTCTCGCCGAGTTCTCCTCGGCCGGCTGCGACAGCCAGCGCTTGCGGCAGCGCGTTCCCGATGCGCCGCTGGCCGCGCCCTTTCTCGCGATATACAAGGAAGTGGAGACCGCGCTCGAACGCCGCGGCCTGGCGTTGCGCGCGCGGTGCCTGCAACTGGCCGCCGCCCGCATCGCTGCGGGCGGATTGAACGGCATTCGCGCCATCTGGCTGGATGGTTTTCACGCGCTGCCGGATCCGGAGCTGGAAGTGCTGGCCGCGCTCGGCCGCCATGCCGAGATCGTTCTCACGCTCGATTCCGCCGCCGCGCCGGAATTGCGCGCTCGCCTGGCAACGATGGGTTTTGCGGAACAGCATATGCCGCGCGTCCGCTCCACACCGGCCGTGAATGTGGTGCGCGCGCCGAATGTGGAGCGCGAAACCGAAGAGATCGCGCGCCGCATTCTCGAACAAGCCGCGGCGGGCCGGCCGTTTCGCGAAATCGGCGTGGTGGTGCGGCCGGAACCCTACGTGCCGGTTTTGCGGACCACCTTCCACCGCTTCGGCATTCCGGCCCGTTTCTATTTCGACGAGCGGCTCGACCGGCATCCCGTCACGCGCTTCCTGGCCGGCGCCATCAACGCCATGTTGGGCGCATGGGATCACACCGAAACGCTCGCCGCGCTGCGCCTCGCGCCGCGCTTCGCCGCCTCCGGCGCGATGGACCGATTCGATTTCACGGTGCGCGAGCAAGCGCCCAATTCCGGCATCGGCGCTTTGAAGGAGATGGCGCTCGAAGCTCGCGCCGAAAAGCTGCTGCCGCTGATCGAAGAGATGGGCGCGCTGGAGGAGTGGCTCTCCTTCGTCCTGTTGCCGAAGGACTGGGCGCGGCGCTTCGCCACCCTGCGCAACCTGTTCCGCCCGGCGGTTGCTGCTTCCGATGTCGCGGATCGGGAGCTGGTGTCGATGTGGCGCAGCCAGGCCGCGGCGCTGAAGCTGTTCGACGACGCGATGGCCGAAGCCGCGCTCGCGCTCGATCCGGCGGCCGAGATTCCGCTCGAGCCATTCTGGCGCACGGCCGAAGCCGTGCTGCGCCTCAAGCCGCTGCGCTTCCACGACGACCGCCGCAATGTGGTCCACGTGCTCAGCGCACACGAAGCGCGGCAATGGGTGCTGCCGATCGTGTTTGTCTGCGGCATGCTGGAACGGCAGTTCCCGCAACTGCACCGGCAGGATGCGTTCTTTCCCGATGATGCGCGGCGCCGCCTCAATTCGGCCGGCATACGCGTGCGCACGGCGGCCGAATTCGAGCGCGAGGAGCGGGCGCTATTCGATTCCGCCGTCACCCGAGCCACCATGCTGGCGACGCTTTCCTATCCCGCATCCAATCCGCGCGGGGAATCCAACCTGCCGTCGATTTTCCTCGAAGACTTCATTGCACCTCCGCAGGACGCGCCGGGTGTCGCGCCGCGCCCGCGCTTTCCGCGCGAGCCCCGGCCGCCGCGGCCCATCGCGCGCGCTTCCCTGCTCCACGCGCTCGTGGAAAAAACCTCGCATGTTTCGCCGACCTCGCTCGAAAGCTATCTGCAGTGCGGCTTTCAGTATTTCGGCCGCCAGACGCTGAAGCTGCAGACGCGGCCGCCGCGGCCGGACCAGCGGCTCGATTTCATGCTGCAAGGGAATATCGTGCACGGCGTGCTGGCCCGCTGGTGGGTGTCGGGTGGCGATATCGCGACCGTCTTTCGAGAGGCGTTCGAGAGCGCGCTGGAGGAACTGCGCATTCCCTCCGCTTACCACACCGAGCGGCTGCGCAACACGATGCTCGACGACTTGCTCAAGTTCGCCGCAGACACCCAGTGGCCGCGCGGTCAGTTTCGCTCGCGCACGGAAGAGAAGATCTACTACACTCTCGCCGAAGACACCGAGATACGCGGCAAGATCGACCGGCTCGACGAAGCGGGCGAAGGCCGCGCTTTCGTCTTCGACTACAAATACAGCAACGCGCAAAACACCAGGAAGAAGCTGGGCGACGAGCGGCTGCTGCAAGCGCCGCTGTATCTGATGGGCGCCGCGGAGCAATTCGGCGTGACTCCGGCGGGCGTGTTCTACATTGGCTTGAAGGGCGGCGTGGAGTACGTGGGATGGAGCGATGCGGGCGAGCTTGGCTCGCAGCCGATGCCGGAGAACTGGTTTGCCCGCACGCGGGAACGGGCGCGGCGCGCGGTGGAGGAGATTCGCGAAGGCCGCATCGAGGTGAGGCCCGCCGATCGCGACCAATGCCGCTTCTGCCAGTGCCGCGACATTTGCCGCATCGAGGTTCCGATGGCGGCGGTGGTGGGCGCATGACGGAAATCGACTTCACTCCCGCTCAGCGCGCGGCGATCGAGGTTGCCGGGCCGCCGCTCGACACTTGCGTGGTGGCGGGGCCCGGCTCCGGCAAGACCACCGTGCTGGTGGAACATTTCCGGCAACTGGTGGAGGCCGGCGTGAGCCCGCAGCGCATCCTCGCCATCACCTTCACCGAAAAGGCCGCCGCCAACATGCGCGCCAAGCTGGCGGAGGCTTGTCCGGAGATCCGCGCCCAACTGGAGCGGGCCTGGGTATCCACGGTGCACGGGTTCTGCACGCGGCTGCTGAAGGAGAACGCGGTCTTCGCCGCGGTGGATCCGGAATTCTCGGTGGCCGATCCAAGCGAATCCTGGCGCCTCCAGCAGGAGTCGATCGCGGCCGCCATCGATGAGCTGTTCGAGGAACAGCCGGGCGCGGTGCGCGCGCTGATTCGCGGCCTTTCCGCGTTCGACTTCGAAGAGGCGCTGCTTTCGGCATACGATGCCATGCGCTCGGCGGGCAAGCGGGTGGAAGACCTGGCTGGCTTTGCCCAACCGGCTGGAACCGGGATGGCCGATTTCGCCGCCACCGCGGCGGCCCTGGCGGCCGACGCAGCCACCACGTGGAGCATCATCCAGAAACTGCACCTGGCCGACATTCGCGAAAGCGCGGAGCGCATCGTTCACGCTCCCGGGCCGCTCGAAGCCTTGCACGCGCTGGCGGCGTTTCCGGCCAATCTGCGGAAATCGAAAAGCGGCACGACAGCTTATTCGTTAGTGAAGAGTCTCAAGGACCAAGCCGGTAAGTTGACTTACTCGCTGATCACCGAGCTGTACCGGTATGAGCGGCGCACGCTGGTCGACATATTGCGCCGGTTCGACCGGATTTACCGCGAGCGGAAACAACTCACGGGCACGCTCGATTTCGCCGACCTGGAGGAGTTCGCGGTCCGCTTTCTCGATCGCGACCGGCAAGCCCGCGACCGGTTGAAAGCGCAGTTCGACCACATCCTGATGGACGAATTCCAGGACACCAATCCGCAACAGGCGTGGCTGCTGGAGCTGGTGCGGTCGCCTAACCGCTTTTACGCGGTGGGAGACGTCAACCAATCGATCTTCGGATTTCGCCATGCGGAGCCGGCCGGCTTTGAGCGGTACCGCGGCGAGGTCGAGGCGGCCGGCAGCCGGCTGGTTCCGCTGCACGATAATTTTCGCAGCCGGCCGCAGATTTTGAACGCGGCCGAGACCATCACAACGGGTGCGCCGGGCATCGAGCGCAGAACCCTGGTGGCGCGGCGCGAGTTCGCACGCCCGAGAGACGCGGCTGTGGAGGTGATCTGTGCCACGGCGGACGACGCGGCGGCGGCGCTCGAGATAGAAGCGCGCTGGGTGGCGCGCCGCGTGGTCGAGTTACTCGATGAATTGCCGGAGTTCACTTACAAAGACATCGCCTTGTTAGTGCGCAACACGGAGGTGATTCCGCAATTCGCGCTGGCCCTGGAAGAAGCCGGCGTCCCGTACCTGGTCAATCGGGGAAAAGGCTTCTACGATTCACGCGAGGTCAACGACCTGGTGCATCTGCTGCGCGCGATCGCGAACCCGCGCGACGAAATCAGTTTGGCGGTGGTGCTGCGGTCGCCGCTGGTAACGGTCTCCGATGAAGCGTTGCTGGCTTTGCGGCTGCTGGCGGAGAACTTGAGCGTCGCGCTGGCGCGCCTCGGCGCGGAAACGGAATCGGAATTCGAAGCGGACGATTTCCGCGCGCTGATCGATTTCCGCGACCGCCTGCGCCGCTGGCGTGTGCTGCGCGAGAGCGTTGGCTTCGACCGGCTGCTGGCGGACGCAATCGACGACTGCGGCTGTCGCAGCTCGAATGGCGCGCGCGGCGCGGCCAATATCGACAAGTTGCTGGCGCAGGCACGCGCCGCGGCCGGGCGCGTATCGCTCGACCAGTTTGTCGCCGAGTTGGAAGTGCTGCGCGAGTCCGACCTGCGCGAACCGGACGCGCCGCCGGAGGATTCCGCCGACGCGGTCGAAATCCTTACCGTGCATTCCGCCAAGGGGCTGGAGTTTCCCATCGTATTCGTGGCGGCATTGCAGAAGGGGGTCGCCAGCGGGCCGCCGGTGGTGGCGTTTTCGCCGCGAGTGGGTTTGGGCGCGCGCTGGCGCAACCCGGCGGATGGCGACGATAAGGACGACGTGTTTCAGCACGCCATTCGGGAGGAACGCAAACAGCGCGAGGAAGAAGAGAGCAACCGGCTGCTTTACGTGGCGATGACGCGCGCCGAGCAGCATCTCGCGCTCACGTTCTCGGCTACGGCCAGGAAAACCGAAAACTGGGCGAAGCTGGTGTCCGAGAGCTTGCAGTTGCCGCTGACGGAAACGGGCGATCGCGTGATCGACCGCGCCGCGCCGGATGGAAAACCATGGAAGCTGCGGCTGCTGGTGACGGACCGCGCTCCGGAATTGCTGCTGCGCGTTCCGGCGGCGCGGACTGCCGGAGCGGCGTCTCCGGCGACCACATGGCTGGACGCGCCAGCAGTGACCGAGCAGCAGGACGCCAACGCGACGGTAACGGCGCTGGTTGAGTACGCGCGGTGCCCGCGGCGGTATTATCTGGGGCACTATCTCGGCTTCGATGGCCGTTCGCGCGGCGTCGCGGAACCGGGTGAGGGTCTGCCGGCGAGCGATCTTGGTACACAGGTACACAAGTTGCTGGCGGGCGAGGCGGTTGCCGATGCGGACGACGAAGCGTTGCGCCTGGCCGACAACTTCCGCAACAGCGCTCTGGGACGGCGGGCCGCTAAGGCAACGCGTGCCGAGCGCGAGTTCGATTTTCTGATGGCGGTGGACGACCTGGTGATTCGCGGCCAGGTGGACTTGTGGTTCGAAGAGGGGGGCGAGCTGGTGATCGTGGACTACAAGACCGACGCCGTCAACCTGGCCGAAGCGCACCGCCGCGCGCAGGACTACGCATTGCAGCTTCGGCTGTACGCGATGGCCGTGGAACAGTTGACCGGCCGGGCCGCGGATCGCGCGTACTTATGTTTCCTGCGGCCGAATGCGACGGTGGAGATCGACCTGGCGCCATCGCTGATCGAATCGCCCAGTGAGGTGGTACGCGAGTTCCAGGAAGCGCAGGACAGCTTGCGGTTCCCGTTGAACGAAGAGGAGCATTGCCACGGCTGCCCGTTCTTCCACGACCTTTGCCCGGCTACGGGGGGCTGAGGGCGGGTCTGAGAAGCGGCGCGTTAAGACGGTACCGGCCGGGCTTCGCCCGGCTGTTGGCAGGTCGGGGACGACCAAGCCGCGTTTTCGACGATGTAATGAACGTTACATTTGCCTGACGCGATACTAACGCGGAGTGATATAGAATTGACTGGGTCACTTACTAGCTATAGGGCGAGTTTTGCGGAAAGATCCGATGTTGGCAGCCGGGCCGGGCATGCCCGGCCCCTACAAGGGTGCGGGATGCGATGGTAAGAAAAGCCGAGATGAATCCCGGCTCAGCAGGCTTACAGCCCCGGATGGTGCACGGGCAAGCTGCGCCACGGGTAACTACAGGAGGAATCTCAGATGGCGACAAAGTCACGTATTAAGCTCGCTGGCAGCGAGCGCAGGGCAATGGCGGGAGCGAAGGCCGGCAAGACCGTGGACCCTGGCGACCAGATCGAAGTAACGGTTCGTATCCGGGGCCGCGCCCAAGCGTCTCCCGAAGACCTCATGAAGATCGGCGCGCAGAAGCCGGCCGAGCGCCGGACCCTGAGCCGCGAGCAATTCGCGGCGCAGTACGGGGCGGACCCTGCGGATTTCGCCAAAGTGGAGGCGTTCGCGCACGACCACGGCTTGGCGGTATCGGCGGCGAACGCGGGGCAGCGGACAATCCGGTTGAAAGGCTCCGCCGCCAGTTTAAGCGAAGCATTCGGCGTGCAGTTGCGCCATTACGCAAAGGCCGGCGCGGCGGCATATCGCGGCCGCACG
>Ga0208820_1000440_pt1 | contig 31194 bp, 33 predicted proteins | sample June2015DPH_16_5_FD_184713 | JGI IMG/M metagenome (GOLD analysis project Ga0208820, IMG submission 184713) | Peatland microbial communities from SPRUCE experiment site at the Marcell Experimental Forest, Minnesota, USA - June2015DPH_16_40... | ecosystem: Environmental > Terrestrial > Soil >...
CTCAGTGTCTCGTGGGAGCTCGGGGGAGCGGAGGTGCAGACTGTTTCTGGGTTACCCCTCTTTGTTTGCGGTGTCCTCATGAACCCACCTCCGACGTAAGGGGAACCCTCAGGTTGGCCTGCAGATGGCGTACCTCAGACACGGCGTAAGGTCTCCGCGCGGATGGATTGAAGTACTGCCACACTTCCAACTCCCCGAGAAGTCCGAGCGCCACCAGTTGGATCCCCACTAGGATCAGCACGGCCGCAAAGACCAGCAGCAACCCGTGTTGCTGCACGACGTCGGTCCGTGTAAGGAGCTTCCATACTAGCAGCCAGAGTGCAACCGCCGATCCGAAACCCATGTTGATGACGCCCAGCCGGCCGAAGAAGTGGAGCGGGCGCGACATGTAGCGCAGAAGAAATCGGATCGTCATGAGATCGAAAAATACCCGGAACGTACGAGAAATGTTGTAGTGCGATTCGCCGTGCTTCCGATGGTTGTTTTGAATCGGTATTTCACAGATCGAGGCTCCGTAGGCAGAAGCTATTGCCGGGATGAATCGGTGCATTTCGCCATAGAGCGGTAGTTGCCGCAGCAGGTCGCCCCGGTACGCCTTGAAGGTTGTCCCAAAGTCGTGGATGTTGACCCCGCTGAGCTTGGCCATCAGCCAATTGGCACAGCGGGAAGGGATCTTCCGCAGCAACAAATTGTCGACGCGGTGGCTGCGCCACCCACTCACGATGTCGTAGCCCTCTTCGATCTTTGCCAGAAAGACTGGGATCTCTGCTGGATCATGCTGAAGGTCGCCATCCATAGCGATCACATATTCGCCAGTGCTGTGCGCGAACCCAGCAGCGAGCGCTGCGGTCTGGCCGAAGTTTCGACGCAGCCGAACCGCGACCACATGAGGGTCGATTTCGGCGAGCTCCTTCAGCAACTTGTAAGTAAGATCTCTGCTGCCATCATCGACAAAGACGAACTGGTAAGTGCGACCAAGTTCCTCCATGACGCCCTGTAGGCGGCCATACAGTTCGATGACATTAGGTTCCTCGTTATGAAAAGGAACAACGATAGAAATCGTGGGTGCTATCTTGGTATCAGGCATGCTGTGCCGCCCTTCTGAAGGCGCGATCGTTCGCATTGAGCCATTCCCATTCCTGCTCGTTCAGCAACAATTCGGACTTGTGGCCCAGTTCGTTGAGTAGCGCGCATAGCCAGTCTGCAAACTCCCAATCTTGGTCGCAGACACGCAACACACTTTGTCCATCGCGCTGGATCGCGGGGACGCCATTGACTGCTTTTGTGGCGTACATATTGACTCCTCCGTTCCTGCTAGACCCTCTCATGCCGCGGTAGCTCTGCCGGAATTGCCGCTCGAAGCAGTTCAGCCATCGATGCATTGCAGCCGTATTAACGCATTTAGCTCGCCAAAGACGTAGCCCGGCAAATCACTGAATTGCGGGAGTATAGACGAGCAGCGGGCTGGAGATTGGTGCCCACATTGCGGCAGTGCCCTCGAAAGGTCATGACAGCCGGCGGGCGGAATGCAGGGATTACACCAAGAACCAAGGGGTTAGCGGGATGACCGAAGTGGTTGGTGGCCTGCAGTACGAACAGTGGAATTCAGTTCCGTATTAAAGGAGTCGGACGTGTTTCTTGAGCCAGTTCATCTACCGGAGAGCGAACTGTTGGACGTTGGCAAGGGATCACGCGATCAAAATAAGCAGGAAACTCACAAAGGAGAGTTTATGGCGATCCCCCTAGCTATCCTTGATTTCCTCTTTGGGTGTCACCACGTTCACCTCAGCCGTGTGTTCACACTGCAAAGCGAGACCTACCGGGTGTGCTGTGACTGCGGTGCGAAGTTTGCATATTCACTCGAGACCATGTCGATTGAGCAACGCCTGCCGCTCACTGCTGTCTTGACCCGGTTTCGAATTGCCTGAGATGGAAAAAGAGCATGAACCAAGGAACGTACACAGCTTGATAGACGCATTGGAGGGCGATCAGTGATGGATTCAAAGCCAAATTCAAGAGCAGTTCGAGTCGGCGGAGAAGTGGTTGATGCCGTCAGCATCGTGGTCGCTGGCGCATCCGGCACCGGCAAACCCTGAGACGAACGGCTAGAGAGTCCGTCAGCTAGCAACTATCTTCCCGTTGAGTTGGTCTGCAGCAACAGGATCGCCTTGACTGACATGTCCGAGAAAATCGGGCATCGCGACGCCTTGTACTTATTTGCTTGCCATTTGGAGTGGCGCACCAAACGGAACGTGGCCGCGTACCAGGAGCTCCTTGCGGCACTCGACGATCATGACGGCGACATTCGCCGCCTTGCAGAATCTCTCCTGCACCGAAGCTCGCCAAGGCCGGAGCGAACTGCGATAGGTATCGAATCCTGGTGAAGTAGCGGCCGTTCCGAGTCGAAACACGAGTGGCAAGCTATTTGCAATTTGGTGAACAGGTGCACAATGGCAACATCGGCGTTGAACTCACGGGTGCAATCTCTCGTAACCGAATACGGTGTATTTTGGCAGTATTGGCCGCAATTTGAACAGACACATGGCGAGCGCCGTCTGGTCGGCTTTGAAGTGGAGTTGATTGGTTCGCACACGTCCGATCTCAACCACATCGATCCCGCATGCCCTACCTGCCGCCATGTGAGGTCGGTATTGCTCGCGATCGCGGGCCTCATGCCTGGCGAGCTCACCCTTAGCCGAAATTCCCTCACGTACAATATCGACTCTCACTCAAACTCGATTGTGTGTTTGCCTGCTTTAGGGAATCGCTCGGCGGTGTGGGTAAGTATTTACGTTTTCTTGAAAAGGGCAAACGGCCAGTCGTTTGAGACGGATCTGTTGAACGAAGTCAAAACCTTCCTATATAAGTGGGGCATTCACCAGCGCTAGCAGTTGCATTTGAGAGGCCCCTCGAAGTCGCGTAATACTCCTCGATGTTGTTCTTCCAAAGGGCAGGCTCTACCCCGAGGGCCCCTGCCCGCATGCGGACAATGACCGCATTGCGGCAATTCGGACGAGCCAGTCTCCACCGCGAGGCAATTACATCAGTCACATAGCGCAGCAGCATTGGCACGAAACATGCGCTCCAACAGGTATGGGAGAGCACGAGAAAGCGTTTCGAGGATCGAGCCAATGTTTCGTGCGGAAATCCAGTGGTTAGCGAGTGGTCCGACCCTGAAGTTGGAAGGCAGCCTCGTCGCTGATTGGACAGAGCAGGCTAGGTGCCTAGTCACAAAGGACGTACTACCCAAGGGTTTGATCGTCGACCTCACTGACGTGAGCTACATCGATTCCGTGGGCGAACAGTTGCTGAAGTGGTTGGCTAGTGTCGGTGCACTGTTTGTCGCCGGCAGTGTCTATGCAATTGCTGTATGCGACCGGCTGCGTTTATCGCCTATGAAGCTAGCCGAGCGACGCAAGCGGCGGCATGGGAATAGCGGGAAGAGGTCCTCAATTAAGCACTCCCATCCAGTTGAGGCCATTTGAGGGCGGCATAGAAAGAGGAGAATCATGTCCTGGTTTCACTCGAGCACAGCGGCAGTCGGTCCCCGCAATTATGCATCGCCAGCCGAAATCGTGGTCTGCTTCCAGGATCAAAGAAATGCTCTGGGCAGGCTTGCGTTCTTGATCACTGGCGACCAGGCAACGGCGGAACAGGCAGTTGTCCAAGCTTGTGAGATGACGCTTCAAGGAAACAGTCCTTTCCGCGATTGGCTTTTCGAGTGGACCAAGGCTGCGACCATTGCCAGTGCGATATCACACGGAACGGAGGCGATTCGCATTTGTGAAGCCGCGTACAAGGATCGACGATGCCCACATGTCGAGCACTTATCGCAGGGCGATGCTGAAGAACGCGCAGCTAGTCTCGACCTCATTCTTGGAACCGACGCCCAAACACTAATCGCGGATTTGGATCCGCTGTGCCGGGCCGTCCTGGTACTCAGAGCTGCAATCCGATCGTCGATTCAAGATTGCGCTTTACGCCTGAACGTGTCTCGGGCGGCAGTGCTCGGCGCCAATTGTCATGCCATGACATGGCTTCACGACGGCCACGTGAAGCCAGTGGAGGAGAATCACGAAGCTTCGCACGCTGTGTAGAAACGCGGGCACCGGAGCAAAGTAAAGTCCACAGTTTGGTTTTCTTGGTTTGGAAGCACGATTGCACTTGGACAAGCTAGTTTATTGCGAGGATCTCATGATTATCGAACTCAACGACGACGAAACTCGGTTGCTGTACAACGTCCTTCTCGAAAAAGCGCTGGAGGACTTTGGCTATGCGACTACGTCCGAAGTAGCCGAGAGATTATACAAACTGGCGGCCAGATTCGGGCGCCCCGTTAGAGAACTACCAAACATAACGATTGCGTGAGTGCGAAATTGACGACCGACCAAGATGATGTTGCCATCAATGGTGACCTAACAAGATACCGTGTGCTCCTAAAGATTTCTGGCACCGTCGGGGCGCAGCCCACGGTCGATGCAGTTCTCCACAGCCTCGCTACCCTGTTGTCCAACGTAGTTTCATTCGAGAATATCGCGCTGCTCTTGTTTGATCCTTCTGGCCAACGCCTGGCACTGCGTGCCTTCGAGCGCAGTCACGACGATTCGGCGATCGAGGTCGGTACAGAAATCATGTACGCGGGCACGGGGCTCGGACGCGCGCTTAAAGACCAGGTCCCGGTATTCGTTCCCGACGTAAGGCAGGAGCTCGCAGCCTATCCCGAACTCGCCTCCCGATTTAATCAAGCGGAGAGCGCATACATCTTTCCAATTTCAACCCCGCGAACAAAACTCGGGGCTTTCGTTTTCGTCAGGCAAGAGAGACTTGAATTTAGTCCCGCTGATGTCGAACTCATGCGTTCTATTGCCGGACATGTTGCGGTTGCCCTGGAGAACGCCCTAGCCATAACTTCGGAGGAAGCATATCAGCGTGATCTAACACGCGAGCGCGACCGTCTTAGTCTTCTGTTGGAGATCAACAACCACGTCGTAACGATTCTCGATATCAACGATCTCTTCCGGGTCGCATCGGCGTCGATCCGCAAACACTTCGCAAATGATTTCACCAGCTTCATGCTATTCGACGACCGTTCTGATCGTTTGAAGGTTGTAGTACTGGATTTTCCTGCCAGCCGCGGCTTCATGACCGATATCCCGGTGCATGTCGCGAAGGAAGACCTGGAGCGGTTGCGAGCCCGCCAGCCGAGGCTGCTGACACCTTCCCACAAGATGCCACCGGTGGTCGCGCAGATGCTCCGAGCGGAGTCCATCGCCTCAGTTGCGGCACTGCCACTGGTTGGCGCAAGTGGCCCGATCGGGGCCATGGTGCTCGGGAGTCGAAAAGAGAACAGCTTCACCCAGGCAGATCTGGATTTGCTCTCTCAGGTCAGCAGTCAGATATCTCTGGCGATCGACAATGCACTGGCCTACGGGCGTCTCAGCGCATCGCGAGATCATCTGGAAGACCAACGAGTATATCTGGAATCGGAAATCAGCTTCGAATACAACTTCGAGGATATTGTAGGCAGAAGTTCGGCCTTTAAGAAAGTACTCGAGCAAGTGAGCATCGTTGCGCCCACGGATGCAACAGTCTTGCTTCACGGGGAAACTGGTACCGGCAAAGAGCTAATTGCACGTGCCATTCACAATCTCAGTTCCAGGCGCCAACGCACCTTTGTGAGACTAAACTGCGCCGCCATCCCCTCGGGCTTGCTGGAGAGCGAACTCTTCGGGCATGAAAAGGGTGCCTTTACCGGTGCCCTCATGCAAAAGAAAGGTAGATTCGAGCTGGCCGACAGAGGCTCGCTGTTTCTAGACGAAATCGGAGACATCAATCTCGAATTGCAGCCAAAATTGCTGCGCGCTCTACAAGAGCGGGAATTCGAAAGGCTGGGTAGCACTCGAACGATGAAGGTTGACGTGCGTCTGATCGCCGCGTCGAATCGGGATCTCCCCGAGATGATTCGACGGGGCAGTTTTCGCGAAGATCTGTTTTATCGACTCAGCGTTTTCCCGATTGAGGTCCCGCCATTGCGGGAGCGGCCTGAGGATATTCCACTGCTGGTCAATTATTTCGTTTCGAAGCTATCAAGGAGAATGCGGAAAAACATCAAGTCCATCCCCAGGCAGGCAATGGAGGTCCTGACAAACTATCCGTGGAAGGGCAACGTCAGGGAATTGGCAAACTTCATCGAGCGCGCAGTCATACTTTCGAACGGCGAAGAACTAGAAGTGCCAATCGCCGAGTTCCAAGCCTCTCATTCTCGCAACGTTTCGAGCCCGGCATCGACCTTCCATGAAGCCGAGCGGAAGGTCATCCTCGAGGCATTGAAGGCGGCGTCCGGGCAAATCTCGGGTCACGGCGGAGCCGCCGAAGGCCTTGGCCTTAAGCGTACAACCCTGCAAAACAAGATGAGACGCCTCGGAATATGTAAGGGGGACTATCAAACGCACCGTTGAGATGGTCTGTTTTGCATTTCCCTTTGCCTGCACAATTCCTGGACATGGGCGGAGTGAACACGAAAACACGTTACTGCGCGGCATTGCCGAGAGATCGCACCGGGCGAGGCCAAGAGGCGAATCCGTTGTGTCCTCCGGAGCTAAGAGAATTCCGCAATAAGCTACATGCGATGAAGTCCTCAGCGGCCTGCATCATGTGCGTCCACATCTCGAACGCTCGCCTCTCCTGGTTGAGAAATGCGAGAGCCTGTTTCTCGGCTCACAAGGCAGCCTCGTTCGTTCCCTAGACGCATGAGATGCGAAAGTGTGATTTCGGCGGCCACTCGTTCTCTGTCTTCTTCATTGACTTGCCCCCAATGGTTTTAGCGCGCTTCAAGGCTTCAAGGGATGCCCAACGCCACTCTGGGAACATCGTTTCCGCTAATTGCTAGAAGCGAGGCACTGCGGAGACATGGAATGCACCTAATAGCCGTAGTTCGCCTTTGAGATGCCCAAGCGGCGAATCTTGTTTTGCAGCGTCGTACGTTTCAATCCGAGACGTTCGGCGGCTCCCCCCTTCCCTGAGATCCGTCCCGATGCAGCTCTCAATGCGTCGATGATTACAGAGGACTCTGCTTGTCGAAACGTAGAGGCCGTTCCGAAAGCAAGATTGGTCTCGGACGGGGTGGCAAGCTCGGTAAGCGGCACCTCTAGCTCATCGCCACGTGTGAGAATGACAGCGCGTTCGATAAAGTTCGCCAATTCCCGGATATTCCCCTTCCACGGACAGTCCGTCAGCATCTCCATCGCGCGTTTCGGGATGGACTTTATCTGTCTCCGCATCCGCCCGGATACCTTTGACACAAAGTAGTTCACCAGGAGTGGAATATCCTCGCGTCTTTCGCGTAGCGGCGGGATCTCAATCGGGAAGACGTTGAATCGGTAGAAAAGATCCTCGCGGAACTTCTCGTCCCGAACCATGGCGGGAAGATCACGATGCGTGGCGGCAATCAGCCGCACGTTCACGCTGATCGTCTTAGAGCTTCCCAGCCGCTCGAACTCCTGCTCCTGGATGGCACGCAATAGTTTCGGCTGGAGTTCCAGGCTGATGTCCCCGATCTCATCCAGAAACAGCGAGCCTCCGTCCGCCAACTCGAATCGACCTTTTCTTTGCATTAGAGCCCCCGTGAAGGCCCCTTTTTCGTGTCCGAACAGTTCGCTTTCCAGCAGCCCCGAGGGAATGGCAGCGCAGTTCAGCCTGACAAATGTGCGCTGGCGCCGGGCACTGAGATTATGAATGGCGCGTGCAATCAACTCCTTGCCGGTTCCAGTCTCCCCGTGGAGCAAGACAGTAGAATCTGTGGGCGCCACGATTGCGACTTGTTCCAGGACTTTCTGCAGGGCTGGGCTCTTGCCGACAATGCCTTCGAAGCAGCACTCAGAGCTGATTTCTGGTTCGATATGAAGCTGCTGGTCTCCGAGCCCGCTCACCTTGACAAGGCTTGTTGCTGCGAGGTCTCTGAGATCTGTGAAATCAATAGTGGCGCACCCCATACTCTCCTCCCGAACTTTACACTTGCAGTGCTTTGCGAACTCTTATACGAACAAAGTGACTAGCAGAGAGACATCCTCTCTTCGTTCCAGTAGTCCTTGCTGCCCTGGAGAATCGGTTCCAGACGTGGCGCGGAATGGCACGGCTCCAGGCTGGGATAATTTAGAAAGATGGCTCGCAACAGTTTTTCGGAATCTTCCAGACGCATAAAGCCGGTTTGTGTGGGAATGAACGTCATATTTCCTCTCAATCCGCAAAAGGTGGATAGCAGCTAGGCTGATTTCTTCGTCTGCAAGCAAAACTCGATAACTTTTCCGGGTTGCAGCTGAGGAGTTCCGTTCAGCCGTTTCCGGAAGTTCTTCGGGATGTAAAACTCAATCACTTTTGCCATGACAATCTCCTCAACCTCTGTGGGCGGGGCTGAAATCGGCTTCAAAATTGCGGCTCCGAACACTGAAAATCTTCATCCTCGCGATATACGATCTCCCGTCCGTCCTCATTCCATTGAATCACCGTGATGTGCGTGTAACCCTCATCGTCGATGCGAACGCGGATTGATGTGCCGTCTTCCATAACGCTACCTCCGTTCAAGTGAGGCTTGTTTACGAGATGAGTCTGCAATAACCTGCGTCTGGTTACATCGGCAAATCGTGCAATTATGTTCTGGGTATATGGTGCAGACGCAGGCTTGTACTTCCCGGAGAGGGAGCATTCATACTTTTGGAGGATTTGGACTTGGTCTTATTGCCTTGAAGGTTCGATGTGCTTCCGTCCGTAAAGTTGGGCATCGATCGACCAAACTCCGGGTCCGATCATCGCGACGGTGGCACCTAGGCTAACTAGCATGATGGCGATCAGGGGATTCCCTGACCGCGCCAAGAATATCCAGACCTCGACCATGGCGATCGCGGTTCCTGCTAATGGTGTCCACAGGCCAAAGAGCAGAAGCACTCCGGCGACAGCCGCCATCAGATGTGGAAGGCTCGGCGCCAAGCTACTCGTTTCCAGGAGATGGGTGCCCGCGAAATAAAGCAGCACCGCGCTCGTCAGGACGCGTTGCAGCAAAAGACCAAAGCCGGGCCAGCCCTCCGCGAATGTGGAAAATAGACGTTGCAGAGTATTCTCCGTTACTGGTCCCATGCTAGTGGATACGGAAAGATATCGAAACGGTATAAAGGAGGACTTACGAGTCATACTTTTGGAGGGATGCCCAGTTCGATGATCCCGCGCTGTAGTCCAATGGTCACAGCATGGGTCCGATCGTTGGCGCTCAGCTTCGAGAGAATGCTGCTGATGTGGCTCTTGACGGTCGTTTCCCCGATGGAGAGCTTGTCGGCGATTTGCTTGTTGCCACTGCCCGCAGCAATCAAACGAAGCACATCAATTTCGCGCGAGCTCAGCGCATCGTCGGCAGCGTGCTCAGCCAGCTCCGCCGCAATTTCGGGCGGTATTCGCTTGTGTCCGGCATGGACACTCCGGATCGCGTCCAACAGTTCTCTGCCCACGTGTCCCTTCAGGATGTATCCCTGAGCACCCGCTTTGATGGCCCGCAGGACCTGGACATCCCCGGAATAAGTCGATAGGACTATGATCTTGGCGTTCGGGAATTCGTTCCTGATGCGGCTGATTGCTTCGGTACCATTCAAATTCGGCATTTGAAGATCCATCAGAGTCACGTCCGGACGGTGCCGTCGAAATTGTTTGATGGCTTCCTCTCCGTCGGAGGCCTCTCCTACCAGCTCCATGTCTGGCTCAGCATTGACCAGGGCCGCGATCCCTTCGCGCAGGAGGGCGTGATCATCAACGGTGAGGATCCGAATCAAACTAGGACTGGTGCTCATGAATCCTCCGTTTGCGGAACAGACTAAATCGATCGCCATTCCGCGGTCTTTCATAAGCGCTAGCCGCGGGAAGCGTCAATCGAATTTCTGTACCCGCTCCGGCTTCGCTCAAAAATTCCAATCGAGCTCCAATTCCACGTGCGCGTTCCTGAACACCGGGTAGCCCCCAGTGCCCGGCACGCCCACCACCTTTTAGTATCTTTGGGTCCATACCCTTTCCATCATCCCGCACAATCAGGCGGAAAACGTCGTTCTCATAACGTATCTCGACCTCAATCTCATGCGCGCGTGCGTGCCGGAAGGCATTTCGGAGCAGTTCTCGCGCGATTCGACCGATTTCATCCTTGATCATCGGAGGCAGGCCGCGGCGCTCGCCTTCCACGATCACCTCGAAGCAGGGTGAGCCGTCCTCGGCGTGGTTGGAAGAAGCTAGTTCCTGACCGGTTGTTATCAACATTTGATCGAGGTCGTTTTCAGCGGACAGGCTGGGACGTAACCCCTGAATCGAGTGCCGGCCTTCCTCCAGGGCCTGCTCAGCCCGAATTAATGCGGTATCCAGCGCCTGAGTTGCTTCCTCGGGGCGATTCGGAAGCATGTTGCGAGCCGCCTGGAAACGGAACAACAGCCCGTGAAAACTTTGCAAGAGTGTGTCATGCAGGTCCCTTGCAATCCGTGTGCGCTCGCCCACACGCGCCTCGAGCGTCATGTCGAACTGATGTTGCAATTGCCGGACACGCCACTGGTACGCCGCCCACAGCAGTGCCAAAAAGACGCACGCGCAGAGGGCGCGGAACCAGTTCGTCTGGTAGTACGCCGGAGCGACGTAGAAATCCAGCTTCGCGGCACTATCGTTCCAGATGCCGTCACTATTGCATGCGATCACGCGAAAGGAAAATTTCCCGGGAGGCAAGTCCGTGTAGAAAGCCTGCCGACGCGTGCCGGCCTCGTGCCAGTCACGGTCATATCCATCGAGCCGGTAGCGAAACTTCACCTTCTGTGAAACCAGAAACTCGGGCGAGGTGTAATCAATCTGTACGTCCCGCGGGTGGGGCGAGAGCTTGAGGTTATCAGTTGCTGCGAATTCCGTTCGGTCAACGATTAACGACCGAATGTATGTCACTGCAGGTAGCGCTTTTTGCGAGAGTCTGGACGGGTCCACCATCTGTACGAGGTTTCCCTGCGCAAACCACGCGCGCCCATTCGAAGAGTATGCCGCAGAGTTGAAATTCGGTCGTCCTGCCCGGGCTCCATCCAATTCGTCGTAAACGCGGGTCTGCACTATCACGTCCGGATTGGCCCACCACCGTTGGAGCTCGGAATCCGGCAACTCGATGATGCCGCAATCAGTGTAGAGCCACCAACGGTTCTCCCTATCCTGAATAAAAGAGGTCACGAAATTGCACGGCAGGCCGTTCTTCGTTGTCAGTCGTTGCACCTTGCCGTTCCGCAAGCCGACCAGGCCGTCGGCGGAACCGGCAAGCACGGAGTCGTCTGCATTCGCGATGATCTGATGAATGAACGGATCTCCCTTTGTATTGAGCGGGAATGTCTGCAGAGCGCCACGGCGGAATAGCGCAAGGGCACCCTTCAGAGTGCCTATCCAAATCCCTCCCTGCGGATCCGGCGCGAGGGTACGGCCCGTCGGAACTTGCGACGCAGGGAACTCTTCACGGACCTGGAAATCGCGGATACGAACCAGCTTTGGCGGTTTACTGGCACTCTCTGCCCAAATATTGCCGTCAATGTCCTCTGCCATTCCAACCACAAGCCCGAGCGGCTGGCGATCTGGTTCGGGCAGGCGGTGAAAGCGCCCGTTCTTGAACATATACAGTCCGTTGTCCACTCCGACCCACAGGTTTCCGGCGCGGTCTTCGAGCATGGAGGCGACTCGACTACCCGGAAGGCCATCCCGGGTGCGAATCGAGGAGACGGTGCCGTTCTTCTCGATGTGATCCAGGGAGCCAACGTTCGCGATCCAGACTGTGCCATCTCTGCTGGCTAGAACTCCGTCCGGTAAATCGTTCCCCAAGCCCTCTAATGTCGAGAAGCTGGCAACCGGCGGATCACGAAACTTGTCTATCCCGTCCGGTGTCGCAGCCCACAAAATCCCCTCCCGGTCTACAAAAACAGCGTTCACGGTGTCGCTGGACAAGCCTTCAGTTCGCCCAAAGTGGTCCACCATGATTCCGTGAACACGAAAAATTCCCATGCCATATGTACCGACCCAGAGATTGCCGTCGCCATCGAAGGTCATGCTGTGGACCGCGAGTTTGCTGCCATCGAAGCTGGGCGTCACAAATGGTTGGAACGCGCCATTTAACAATCGTCCCAGCCCTCGCCCGGGTCCGGAAGGGAGAATGCCGACCCAGAGGGAACCATCGGGACCACGCGCCAGACCCGCGATCCCCGGTTGTCCTACGTTGGATTTCAGCGGTTCGATCGGGTACGTCTCCGAGACGCCGTTATGCCAATGGACAACGGCCGTCTGTCCTCCCAGCCAAAACCCGCCTTTCCCGTCAGCCAATAAAGAGTTGACTGGGGAAATTGGTATTCCATCAGCCTTTCCGAAGCACTTCACCGTACGGCCGGTAACGTGGCATAGGGGTAGGTCGGAGATACTGTTGTTGCCTCGCACGACCCAAATCGATCCGTCATTATCTTCACTAAAGTTTTGCAGAGTCCGAATCCCTTCCAAGTCGAACTGAAAAGTGACCACCCGACCCTTCAGGTGAACGATCCCGTGTAACCCGGATACCCAGAGCCCGCCTGCGTGGTCGCCGAAGACCTGCACGATCTGGCCGAAGCCAGCACCTTTCGTGATCGAACCGCCATTCGGAGGTCCATCCCAGGAGGTAAAGCGAAGCCCGTCGAACGTCATCATGTCGCCGGATGTGAACCAGAGAAAACCGTCCGACGTTTGCGCAATACCATACGCGCCATTCGGCGCGGAACCATCTCGCGTTCGCCAGGAGGTGTGGATGTATTGGGTGATGCGTTTGGTCGGATCGAGGGCGTAAACCGAGCCTGCCAGCAACAATATGCAAGTGAGATGACAGGCCAATGCGGCCGCAGTCGTCGTGCGGAACCAGCTAACCCGAAGCAGAAGCCATCGGCGAGAAGCCATTTTCCCGACCTTCGCATCCGAACAGCATTAGACAGCAATGCTACCCGTTTCGATGGGCGTAGTGTACCCCAAAAACGACCAACAGACCGTAATCCTGCTCACTCGGGAATGATACAAGCTCACCGCTCGCTACGGCCGTGTAAGGAAAATCGGGAGGCCGACCTTGTGGTCGTACTTCGGGCGGTACCGCTCAGTGTTGTACATCGATGCGATATCTACCTTGCGCGGGCCCAGCTTCGGATCGGGAATTGATACCATCGCGTATCGGCCTTCGTTTATCGCGGTCATCAGCCCGGACTTGCCTTCTTCCAGCGCATCCATGGCCATGCCTGCGAACGTGAATCCCACCATCCGATCGACGAAGTCAGGGCTGCCGGAGCGCAGGTCGTAAGTCAGGTCGCTTACCACCGTTTCTTCACCTGTGCCATGCTTGATCTCATCACTCAGGTCTTCAGCCACACTCATCTTCTTGCGATGTCCGAATGCATCGGCTTCGCCGTATTCCTTTACTACGTAACCCTGCCACTCCGCGCCTTCGGAGAGAATGACAAGCGAGTAGTTGCTCGGGTTGTTGCGCTTGTCGTTGATAAGCAATTCAATCAGGTGTTGCAGATCGACCGCATATTCGGGAATGCAGCAACGCACGGCTGTGACGTAGGCGGTGTAGAGCGCGGTGTAGCCGGCATCGCGGCCGAATACGCGAAAGATGCCAATGCGCTCATGCGAGCCGACCGTTGTACGCTGGCGATCGATGGCGTCCATCGCACGCGTAATCGCTGTCGAAAAACCGATGCAATATTCGGTGTTCCGCACGTCATTGTCCATGGTCTTCGGCACTGCGAGTACCTTCATGCCCTTACGATCGAGTTCCGCAGCATAACTGAGAGTATCGTCACCACCGATCGCGATCAGGTAGTCGAGCCCGAGCGTCTCGATGTTTTTCAGCACGGCTGGCGTCACATCGAAGACGATGCTGGTGACGCCCTTCTTGTTCGATTCTTTGGCTTCGAAGTTTCGTCCCTGCAGAGCGGGAGGCAGGTTCTTCATTTTCGTGGGACTTGTGCGTGAGCTGTGCAAGAAGGTTCCGCCTGTGCGATCGATGGTGCGCGTGTTTTCGCGGTTCAGGCGCAGGATGTAATGCTCCCTGCTCGCCGGATCATTCAGATCGACGTGGGTCAATCCTTCCCAGCCACGGCGGATGCCGATGACTTCGCATCCGATTTCCGCGCCGCGGTAGACCACCGACTTAATGACGGAGTTCAGCCCGGGAACGTCGCCGCCTCCGGTGAGTATGCCTATACGCTTCTTGGCCATGTATGACTCCTTACTTAGCACGAACTAGGACGACAATGGATCGCGGAGCTACTTGATAGATCGACTGCTGCAGCGGCAAACCGCATTCTGAGAAATCGCTGGGACTCGGTAGGTCTGTATCCACAATTCTTAACCAGTCTTGCGGGGTACCTTCCTGGATCTGGAACTGCAGCTCTCCCCAATAAGCATTGATCATTACATAGATATCGTCATCACATTGTGACGCGCCATGCAGGCAAAACGCCAGGCTGCGTGACTCTGGCGACAGATCGACCATAGGTCCAACGCCGTACCAGGAAATGTCCTCGCGCCAGAACCTGCTACGACACAAAGAAGGATGAAACTTCCGGAACGCAATCATGCCTTTGAAGAAGCGGAATATGTCCTGATTCGCCTTGAGCTGACTCCAATCCAGCCAACTGATTTCGTTGTCCTGGTTATACGGGTTGTTGTTTCCGAACTGTGTATTCAGGAACTCGTCACCGGCTCGGAACATCGGGATGCCGTTCGAGAGCATGAGGAGGCAGAAGAAGTTTTTAGCCTGTTTCCGGCGAAGTGCCAGAACCTCCGCTGGCGCGCTCTCGTCTCCTTCATGTCCGCAGTTCCAACTGTAATTCGCGTCCATACCGTCTTGATTGTCATGACCGTTTTTCCAGTTGTGTTTCTGATTGTAAGAAACCAGATCGTAGAGCGTAAAACCGTCGTGGCAATCGATATAGTTGACGCTCTGGAAGGCATGATAGGCATGCTCGCGGCTGTCCGGAAACAAGTCATCGCTGCCGTAGATACGACGCATAAGGTCAGGGACCACTTCCGCATCGCCCCTCACAAAGCGGCGGACATCATCGCGATAACGCGCGTTCCATTGCAGCCAGGTCGTGCCCGGAAATCCACGTCCGAGCTGATAGCCGCCGACGTCCCAGGGTTCCGCAATCAACGCCAATCGGCCCAACTCGGGGTCCGCGGCAATTTCACTGAATATCGGAGCATCTCCCCAATTCAGTGATCCGTCTGCGTTGCGGCTAAACACCGATGCCAGATCGAAGCGAAAACCATCGATGTGCATTTCGTTCTTCCAGTACCGCAGGCTGTCCATAACCATTTTGCGCACGTGAGGCTGGTTGAAATTCAACGTGTTGCCGGTGCCCGTGTAATTGGCGTATGGGCTAGTCGGATCGGAGGACAGCATGTAATAGCCTGTGGCGTCGAAACCCTTGAAGCTGTAGGTAGGGCCGACGTGATCTCCCTCACAGGTATGGTTGTACACAACATCTAGCACGACGAAGATCCCCGCTTTGTGAAAAGCCTTGACCATATTCTTGAACTCAAGATGTTGCCCATCATCATCAACACTCGATGCATACTGCGCATGAGGTGCGAAGAAGTTCAGAGGCATGTATCCCCAATAGTCACCCTCGTGAGGATCGCGCTGAAATATGGGCATGAGTTCGACGACGGTTATCCCAAGCTCTTTCAGATACGGAATCTTATCGATCAATCCGGCATAGGTGCCGGCTCGGGAGGGATGCACGCCGGAATTTGGATCGCTCGTGAATCCCTTGACGTGAAGTTCGTAGATGATCGCGTCCGATTCAGGTCGGGGCGGAACCTCTCCTGCCCAATCGAAGGCGTTACCAGGTTCGGGCAATACTCCGAGCGGGGCCCTTTCATGATTGGGGCCTGGCTCCATCGCCAGCTTGCGGTCAAATCCCGGCGGGAAGAAAACTCCTTTCGCATAGGGATCGAGAAGAACCTTTTCGTGATCGAAGCCGCGGAGACCAGCAGCGGCCTGCCCTGAAACCGAGTAACCGTAATAGCGGGCATCGCACATTTGGTCCAGCGGTATCCTGCAGTGCCAGATCCGCCCTGACTTATTGCGGATAGGATCGAAGTGAAATGTCAAAACTGGCTTTGCCAAATCGGTAGGGGAATAGAGAAACAGTTTCACACTCTCGGCATGTTCAGCACACACCGCAAAATTGAAGGCCCGGTCTTCCTCGATCCGGGTAACCCCCAGCGGCAATGGAAGCCCCTCTGTGTGTGCCCACGTGAGGCGTTTTTGCGGTGACGCTGTTGAGACGGGCGCTGCGTCAGATGCGCAGTCGCTGACCGCAATGGATCGGGGAAGTGTGTTCCTCACGTTAAGAGCCTAATGACAAACCGCATCATCCTGGAAGTTACCGCTGGCGAACATCTGCGCCAGGAATTGGCCGCAATGGATGATCTTCTGGGCCTCGGAATCGTTGTTGAGCTGGCTCTCAGACATACTTAGGTCTGCCGCGTCCAGCGAATTGCGAGCTTTGACATATCCGTCAGCCCAGGCCTGCACATTGTTAAATTCGTTCTTGAGCAAATCGAGCCCGCGGTAGTCAGAGTCTGTCGATGCCGCCGCTGAGGCCAATGCGACGCTGTCGGCAGCTCGTCCCTCAAACGCCATGATCGTGTTTCCTGCCGTGGTATTTCCGACTGGATAACCGTTCTGCACGACCGCCTGCAGGGTTCCACCCCACTCTCTGATCGACGCCATCGCCTCGATCGCCGCCTTTATGAAAGGGCGCGAGAAGCCTGATGTGTGAGCTTCGTCGCTCGACGATGAACCGTCCGGACTGGGCAGCGTCAGAATAATTCTGTTCTTCTCAAAGCTCAGCGACCCGTTTGTGATTTGCGCAAGCGCTTGCGCATCCACGAACACGCGCCCCTGGTATCGAATGACACTTGCCTGTCCTCGGTAGCCTTGCACGGACAACGCCTCTCTCTCGCGCTGCGATTGCGCCATTGCCATGGCCACCATCAACAGCACTGCCCCGAACATCACCGGCCTATGCTTCATCATGTGGAACATCGACTAGTCTCCGGATCAAAGTCGCGCTCGAACTTGAGCGTGCCTCATTGCTGAGGCGGTTCTGCCACGCTACTTCCCGGCACGGTGTATTGTGCCTGGGTGAGCGGAGGAAGGGAGGCTTCGACTTGCATATCCATTATCAAATCGATGCGCCGCTCCAACTGAAAGAACTTCGTCACTGTAAGGGCCGGAAGCACCTTGTTGAACTTCTTGTAATACTTCTTCTTCAACTCAGCCTGACGAGATTCGCAGTCCAACATTTGATCTGCCATCGCTTTGGCCTCGGCGTCGGTCAGGTTCGGGTACTTCTGGGTGTACTGCTTTATGACGGCAGCGCGACGATCATCCAGCCTGGATCGTTCGTACTCGTATTGCTGATAGATCGGCCAGAATGCCGCGCCATCTTTGTCGTTGAAATTCATTCCTGTTGTGATGAGGGCAGTCCTGTCTGCCTGCATATTGGCCCTCACTACTGCGATGGTGGAGTCAATATTGGGCTCCTGGTCTTGAGCACGGCCGAGAGGGCAAAATGCGAGCATCGCGAACATAACCACGAGTAATGCAGAATTCTTCATCATTGACTGAACTCCTAAGCCGCTTGCTTCGTGTCTTTCGCGGGCGCAGCGGCGCAGTGCGCTCGACAAATTTGTGCGAACAGCTCCTCTAAAGGACAGCGGAGCACATGCACCAGATGATGTAGGCACGCCACTTGCCGAACTCATCTCGGAATCAAATCATTTCTTATGTTGTGGTTCTGCAATAAACCTGGTACCCGACGACAATACCGTGCCCGGTAACGGGCAGGCGGACCTCATCTGGTCACCGAACGAACTTTAGATCTGACTCTGCGGTAGGCTTATGGCGGAATCACGTTATCGAACCTGTTGAGTGTGCTTCCGGTCAAAGGAGCGAGAGAACGGCAAGCGTACCTTGGAGTCTATAGGAATGATAGGTAGCGGCTTAAGTCAAATTAAGACGCTACCGAATACGCGAGCTTGTAGGTGATGCAGGACAAGAACTGACAGACGACGGATTAGCGAATTTCTATTTGATGTTATGCCAGTGTGGGGCGGACGGTGCGATGACGGTTAACGCACCCGGGGGAGGCACAACATGTTCGCTACTTTGTTAACTTTTGCTCCACCACTCGAAAGCTAAGGATCCTCTCGGGATGGGTGGAGTAGGTCAGTATCCCGTGCATCCCTTCTAGCACCAAAACGTCCTTCCCAGGAGTCCACACTTCGATCAGTTCTCCGCCGTCCGTCTTGTACTCGACCGCGTAGCACGGCTTGATGAAGGGTAAGTTTAAAAGGTGAACGGACAAAACAGTTCCGGGTCCTACGATGGACACCGTGCTGAGCTGTCGGATGAAGGACAATTCCGAAGTTGATTTGCCCCAGGCAAGAGTCAGACACGCCGTCAAAGACACTATCTGAAGGAGTTTCCTCAGCATTGCCGATTCTCCACTAAAGGTTTCAACCGCCCGTCCATACCCAATCCGGAATTTCCCTTTTGATTTCTGCTCCGCGTCTCGGCCTTCTTCATAACGATCATGCAAATGGCTCCAACCCCTGCCCAGAAGACGGTGCGCGCACGTCGGCACAATGCCAGTGTCAATCCAGCAGTGCCCGTCACGCCAAAGATCTTGGCAATCAGCATATTTCCACCTTCATAGGTCCCGAAGTTGCCCGGGTTGAGCGCGCCCACGAGGTTGATCACCTTGTTCAGCGCTTCCACGATGAAAGCGCCACCTATGGCGACTTTTGCTCCCATAAACCGCAGAATGATGTAGACCTCCAGGACTGCCAGCATGTGCCATAGGAGATTGAAGATCAACGTTGCCCAGAACGCGGCCGGCGCTTCATCACGAAAACTCAGGAGGTTGTCTTCCGCCGAGTCAATGATCGGCTGTTTGCCGCTGACCCACGTATGAAGCCGAGGCAATCGGCCAATCGCCCGGGTTGCACGGCCCACCAACTGCCACCGGTTTCTAACAGAAACAGCTGCCAAGATCGCCGCTGATATGAGCACTGCAACGAGCAGCGCTGCGTAGACTCGCCACGTGCCAGAAAGCGGGGCAAGCAGTAAGGTGGCTGAGATTCCTGAAACAGTGACCAATACGGCGGTGAAGATATGCAGAGCTCCGTCAATCGCACCAGCCGATAATGCATTCGGTAGGGGCACTGCGCGACCCAACAGCGATATGCGCGTCCCCTCGCCAACCACCTTTCCCGCGACACCAAATTGTCCGAACCCGTCCGAGATCAATTGCGCGACGAAGCTACGGGACCAGGAGAGGCCGCCGATATCGCAGGTAAACGCCTGTCTCCAGGCGCAGGTCTTGGCCAAATGTGAGAGCCCTCCCAAAAGGATAACGAGAGCGAATCCCCAGCCGACTGCCTGCAGTTGTTTCCAAACGGCTCCCGGGCCGCTTCGAAAGACCAAGTAGCCCAGTAGACCAAGGCCCAGCAGAGCTGCGAAAAATCGGAGAGAGAGCTGAATGAGAGACTGTAGTCTGGGGGCGGTACCGCCCTTGCGCGCCAGCTTGAGGATCCTTCTCCATCTCCCCGCCTTCTTCGGTTTGTGCGTCTGCTGGATCCCCATCAGCGCACATTCCATAACTGAGTTACCGGCTCCCATGTCGCTCTCCCCATTTCCAGTCGATTTACGTACCTGGACATAGAGGAACAGCAGATGGGTTGCCAATCGGGATGTCCGCTTAAAAGCGTTAATTTCGCTTATTTCCCAGGAGCCAACCTGGATTCGGCGTGCCCTGCCTAGGGCAGTGCCTCAATGTGGGCATTGATGGAAGGACCCACGCGCCGATAATTCTGGTATCCACGAAAAATGCCGTGGTTTCCGTTTGGCCCAATGAGTGCAACCTGGGGAAAGTTCATGCGCACGCTAAGGATCTAGACGAATTCAACGTGGGACCTTCCGAGGACCGGAGGTGAAAAGATGAAAGTCGGCATAGCCGCCGATCATGGCGGATACCAAATGAAGCAGCAGATCGAAACGTTGCTCGGCGCAAGAGGGCTCGAGGTCGTGGAGTTCGGCAACACGCGGTATGACCGAAACGATGATTATCCGGACTTCGCCCTTCCGCTTGCACGCGCAGTTGCAGCCGGAGAGGTGGAACGCGGTGTCCTGCTGTGCGGCAGCGGCATAGGCGCGTCTATCGCTGCCAACAAGATTGACGGAGTGCGCGCGGCAGTCTGTCACGATGATTTTTCAGCTCGACAGGGCGTGGAGGATGACGATATGAACATCCTTTGCCTCGGCGGTCTGACGACAGGTGTTGCCGTTGCCTGGAACTGCGTAAAAAGTTTCCTTGCCGCGAAGTTCAGTGGAGCAGACCGGCACCGTCGCTGCCTTGCCAAAGTAAGTGCGATTTGCACCAATCCGACTGTTGTCTACGGCCTTCGGACGGTTCCTATCGCAAGCGAGGCCTCGGTCCAACTCCAAAGGAACAGTGAAGCGAAAGGGTAGGAGCCAGCAATGACGTTACTTGAGTCCTTGAGACAATACACCACTGTAGTAGCTGACACCGGCGATATCGAGGCGATTGCGCAGCATCGTCCACAGGATGCAACGACGAATCCCTCACTTCTTTTCCAAGCCGCGCAGATGCCTGCTTATCGTCATCTGGTCGAAGAAGCAACCGAAGCGGCATCGGAATATGGCGGCAGTCAGCAGGACATGGCTGAAGAGTTCATCGACCATCTTTTCGTGCTGTTCGGCTCGGAAATTCTCAACGTGGTACCGGGCCGGGTTTCCACCGAAGTTCCAGCCAGCCTGAGTTTCGATACGGCCGGTACTCTTGCAAAGGCCCGAAAGCTCATTTCTCTCTACGAAGAGAAAGGTTTTTCGCGGGATCGAATTCTGATCAAGACTGCGAGCACCTGGGAAGGAATCCGGGCAGCGGAGATCCTTGAATTGGAAGGCATCCACTGCAATTTGACGCTTCTGTTCAGCTTTGCCCAAGCGGTGGTTTGCGCCCAAGCGGGCGTCACTCTCATCTCCCCCTTCGTAGGCCGGATTTCCGATTGGTACAGGAAAGAGCACGGCGGAGCAGAGATAGCTCCCGACCAGGATCCGGGTGTTGCATCCGTGACGCGCATTTACAACTACTACAAGAAATTCGGTTACAAGACGCAAGTGATGGGCGCAAGCTTCCGGAATGTGAACCAGATCGTCCGTTTGGCGGGGTGCGATTTGCTCACCATCAGCCCGGAGCTTCTGAATCAACTCGAAAACACGGAAGGTACTGTGAAGCGCGAACTCGATCAGGTGAAGGCCCGAGAGAGCAAAGAAGAGCGCTTGCGGCTAGAGGAAATGACCTTTCGCTGGATGCACAACGAAGACGCGATGGCGACGGAAAAGCTAGCTGAAGGCATTCGCAAGTTCAACGGCGATGCCCATCGCCTCCAGCAGTTCGCCCTAGCTCGGGTGGCCGAAACGATTGGCTGAGAGACGTGACCCTAGCTTGAGCTTCACCAGGTCAATGCGGAAGCGTGTCCGCTGACGATGTAAACCGGGGTAAGCCTGACCCTGAAGTGTTCCTCATCGCCGCCACCAAATTGGATGTCGCGCCCGAGCATTGCATCGTTGTAGAAGACGCGCAGCACGGCGTCGAAGCCGCTCGCGCCGCCGGAATGAAAAGCATCGGCGTGAGCCAGAATTGCAAGCTTTTGCCGGCAGATGTTGTGGTGCGATCTCTCGAGTTCTTGGATGCGAATGTCTTCGACACTCTGCTGCGAAACGGGTAGAAAGAACTCGAATATTGACGCTGCACTTCAAGAAACACCGGCCTCAGCACGAGTTAGCCTTGTCTCTGCTTTTCCTCAGTAGCACGTAGCCCCGACATCGTGCGGATGCGAATGCGAAAGAAGAGCGGTTCAATTGACCTGTCGCCAACTCTCATTTGCCGCTCACCCAGTGAATTAAGCCACCAGTGATACTGTTTCGCCAGCAGCGAACCGGCAAGCTTACGCTCGGCTCCGTGTTGCGGCTCGGGTAGTTCCTCATATTCGCCGTACACAACAACGCTGATCCAGTCGCCCTGATTCTGTATTTCGTCAGTTTGGACACACACTTTGGGATTCGCACGCATCCACTTTACCTTCTGCCCGAAGGTCGAGAAAACGTACATGTAGCCGCTGTTGCAGGCAAAATAAATAGGAACTACATACGGCTGGTTCTCAAACGAACAACCCAGCCGACCCAGGGACGCACGCTCCAGGAATGCGCTGCATTCCTCGGCTGTCATTTCGTTCATTTCCATACTGATGTTCAATCCTCCTTGTTCGAGCGAAGGCCGGGAACGTCGCAGACGGTTATGGCGATCATGCGTTCTTTCGTCTGCGAACCAGGCCAACTACAACTCGGCTGGCCGCCAGGGGAATCACCTTCGTTCACCGCATTTCATTTTTTCATCGTTTCGCCCAATGCTCGACCTGGCAGAACGGGTGCGGGGACCGCTGTGTCCCCCATAAACGTGTTCATGTACTGACGGAAGCCGTCATGCATAATCTTGGTCCGGTCGCTCTGCCACATCGCACGAAAGGCCGGGCGCTGGACGACCTCGGCCATGTTAGTTACCCATGAGTTGAAGTAATTGTCGGTCAACTGGCCTTTGGTATGACTGAACCAGGCGATTTCGAACAGGCTAAGCTGCATCAGATTGTAAAAGTTGCTGCGAATATCTTCCGGTCGGGTCCCTGAAGGCACACCAAGGCCCGGGATTGCCAAGGTGGGATCGTCCACCACCATCTTTCGCAGTTCCAACTGGAGTTTGACGAGTTCGGTGAAATTCGTCACGTACTGTGCGGTACGCCACCCCCGAAACTGCAAGGCAGCGTAGATCAACCCGCCGGTAAGAGCCAGAATAGACGTGGCTTGAACCATCAGCTGAAACACCGCGTTGTTCATGACAGTTCCTTTCTTAGCTTGGGTCGCGTGTTTGCTGGATCCTGGAGGTGCTTTGTCGCCCGCCTTGCGCCCTTCCGGAAGGCCGATAGCGATTGCTTGCTTTCAGACGTCAGAATCCCGCTTTTTCCCTCTTCGGAGAAACGAAGTGTGCGAGATTCTCTCGATGGAGGGCGCCTTCGAGGCTCTTACTTGCACCTTCACTATATTTCCTATGGGAACTTCTTTTTCTTTGGCATCTGATACTCTCCTCTTAGTTAGACTGCGAAATCAAGGGACCTGCGCATTCATCTGCCGGCGGTAGATGGCACCTGTTTACGCTCGCGACCGGTGAACACCTGCGGCACGCTGAACCGCTGGCTCATTTCCGTCAGCTCCTGCAACCATTGAAAGGTGGCCAGCGACAGCATTTCTTCGGGGCAGCGCCAGCGCCAGTTCCCATCGGTCCGGCCGGGCACATTCATACGCGCTTCTGCCCCCAAATTGAGAAGATCTTGCAAAGGAGCAATTGCTAATGCTGCCTTCGACGACCACGCCATGCGGATTAATTCCGGGGCTGCGTCCGCAATTTGGCCCGGTGCACGCTGGAGGTAACGGCACAAATTTTGCCGCTGGTAATCAGGAAGTTCTTCGTACCATTCTCGAGTCGTGGCATTGTCGTGGGTGCCGGTGTATACAACCGTGTTGGAAACAAAGTTGCCCGGCAAATACGGATTGTCTGCATGGCCATCGAAGGCGAATTGCAGAACGCGAGTGCCGGGTATTTGAAACTGATCGCGGAGAGTGTGCACTCCGGGTGTAATCAGGCCCAAGTCCTCAGCGATAAATGGCAAGGTACCGAACTCGGATTGCACCGCTTGGAAAAAACTTGCACCCGGCCCCGGCACCCATTGTCCCGACTGAGCCGTTGGCGACCCAGCAGGGACGTGCCATGCAGCCGCAAAACCTCGAAAGTGATCCAGGCGAATTACATCCACGTGAGCCAGCAGGGCACGTAAGCGCTCGATGCACCAGCGATAACCGGTCGAACGAAGCGCATCCCAGTTAAATATAGGATTGCCCCACAACTGTCCCTGCGGGCCGAAATAATCAGGCGGGACTCCAGCCACGAAACGAGGTCGACGCTCCTCGTCTAACAGGAAGAACTCAGGATTCGCCCAGACATCACTCGAATCCGGAGAAACGAAAAACGGCAGGTCGCCAATAAGACCCACGCCTTTTGCATGGGCGTGTTCCTTAAGTTGATCCGCTTGGCGGGACAGAAGGAATTTTGCAAAGCGAACTTGATCGATTTGCGTTGCCAGTTCGCGTTGCGCTTGGGCAATGGCATCAGGCCTGCGCTGAACCAATTTTGCCGGCCAGTCAAGGTAGTAAGCGCCGCGATACTTGGCCTTTAAAGCTCTGAATAGGGCATAGTCTTCCAGCCAATTTGCCTGATCAGCACAGAACTTTCCGAATTCAGAACGCAGGTCTTTGCGTGCCCCGGAGTTGAAGTTCGTCCACGCTTTTTCAAGCAGGCGGTTCTTGAATGGGATGATCCTGTCGTAGTCGACAAAATCCGCGGGGAAGTCAGACTCACAATCACCCGGCTGTAGTAGTCCGTCTGAAATCAGTTCTCCGGGGCTGATCAGCAAAGCGTTGCCGGCAAAAGACGAGAGCGACTGATATGGAGAGTTGCCGTATCCGGTGGGGCCAAGCGGTAGAGCCTGCCACCATTGCTGGCCTGCATCGTGAAGATGATCTACCCAGGAGAACGCCGACGAGCCCAGATCGCCAATGCCATATCGCGACGGTAAAGATGTGACGTGCAACAACAAGCCGGAGGCACGATACCCTGGCGGAAATGGAGGAACTCTCGCGAAAGCGCTATCAACGCTCATCCATTAACCCCAGAATCCAGTGCGTTGTTCACCATTTCTTGAGCTTCGCTCAGGATTGCGTGCAGATGTGACTCGCTCTTGAAGCTCTCAGCGTAAACCTTGTAAATGTTCTCTGTGCCGGAGGGCCGCGCGGCAAACCAGCCGGACTTCGCCACCACTTTCACTCCGCCAATGGGAGCATGGTTGCCAGGGGCCTTGGTTAACTTGGCCACGATCGGTTCGCCCGCCAATTCTGATTCTTTCATCGAATCAGGCGAGAGTCTCTGCAGTTTCCCCTTTTGCTCAGGAGAGGCCGGCGCATCGATCCGGGTATAAAGAGGACTTCCAAACTCCGCGGTCAGTTCACGGTAGTGCAGGCCGGGATCTTTTCCGGTTCGAGCGGTGATCTCTGCGGCAAGAAGATCCATGATCGGTCCGTCTTTGTCGGTGGTCCATACTGTGCTGTTGCGGCGCAGGAAGCTCGCACCCGCGCTCTCCTCTCCACCGAAACACACGGAACCATCGATCAGGCCGGGTACAAACCACTTGAAGCCCACTGGCACTTCGTGCAACTGGCGTCGGAGCTTTTCCACGACGCGATCGATCATGCTGCTGCTTACCAACGTTTTGCCGACTGCGGAGTGGGAGTTCCACTCCGGCCGATTCGTCAGCAGGTAACGGATCGCGACAGCCATGAAGTGGTTCGGGTTCATCAAACCCGCGGATGGAGTCACAATGCCATGACGGTCGGAGTCGGGGTCATTGGCAAAGGCCACTTGGTATTGATCCTTCAGGCCAACCAGCCTGGCCATGGCGTATGGGCTCGAGCAATCCATCCGAATCCTGCCGTCATGATCGACAGGCATGAAGGAAAATGTGGGATCAATCGTGGGATTCACGACAGTGACATCCAATCGGTAGATGGCGTTGATGGGTTCCCAATATCCGAGGGCGGCTCCGCCCAGCGGGTCAACAGCCAATCTGAGGCCCGCATCGCGAATGGCGTCCATGTCGATGACATTCTTCAGATCTTGCACGTAGGGCAACACCAAATCTTCCTGGCGAGTAGAAGGTGCTTTGATTGCCTTCTTGTACGGAATTCGTTTCACTTCGCGATTACCGGCTCGCAAGAGATTGTTTGCCCGATCCTGCACCCAGCGCGTGACCTCCGTATCGGCAGGGCCGCCGTTGGGCGGGTTGTACTTGAAACCACCGTCTTCCGGAGGATTGTGGGAAGGTGTGATGACGATGCCATCCGCCCAAGCAACTTGTCGAGTGCGGTTGCACACCAGGATGGCATGTGAGATAACCGGCGTTGGTGTGACGCCATCATTCTCCTGGATGATGGTCTCAACATTGTTCGCGGCAAGAACTTCCAGCGCAGAACACTGCGCAGGCGAGGATAGGGCGTGCGTGTCCTTCCCCATGTACAGGGGGCCTGTAATACCTTGCGCCTTGCGGTAATCGCAGATCGCCTGGGTAATGGCGAGAACGTGCGCTTCAGTGAACGTGCCGTTTAGAGACGTCCCGCGATGGCCGCTTGTTCCAAACACAACGAACTGGTTGGCATCTTCGAGATCCGGCTTGCGGTCAAAGTATTCCTTCTCCAGTCTGGCCAGGTCCACAAGCATTTCCCTTGGAGCGGGTTTCCCGGCCAGCGGTGAAATCCTGGACCCGCTCAACTGTGTTGCCGCTTGTTTCTTTCCCATCGCACTTGACATCCTTCCACTCTCCAATATTCGCAATCCCAATTGTTCGATCGTGCGGTCACCTGACAAAATCCTCATAACTGACCAGGTGTGTTCTTTGTCAAGGTCGTATCATGGCGCAATTAGGCCACGGCGGCCGGGCAATGGCAGAGCTTCCAACACTCTCCCGCGATAGCCCAGTCCTCTGCTGCCCGAATTACGAGGACCTTCACGCGAGAATCCGGGCTCGATATATCTGCATCGAGCAAAGGCTCCTTATTCTGGTTTAGGTCGATTGTGACCCCGAGAAAATCTAGTCCTTTGCACGTGGCAGCGCGCACCTCTGGCGAATTCTCACCCACGCCAGCTGTAAATACCAAAACATCCAGGCCTTCCAAAACCGCTGCCATTCCCCCGATAGCTATGCGCAAACCATGAGTGTAAAGATCGAATGCCAATTTTGCTCTCTCATTTCCTGCGTGCATGCCAGCCAAAACGTCGCGCATATCGCCTGACAGACCAGAAATGCCGAGCAGACCCGATTTTTTATTCAACATGTCGTCGATCTGGTCGGCATCAAGCCCATACTGTCTCATGAGGAAGATCAGGATTCCCGGGTCAACCGAACCTGAGCGCGTGCCCATCATGAGTCCGTCCAACGGCGTGAATCCCATCGTTGTATCCACGCTGCGGCCAGCTCGAATGCCCGTGACTGAGCACCCGTTGCCGAGATGACAACTTACAATTTTGAGTGACTTCAGGTCCTTTGCAATCAGTTGAGCCGCCCGGGTCGAACAGTACTGATGGTTGATTCCATGGAAGCCATATCGGCGGATTCCCCGTTCGAACCACTCATACGGACCGGGATACGTCTGCGCCACTAGTGGCATCCGGCGATGAAAACCGGTGTCGAAAACCGCGACCTGGGGCACGTCTCCCAGAAGATCCGCGATAGTCTTCATCCCCTGGAGCTCCGATTGAATGTGCAGGGGAGCAAACTGGGACAGTCCGGCAAGAGTCGAGTACACGTCGTTACTGACCAGAATGGGATCGTGGAAACGGGGACCACCGTGGACTACACGGTGACCCACGGCATTGATCTCAGCCGCGGAAGCAATGCTGCGCCTTTCACCGCTCCATAGCGTGGCCAGCAGATGTTTCAGCACCAGCTCACACGACAGACTCTTTAGCTTCTCCTTCCTGGCTATTCCTTTCGAATTCCTGACTGTAATCGCTGCCGTATCGCCATTCCACTCGATGCGGCCCTCCCACAGCGGCAAAGGGGGGCTCTCCGGAAGAGCGTCGCCAATTTCGTACAGGCATGCCTTCTGGCTGCTCGAACCGGAGTTGAGAACGAGGATCTTCATCTGTCGATGGACGTGCTTCCAGAACTAGCAGTGCAGATGGCTTGCCAATCGGTCCCTCCTTAACACGTGATTTCCCATAGATCCCACTCACCTGATCTGCGCCTGGCATGCCCTGCCTTGGGCAGTGCCTCAATCTGGGCAGAGGCTCGCAGGACAAAAATTGCAAAGATTGTGGCGCTACAGGGACATACCGTTCGGTCTCGATTGGCACATTGCATGCAAACTGTAGAAAGTTCCTGTGCGCACACAAAGCCCGTCGGTGAAGTAGGGGTGCGCTGCACTTGATCCCAGCTCTCCCCCAGCAGTTACGGATCAAGTCACCCGCACCTCATCCGACGGTTCTTAGGACAACAAGAGCGGCGTTTAATTCAACATGTCACTCATCGCAGCAGCTCTGAAACCACGGTCGATATTGATCGCAACAGATTTCTCTGAGGCTTCTGAAAAGGCGCTGCGCTATTCTCTGGCACTCGCTCGGTTCTATGAGTCGAAGTTTTGCTTGGCGCACGTGGTGTCCTCCCTGGGTCTGACTATGGCAGGTCCTGGTGCAATTGCTGCCTGTGAAGAGGCAGTATCGTGCGAGGCCGCGGATTTGCAGGACTCGCTGATTCAAAGCGGGGCTCTAACTGGCATTCAACACAAATTCATCGTTCGGCAAGGTGAACTGTGGCCGGAACTGCGAGAGATCATCCGACAAGAGAGCGCTGATCTCCTCGTCGTCGGCACACACGGACGACACGGCATAGGCAAGCTGTTCTTCGGCTCCATTGCGGAACAGATCTTCCGTCATGCATATTGTCCGGTCTTGACCATTGGGCCGCACTCCGATGGCCGTCCCTGGTTTGGAACGTCCTCCACGCACCCTACATTTCTGTTCGCGACAGACTTCGGACCCGCATCTCTCCACGGCTTGCCGCAAGCCATTGCGGCTGCTGATCAGTTCGGAGCCAAACTCGCTTTTCTCAGTATCGCGCCAGCCGCGCCGTCACACACTGACGAAGGGTCGAGGAACTGCCAAGCGGATGCGCGCATGAGAACCCTACAGCGCTTGACAGAACTCGCCGACAATGCCGGACTCGACCTGAGACCTGAGTTGTGCGCGGAATTCAAGTCAGGGCGGCCGGTAAGTGAGAATATCCTCGAAACCGCTGAAAGGCTAGGGGCCGACCTAATCATCATGGGGTTGCATTATTCCGCTCACACCGGAGTGCTATCGCACTTAAATTGGACCACGGCATATGACGTGGTTTGTCATGCCGGCACCCCCGTACTGACTGTGAATTATCCTTCAGGGAATCTAGACATTCGACCGAGGCCCACGCAAATAACAGTGTCGCCTCTGTCGCAAGCCGATTTAATCCGGATTCGCGGGTTTGGGGTGAAGTGGTAGACGAGATCGTGACTCGCCGTCGACCAGATGAGTGACTGCCGCGAATAGAAGTCCAATGGAGACTCCTGACATCAGCATGCCGACCATGCTTTCGAGCGGGCCCAGCAGTCGCCACTTTGATGGAAGGACCACATCCCCGTATCCAACGGTCGCATAGCTGCTCGCCGAGAAGTAAAACGCAGATTCCCAGGACGGAAGACAAAGCCAGCGATAGCAACTCGCCCAAAGCAGAATAACGATTCCGTGCAGAAGGATGACCGCAACCGTAGTTTGCATGACGAGCGCGGCGCAGCGAAACACCCGCACCTTGTGGATCTCCCGTGGAATGCTTCTTATCCAAATAATGAGCGCAGCGGCGCCGCCACACTGCAGAGATAGCGTAATCAATACGAGAAGAACGGCGGCACCAGCTTGTTGAAGCAACGTCATTTTCGAGATTGCTCCTCTTAGTTAAAGGCTTCGCGGCACACTTGTTTCACTCATTTTCCCGGGGACACACATGATAGGGTTGTAAGCGACGCCGCCTCGTTCTCTTCGGAAGCGATCCTTTAACAGCGCACAATGTTATCGCCCTGAATGCCTCTCGTCGCGTTGCGGGTATCCACCACCAAGGATGCCTGCTGCGCAATCCATCCGTAATCGTAATCCGAATGGTCTGTGACGATCAGCACACAGTCGTATTTGTCGACGTTCTCCACCGGCGCGCATTTCATCTGAAGATCGTATTTGCGCCCTTTCCCGATAAAGGGAAAATAGGGATCGTTGTAGCTGACTTGAGCACCATCATTCTGAAGCAGCTCAATAATGGTCAGGGCAGGAGACTCGCGCAGGTCATCGATGTCTTTCTTGTATGCCACCCCGAGCACCAGCACTTTGGCGCCTTTCAGAGCCTTGCCTTGTTGATTGAGGGCTCTGCTGACGGAAGAGACCACGTGATAGGGCATGGCACTGTTGATCTCTCCAGCCAGTTCGATGAAGCGGGTCTGGAAATCCCACGCCTTTGCCTTCCATGACAGATAATACGGATCGACGGGAATGCAATGTCCGCCCAGGCCGGGGCCGGGATAGAAGGGTTGAAAGCCGAAGGGTTTGGTGGAGGCAGCCTCGATGACTTCCCAAATATCCAATCCCATGCGCAATGACAGAAGCTTCAATTCATTGACCAGGGCGATGTTTACGCAGCGGTAAATGTTCTCCAGCAGCTTAGTCATCTCGGCGACGGCCGGTGAGGACACCGGGACAACTCGGTTGAAGATTGTCCCGTACAGCGTCGCTGCCAGTTCTGAGGCTTGGGAATTCAGGCCTCCTACTACTTTCGGGATGTCACGACGAGCGATGCTGTCATTGCCTGGGTCCTCTCGTTCAGGAGAAAAAGCAACAAAAAACTCATCCTCTCCGTTAGCCGTTGCGTTGCGGGCGGCCTTCAAACCGCAACCATTGCCTTCCTCCAGGATTGGAACAAGCACTTCCTCTGTGGTGCCGGGATAGGTCGTGCTCTCGAGGACCACCAATTGACCGGCACGTAAATGGGGCGCTATAGCGCGGGCGGTATTGGTGATGAAACTGAGATCAGGCTCCCGATATTCGTCCAGAGGCGTGGGCACACAGATGATGATGGCGTCCATTTCGGTCAGGCTCGAAAAGTCTGAGGTCGCACAGAAACCTTGCGAGCCCGCCGCCTGGATCTCAGTAGGTGGAATTCGACAGATGTAGGATCCACCGGAGCTGAGAGTTGCGACCTTATGCTGGTCGATGTCAAAACCCGTTACTCGAAATTTCGCTTCCGTGTAGAGCAAAGCAAGTGGCAGGCCCACATAACCCAGGCCTATCACGCCTATCCGTGCTTGGCGAG
>Ga0208820_1000441_pt1 | contig 31076 bp, 20 predicted proteins | sample June2015DPH_16_5_FD_184713 | JGI IMG/M metagenome (GOLD analysis project Ga0208820, IMG submission 184713) | Peatland microbial communities from SPRUCE experiment site at the Marcell Experimental Forest, Minnesota, USA - June2015DPH_16_40... | ecosystem: Environmental > Terrestrial > Soil >...
AGCCGGTCTCGCTCGGCCTGGGTCATCAGTAGTTGTCCTTTGTCCACCCTCCAGACTGGACCCTGTCAATAGGACATTTCTACTTTGCCCAAATAGGACATTATCATTTTGCCGCGACACATGGAGAGGCCCTATTGCGGGAACTGCCGGGCGTACGCTACCATCGGAACACCACGGGTGGTTTTCGGGTCAAATATTCCGAATTGTGGGTGAGGATGTTAACGGGGATCGTTGGATCGGGCGGATTTATCGGATCTTACCTAGTGCGGTGGCTGGCTGCGGCCGGCTGCGATTCGCCGCGTCTCCTGGTGAGAAAGACCGTCAATCAGGGGCCCGCGGGCGCGGAGATCTGCCAAGGCGATCTTCAGTCGCGGGCGGACTGCGGGCGGTTCGTCGAGGGGCTCGATCTAATCTACTATCTCGCCCACGAAAACACGCCGGTGAATTCGGATCTGGATCAGCCGAACGACGTGCGGGTCAATCTCGCGCCGCTCTTGAATCTGCTCGAAGCCGCGCAGCGGTCCGGCGCCAGGCCCCACATCGTGTATTTCAGCAGTGGCGGCGCCGTATATGCCACCAAGCGGGACCGAATTCCCTATCGGGAGACCGATCCAACCAGCCCGTTCTCCTCTTATGGAATTCTCAAGCTGGCGGCAGAGCAGTATCTGCGGCTGGCCGCGGACAGGGGCTATCTGACGGCCACGGTCCTGAGGATTGGCAATGCCTATGGCACGCTACTGCCGCGGCACCGGATGCAGGGACTGATCGGCGTGGCGCTGAACAGCGTTTTGAATGGAAAGCCGGTCCGCGTGTTCGGCGACCCGAGCAACGTGCGCGACTATGTCCATCTCGAGGACATCTGCGCCATGGCGGAGCGCGTCTCGATACCGCGCGGAGCGTTCGACGTCGTCAACGTCGGCTCCGGCCTCGGCTACTCGGTGGCTGAGATCCTACAGGTGATCGAGGACTGCCATGGCGGGCCCATCGAGTTCGAAATCAACCGGAGCCAGGGGAAGTGGCTGACCGACTGGGTCGTGCTCGATATCGCCAAAGCCAGGCGGGAGTGGGGCTGGCAGCCGGCGATCGACCTCACGTCCGGTATTGGCGCGATGCTGTCGGCCTGGCACAGCGAGGTTCCGGCCGATCCAGTTACGTCCCTTCGATGAGATGTTCGGTACTCCTGCCGGTCTATAACGGTGGCGCGTTTTTGCACCTGGCCATCGAATCGATTCTGAAACAGGACGATCCCGATTTCGAGTTTCTCCTCATCGACGATTGTTCCACCGACCAATCCGCGAAGGTCATTCGCCATTATGCGGCGTCCGATGGGCGCATCCGGCCGGTTTTTCATCGCGAGAATGCCGGCTTGGCCGCCACTTTGAACGAGGGGCTTCGAGAAGCGCGCAGCGACCTGATCGTGCGGATGGATCAGGATGACGTGGCGCTAGCCAAGCGAATCGGCACCCAGGTCGAGTTCATGCATGGGCGGTCCGATATCGCGGTGGCCGGCAGCTTCGTTTACCACATGGGCCGCCGGCCCGCCGACGACCATCTCGTGCAGTTGCCGGCCGAGCATGAAGAGATCGTCCGCACGCTAGCTCGGGAAAACTGCATTTACCATCCTTCGGCGATCCTGCGGCGAGAGCCGATTCTGAGTCTGGGCGGCTACCGGGCGGAGTTCCGGAACTCCGAGGATTACGATTTATGGCTGCGCGTGGCAAAGGTCTACAAGCTGGCGAATATCCCCGAGCCGCTGCTCCGCTACCGCTTCTCGGTCACCGGGTTAACGTTGGGCCGGAAATGGCAACAGGCACTTTACACGAAGATGGCGGCGATCTCCAGCCGTCATCCCGAATGGAGCCTCGATCGGGTCCGCCAGGCGGCTGACGCCGAACTGGAGAGCCGGGGAAAGGGGTGGTTCCTCGAGCAGGTGGCGCGGGGCACCATGGAGGAACTGATCCGTCTCCGGTTATTGGGCGACGCGCTGCGCATTCTCTGGACGTATTCACGGCAACTGGACCGCAACCGCGCGATACCGCTCGTCAACTATTTCGGCCGCACGCTTTTGCGGAGCTGGTTTCGCGGAGCGGGCGAGGCCCGATAGTTACCCGGGAGGCGGTCAGGCGCGCGCGGTGCTGAAGCCTTTATAAGCGTCCATGACTTCGTCGACGCGGCCACTCATCATCAATTCTCCGTGATCCAGCCAGATCGCGTTGCCGCAAAGCTCCGGCGCCAATTCGATGGCGTGTGAGACGCAAAGAAAAGTCCTGCCCTGGCGGCGGGCCGCGAGAATACGATCCAGGCATTTCTTTCGAAAGGCCTGATCTCCCACCGCCAGAATCTCGTCCACCAGCATGATGTCGGGATCCATATTGATGGCGACGGAAAACGCCAGACGCATGGCCATTCCGGTCGAGTAAGTGCGCACCGGTTCGCCGATGAAATCGCCGATATCGGCGAAATCGACGATGCTGTCGAACAGCTCAGCCGTTCGCCTGCGGGTCAGACCGATCAGGGAGGCGTTCATGCGAATGTTCTCGGCACCGGTCAAGTCGGGGTGGAACCCGGAGCCTAACTCCAGCAACGTCGCCATCCGCCCATGGATCCGAATGCGGCCCGTATCCGGTTTCGCCAGTCCCGCCGCCAAACTGAGCAGCGTGCTCTTTCCAGCGCCATTAGAGCCGACCACCGCCATCCCCTGGCCGGCCTCGAGTCGAAAGCTCACGTTCTTCAGGGCGTAAAAGCGTTCTCTGCCCGAAGACCGCGCCCAATCGAAAATCCGTTGGCGCAACAGGGCGCGGCCGCCGTGGTGGCGGAACGATTTGGATACACCTTCAAACTCAATCGCCGTCATGCTTCGTTACAGGTAATCATAAAACCGATCCTGGGCGCGCCGGAACACGAGCCAGCCGATCGCCAGCATTGCCACCGATGAGGCGGTCAACTTGAGCAGGAGGACGGTAGGCGGAGGAGAGTCCTGCAGCAAGATCTTTCGCAAAGCCAACACCAGCGCAGCCACCGGGTTCAGTTCGTACAGATCCTTATACCGCGGAGGAATAATATCAAATGAATAGAAGATCGGGACCAGCCAGAAGAGCACGACGTTCGTGGATTCCACGACGTATCGCACGTCCCGCACGAAGACGTTCAGTGCGGAAGTAATCAGACTGATGCCGCATACGAATACGATCTCCATTCCCCAAATGAACGGAAGCAGCAACCAATACCGGTTTGGATAAACGCCCGACAGGTATGCGACCGTAAACAGCAACCCGATCTGGATCAAAAGGTGGATCACATTGGAAAGGACCGCCGCGATCGGGATGGTCTCGCGCGGCACACTGACGTGCTTAATCAGGCCAAAGTTATCGACCAGCGAAGTAGTTCCGCCAATCCACGCTATAGTGAAGAAGTTGTAAGGCACCAAACCGCAGAGCACAAACAAGGCAAAATGGGGTGTGCTGTTCGCAAATACCCTGGTGAACACGAATGTGATCACGACCATCATGACCAGAGGATTCAGCAGCGACCAGAAGATGCCCAAGGACATATTCCGGTAACGGATCTTGAAGTCCTTTTGGATCAGATTGGGTAAGAGGAAACTGTATTCACCGGTCCACATAATAGAGTCGTTTGCTCGTACGAAACTTGATTCTAGCATGTGGGCCGCGCCATTCCCCCTTTGCCGAAGGTCAGGCGAAAAGCCTCGCGTAGGCCTGCCGGGTGCGGCGCAGGTCATGTTCGGCGGCAACCTTCTTTCTGCCCGCCTCCCCCATTTCCCGGCAAATGCCGGGATGATTCAGGAGCCGGTCGATGGCCGCGGCGAAGGCGGATGCTTCGCCGCCGGCCGGCTCGATCAGAACGCCACAACTCTCGTCCACCACCTCGGCTATGGCTCCCACTTTCGACGCCACCACCGGCGTCGCGCACGCGAGAGATTCGAGCACGATCAGCGGCACGCCCTCGGACCGCGAGGGCAGCAGCACGATATCGGCGGCGGCGATCAGTGGCGGCATGTCTTCCACATGTCCGAGGAACTCGAAGACTCGCTCCAGATCCTTGCGGCGCACTAGAGTGCGCACCAGAGAGGCCTCCGACCCGTCCCCGGCCACGACAAAAACGAAGTCCGCCTCTTTTCGGAGACACAATAATTCCGCCGCTATATCGACCATCAGAGAAGGGCGCTTGATAGGATCGAGCCTCCCGGCAAAGAGAATCTGCTTGCGATCGTGCGGGGCGGTTTCGAGGGATGGGCGGAATCGTTCGAGGTCCACGCCATTTCGCACCATCACGATATGGCTTTCGGGTGTTCCGCCGGCGAGCAGGCGGGATCGCACGGCACGAGAAACCGCAATCCGCACATCAATCTCCGCAGCCAAAGCGGCGGTGACGGAAATCAGGTCCCAATCCTCGTCGACGGAGTGAACCAAGTCCATCAATTCAGCATGAGGCAGGTCGCGCTTGATGTGAGGAAGCGCGGCATAACCCGCCAGGCTGTTTTGGACGAGGACGGCGGCGCACTTCCAGTTGGTGACGATCGAATAGACGGCGGCGACGGTCTTCTGCGGGGTGACGACTTGAGCCAGGTCGTACACATGAGCCACCGCCTGGCGCCAGCGCCCGGACCAGCGATTGTCCGTCGACTGGGTCGCCAATAGCAGAACCTCGAATCGGTCCGCGGGTAACACGCCAGCCAGTTCCAGGAGGACTTTTTCGGCGCCGCCGTGTCCCAGGTGAGGCGTAATCAATGCGACGCGAGTTCGGCCCGGAGACATCCGGGGGCAATAGCGCAGGGGCTGGATCGGAGTGTTCTCGAGCAGTAAGCTTTGTGGTTGGAATTGCAGGTAGAAGCTCAAATCGAAGAAGGGTCGCCCCGACCCCCGATTGATCCGTTCCTTGAGGCGCAGGGGAATCAGCCGCAGCGCGCTCCGCAGCGGGTGGAGGGCCCACGCTTTGGCGGAGAGGAGTTCCGAATTGGCGAGGTGGCGATGAAGCGTGTTCCAATACCGCGTTCCGCCGGGAGTGGGCTGTGGCGCCCGGCCGCCCGACCGAGAAATTCGCTCGATGCGATGTTTGTGTTTTGCGGCATATTCCCGCGAGATAGCCATCGAACCGTCCGGCAGGCGTAGCGATTGGTGCCCGGCCCAGACGGCCAGGGCCGCAAGTTCGCCACTGTGCCGGTCCAAGCCGCTCGATCCAGGCACCAGCAAAGCGGGCGCTTCGGCCGCTCCCGAAGGCGGCATGACCCCCTCCTTTGGCGCAAAACTAACATCTTCGATTGTCTGCGTTTCCGCCGGACGAGGGCCGGCGAAACATATCGCCGGGGCCCAAACCGCTTTGATGCGGCCGCGGTGCTGGTCGTCATATAACTCGGGATGCTTGCCCTGTATGTACGCGACAATTTCCGCGTGGTGGGCGAGCGCAACATCGTAGAGCGACCCGTTCCTCTTCCGGTAACGAAATAGAGGTTGCGGAAACCGGCGTCCAAAGCGGTTCGCGGCGCCCAATCGTAACCAGAACTCCCAGTCTTCGTAACCGAGCCGCATCGATTCGTCATATCCGCCCGCCAATTCCCAATCGTCCTTCGAAATCAGGGCTGCGTAAGTGAGGAAGTTGCGGTCGAGCAGGTTGTACAGGTTGTATTCAGGCAGCGCGTCGGCATAGTGCCGCTCGCCGAACACATGACAGTCGCTGTAGACGAAAGCCGGATCCGGGGCGGAGATCGCCGCAACGCATTCGGCAACGTAACGCGGATCGAGAAGATCGTCGGCATCGAGTGGAAGAACGAACCGGCCCCCGGCAGCGCGCATTCCCGCATTGCGCGCGGCCGGCAGCCCGAGGTTCGACTGCTCGACGAAACGGTCGACCCGCGCGGCCGCCGAGCGGATGTACCTCAGACCCTCCGCTTGGTCGGTTCCATCGTCAACCAGGACGATCTCGGTCTTGGGATAGGTCTGTGCCCGCGCCGATGCGACGGCTTCGAGAAGCCATTCGCCAGGGTTGTAGCACGGGATGACGACGGAAACCAGGTCCACGGGCGTTCTCTAAAGATGTTCTGAAACAGCAATTATACGCCGCGGCGTGCGCGCATTTTGGAAAGCTGCTGCCGACCAGTGGAATGCGAATGACTGACTTACTGGACTGCGGAGGGCCAGGGCGCGGTAGCCGTCGAGTTTCAGTTCGTACACCCATAACCCGCCCTGTAGATTCCGACGTGAGCAGCCCGCACCTCCTATGTGCTGAAATATAAACTGGTGAAAAAACTCGCTCTGGCTTTGGCCCTGCTGTCGGGCTGCCGGTTGCCGGCGGCGGATACTTCCATACCTCCGGTCGCGCAGAAGTTTCTGGCTATGTTCCAGGACTTTCGTGACGCCAGAGCGCAACGGGCCTCCCACCCCCGTTATGTCGCGTTTGCGCTGTCCGACGGTGAGATCAACGACTATATGCGCTACGCTTTGCGCACAGCGCCCCGGCCAGGCGTGGATTCGGTGACCGTAAAGATCTTTCCGCAAAACTACGTTTCCACGTTCACCGTCGTCGATTTCGACGCCATCGAGCGCTGGAAACCGGGCACCATCCCGGCCCTGCTGCGGCCCATTCTGCGCGGCAAGCAGTCCATCTGGGTGGACTACCGCTTCGCGGCCGCCAATTCGAAAATAGCGTTCTCCGTGGAAAAGGCGTACTACGACAAGCTCTGGCTGCCCGCGGTATTCGTGGGGAAAGTGATCCAGATCGTCGCCGCCCGCCAACCGGAGCATTACGATACCAGCAAGCCGCTGCCACTGCCCTTCGGCCTTCGCCAGGCGTGGACCGAGAACCACATCGTGAAGGGCAATAACTGAGAATTGGAGCCTGGCGCGCCGGTGTTCCCGCACGCCGAACACACAGTGGGGCCGTGCGAGTTTTTCTGGAAAGCTGCGGCTAAAGTCCGGTCGGGCATCTGCCGAATGAGGGTGTAGGAGCGCCCGTGAGACTCTCTGTCGCCGCTGCACTGTTCGCCTGCGTCGCTGGCACGGCCCAGCCTGCTTCCGCCGCAGCTTGGATACTGAATCTCAGCACGTACTTTGGCGGAAGTGACATAACCACCGCGACAGCCGTAGCCGTCGACGGGTCCGGCAACATATACGTGGCGGGATGGACGGACTCTGCGAGTCTGCCGGGATGCAGTCCGGTACGCCCCAGCGCCGGTGGCGTGGATGCGTTCGTCGCCAAATGGGATGGCGCCACGCATCTTATCGATTACTGTACCTTCCTAGGCGGCCGCGGCGACGACCGCGCTTTCGCAATTGCCGTGGACGGTTCCGGCGATGTCTATGTCACCGGTTGGACCATGTCGGCTAACTTTCCCGTCAGCGGACCTTTGCAATCGGCGTTGGCAGGAGCCAAGAACGCCTTCGTGGTAAGGCTCAATCCGGCGGGCGTGCTGGTCTACGGTAGCTACCTGGGCGGCAACGGATCCGACACTGGCAACGCCATAGCTGTTGACAGTGCCCGCAACATCACGGTGGTTGGCGATACCACGTCAACCAGTTTCCCTCTGGCGAATCCGATTCAGTCCAGACTGAACGGCCAAACCAACGTTTTCGTCACCCGCCTGAGCCCGGCTGGAGATTCGCTCTTGTACAGTACCTACCTGGGCGGCAGCGGCAACGATTACGGCACAGCCGTTGCCGTGGATAGCACGGGTGCGGTGTACCTCACAGGAAGCACAACGTCGACGAACTTCCCGGTTGTCAATGCTTTTCAGCCCACTTCCGGTGGCAATCAGGACGCGTTTGTCGCGAAGATCGCCAGCACGGGAAGCTCGCTGGTCTACAGCACATACCTCGGCGGCAGCGGGGGCACGGTTGGCTTTCCCGAGACAGGGTCCGCGATCGCGGTCGACAGCGCGGGCGACGCATACGTGACCGGGACTACCAGTTCCCCTAATTTCCCCTTGGCAAATGCGCTGTTCTCCAGTTCAGCGGGAGTCGGTATTCACGCCTTCGTGACCGAACTGAACCCTGCCGGCAGCGGCCTGGTGTACAGCACGTACCTGGGCGGCAGCAGTTTCGATGAGGCTGCAGCGATTGCCGTCGATTCCGGCGGAAACGCCGTGGTCGCTGGTTTTACGGCTTCGCCCGACTTTCCGCTGGCCAATCCTGTACAGACACCCCTGGCGGGCGGATATGACGCGTTTGTCACCAGGCTGAACTCCACGGGGACCGCCTTGGTCGAAAGCACGTTCTTCGGCGGCAACGGCAGCGACGCCGCAAATGCAGTGGCATATGGTGACTCCAACGCAGTTTACGTAGCGGGACAGACGCAGTCGTTAAACTATCCCATCGAGAACGCGACACAGTCGGCCTTGGCAGGCGCCCAGAATGCGTTCCTCGCAGTGTTTACGCTGCCGCCGCAGTATGCAGGCTCTCTCGACGAAGCGGATTGCACCAACATCGGTGGCTGGGCTTGGGACGCGAACAACCCGAACAAGACAGTCAGCGTAGACGTCCTGGACGGCGCCAACCTTATCGCGACTGTGCCTGCCAGCTCATTCGAAGCCACTCTCGCAAGCGCCGGTATCGGCAATGGCTATCACGCTTTCAATTACTCGACACCGAGTTCACTCAAGGACGGGGCGGCGCAGTCGATTTCGTTGAGGATCTCACAGACCAGCACTGGTATCGGCGCGCCCCAGTCGCTAAGTTGCGCCGCCATAATGCCGTCGGTGGACATCGATATGCCGGCCTCGGGTGTAACAGTCTCTGGCACCGTGACGGTGGCCGGCTGGGCAATCGATAACGCCTCGACAGTCGGAACCGCGATCAGCAGCGTACAGGTGCTGGTGGACGGAACGGTGGGAGGCGCGGCCACGTACGGAGTCAATCGGCCGGATGTGTGCTCGGCTTATCCGGGCCGTCCGGGTTGCCCCAACGTGGGGTTCTCATACCCGCTGAACACCGCGACGCTGACGGCCGGGTCTCACACCATCACGGTGACGGCTACGGATTCCGACAGCCCGGCCGACACAGGCTCGACCAGCGTGATGGTCACGGTCACCGCCGCCGCGATACCGTCCGTCCACATCGATATGCCGGCCTCCAGTGCGACCGTTTCTGGAACGGCGACGGTTGCAGGCTGGGCCATCGACAACGCTTCGACAGTGGGAACGGCGGTCGGTACCGTACAGGTGCTAGTGGACGGAACGCCGGTGGGCGCGGCCACTTACGGAGTCAGCCGGCCGGATGTATGCGCGGCTTATGCCGGCCGTCCGGGTTGCCCCGACGTGGGGTTCTCATACTCACTGAACACCGCGACGCTGGCGCCCGGGTCTCACACCATCACGGTAACGGCCACCGATTCCGCCAGCCCTCCCGACACCGGTTCGACCAGCGTGACGGTCACGGTCACCGCCGCCGTGATACCGTCCGTCCACATCGATATGCCGGCCTCAGGCGCGACAGTTTCTGGCACGGCGACGATCGCAGGCTGGGCCATCGACAAAGTTCCGACAGTCGGAACCGCGATCAGCAGCGTACAGGTGCTGGTGGACGGAACGCCGGTAGGCGCAGCCACGTACGGAGTCAATCGGCCAGATGTGTGCTCGGCTTATCCGGGCCGTCCCGGTTGCCCCAACGTGGGGTTCTCATACTCACTGAACACCGCGACGCTGACGGCCGGGTCTCACACCATCACGGTAACGGCCACCGATTCCACCAGCCCTCCCGACACCGGTTCGACCAGCGTGACGGTCACGGTTACCGCCGCTGTGATACCGTCCGTCCACATCGACATGCCGTCTCCGGGCACGACAGTTTCTGGCACTGTGACGGTGGCCGGCTGGGCTATTGACGACGTTACGACGATAGGCACGCCGATCAGCGGCGTACAGGTGCTGGTGGACGGAGCGCCGGTAGGCGCGGCCACGTACGGAGTCAATCGGCCGGATGTGTGCTCGGCTTATCCGGGCCGTCCGGGTTGCCCCAACGTGGGGTTCTCATACCCGCTGAACACCGCGACGCTGGCGTCCGGGTCTCACACCATCACGGTAACGGCCACGGACTCCGCCAACCCTCCCGACGCGGGCTCGGCAACGACCACCGTGCTGAAGTAAATGGTAAAACGGCTCTCCGGCGGGACTGTTTCACCCGCCCGTTCGAAGCCGCCGCGATTTCCCGGCCGTGGCGGCGCGAAGCGGCCAGAGTGCCAGCGTCCGTCAGAATCGTTATTGCTGCATCCGCAATGGTATGCAACAATTGGGCATGTTGACTGTTCTTATCCGCAGCGGGGCCGCAGTCACACCGTGCTTGGTTGTCACAATGACACTCCTCGCCGGCTGTTCTACCAGCCACTCACCAGCGGTGGAATCTTCGACTGCGCACTCCAGAGCGACAAACGTATTCGGAAATGAGCTTTCGCTAACCGGCTATGACATCCGGTCCAAAGACAGCCACACTGAAATGGAGTTGCGATGGAGCGCCGTCCGGAATCCCACGGCAGATTACGTGATATTTGTGCATGGTGTGGACGGTTCCGGCGCCATTGCGTTTCAGGCGGACCATGAACTGAAGGACGATGCTGGAGTACGCACCGCCGCTTGGAAGGTCGGCGAGTCGGTGAAGGACCACTTCCTCTTGACTCCTCCCCCCGGTCACGCGGCCGGGAAATACGCGATCCGGCTGGGTGCTTACATTCCGAGTCCCATGAAGCTCCTTTCGGTAATTAATCCGACCATTAACCAGCCTACCGACGCTTGGCACGATCACTCGGTCATTATCGACCAGGTGGAATGCAAATGACCGACCGGGATCCGTTGGACCGCGCGGCCAGTTGCGTGTTAAGTCTCGGCGGAATGGAAGTATCCGACACCAAGCGCGTCCGGGCGGCACCGATGATGGCAAAAACAGCGGGCGGTGTTACGGAATGATGAAGGTCCGCTTGCCGATTGGGTGGCTGCTGCCATCCTGCAGGACCGCCGAGGCGCTGACAGTGTGTCGCCCCGGCTTCAAACGGGCAGGGTCCACCGGGGCATTGTAGCCATTGAACGGATGTCCGGGATATTGCGGGTACGCCGCGACGAGATCTGGCCGGATCGTCGCCAATCCAGCCGAGGCGACGTTCTGCCCATCGATTGCTATCTCGATCACCTTGATCCGCAATCCACTTAGCGCCCAACCTGCCACTAGAACTTTACCCCTTACAGTTTCATTGTCCCCGGGCATGTCGATCGTGCCAATGCACGGCAGGCTCGAGTTAGCGCCGCTGGCGTTCATCGAGTCAGCCCCGCTGAACCAGTGTTCGCACAACCCGTCATCGGAGGTGCTAGTGACCTCCAGCCCGTAATCTCGCTGAATTCGCTCGATGCGCCCGTACAGATCAAGTCCATCGAGCTCTTTGCGAGCGTCACGGCAGTACAGAACGTCCCCGACGGTAGCAGGAGCCGCTGCCCGGATACGCCTCTGAATCTGCTCCTTGGAGAAGTACCGGTCCATGATAGCGCGGCGATGACTGTAGAACGGGATCTCCGCGCCCCAGTCATCCCCTCTCACGATAATGAACTGGTCTGGCTTCGCGTGCCGCTGCACCTCCTGCCCTGTAAGCGTAAGAGCAGTATCCTCCTTCTGCTGCGCGGGGAAGTATGAGTCGTAGTAGCGGTAGAGGCAGCTCCCAATCAGCACGACAAACAACGCGTACCCCCCGATGCGATGGCTTTCGCCTCCGCGCATTAGCCCACAGATTACGAACCCTGCCGCCGCGGTCAGAAAAATGGCGTTCGCGGTTTGGTAATAGGGATGAATTTTGTGCAGGCCCGGGAAGGCCAGAATATCGACGAAGAACAACACGACGCATAGTGCCGCGTATCGGCTGTAACGTTGCGCTAGGGGCAATAACACCAAAATACAAAAGAACAGCGCCGTCATGCCCAAGATCTCCGGGAACATTCTGGTCGACACTGCGTCCCAAAGGTCCGGAAGGAAACGGTCCGCCAGCCTGCCAAAAACCCAGGTGTGCAGGTTCGAAGATAGGAGAAAGGACGCAGCTAATTCGTTGCGCGCCACCACGCTGTCGGCAAACCTGGCCCAGGCTGTCTCAGCCAGCAGCGGGACGGCCAGGAGAAGAGCCGCCAGGAGCGCAGATCTCTTCACGCCAACTAAACGCTTCCAGAACAGTACTGCCAGCCAACCGGCCACCACAACCCAGAACGGAGCGAAGGTCGTGATTTTGACCACTGCGGCGAACACGCCCAGGGCCGTCGCAATTGCCAGATCCTTGCGGCGGAGACCGGACGCTGCACGCAGTGCGAACAGAGTGAACCACAGGCACACGCTCAACGCGCACGTCTCGATCATGAACGTGCGGCTCCAGAAAAGATAAATGGGGCAGACCAGAAGCAGGGCGACGATTACCAATCTGCCTCTCAGCTCAGTGTGGAAAAACTCCAAGATCTTCCACAACGCCACGACGCAAACGAAAAAAAAACCGATGCTGACAATTCTCCCCGCGGCCATCAGCGGCATTCCGGTAATAGCGACGAGCAACGCGGTTACCCATTGGTACAGTGGAAACTCGATTGGCAGACCCCAGGGAGGCCCGAACAGCGGTGTTTGGTAAGCAAACCAGGGAGAGCCTTCCAGAAGCGATCTCACAGGTAGCGCCGTTTGCGCCTGCCTGCTGCCCATCCGATCCGAGATGTTGTGACCGAAGCCGACCGAAAACACATATAACGCGTGCAACGCCAGCAGGACGACGGCGCCGGTCAGTATACGCAGCTCGATCATGTGCGCGCGACGTTCGGGTCGGCTCGTCTCTGCGGCCTTGGCCGGCACCATCACATCCGGAGGCTGTTTCTCTGGGGGAGGCTCTGGTCCAGTCGGTGCTTTGTCGGAGGCTCTGAGGGATACTCCCTTTGAGTTAGGGTGTACGCGCGGTGGCATCAGTGTGAGAGCCATTGTAGCACTCAAACCGTTGCGATTGATCGATCGTGCCGGGGAGAAAAATCCATTTCCTGAGTCTGCTCGATTGGCCTTTACTGGCCAGCCCGCCTGCCGTTCGCAGGGGGCGGAGAGAATTCGCAGAGTCGCCCGGCAGCCTGCGGCGAAATGGCAAGCGCACAAGCCGTCGGGCGCGCCGGGGACCATGAGATGGCCCCCAACCGCATGCCGTAGACTCGCGTTATGCGCACGTTCAAACCAAGTCCCTGGTGCGCCCTGCAAGCATCAACGCAGAGGCCGTCTGCCTCACTGACGAGACTGTGACTCCGGTAGGTTGGCCGATCTGAAACAGAGCATAATCATCGTTTCCATCGTGACGCCAGATGCTCGTGTCCTTGGACAATGGCACTACTTGTCGCCAACCACACTCTTGGAGCATCCCCTCGCATTCGCCGCCCGAGATCCGCCGCCTTTGACAGCGGATGAAGTTCGCTATAATGATGCTCTTTCGGGCAGCCATGCCTCGACCCTTCTCAACTGCAGAATGCACGCTTGACATGTCCTTCGGCGCCGCCAACACATCTACGGAGTCCTTGCTCCAGGCTCTGGAACGTCATTGCGTGGAACGGCCGGACGCTACTTTTTGCCACTTCTGGTCTGGCGATATACGCGAGGATATTTCCTTTCGCCAACTGAAGGGCAGATCCGGTGCCTACGCGAATCTCTATAGAGAATCCGGGCTGCGGGCCGGCAATGTCGTGCTCATTATGCTGAAACATTCGCCCGATATGTACTATGCGTTTATCGGTGCGATGTTATGCGGCTGTATACCTTCGATGATGCCGTTCCCTTCGGTGAAACAGGATCCGGTCAAATATTGGGAATCTCACAAGCAACTTTTCGAACGCATTGGCGCGGGCGCGATCGTGACCTATTCGGAGAATACGAAAGTTCTCAGCGACCGCCTTCACGGCCGGCGTCTTCGCGTGCTTGTGCCTGAAGACCTTGCGGAGAAATCGTACCCATTCGAGGCGGTCCAGGCCAGGCTGGAAGACGTCGCACTCATCCAGCACAGCTCCGGCACGACCGGATTGAAGAAGGGCGTCCAGCTTTCCTACGCGGCCGTGGCAGGACAAATCAAGAGCTACGCAGCGACGCTCGGGCTTACGGCCTCCGATCGCTTCGCCTCCTGGCTGCCGCTCTATCACGACATGGGCCTGATTGCCTGCTTTATCATGCCGCTCGCCTTGGGGCTGCCGGTGGTATCGCTGGACGCCTTTGAATGGGTCAGCCGGCCGGAAATACTGTTCGACGCAATTGAGGCGTATGGGTGCACCCACGTGTGGTTGCCCAATTTCGCCTTTCACCATCTCTGCCGAACCGTGGATTCGGAGCTTCGTTACCGGCTTGACAGCGTCAAGGCGTTCATCGATTGCTCCGAACTTTGCAGAGCGGAGACCTTCGATTTGTTCTACGAGACGTTCGCTGGTTCCGGCGTCGCTCGCAATCGTTTGCACTGCTGCTATGCAATGGCGGAAACGGTATTCGCCGTCACGCAAACGGCCCTGGGAGAGGAAACGAGGGAATACGCCGCCGATGCAAACACGCTTGCCAACGACCACCGCGCCATCCCCGCCGTTTACGGCAAGCCATCGCGCCGGATACTTTCCGTGGGCCGGGTAATCCCAGGCCTGGAGATTGATATTATCGGCGCCGACGGAAACGCCCTGCCGGCCGGCCACGCGGGCGAGATCGTCGTCCGCGGCGAGTTCTTGTTTTCCGGTTACTATAAGAACGATGCTGAAACAGCCAAGAGTTTTCTCCGGGAGTGGTACAGAACCGGAGACACCGGTTTCGCTCATGACGGTGAGCTCTACCTTCTGGGCCGGTTGAAGGAGTTGATTATCGTTTACGGGAAGAATCTATACGCCACCGATCTGGAATACATCTGTAACCGGGCTATAGGCGTCAAGCGGGGACGGTGCGTGGTGTTTGGCGTTTTCAATCCGGACCTCGGCAGTGAGGATGTGGTAGTTGTCGCGGAGACGGCGATCCCTGCGGGCCCCGAATGGGCCACAATCCGCAAGAATATCAAGCTTGAGCTGCTGGCCGGCGTGGGCATTCCACCCCATGACATCTGGATAGTGGAGCCTGGATGGCTTGTGAAGAGCACGTCCGGTAAGATCGCACGTGGCGAGAACCTGAGTAAGTACCTTGCTGAAAAGACCTCGCGGAAGGGGTGTCCAGGCCCCGTATGACCCAGGACGAAGCGCTCCAGACAGTTCAGCGCGCACTACGGCTGACGTTTAGCGATCCGGATATCGAGGTTACCCGCGGCACCACGGCGGACGATATCGACGGATGGGACTCCCTTTCCCACGCGGTTTTCATGTTTCGCCTGGAGAAATACTGCGGGGTGCGAGTGCCTTCTTCGCTGGCCTCTTCGTTTCGAGACATTGGCGAACTCGTCGATTATCTGGTGCAGTTGACAGGCGAAAACTAAATGGCGCAAGACGGGAAGACATCGCTGGCTGACTCGGTCGCGATGGGGCGGGACGCTTGGCTCTTTCACCGTGATAACTTTGCTTTTGAACAGATGAGTGGTGTTAGACGGCTGAGCGATCCGGAGATCGCCGCGTGGAAAAATCTCCTCACCGGTTGCGATGACTGGATGCGCGAGCGGAACGTCGAGTTTATTTCGCTGATCGCTCCGGAAAAACACGTCGTCTACTGCGACTACCTTCCTCCAGGGAGCATCGTCTCGGACCAGCGCCCGGCGAGCGTTCTGGTTCGAGCGCTGAGCGACTTCCCGCGAGTCCGGCCGATATACCCTGTTGAGGCGCTTCGGGCCGGACGGGTATCCTGCGATACCTACCATGCCGTGGGAACTCATTGGAACTACTTCGGCGCCTTCATCGCCTACCGCGAGCTCGCCTCCGAGATAGCGAAGCGGGTGAAGATTCCCATCCTGGACACGCAGGACGTCACATTTGGCTTGAGCCGGCCGCATGCTGGCGACCTGGGCGTGCGCCTCGACCCGGAGATGACCGCCCCCGAGCACGAAGTCCGTGCGACGCTGGCAAAAAGCCGAAGAATTTTCGAAAGCCGCAAGTACGCTCGCGGGCATGTCGCCATTTACGAGAATTTCGACAGGCACCTGCCAAAAGCCGTGGTCTTCCGCGATTCGTCCTCGTCCTGGCTGTTGCCGTTGCTTTCGGAGTCCTTCAGCCGTGTAGTCGCCGTCAGTTCTCCACATATTTATCGCGAACTGGTCGAGAGCGAGAAGCCGGACGTAGTGATCTTCGAGATCATTGAACGGTACGTGCATGACGAATATGAATCCCCGTTTGGCGCCGGCAAGGTTCCGTTCACGGAACTTACCGATCTCTCTGTGGATGACCTGGCTCGCAAGACCGGATTGGTTGTGGGACACGTGGAGAGTCCCATCCCGAGGAGCGACGCCGGCCGGCTTTTGCAGGTTAGTGGGTGGGCCGTGTCGCCGGATGGCATTCGCGAAATCACGGTTCATCTCGACGGCGTGCTCGTTGGCAACGCTGAAATGGGCGTGAGTCGCCCTGACCTGGCTGCATTTCCGAGCCTGGAGGCGAAGACATCCGGCTTTCGGTTCGATCTGGATGCGGCGGCCGCGGGGATTTCCGGGGGAAAGCATCGGGTCGCCGTCCGGGTGAAATCGAACGGCGGCACAGAGTACACCCTTGGTGAGATGACGATTAAGTTCGTCCTGTAATCTGTAGGAATGTCAACGGCCAGGGCGCCCTCACGCTCTTATCTACAGGTTACACGCTGGGGCGAGTTGGGCAATTCGAACTCCGCTTCGTCTGTCTTCGCGACGATAGAGTGGGAGCGCCCATCCTTGAGCGCCGCAGGCATGTCCAAGAAGAATGCGTGCGCGCCATTGCCCTTGCCGGCAGCACTTAGGTCGGGACGCGGCCGGTCGGCGGTCAGAGTCATCAGTGGCTTGCCATCATCCAGAATGCGAATCTTCACTTGGGCGTTGGGGACCGATGCATTCCAAGCCCATCCGGCGATCATATCGCAACCGGCGTGGTCGAAACTCCCTTCATAATGCGCAGGGGCAGCGGACACCGGCCGCCGCCAATCCGACGGAACGGGCAGGATAAGCCGCCGGTTATCCCAATCGCGGTCGCCCCGGTCCGCCGGGAGAAACGTCCCGGGAGGTTCCCAGATGCCAAACGCGATCCGGGTTACGCTCTTCAGTTGATCGGGCGACAATTGCACGCTATCGCGCCAAATCTCGCCAGCCTTCGCCAGGCGCGGCGCCGTTCGAGCGCCGGGAACCTGTTCATGATCCGCTTGCGCAAGCAGCTTGCCGCCCTGGTCGATAAGGTGAACAAACACCAAGTATTTCAATGGCTGTTCCGCAAGGCTCTCCCAGAAGAGTTCCATTTGCAAACCCTGGTCCTTCGGCGTAAGCAGCACGCCGCGGAGAACGAAGCGGTCGCCAAAGCGAACGTCGCGGCTGCCGGAGACACTTCCATCGACGGCCGACACCAGAGCGTCCGGCGTCAGAAGCATAGGCTCCCTGTTTTCGGCGTAAAACAGATCCCGCCAAGTATGTTTGGCCATCAGACGCCCAAACGCCTCGTCGAGGCTTGCGTGATCGATTACCCTGACCAGCCTCAGATCGCCTTCCGACACGGTCTGGAGACCTTGCCCCCCGGAAGCCTGAGTGAGCCACGCGGAGAAAACATCCAATTCATTCCCCGGATCATTGACAACCTGCTCTGCAAGCAGGGCCCGCAGGCGGTTGGCGTCACGAACGGGATAAAACAATAGAAAGTCAGCCTGTACAAGTCCCGCGCGCCGGACCATGATGGGATGTACCCACTCGAGCGTCCGCTCGATCTGAAACGTGGGCCCCGGACGAAGCAAATTGGCATAGATGCCCTCTGCTTCGACTACGGCGGGGCGTTGGTCCAGAGGAATGACATAGACTTTGAGGTCTCGCCCTTCCTGGCGTGCCTGATCGACCAACAGATCGCCCCATTTGACTTCCTGCCGAAACTGTCCTATGGAGAGGTTCACTCCCGCAAGCAACTGCCCCTTGAGAGGGGGCGCGTCCATGAAAAGCAGTGCGACAATAACTCCCATGGGCGCGACGCAAGCGATGGCCAGCGCAGGTCGAGCCAACCGCGGCAAGGCAGAATCCGCTGCCGCTAAAATGTCGGGAAGAAGAACGACCAAAAAGATCATCAGGAACGGATACAAGAATCGAATCTGGGCGGCGCTGGTGAACCGAAGCCACCACACGACTCCCAAACCAAGTGTCGCCAGCGCTGCCAGGAAACGAAAATCTTCGAGGCGCACGGATCGCCGCGAAGCCCGAACCACGATGCCACCAAGCAGAAGCAAAGCGGCGACTATCGACGCGCAGAGCCAGTGCCATCCCAACGACTGTTGGATTTGCCGGGAGACGAGACTCCAGGGAGAGACGTTCTTGTACATGTCGATCACAATCAGTTGCGCGTTATAGCCGATCCTGAGATTCGCACGGGAAAGATATTCCGATCGGAGGCACGCGGCCGTTACAGCGGCGAAAATCACTACAAGAAGACACGCCGCCCGGATCGAGTAGCTCTTGAGCGTCCGGTTCTCGCGCCACCCCGCGAGTAACGGCCAGTGGGCGGCGGCCAGTTCGGCGGCCCAGAGAAAGCAGAAGACCGGCAGGAGAACCAGAGCGGCCGGCTTTACGAGTAGAGTTAGCGCCCCGACGAAGCCCCCCATCGCCGCTAAGCCGAGGGAGCGTCGGCGGACACTCACAATCAGGAGCACTGTCGCCAAGGCCGATAACGCTCCCAGGAAGCAATCCATGTGCCCCATGTCCGCGGTGAATGGGAACGCGTCATTCCTCTCAAACTGATAGAACATCGGCAGAGAGGCGAGCATGAGAGCTCCAACCAGATTCGCCCACCGCTGGCGGGGTTGCCGCAACTGTGACTCCGCCAGCACCCAGAAGCCAAGCACGAACGCCACAACGGGAACGTAAATAGCTCGGAAAAAAAACCCATGGAAGTTGGGAGAGAACCCGAGCGGGCTGGTGAGCAGCATCGTTCCCGGAGGCCGAATCGTCGGTTCCACGTTGAGCGGATTGACCAGCCGGCCGCTGCTCCATTCCCGCCAGACCAGTTCTCCCTTCATGTAGTACGCCATGGGATCGAAGATTGGCGGCGCGATGGCGCGATTAGTCTTCAGGTAGATGCCGATCCCCAGAACCGCCAGACACAGGACCAGTATCAACATCGGTAAATGCATGGAAAATCGATTGCGAAATGCGCGGAGACTCGCGGTGTTCATGAATGTTAGGCCATTCTAACTACTTGCACTCCACGTTCGCAATAAGGACGGCGCGATTCTCCCAGCCGTTTCCAGGCTGCGGAAGCGTGGCCCGAATCAAGCGGACCATCTGGAACGGATGGAGCGCCCGGAGACCCCAGCAACGGCTGGTCCTGGCATCGCCAACCTGAACATCGGCTCTGGCACCGCGCGACACCGAGGATTGGGCACTGAATGAGGCTGGCTAGCCCTTGGCCGGTCCTGTTCTTCATTTCGTTCTTTATTTGATTCTCATTCCTACATGATTTTCTGTCACGCCAGCTGGCTCGGCGTTACAATAGCTAATCGGCGAACAGCCAATCGATCGTTCGGAGGAACCGATCTTGTGACCCTCGTCCGCGCCATCCGCCAACTGCCGGCGGTGCTGTTGTCGCTGTTGTGTGCTGTCTTGCTTGCCCCGAGCCTGATCTGGATCGCCGAAGATCGTGCGGTGTGGCTGTGGGATCAAGCATGGTATGGGGAGGTGTCGGCGGATCTGTGGTTCTGGATGGGGCATTCGCCGCGGCGATGGGTTGGGGAGTTGTTAGACGGCCTGTCCATGAAGCCTCCGGGCGTGGTGTGGATGGGACAGTTCTTCGTCCCCTTGCGGCACATCTTCGGATCGGTGGAAGTGTCGCTGCTCGTCTCCATTCTGGCGACACAATTCGTTCTGCTGGCGATTCTGTTTCGCATCGGCCGCCGGCTGTGTTCGGGTTCCAGCCTGGTGGCCGTTGCCGGCGTTACGCTGGCGGCGGGCGCGTCGCTGTTTGCCGGCCTTTCTAATCAATTCTTCGTGGAACCATTACAAGCTGTCGCGGTGGCATGGGTCTATTATGTGGCGGTCGAGGCCCCCGGTTGGACCAGCCTGCGTATTCTGGTGCAGCTTGCGTTGGCTATGGTGGTTGGTGTTCTGGCGAAGGCCGACACGCCGCTTTACTGCGTGCTGCCTTGCGTCTACGCGGCAGGTCTCGTCTGGCGGAAGAAACCATCGCGGGCGGAATTGTCCGCTTGTTGGAAGTCCCGCGGCTTTCGGGTCCAGGCCGTCCTTCTCGGATTGCTGACCGTCGCCACCGCTCTCTGGTATTGCCGGAATATGCGAGCCATGTGGGAGCACGCCCGCGATTCATCTTCGGGCGCAGTCGCTCTCAACTATGGCGCCCGCGATACCTGGCTGCATAAACTCGTCCAGTGGTGGGGATTGCTGAACGACTCTTTTCTCGCGCCATATCTGGGTTGGGTGTTCCTCGCAGTTCTGGCCGGAGCGGGCCTGTTCGGAGTGCTGCGTCTCCGGCAGCGCGGCGGAAAAGCACGCATGGAACCCGTTACGATATTCAGTGCGCTGCAGATCCTTCTGCTGCTCTCGGTGTTGTCCACCGCCATCACACTGGAACCCAGATTTCTTTACGCGATCCTGCCGAGCATTGCGATCGTGTTCATGCAGCTTTGCGCCTTGCTGCCGGCCAGGTTCCTCGCCGCCGTGGTGGTGGCGTGTGGCGCTCAGTGGGCCGTCGTTAACGCGGAGTCTCTGGCGATCGCGGGCCGCCTCAGTCATCAATCCTCGTGGCTTCTCACGCCGGAGTTCGATCGCTCTCGCTACGACGACCTCACCCGGGTGGTGAGCCTGACTTCGAATGCGTCCGAGCGCTACGATATCGTCGCGGTGGAAAGTCCGTGGATGAACGCTAACGCAGCCGCCTTTTTTGCCGCCAAGAATCGTTTGCGGACAGGTGTGCGGAGTTACTACACTTCGCTTGGCTATGGCGAATCCGACTTTGGGGCGGCCATGCGGCGCATCGAGGAGTTTCGCCCGCGCTACGTCATCACGGTCGCCGAGCCGTTTCAGGTTGGCCTGCCGGGCTTCCTCAATGTCGTGTCGTTGCCGGTCCTGCGCGACCTGCGGACCGACGATCGTTTCAGCCAGGTTCCTTTTGCTAGTCGAAACGGTGTGCTGGTGTTCCGATTCAAGAATGGCTTTCCCGCCGAAGCCGCTGCTGGGAGTACGCCTTGACGAGCGCCAACGAGCGCGGCGGGTATGCCCCACTGGTGACGATAGTCCTCCCATGCGGGCCCGACACCGACGCGGCTGAACTGTCGCTTCGCTCGATCCGCGCGCAAACGATTCAGTCATTCGAGGTCCTGCTTGTCAACGCCGGATGTCCGGAGGCCTTTCTCCAAACGCTGACCGGCCAAGGGGCGGGCGAGCGGATCGAGACGATCGGCGGCGAAGGCATTGCCTGTGCGTGGAACGCCGCCGCCGCGCGGTCTGCGGCACGCTACATCTGCTTTCTCCAGCCTGGCGACAGAATAGAGGAAACCTACCTGGATAAGTGCCTTTTCCATCTCGAAGTGGCCTCCCTCGATGTTTGCGGGAGTTGGCAACTGCGAGGCGCCGAGTTGCACAGAGCCGGGCCATTTTCCTTGCGCGCTCTGCTGGCGCGGAACGTCAGCGGATCGGCCGTGATCCGGAGAGAAACCCTGATCCGGGCCGGCGGCTTCGACTGCGCGATCGCGCCTCCCTTTCTGATTTGGGACCTGTGGATCCGGATGGCGGAGCATGGGGCTCGGGGCCACCTGTTCTCGGAAGCGCTCGTCCGCAGTTTGCGGGAACACGGCGACGATCCGCACAACGCCGCGTTCCTCAGCCAGAAATACAGCCATCTCTTGCGCGACGCGAGATTGGTGCAGCGGCTCGACGCGATTCGCGCCAAAATGCCGCCTTTGCACAGCTACGGCGACCTGTTAGAGGCCGGACGCCAACCGGAGCGCCCCGGCATTCTCGTCGCCAAGCCGTTTCTCACCATGGGCGGGGCGGAACGAGCCGTGGCAGGGCTTTCCCGCGAGCTGACACGCCGCGGGTTTCGCGTTTTTTTGGTCACGACCGAAGCGGCTCCGCAAGGCCGCGGCGAGACGAGCGCGTGGTTTCTCGGCAACGTCGCCGGCCTTTATCATCTGCCGCAATTCGTCGCCCCTAACCTGCGGCCGGCTTTTCTTTCCTATCTGATTCATGAGCACTCGATTCAAGCGCTGCTGCAGGTGGGCTCCCCCGCTGTGTATGGCTGGCTGCCGCGCTTGAAGGAGCTGTTTGGCGAACTCGCGGTGGTGGACCTCTTGTTCAATTCCGTTGGGCATGTGGGCAGCTATTCGAAGAACCGGGGACTCATAGACCATGTCGTCGTGGAACACGAAGGCATGGCGGCGTGGCTGGTGGAGAATGGGGAGCGACGGGCCAGAATCTCAGTGATTCCCAACGCGGTCGACATCAACCGCTTCTCTCCGCAGCCGCCCAGAGATTGGCGGACTGGAGGGCCACGCCGGGAAGGCGTCTTCGTGGTCGGGTTTTTCGGACGACTGGCCGAAGAAAAAGCTCCCGACACGTTTGTGCGCATCGCCGCCGGCTTCAAGAACCGCCCGGCTTTTCAGTTCTTGATTTGTGGGACGGGGCCGATGGAAGCGTCGCTCCATTCCCTGTGCAAGAAGCTCGGACTGCAAGAAGCCGTGCATTTTCTGGGCTTTGTCGACACATGTGAGTATCTCCCTTGCTGCCACGTTACGGTAACTTGCTCGCGGCTTGACGGTCGTCCCAACGTCATCCTGGAGAGCCTTGCGATGGGCGTGCCGGTTGTGGCGAGCCGCGTCGGCGGCATACCGGAGATGGCGCCCGAAGGCCATGGCGCCAGGCTTTGCGAGCCGGATGACGTGGGAGGATTCTGCGATGCGATCGAACGCCTGGCTTCCGATCGGGACGGCTATCTGCGATTGGCCTCTGCTTGCCGGCCCTGGGCGGAAACGCAATACTCACTGGCGGACGCCGCGGGCCAGTATGCCAATCTGTTCAACAGCCTGACGGAGGCGCGTCCGCGGCCCGCCAGGTCCGCGGAGGACGAAGCCGCCATCGCCGCGGCGATGCTGCCCGCCAGCCGACAGTATCAGCCGTTGCCCGGAGGGCTGCTGCGAGCTTCTCTCCACATCATCCGGCACGCCCTATCCTGGTCAAACATGCCGGGCACCTTTAGAACTGTCTGGCTATACGCCATGCTCCAGCGTGATCGCACCGCGGCTCGCGAGTTTGCGGAGTTCTTCGATGCCGACCATTATGCTTTGTACTATGCGGACGTAAAAGCGGCCCGGATCTCCCCTGTGTGGCACTATCTCCTCATGGGCTTTCGGGAGGGTTGTAATCCCTCGCCTCAGTTCGACACAGACTACTATCTCGGGACTTATCCCGACGTCGCTGCAACAGGCCTCAATCCGTTGGTTCATTACTTCAAATGGGGGCGTGCCGAGGGTCGTGGCTGCTGGAAACCGCTGGAGTTTCGCTGGTTACCCAGCGACGAGAGCCGTGCCGAGCATACCGTGGTGGCCTCTCGGCCGGGCGCGTCGATCTCCGTAGTCATCCCCACGAAGAATGCCGGCACGGAATTCAGCCAGACGCTGGCTGCCCTCCGCAGACAGCCGCGCTCGCTGGAAATCGTTGTCGTGGATTCCGGCTCCTCGGACGGGACGCTGGATTTGGCGCGCGAGCACGGCGCACGCGTGGTCTCGATCGCTCCCGAGTCGTTCAACCACGGCGAAACCCGAAATGTCGGAATCCGGCAGACCACAGGGCAGTTCTGCATTATGCTCGTGCAGGATGCCGTGCCGATGGGAGACTCCTGGTTGGAAGAGATGCTGGCACCATTCGCCGACGAACGGGTTGTCGGCGTTACAGCACGGCAGGTGCCCCGCTCGGACAGCGATACTTTTTCCCGCTGGCAGTGCGATTACCGGAGTCGTTTTCTGGGCGAGGAGGCCCGGGTCCAAGAGTTGGAGAGTTGGGAGCACTTTGAAACGCTTGGTTTTCAAGAGCGGCTTCGCCTGGCAAGCTTCGACAACGTCTTTTCGGCTATGCGCCGGAGTTTCTGGGAGCAGTACCCTTTCCGCGCAATGTCTTTCGCCGAAGATCTCGACTGGGGAGTGCGGGCAATTGCCGCCGGCCGGCGGCTCGTGTACAAGCCATCGGTGTGCGTTACGCATTCCCATACCCGGCCCGCCGTCTACCATCTCCGCCGCAGTTATGTTTCGGGCCGGATCGTACCCCGGATTCTCCACCTTGCGCCGGTCGAAACCAGCGCCCGAAATGACAAGGAGTTTCTCGGCCTGATCGGATCACTCTGTGGCGAAGCCCATGCAATTCTTTCCGAAGACGGGGATTGCGCCGAGATTCTCAGATCCTACGATGTTGCGCCGAGCCTGCTGGAATCGCTTTTGGCTGCTGCCGGCGGTACGGCGAATTGGCCAAGCCGCCAAATGAATGAAGCCCGCGAGAATTTCTACTTCGTTCTCGAACAACTCCTGGGCCCCGATTTCGCTTCGATGCCGCGCGCAAACGCGGGTTCCATTATCGTCAAGGCATTGGCCGAGGCGGTTGGCGCATACGCCGCCGCGTATCATAATTGGTGTGAGGCGCGACAATGTGTCTCCGGTGGCATGCGCCGCCTCGATCGAGCGCTGTCCAGGGGGGTGTGAGTGTCGAACCCGCGCATCGGCGATGCCAAGACGGACGCGTTCGCGTCGCTCGGCGAAATCTGTCAATTACTCCAAACCCATCCCGATTTCCAGGGGATGTCCGCCGCTCGGGTCGCGGGGAACAGCCCGGCCGTTTTGGCGATCGGCCGCTTCATCAAGAATGTTCGGCTGAGGAGCTTTGGCGCCGAGTTCGCCCGGTCCCTCACGCTCTGGCACTTTCAGATCCGTCAGGAACAGCCCGGCGTGCTGGCAATGGACCTCCGCTGGCATGTCGAGAAACTTCTGGACGATTGGTGCGTGTTTGTTCATTTTATGGACTCAAGCGGCGAAATCCGCTTTCAGGGCGACTACCCTCTGAGAGGTGTAGTTCCGGATCTCTTGGGATTCGTCTACTCGCACCGGCTGGTGGCGGTTCCCGCCGAGGTTCCTCGTGGCAGTTACCGCGTGCGGCTCGGTGTGTGGTCGCCTGGCGCCGGCTCCCATTTGCAACTGACACGATTCCGAGGCTGCCAACGAGGTGCGGCCGATTGCTTTCCCGACGCCGTAACCCTCGCCACCGTAGCTCTTTAACCCGCTGAACCCCGCCAGTCGATTGAGAATCCGGCTTACGGGCGGATGTTATCATATGAGCGGTGCATGACCTCGCCCAAACAGATAGCGGTTCCGTTGCCTTCCACGCCTGATCGCCGGACGCAGCTCGTTTCATTCGATCTGTATGAGCGATACTCCCTAGCGGCTCAATTCGCCGGCGCACTTCGCGGCGATTCCCCTTACACGGTTCTCGATGTCGGCGGCCATTCGGAAGTGCTGTGGCCCGGGTTTGGGTCCTTGGCGTCTGCCTTTATTCCGGATGTAAAGACGTTTGTGATCGACCTTCACCGTGAACCGGGCCTCGAAGATTATACGGTCGGTTCGGCGCTCTCGCTTCCGTTTTCGGATCGCAGCTTCGAATTCGTTCTGGCCGCGGACACCCTGGAGCATATAGCGGCAGCCGACAGGCAAAGCTTTCTGCATGAACTGTTACGGGTGGCGCGCGGTGCGGTTCTGTTGAGTTTCCCATTTCGCACTCCCTTGAACGAGGCCTGCGAGCGACTGGTCTACCGGTATATCCAGATGCGAAAACAGGTCGAATTGCCGGCTTTACGAGAGCACCTGGAACTGGGTCTGCCGGAGATCGAAACAGTCCGCCAATGGGTCAAGGAAACGGGACTCGCATTCCGGATCTGGAACCACGGCAGTACCATGCTCTGGCTCCGCATGATGCTGACCAAGAACCACCTCTGGGCGCAGGGGGCGCCAGAGTTTGGGCAGGAACTGGACGCCATATTTAACCTCTCCTTCGCCGCGGCGGATTACCGAGAACCTTGCTACCGCGCTTTCGTCGCGGTGTCCAAGGTGCCAGGCAATGACGCGGTTATCCGGAACGGCCTCGACGGGTTTCGGCCCAGTCGACTCAGTGCCGCGGACCACGATGCACTCTTCGACCTGTGCGGCAAGATTATGGAGAGCACGACGTCTTTGGAGGTGGAGCGCCGTTCTCAGCATTCGATCAATATCGTGGAAGCCCTTGGGCGCAGTTTGGAAGGGCAAGCGGAGCGCGATACGAGGGGGCACTACGAGTGTCTGCTCGAGGAGCAACGGCAGCGCGCGGACGCGGAGAACCGGCTGGCGGAGGCGGCATCGCAGTTGGCGCACCACAAGAATCTGTCAGAGGAGCAACGGCAGCGAGCCCAGGACGCGGAGAACCGGCTGGCGGAGGCGGCCTCGCAGGCCGGGCACCACAAGAATCTGTCGGAGGAGCAGGGGCAGCGGGCCCAGGACGCGGAGAACCGGCTGGCGGAGGCGGCGTCGCAGTTGGCGCACCACGTGAATCTGTTGGAGGAGCAGGGGCAGCGGGCTCAGGACGCGGAGAACCGGCTGGAGGAAACGGCGTCGCAGTTGGCGCACCACAAGAATCTGTCGGAGGAGCAACGGCAGAGGGCTCAGGACGCGGAGAACCGGCTGGAGGAAACGGCGTCGCAGTTGGCGCACCACAAGAATCTGTCGGAGGAGCAACGGCAGCGGGCTCAGGACGCGGAGAACCGGCTGGAGGAAACAGCGTCACAGTTGGCGCACTACAAGAATCTGTCGGAGGAGCAGAGGCAGCGGGCTCAGGACGCGGAGAACCGGCTGGAGGAAACAGCGTCACAGTTGGCGCACCACAAGAATCTGTCGGAGGAGCAGAGGCAGCGGGCTCAGGACGCGGAGAACCGGCTGGAGGAAACAGCGTCACAGTTGGCGCACCACGTGAATCTGTTGGAGGAGCAGGGGCAGCGGGCTCAGGACGCGGAGAACCGGCTGGAGGAAACAGCATCGCAGTTGGCGCACCACGTGAATCTGTTGGCGGAGCAGGGGCAGCGGGCTCAGGACGCGGAGAACCGGCTGGCGGAGAAGGCATCGCAGTTGGCGCACCACGTGAATCTGTTGACGGAGCAGGGGCAGCGGGCCCAGGACGCGGAGAACCGGCTGGCTGAGGCGGCGTCGCAGTTGGCGCACCACGTGAATCTGTTGGAGGAGCAGAGGCAGCGGGCTCAGGACGCGGAGAACCGGCTGGAGGAAACAGCGTCGCAGTTGGCGCACCAGAAGAACCTGTCGGAGGAGCAGAGGCAGCGGGCTCAGGACGCGGAGAACCGGCTGGAGGAAACAGCGTCGCAGTTGGCGCACCAGAAGAATCTGTCAGAGGAGCAACGGCAGCGGGCTCAGGACGCGGAGAACCGGCTGGAGGAGGCGGCGTCACAGTTGGCGCACCACAAGAATCTGTCGAAGGAGCAGGGGCAGCGAGCCCAGGACGCGGAGAACCGGCTGGTGGAAACGTCGTCGCAGTTGGCGCACCACGTGAATCTGTTGGAGGAGCAACGGCAGCGAGCCCAGGACGCGGAGAACCGGCTGCGAGAAGCCAATTTGCACCCCGTTCGCTCCGCACTTAGTACTATTGGTTCTAAAATGCGAATGTAACCTCAGACACCCGTTTTCGCCCTGAGCCCCCTCGCCAACGCCTGATCGAATCTCTTGCATCATATTATTTCTATGTGACTTATCTATTTCTGAGCTGGCCCAATCTGCCTTGACTTTTCAACTGCGCCCCCTCGATAGTACTATGCCAGTTCGAAACGGACACCATTGGTTCTGTAGTAGAACCACAACGGGGTCGCCGAAAGTACTTGACGCCCGATCAGGTTTTCGGCTAACCTACAAAAGCATCCTGAAGCGGATGCGCTGTGTGCACAGATATATAACATTGAGAACAAAACGGAGGATTGGAATGCGAACGAGTTTTGGAATTGCTTTGCTGGTGGCGCTTTTTGTCGCGACGTCTGGAGCTTGGGCGGGCAATGTTACCGTCCTGAACAACAATTTTGCGTTACCATCTGAAGCGAATGGCGCCACGTCCGCCGGTATCACAGATTGGACCTATTTTCAAACTGGAGTCTACAATCCGACAGGCACCACCGCCTTTCCGGGTGGTGTCCCCAATGGCGAGGTCCAAGTGGGATGGGCCAACGCTGGTGGCGATTTCTACCAGGTTTTGAGTGGGACAGGGGACGATCTAGCCGCGAACACGACCTATACGCTGACGGTGGATGTCGGACTCCAGAATATCGAAGGCTTGACAATCTCGCCGATCGTCGACCTGTATGCGGGCACCACTCTCATGGGTTCGCTTACACTCTCCTCGCCGGGTGGATTGATCCCGACTTCGGGGAACTGGGATCTCTGGACACTGACCGTCAACTCGGCAAACTACGGCGGGGAAGTTGGCGAGCCGCTGGAGATCTACCTAGCTTCGGCGACAACGCAGACCGATTTTGCCAACGTGTCGCTCAATGCAACGTCGAACGTTCCCGAGCCGGCGATGTTCATGCTGGTGGGTGTGGGGCTGCTGGGTCTGGTGACCCGCCGCCGCTTCGCGAAGTAAGGTTTCGCCTCGGAAAAGGTCCTCCGTTTCACTCCATGGCCCGACTCCTGCGAGGAGCCGGGCCATGTGTTTATGTGCCCTCCGATTTCGGTTCTTTCCCGGCGCGAAGCATGAAACAATAGGCAAAGCGCCGCTCGCGCGGCTCAAGCCATGAATGTTCGCAAAGCCGTCATCACCGCCGCCGGTGTTCACCAGCGCGCGTTGCCGTTGCAGGTGCTGATCGATCGCGACGGGATCGAGAAACCAATCCTCCGCATTTTGCTGGAAGAGGTGTTTGCCGCGCCGATTGAGGAGGCGTGCCTGATCGTCGCCCCCAGCGATCGCGCTTCCTATTCGCGGGCAGCCGGCGACCTGGTTCAGCGGGTCCAGTTCATCGAACAGCCATCGCCGGGCGGCTACGCGCACGCGGTCTTCTGCGCCCGCCCATTTACCGGCAACGATCCGTTTCTGCACCTGGTCGGCGACCACGTATACCTGGGCAGCTCACAGGGACGTCCCGCGTGCCGCCTGGTGGCTCTGGCCGAACGGGAAGACTGCGCGGTTTCCTCGGTGCAGCCGGCGCGCGAAAACCACATCGGCCACTACGGCGTGGTGGGCGGCCAGCCGGTTGCCGGCCGGCCCGGAGTCTACCGCATCGAGGTGGTCAAGGAGAAGCCAACCCCCACCGAGGCCGAAGAGCACCTGATCGTCCCCGGACTTCGCGCCGGCTATTACCTGTGCTTTTTCGGCATGCATGTCCTGACCGCCGGCGTGATGGACCTTCTCGGAACTGGTTTGCGGGCGCCGGACAGCCGGGTCACGCTATCCGGCGTGCTGAATCAACTGGCGCGCCGCGAGCAATATCTCGCGCTGGAAGAGAGCAATCGCCGGTATGACGTAGGGGTCCGCTACGGCCTGCTGACAGCTCAGATGGCGGTGGCCCTGGCGGGCCGCGATCGCGAGCAAGTGCTGGCCAACCTGCTGGAGTTGTTGGCGACGCGGGCGATGGAAGACTCAAATCCGCAATGAGCGAGCTGATCGGCATCATCACCGCCGCTTCCAGCGAGCGCAGGAACCAGCCGCTCGACACTTTTTGCCGGGGAGCCAGCGTCGCGCAATTGGTGGCCGAGGGCGCCGCGCTGGACCGGTTCCGCCGCGAAAGCGACAACCTGTACGAGCGGGTGAGGGCGCAGTTTTTCCTGTACTCGATTCACCGCTTCCATCTGCCGTACAAGAGCGGCGTGCCGGCCGGGAAACCCGTGCCGCCCCACGCGCTCGCGCAGATTCTCCAGCGCCGTTTCCATGAAGCCATTGACACGCTGCTCGAGTTCTCGGCCGCGGGCCCGACCGCCGCTCTGTCGAGCGCCCTGGCCGCGGCCTATCAGGGCCTCGCTTTCCAGACGCTGGCGGCCCAGGTTCGCCGCAGCGTGCGGGCGGTGCGCGGCAACCAATGGATGTCCCGCATCGGACATCCGGCCGATTATCCGCTGACCATCCGGCCCGAACTGCTCGACCGTCCCGGCGGGCGCGGCGCATTTCCGATCCTTCGTGAATCGACCCCGGTCCGCATGGACCTCAGCCACAGCGGCTGGAGCGATATTTTCTTCCTCGGCATGGATTACCCGGAAGGCGCGCGGGTGCTCAATATTTCAATCGATCTAGCCCTGCGCGGTTCCGGCTCGCCCAGCCCGCGGCCGCCCATCGATGCATACCTCCGGGTGATCGACGAGCCGGTGCTTCGCCTGACCAGCGTGGACCTGAATGCCAGCACCGACGTCACTTCCCTAGCCGAGGTTTTCGATTTCGCGCGCGATTACCTGGGACTGCTCAAAGCCGGGGTCATCGCCGCCGGCATCGTTCCTCCAGGACTGGAAGGGGCTCGCCAGCCGCTCTCCGACGTTCTGGCCGCGCTGACCGGAGTGCCGGGCTATGGCCTGGAGATCGTCACTCACGTAAGGGGAATTCCCAAAGGTTCCCGCCTGGCGGTATCCACCAATTTGCTGGCCTCCATCATCGCGGTCTCCATGCGCGCCACCGGCCAGGTGCGCACGTTGACGGGAACGCTTGAGGAGAATGAGCGCCGCCTGGTGGCCGGGCGGGCGATTCTGGGCGAATGGCTGGGCGGTTCCGGCGGAGGCTGGCAGGATTCCGGCGGTGTCTGGCCGGGGATGAAAGTGATCCAAGGGGTGCTCGCCGCGGAATCCGATCCGGAATTCGGCATCAGCCGCGGTTGTCTGCTGCCGCGCCATCACGTCCTCACCAACGAAGACGTGCCGCGCGCCTCCCGGGAGAAGCTGGAAAACAGTCTGGTCCTGGTACACGGCGGCATGGCGCAGGACGTGGGGCCGATCCTCGAAATGGTTACCGAGAAA
>Ga0208820_1000442_pt1 | contig 31021 bp, 27 predicted proteins | sample June2015DPH_16_5_FD_184713 | JGI IMG/M metagenome (GOLD analysis project Ga0208820, IMG submission 184713) | Peatland microbial communities from SPRUCE experiment site at the Marcell Experimental Forest, Minnesota, USA - June2015DPH_16_40... | ecosystem: Environmental > Terrestrial > Soil >...
CCGCCGGCCTCTCCGACCTCGAGCACCAGACCTATAACGTGCGCCTGCCGCAGCCGCATGCCCGCGAGTTGGCCGCCATCGCCGATCACTTCAATGCGCTCGCTCTCGCGCTCGAGACGGTGCGCGCAGAAAACCTGCGGCTCAACCGCCGGCTGATCACGGCGCAGGACGACGAGCGCCGGCGCACCGCGCTCGAACTGCATGATGAGGTAGGTCCTTGTCTGTTCGGGCTGAAAGCCAATGCATCGTCGATTGCGAGCGCAACCGGCGACCTGCCCCAGCAAACCGGGGAAACCGTCTCCGCGCGCTTGCGCGACATCCTGGCCATCGTCGAGCATTTGCAGACAATCAATCGCAGCATGCTCGACCGCCTGCGGCCGATGGCGCTCGGTCACGTCCCGCTCGAAGAGATGCTGGGCCAGCTCCTGCGCGAGCGCGCCCGCCAGCATCCGCAGATTTCGTTCTCGTTCACGACTGGCAAACTTCAGCGCAGCTACGGCGATTCGATCGACCTCACCGTCTATCGCTGCATCCAGGAAAGCCTGACCAACGCCATCCGCCATGCGCAGCCCAAGCACGTCGGCGTCGATCTCCGCCATGTCGACGCCGAGCCCCGGCTCGCACTGACGGTGCGCGACGACGGCTGCGGAATGAATCCCGGCAAGCCGGCGGGCTTCGGCATTCGCGGCATGCAGGAACGCGTCGAAGGCCTTGGCGGCCGATATAGCGTCGAAAGCGAAACAGGCCGCGGCACCTGCGTGCATATCAGCATTCCGCTGGTCGAGCCGCTGAATACCGCGGCGGACCACGGCGGCAGCGGTGAGAAGGCATGACCAGCGTCCTCATCATCGACGACCATCCGATCGTGCTGCAGGGCTGCCGGCGTATGCTCGAGGATGCGGGCGTTACAGTCGTGCTCGAGGCGCGCGATGTTGTCTCGGGGTACCGGCTCTACCGCCGTCATCGTCCCGACGTGGTGATCATCGACCTCGCCATGCAGGGCAGCGGGCTCGGCGGCCTGCCGCTGATTCGTCGCATCAGCGCCCACGATCGGCGCGTGCGCATTCTCGTCTTCAGCATGCACAGCGACCCCATCATCGTCGCCCGCGCGCTCGAGGCCGGCGCCACCGGCTATGTGCTCAAGGACACCTCGTCCGCGGACTTGCTGCAAGCCTTCGAAAAGGTCCGCGCCGGCCAGCCCTATTTGAACAACGACCTCGCCATGCAGGTCGCCTTGGTGCACACGCCGGCGCGCCAGAATCCGCTCGCCGAACTGACGCCACGGGAGCTGCAGACGCTGGCGCTTTTGGCCGAGGGCAAGCCCTATGGCCGCATCGCCGAGGAAATCAACGTCAGCTACAAGACCGTGGTCAACGTCAGCTCCCAGCTCAAGCAGAAGCTCGATGCCCGCAATCTGCCGGAGCTGATCCGCACCGCCGTGCAGTTACTGTCGGCGACCTCCTAATCGGCGCTGCCTGCCGGGCGGCATAAAGATTTTCGGCCGGCGCCGATTGCCAAAACTTCCCGGTCCGATTTGGAACTACTTTCCCTGACGCGGGCACGCGGATGATGACAGAGTCTCCCGAGATTGGGGGACGTATCGCCCATGCGGAGGGCTGTAAGCGCTGGTGGCGTAAGCGCGGCGGCGGTTCGGACGGTCTATCGCGCCCTACTCGGGGCAGGCTGTTTTGCCACCGTGATGGCGCCCGGCATCGTCGCCGCGCAGCAGACTGCGAGCCCGACCGCGGATTCGGGCGCGGCCACCCTACCCGAGATCCGCGTCATCGGTACCACGCCGCTGCCGCCCCCTCGCCCGGCGGCGCGGCCAGCGGCCTCGGCCGCTACGCCCGCGGCAACCGTCACGACGCCCGCCGAGCCCGGCGCGATCGACCGCGACAAGGTCCCGTCTAATATCCAGACGCTTTCCGCGGCGGATTTTGACCCCGCGACGACGCCGAGCCTGCTCGACGCCTTGGCGCGGGGACTGCCCGGCGTGGCGCTGAGCGACCAGACCGGAAATCAATTCCAGCTCGACCTCAATTACCGCGGCTTCATTGCTTCCCCTGTGATCGGCACGCCGCAGGGGCTCGCCGTTTATCAGAACGGGGTGCGTATCAACGAAGTATTCGGCGACACCGTCAATTGGGACTTCATCCCGCAAAATGCCATCAGCCGGATGACGCTCGTTCCCGGCAATCCGATCTATGGGCTCAATGCAATCGGCGGCGCGCTGTCGTTCGAGATGAAGAACGGATTCACCTATCACGGCGTCGAGGGCGACGTGAGCGGCGGTTCATACGGGCGCATCGGCAGCTCGGTGCAGGCTGGCGGCCAGTCCGGCAATCTGTCCGGCTACATCGCAGCCGACGCCATCGACGACGCCGGTTGGCGCACGGATTCGCCCTCGCAGCTGCGGCGGGTCTATGCCGATCTCGGCGCCCGCGGCGACCAGACCGAGTACCACGTCACTTTTACCGGCGCGTCGAATAATTTCGGCGCGGCGGCCGCGACGCCGGTGCAGATGCTCGAGCAGAATTGGTCGAGCGTCTACACGCTCCCGCAAACGACGCAAAATCAACTCGCCTTCCTGACCGCAAGCGCGAGCTGGAAGCCAAGCGATACGCTGACCTACCAAGCCAACGTCTATTATCGCGATTTCCGGCAAAGCCACGTCGACGGCAACGGCACCGACGCGCAGAACAGCGGCTGTCCCGACCCGACCGTCCTGTGCTTTCCCAATCTCAACGGCACTTTGTCCAATCTCATCACGACGACCGGACAGACGGTCCCGGCCGCCGGCCCGCTCGGCACCAGCGTTTTAGGCGAAATCGACCGCACCTGGACCACGACCAACAGCTTCGGCGGAACCGCGCAGGCCGCCTCCTCCGAAAAGGTGTTCGGTCATGACAACAATTTCGTGGTGGGAATGAGCATCGACCGTGGGCTGGTGCAATTCTCGACCACGAGCGAGTTGGGCACCGTCAATCCCAATCAGTTTCCCTTCGTCCAGGGTTCGGGGCTCTTCATCGACCAGCCTTCCGGCGACGTGGCGCCGGTCGGACTGGGCGCCACGACGCTCTACACCGGCCTCTACACCACCGATACGTTCGACGTGACGCCGCGGCTGTCGGTGACCGCCGGCGGTCGTTTCAACTTCGCCCAGATCATCCTGCAGGACGAGTTGGGCAACGACCCCTTGCTCAACGGCAATCACGAGTACAGCCGCTTCAATCCGACCGTCGGCGCCACCTACAAGCTGACGCCCAATGTCACGCTCTACGGCAGTTATTCGGAGGCAAACCGCGCGCCGACGCCGCTGGAGCTTGGCTGTTCCGACCCGCTGCGGCCTTGCCTGATCGACAATGCGCTCGTCGGCGATCCGAACCTGCAACAGGTCGTGTCGCACACCTTCGAGGCCGGCTTGCGCGGCCGTTTCGATCCGGGAAAGGGTCAGCTGACCTGGACCGTCGGCGCCTACCACACGCTCAATACCAACGATATCATCAATGTCGCCAGTCCCATCCCCGGCCATGAATATTTTCAGAACGGCGGCGACACGTTGCGCCAGGGGATCGAAGCCAACGCCACGTATAAATGGGACCGCTGGAACGTCTATGCCAATTACACCTATGTCGACGCCACCTTCCTCAACGCCTTGACCTTGTCTTCGCCGTTCAATCCCTATGCCGACGCCAACGGCAATATCTTTGTCGTTCCCGGCGATCACCTGACCGGGATTCCGGACTTCCGCTTCAAGCTCGGCGCCGAGTATCGCATCACCGATCCATGGAAGCTCGGCGCCGACCTCAACGTCGTCGGCAGTCAATATCTGGTCGGCGATGAATCAAATCAGAATCCGAGAATTCCGGCCTATTGGGTGGTGAACCTGCATTCGTCCTATCAAATATCGAAGAACTTCGAGGTGTTCGGTCTGGTGAAAAACCTCTTCAACCAGCGTTACTACGTGTACGGCACCTTCTTCGATACCGCCTCGTTTCCCTATTTGAACCTGACCGACCCGCGCACCTTCGTGCCCGGTATGCCATTCGCCGCCTATGTTGGAGCGCGGGCGACGTTCTAGCGTCGCGATGATTCAACGGATGCGGATGTTTTAGAGGACAAGCCGGAAAGCTCCAGGCTCAGCGTCTTGAGACGCTGCCGCGCGGCGGGATCATAAGCCTGGGCATCCGCCCGCGCCTCGCGCTGTCCGTTGAAAAAAAGCCCGCTTCTGCCGTCCAGGGCGGCGGAGGTCGCCAGATTGAGGATGGCGTCGGCACCTTGCTCGACGCTGCTCATCGGCGCGACGCCGGATTGGCGCACCATGGTCGTGTTCATGTAGGTCGCAGGATGCAAGGAATTGACCGTGACGCCGGTACCGTCGAGCTCATGGGCGAGATCGATCGTAAACATGATCTGGGCAAGCTTGCTCTGGCAATAAGCGCGCGAGCCGGTGTAGCCGTGCGTCAGCATCACGTCGGCAAAGTCGATCGCTTGTTGTCCGAGCGAGGAGACGTTGACGATGCGCGCGGGCGTGCTTTTGCCGACGAGCGGCAAAAGCAGATGCGTGAGCAGGAAGCCGGCGAGGTAGTTCACAGCGAAGCGCAGTTCGTAGCCGTCGGCGCTGGTCTGCCGCGTCCCCTGCGGCCCTCCGCTGCCGATGCCGGCATTGTTGATGAGAAGATCGAGCCGCTGTGTCGCTTGTTGCACGGCGCCAGCCAGCCGCCGCACCTCGGCCAGAGCGGAAAGGTCCGCGGCCAAAAAGTCCGCGGCGCCGCCGGCGTCTTTGATCTCGGCGACGACGCGCTCGCCCCTCCCGCGATCACGGCCGTGCACGAGAACCCGCCAGCCGTCTTCGCCAAGCCGTTTCGCCACCACGCGCCCAACGCCGTCGGTCGAGCCGGTGACCAGCGCTGTTTTTCCGTTCGGTTTTGCCATGACCGCATCTTCCTTATGCGCGGCGGCCTGGACCGCGTCCCAGTTTTAAAACCGGCGCCCCGGGTCGACACAACGGAACCGCACGTTGCTGAGGTGCGGGTCGCTGACCGCAACCAGGATTCGCGTTTGCCGGTTCAGACCGGAACAAAAATCCTGCGCCACGCGGATGGCATAGGCGCGTTCCGCGGCGGCGTCGCCGAAGCCGGTCAGTTCGGTATTGTAGAATTGATAAGTATCCGGGCCGATTTGGAACACGCCGCTGGACGAGCCGAAACCCGCCACCACAAACGCCGCCAAAATCCCAGCGATTGTCAGACGATGCATCGGCCTTTCCTCCGCGGGATGAGCTTAGTCGAAAGGCTCCCGATGCTCCATCCCCAGATGTCATGCACGCCGCTCGAACCGGCGTCGTCGGACGGCCACCTCCTTGCGCAGGAGATAGCAGTCTGGAAGTTTGTTCCGTCGACTGATTGGCGGAGCATGATCTTTTCGGAAAACCCGCCTCCACTTTTCCGGATCATGCTCTAGAATGGTCCATAAAGAGACGGGCCTAGACCAGGAAACGGAACCAGTGCCGTGAATAAATCCCTTCGGCTGTTGCTGATCGCAAGTGCGATGATGATTGCGGATGGCGCGAGTGCGGCGCAAGTCGCCACACAAGTCGCGGCGATCGACCAGTGCCAATTATACGGCTTTGCGCGCGGCAGTCGGGATTATGCCGAGTGCCGCATGGATGTCAGACGATACTGGACAACAGGTCCCTGCGGCACCGCCCGCCTCGTCGCGATGCATCGCGGCTATTGTCACTTGAATCCGCCGCCCTTTATCTAGTCGGCCGCCTGGAGACAATAAAATCGCGTGGTGGTGCCCAGGAGAGGATTGTCCCATGCGACACAATAACTCAACAAAATCATGGCCTTAGCGAGCGGCTTGATGCGTCGTGTGTACCACCATTGTGGTCCTTTTGTCGAGCGACTTCACCTGGGAATCGAACCACCGCCAGAAGTTGGACTCGAAAAAGCAGGCGCTGTGCCCGGCCTAGGAAGACCGCCTAAGCGTCTGATCCGGTCGAAGAGTCGCGAGTTGCTTTAAATCGTTCAAAGATATGTTCCCCGGTTAATATGAAGCCGCTATTTTTCATTGGTGGCGCCCAGCAGATGTGCGCCGCACCCGATCGCGCGGAATTCCCTGCAGCGCCTTGTTCAACGCTGCGACGTGCTGCTCGATGATCTTGACGAATTCGGCGTCGGAGTTGTCCTGGAAGAGGAGCACGCGCTCCATCGCTCGCCGATCAGATAATCGTCGGTCCGGACTTTCGCAGCGGCCAGCGCGTGCAGCAGTTGATCCAGGGCAATACGTTTCACACTGCGCGGCTAATCGGGCGTCGTCGTTGGTTCTTGGGCGCGAGCACGGAGTGGCCAGGCGTGGTACCGGCAGATGTCCAAATCGGCGACCTCGACGAGCTAGGCCGAAAATATCCAGCCGTTGCCGCCGAACTGCGCGCAATCGCCGCGGCCGTGCAGCACGTCACTCCGATCGGCGTCGGTGCTGTTGTCGATCCCTTAACGGCATACGGCATGGGACTGTGGGGAATATCGACGAAAAATCACATGACTGTCGCGTCGCGGGCCGCCTAAGTCGTCATAGGGACGCGCCGCGCTCCACCTCTGGCACTAAAAAAGCCTTTTTACTTCTTGCCCCAACAGCCAAATCCGACGATGCCAGCTTTGATCAGTCTCTACGCTCACCGTGAACGCCGAATGCCTCGACTATGTCACATCCAGGTGAAGTCGGCGCGATAGTGCATCGCGACGATCAAACAACAGATCGCCCAGAACAGGCAATACTCGTAACCGCCGATGTTCCACAACCACTTGCCCTTGGTGACTTTCCAAATCGCGGCGGACGCGACGAGAAGGTGGACGAAGCCGAGTACGCCTGCAATGAATGGATAGATTGCGAAGATAAGTCCGATCGTGATGAAAACTTCGATCACGCAGGAGATGTACATCCACGTCCTCGGCGGATTAAACTTTGCAGCTTTGAAGAATCCCAGCGCCTCCGGAACGTAGAATTTCGCGTAGATGTGCGGGATAAAGAACAGCCCGCAAATCAATCGCAGGATATTAAATTCATTGGTGAGATCGAAGTTTTGCATGTAGCCCGACATGGCGCTCCCCCCGTTTCCCCGGCTGCTAGGTTAGTCCAAGGCCGCCATCATTGCGAGGAGCAGGGCGACGAAGCAATCCAGGCATGCGGCGAGACCTGGAATGCTTCGACACCACGCGCCTCGCGGTGCTCCGTGCCTGACCCCTAAGTTACCGTAGTTCAAGGTGCCTTGGCGTGTATCAATGGTCCTTGGCCGTTGAGATTGGTGCAACTTCACACGGCGCTTGTGAGGTTTGCGCCATGATAACCGCGCTCAAGCGCGGAGCCGCCGCTCGCAGACACAGCGTGGCTAATGCATTACCTTTGATTGCAGCATCAAGCGGCGCCTTGAGAGCGGTGAAACCCTTAGAGGCCGTTTTCGAAATTGCTAGTCAGGCGTGCAGCTCATTGAGCAGCGTCTTGGCCTCCTTAAGTCGTCGTCTTCGTCAAATTAACAGGCATGGCCGCATTGGTCCGGTCCTCATGCGGGGTCGGGCTCGGCGCCGGCGGTCGCCAAGCCGAGATAGCTTTCTACCACGCGGGGATCGGCGGCAAGTCGCGCGGCCGAGCCCTGCAGGACGATCTCGCCTAGTTCCATCACGTAGCCATGGTCGGCGACTTGGAGCGCGGCCCTCGCGTTCTGCTCGACCAGCAGAATGGCCACCCCGGCGGCGCGCAGATCGGTGATGATGCTGAATATCTCGCGCACGATCAAAGGTGCCAGACCGAGGCTGGGCTCGTCCAGCATGAGTAGGTGCGGCTTAGCCATCAGGGCGCGACCTATCGCCAGCATCTGCTGTTCCCCGCCCGATAGGCTGCGGGCCAGCTGGCGGCGGCGCTCCTGGAGGCGGGGAAAGCGGACGTACACTCCGGCCAGCGAGGTCGCGGCGGTGCGACCGCTGCGAAAGCCACCCAGCCGCAGGTTGTCCTCCACGGTCATCGTCGAGAAGAGATCACGGCTGTCGGGCACCAGGCTCATGCCCGCCGCGACGCGCTCCTCCGCTGGACGGTTGTGCAGGTCCGCGCCGCCGAAGGCCAAGCGGCCGTCGGCCCGCAGCAAACCCATCGTGGCGTTGAGCAGGGTGCTCTTGCCCGCCCCGTTTGCACCGATGACGGTTACGATGCTGCCTGCCGCAACCGAGAGCGAGACGCCGCGTACCGCCTCGTTCTTGCCGTAGCTGACCGAGACGTTGCGCAGATCGAGTAGCGGCACAGTCATTCCACGCCTCCGAGATAGGCTTCTATGACGGCAGGTTCACGGCGCACTTTGCCAGGCTTGCCCTCCGCAAGCAGGGCGCCGAAATCCAGCACGACTAGGCGATCAGCGAGCCCCATCACAAAGTCCATGTCGTGCTCCACGAGCAGTATGCCGATGCCTTCGTCCCGCAGCCCACGCAGCAGTACCGCCAGCGCCGCTTTCTCGCGGTGGCGCAGGCCTGCGGCCGGCTCGTCAAGGAGCAGCAGCAGCGGATCGAGGCACAGGGCGCGCGCGATCTCGACGATGCGCGACTGCCCGAGTGCCAGGCTGACAGCGGGGCGATGCATCAACTCGGCCAGCCCGACGCGTTCCAGCAGGCGGGCGGCTTCCTTGAGTAGCCGCCCCTCCTCTGCGCGGTCGCCGCGCAGCATGGCTGCCACCACCCCAGCCCGGCCGCGCAGGTGGGCGCCCAGTGCCACATTATCGAGTACCGTCATATCCGGCACCAGCTTGACGTGCTGGAAAGTGCGGGCGATGCCAAGACGCGAGATATGACGGGCGGCCATCCCATCAATCTGCCGGTCGAGGAAGCGGACTTCCCCGGAAGATTGCTGTGCAAGGCCGGTGATGAGGTTGAAGGTCGTGGTCTTGCCGGCGCCGTTGGGACCGATCAAACCAACGATCTCGCCCGCTCTCACCCCGAAGTTGACGCCGCTCACCGCCACCAGACCGCCGAATGACTTGGTTAGGTCGCGAACTTCGAGCAAGACGCTGTCCCGTGGTGGCCGTTCGCGCTGCACCAACGGCGGCGCGTCGGCAGGGTCTGCTGGTGGCGCGCCCAGAGGAAACAGACGCCGCACGAACGGCCACAGCCCATCGCGGGTAGTCTGCATGATCAACAAAAGCAGCACGCCAAAGACAATGATGTCGAAATTGCCGCTGTCGCCCAGGATGCGGGGCAGGAGGTTCTGCAACTGATCCTTCAGGATGGCGACGATCGCCGCACCCAGCACCGCGCCAAATACGTGCCCGGCGCCGCCCAACACCGCCATGAACAGATATTCGATGCCGAGATTGACGCCGAAGGCGGAAGGGCTGATGGCACGTTGGAAATGGGCAAACAGCCATCCCGAGAGCCCCGCCAGCAACGCCGCATAAACGAAGATAATTAGCTTGGTGCGGGCGGTGTCGACCCCGAAGGATTCGGCGGCCACGGCGCCCGCCCTCAACGCACGGATCGCCCTTCCTACCCGCGAATTGAGCAGGTTCAAGGTGACCACCATGGTGCCGGCGACGCTCCCCCAAGTCAGATACCAATATGCCCGTCCGTCGATCAGTGCCCGCCCGCCTAGGCTGAGGTAAGGGATGCCCGAGATGCCGTCGTGCGCTCCCAGCCAGGGGAGGTTGCCAAACAGGTGGAAGATGCTGATGCCCCAGGCGATGGTGCCCAGCGGCAGGTAGTGGCCGGACAGCGGCACGGTGATAATGCCGATGGCCAGGGCGGCGACCGCCGTCACCACCAGCGCCACCGGCAGCGTCAGCCAGGGGGAAACCCCGTAGGTGGTGCTTAGCACCGCCGTGGCGTAAGCACCGATGCCGACGAAGGCGGCCTGGCCGAAGGAGGTCATGCCACCCACTCCGGTTAGCAGCACCAGCCCCATCGCCACCAGGCTGAACAGGCCGATGTAGTTGCCGAGGGTTATCCAGAACTCGGGGACGAACGGCAGCAGCGGGAATACCGCGACTGCCGCGGCGGCGGCGATGGCCGGCCAGGCGCGCCGCATTTCAGTCTTCCTCCTCGACGTGGCCGCCGCGCAGCGAGCGCCAAAGCAGCACCGGGATGATGATAGTGAAGACAATAACCTCCTTGTAGGCACTGGCCTCGAAGGAGGAAAATGCCTCAACCTGGCCGACCAGCAGGGCGGCGGCGGCGGTTATGGGATAGCTGGTCAGACCGCCGACGATTGCCGCGACGAAGCCCTTGAGGCCAATGATGAATCCGGAGTCGTAATAGAGGGTGGTGACGGGGCCGATCAGCAGGCCGGAGAGGGCCCCGATGGTCGCCGCCATGGTGAAGGCTACCGAGCCTGAAAGTTCCGCTGTGATGCCCACCAACCTGGCGCCCCGGCGGCTGACGGCCGAGGCTCGCAGCGCCTTGCCCATCAGGGTGTGCTGAAAGAACAGGTAAAGTCCGACCAGCAGCGATGCTGTCACCGCCAGAACCCATAAACTTTGGCCGGATACGGTGAGGATGCCGAGGTGGAACGTTGCATCGGAAAATGGCGGGGTGCGGTAGCCTTCCGGCCCGAAGAAGAGAAGCCCCAGCCCTGTCAGGACGAGGTGCACCCCCACCGCGGCGATCAGCAGCACCAGGATGGAGGACTCCGCCAGAGGACGGAAGGCGATGCGATAGACGAGCGGCCCCATCGGCACCACCAGCGCCATCGTTAGCGGCAGGGTCACCGCGAGACCCGGCTTCTGCGGAGCCAACCACAGCGACAGGCCTAGGAGGACCGGCGGGAGGACGATATCTGCCAGCAGCAGGCGACCGACCAGGCCCCCCGACAGGCGGTGGCGCTCGCGCCATAGCGTAAGTACCGCCGCGACTGCACCCAAGCAAGGCAGCAGCCAAGCGGTTCCCGGTACCTTGCCGAGGTCAAGAGCGGCCAGGGTGAGGGCGCCGTAAGTGACAAACTCCCCCTGCGGTACCAGGATAACGCGCGTGACCGCGAACACCAGCACGATGGCGACCGCCAGCAGGCCATAGACGGCGCCATTGATCAAGCCGTCCTGGACCAGGAAAAGAACGATCGCCGACGACATCGCCGCCCCCTCTACGCCGCTCAGTCGCGGCGCTTCCTGCTGCCGAGCGCGGTTGGATCGACTTGTCGTCGCAGGACCTGATCATTGCCCGCCGACGAAAGGCTCGACGCCCTCCCAGTCTCCTTGGGTTCAGGGCAGCAGCTTGAAGTTGCCGTCCTTGATCTGGACCATCATCCGCGCCCGCTCGTCGTAGCCGCTGTGGTTGATCGGCGACAGGGTCAGGATGCCATTAATCATCACGGCGTCCTGGACGGTCTCCAGGGCATCTCGCAGGGCCACGCGAAACTCGGGCGTTCCCGGCTGGGCCGTCTTAAGCGCCGCGGGCACGGCCTTGCCCAACAGACGGGCGGCGTCAGTGATATGGGCGCCGAAGGCCGCGTAGGGGATGTTGAAGCGCTCCTCGTAGCGCTTGATGTAGTCGAGCGCCAAGGCCTTGATCGGATGGCTGTCGGGCAGCTGATCGGCCACGGTGATCGGCCCGACCGGCAGGACTACGCCTTCGGCGTCCTTGCCGGCGACGCGGATGAACTCCTTCGTGGCGACGCCGTTGGTATGATAGATTGGCCCGGTGAACCCGCGCTCCTTGAACGTCTTCTGCGGCAGCGCCGCTGGCGTTCCCGAGGCGCCGACCATCACCGCGTTAGGGCTGGCGGCGATGATCTTGAGGATCTGGCCAGTTACGCTGGTATCGGTCCGGCTGAAGCTCTCGCGCGCCAGCAACTTAATACCCCACTGGCCCAGCGCCTTTTCGATCTCGGCATACCAGCTGTCGCCGAAGGCGTCGTTGAATCCGATGAACGCCACTGTTTTGATACCGTCCTTGGCCATGTTGGCGGCGATGGCATCGGCCATCAGCGAATCGTTTGGTACGACCTTGAAGACCCAGCGCCGCTTGTCGTCGAGCGGCTCTACAAGCCGTACAGACGGATGGGTGGCGATCAAGGGAATGCGCACCTCCGCCGCCAGGTCGACCAGGGGAAAGGTGGTGGGCGCGATGGTCGAGCCGACCAGCACGTCGATCCTATCCTCGGTGATCAGCTTGCGGGCGTTGGCCACCGCGCGGGTGCCGTCGGAGCCGTCATCGAGTACAAAGTATTTGGCCTTAATGCCACCGATCTCGGTCGGAAGCAGTTCGGTGGAATTTTTCTGGGGCACGCCGAGGGCGGCAGCCGAACCGGTGGCGCTCATGGTGTAGCCGACGCGCAACTCGGGTGCTTCCGCCGAAGCGGCGCTGATCGTCAGGATCGCCAGCAAGGGCAATGCAAGGAATGAGAACTTCATAGATGCGTTCCTCCCAAATTTTTGAACAGGTCTGATTTTGCGAGCCGGTAGCCTTCGGGGAACCGTTCCAGCAGCAACCGGTCCAGTTTCAGCCGTGCCGCCGGGTCGAGCCGGTCCTTCTCGTAGATCGGCTGGCGCAGCGCGATCGCCCAGACGTCGTCCCACCGCTCCAAGAAGTCGTAGAAGCGCCCGGGTGCATACGACATAGCACAGCACCCCGTCCACCGGGGCGCGCTGAGAGATCGTTATCTTGGTCTGCGCGACGGCGCGATCGCCCGCCACGTCGATCGCTGAGCCGCCGAAGTAATGGAGGATGAACACCCCTTTGGCCCAGCTCTCCTTCGTCACCGCGATAAAGCGCTCGGCGGGCCCCCTGGAACCATGTCGCCATCATCACCCCGCCGGGCGTGCCAGACGGTGCGGAAGCGTTCCCAGTCGCCGGCGCACCCACAGGGCCCAGTTTTTTCCACCCCCTGCCGGATGCGCAGCCGCGCCACTTCCTCGTTCGTCAACGTATCCCGCTACGCTCCGCGACGATTCGTTCAGAACGGATAATGCTGCGGCGTCGCTTCAACGGTGATCCAGCGCAGTTCGGTGAACTCCCCGATCACCGCGCGCCCGCCGAAACGCCCATAGCCGCTCGCCTTGGTGCCTCCGAAGGGGATTTGTGCCTCGTCCTGCACCGTCGATCCGTTGACGTGGCAGCTCCCCGACTGGATGCGCAAGGCGACGGCGAGCGCCCGGTTGATGTCACGCCCGAACACCGCGCCCGACAAGCCGTACTCGGTGTCGTTGGCGATGTGGATGGCGTCCTCGACCCCGCGCGCCCGCACCACGCAAGTGATCGGGCCGAAGGTTTCCTCGTCGTAAACCCGCATCTGCGGGTTTACATGGTCGAGAATGGTGGCGCTGAGGAAGGGACCATTCACGGTGCCGCCAGTCACCAGTTTGGCGCCGTCCCGTACGGCATCGGCGATCAGCCCTTCCAGCCGCCGCACGGCATCGCGCGTCACCAGAGGGCCTATGACGCAGGGGCCCTTGCGGGGATCGCCCATCGGAAGCGCCTTGGCCCGCGCTGCGAACTTGGCGACGAACGCGTCGGCGACCGCCTCGTCCGCGACGATGCGCTCGGTCGACATGCATACCTGGCCCTGGTAGACGAAGGCCCCGAATACCGCGGCGTTGACCGCCTCGTCGATGTCGGCGTCGTCGAGCACTATGAGTGGCGATTTGCCCCCCAATTCGAGCAGCACCGGTTTGAGGTGGCGGCCGGCGGTCTCGGCGATGATTCGCCCGACGCGACTCGAACCGGTGAAATTCACCCGCCGCACCGAGCGATGGGCGATCAGAGCGCCGACGATTTCGGCAGCGTCCTTGGGGTCGTTGGTGACAACGTTGAGCACGCCCTTCGGCAACCCGGCTTCGCGCATCACCTGAGCGATCAAGAGGTGAGTCCCCGGGCTCAGTTCCGACGCCTTGAGGACCACCGTGTTGCCGCATGCCAGGGGGTAAGCGATCGCCCGCGTCGCCAGGATCACCGGCCCGTTCCACGGCGCGATGCTGAGGATCACCCCGACAGGCTGACGGATGGTCATCGAGAGCGTGCCCGGCTTGTCGGTAGGGATCGTCGCGCCCTGGATCTGGGTAGTCAGCGACGCTGCCTCGCGCAGGATTCCCGCCGCCAAGTGGACGTTGAAGCCGGCCCAGCCCTCCGACGCGCCGATCTCGCCCGCCATGACGGCAGCGAAGTCCGCCGTCCGTGCCTCCATCACGTCGGCCGCTTTGAGCAGCAGGCGCCGCCGCTCCAGCGGCCCGGTCGCCGACCAGGCCGCGAACGCAGCGGCCGCGGAGTTCACCGCCTTCATCGCATCGCCGACAGTCGCCGCCGCCGCCCTCGTCGCCACCTCGTCGGTCACTGGATCGCGCCGCTCGAAAGTGGCGCCGCCGGACGCGGCGACTTCAGCGTTGTCGATGAACAGCTTGGCATCCATGCCTGCCTCCTCCCTTGCTTGTCGTTCCCTGCGCGACGGTGCGCCACCTCAGCTCAATCCTTGCGCTTGTAGTTCTCTAGCCCCGGCCGGAATGATTTGTGGTCGAGGAACTGGGTGAGTCCCTTCTCCCGGCCCTTTTCCGGGTCGGAGGCGTAGGTGTCTCCCGCTTTGGCATAAAGAAAGTCCTCGGAGACGTCCCAGTTCATGTCCTTGACGCGGCGGAAGGCGAGCTTGATCGCGCGCAACACATGAGGGTTCTTTCCCATCAGCTTTTGGGCGAGCTCCCTGGTGCGCTCCTTCAGCTGCGCGCGCGGCACCGATTCATTGACTAGCCGGGTCTTGGCGGCCCTCCTGCCGTCGAACGATTCGCCGGTGACGAGATAGTACATGGCATCGCTCGGATTCATCTTCTCGGCGATTGCGCGCATGGCGTTGCCTGCCGGAATGATCCCCCAGTTGATCTCCGACAGGCCGAAGACCGCCTCGTCGGCGGCAATGGCGAGGTCGCAGGAGACCATCGGGGTGAAGGCGCCGCCGAAGCACCAGCCGTTGACCATGGCGATCGTCGGCTTGGGATAGTACATCAGGCGCCGCCACTGCCAGCCCATGGAGTCGCGCCGCACACGCATAACCTCGATCTGGCTGGCGTTGTCGGTTTCGCGGAAGTACTCTCGCAGGTCCATGCCGGACGAGAAAGACTCGCCGGCGCCGGTCAGCACTAGGACGCGGCAGCGGTCGTCCACTTCCAGCGCGTCGAGGACTTTGATCATCTCCCGGTTGAGGGCGGGACTCATGGCGTTGCGCTTCTGCGGACGATTGAGGATCACCCAGGCGATGCCGTCCTCGAACTCCACTCTGACATTGGTTCCCCAGGGGGCCGCCTGCGCGGCCGCCGTCTTGTCCGTCTTCTTCTTGGTCGCCATGATTCCACTTGCTCCTTGTTGCAGCGTGATGTCCGCGATCCCTTGATGTCAGAAGCACAGTTGTCGGGCCACGATGGGGCGCGTGATGTCGTTGGCACCCCCGCCGATCATGGGGTAGTATGAATCGTGCAGGAACCGCTGTGCCGGAAATTCGTTCATTAAACCGTAGTCCCGAATATGTTGAGCGCCTTCTGGAAAACCTCGTTGCATCCGTCGGCTGCGACCATGTTACGCCGAAATATCCCGGTCGCCCTGCGCGAAGCGGCGACGCAACTCGGTCTTGAGGACCTTGCCGGTGGCGTTCTTTGGCAGGCTGTCCAATACGAACACGGTTTTTGGACATTTATAGCCGGCGAGCTGGGCGCGGGTGCGGCCGATGATGTCCTCGGCGACAGCGGCGCTGCCCGGGCGCGGCACGACCGCTGCAACCACCCGCTCCACCCAGCGCGGGTCCGGAATGCCGAACACCACCGCCTCGAGGACGCAGGGATCGCGGTGAAGGACTTCCTCGACCTCACGGGGATAGACGTTCTCGCCGCCGGTAATGATCATGTCGCCGCGCCGGGCCACCAAGGTGATGTAGCCAGCCGCGTCCTTGAAGCCAACGTCGCCGGTGGACAGCCAGCCGTCCGCGAGAATTCGGGCGGTCGCCTCCGGATCCTGCCAGTAGCCGACCATAGTTCTGCCACCGCGGACCGCGATCTCGCCCACTTCGTCGGCCGCGGCCGGCCTACCATCGAGGCTGGATACCGAAACCTCGACGCCCGGCAACGGGCGGCCGCAGGAGAGCAGCAATGGTGCCTTGGTCGGATCGGCAAGCGCCGCTGCGTGGTCCTCCGGGAACAGGGCGGTGATCATGCCGGCTTCCGTCGATCCGTAGCCCTGGACGAAGCCGCTGCGGCTGAACGTCGCCAGCGCCCGCTTCAGCAATTCCACCGGGATGGGCGATGCGGCGTAGTGAATAAGGCGCAGGCAGGCAAGATCGAGCTGGCACGCCTCTGGCCGCTCCACCAGGGCGGCGATCATGGTTGGGACCAAATGGACGACGGTGATGCTCTGTTCAGCCAATATCCTTAGCACCGCGGCGGCATCGAATTCTGGCAGGATGGTGGTGGTGCAACCGGCGGCGAAGCCGGGGAACAGGTGGTACCAAAACCCGCCGACGTGGAAAAACGGCATCACCGCCAGCGACCGGTCGTCTGGCGTCAGGCCGAGAAGTTGATCGACGGCGGTGCGACAATTGGCGAGCACGCCACGGTGTGTAAGGGCAGCCTCCTTGGGAGCGCCGGTGGTTCCGCTGGTATGCATCAGACAGAGTACGTCGTCGGGTAAGGCGGAGGCGGCGGGTTCGGTGTCGACGCCACGAGCTAGCAGCACCTCGTAGTCGGTCCAGCCATCGCCGGCGGAGCCGATAACTGCAAACAGCCGGACGAACGGCAGCTCCGCCCGCAGCGCCTCAACCACCGCGACGAAGCAAGCTTCGACAATCACGACCTGCGGACGCGAGAGCAACAGCAGCGCGCGGATTTCGCCCACCGACAGCCGCCAGTTGAGGGGCACGCCGATCAGCCCCGTCTTGGCCACGCCAAGGGCCTCGACGTATTCGTGGCGGTTGCGCGACAAGATCGCGACGCGGGCGCCCTTCTGGACGCCCAAGCCGGCCAGGGCGGCGTTGAGGCGGTTCACGCGGGCGTTGAAAAGGGCGAACGAAACCGTCGTGATGCCGTCGGCGGTGCGGAAAGCTGCTTTGTCGCCGTAGGTGCGGGCGTTGGTCCGCGCCACGTCTCCCAACACCAAGAATCCGGTCCAGTCCATTGACTCCCCTTTCGACGCGCGCCTCCGCGATGCCGACTTCATTGAAGAACTTGTCCTGGATCAGTCATGCGGACTTTCTCCCCGTCCAGACGCCGGCAAGTGCTAGGCAAGCCGGGCACAGCATCGTATAGCGCAGCGGCGCATCGCGGAAAGCCTGCCGCCGGAGAGGATGCATGGACTTCGAATATTCGTCCCAGCAGAAGCTGCTGTGGGAAAGCGTCAGGAAGCTGATGCAGCGGGTCGCCACGCCCGACTATTTGCGCCGGCTCGACCGCGAACGCCTCTATCCGTACGAGCTCTATGATGCGTGGGTGGAGGCCGGGCTGTTCGCTCTGCCCTTTTCGGAGGAATATGGCGGCCTCGGCGGCAGCGTCCTCGACCTTGCGATCGTCGCCGAGGAAATCGGCCGCTATAGCGCCGACGTGGCTATGGCCTTCGGCGGCAGTGTCTTTTGCAGCCTCAATGTCGCGCGTCAAGGCTCGGACGAGCAGAAGCACTACTGGCTGCCAAAGCTGATTTCCGGCGACATCCGTATGTCGATCTCCATGTCCGAACCGGATGCCGGCTCCGACGTCGGCGCCATGCGCACGCAAGCGCGGCGCGACGGCAATGAATACGTGATCAGCGGCCAGAAGATTTGGGCGACCGGCGCCGGCGCCCGAAACAACGTCATCAACGTCTATGTGAAGACCGATCCCAAGGCGCATTACCGGCAGGGCATGTCGCTCTTCCTCGTCGACAATACCACGCCAGGTCTCGAGATCCGCAAGCTCGATATGCTCGGCCGCCGTTCAGTCGGCACCTATGAGCTCTTTTTCAACGACGCGCGCATCCCGGCCGACCGGCTGATCGGTGGCGAGAACAAGGGTTGGGACTGCATCCTCTCCGGCCTGCAGGCCGAGCGCGTGGTCGCCGCGGCCTGCGATTGCGGAAGCGCCCGCGGCGTCCTCGACCTCGCGGTGAGCTACGCCAGGGAACGGCGCCAGTTTGGCCGGCCAATCGGCAGTTTCCAGACGATCGCCCACATGCTCGCCAATCTCGAGGCCGAAATCGAAGCCGCCTGGGCGCTGACGCTGAAAGCCGCATGGTGTGTCAGCCGCGGCCAGGACGCGCTGAAGGAGATTACGATGGCGAAGCTCCTCGCCGCCGAAACCTATGTGAAGACGACCAATGTCGGCATGCAGGTGATGGGCGGCTTCGGCTACAACATGGAGTTCGACATGCAGCGGCATTTCCGGGACGCCCGTGCCGCGACCATCGCAGCCGGCAGCTCGCAGATGCAGCTCAATCTGATTGCCGGCCAAATGGGCCTCAAGGTGCAATAACCAAGGAATTGCCCAATAACTTGAGCCTGGGTTCCACGCCAAACGGGTGCAATCCGCAGCCCTTCGACGCATGAGAAATTCCTCAGTGCTCCGGGTCATCATGACGTGCCATCATTCCGATTCAGCGCAACGACGCACGTATGCTGATTGTCTATCTGCGATCTGGGCGCCGATTTAACATTTCTCCGTCACTTCAACGGGAAGCCGCCGATTGCGCTCGTCAAGGCGCTGCTTGAGCATGTCGATTCTATCGCCGCCGTGAAATAGCTCGCCGTCGAGCAGCATCATCGGAACGCCAAAGACACCCCTAGCTTCTGCATCCGCTATGATTTGATCGTGTTCCGCGCGACCCAGCCCTTCCGCATAGGCCTCGAAATCGGTGGCTGATCCTCCCAAATGCTCAATCACCATTTTCATCTCTTCGAGAGCATCAATGTCGAGTTGTTGGGCCCAGAACATTTCAGAAACGGTTTTGTGATACGGCATAAAGAAATTGTTCTTCTGGGCGAACAACATTCCAACGCTTGAATAGTAGCCATTATAGATTCGCCGCGGGCCTTTCAGTATTAGGCCTTGGGCATTGGCGAAACGTCGCGCGTCCATGTACCCGTAGCGCACTTTGCGCCAGTTATGTGCGGATCGATTTTCGACCGCGTCGAGATACTCCGAAATCCTCAAGGTGTACGGAAACCATTCCAACTCAACGTCGTGCGACTGTTCGAGTGCGAGAAGCGGCCTGTTGGCGACGAACGCATAAGGGCTCTTATAGTCTGTATAGACCCGGACCCGCGTTTTCATCCCGCACCCTCCGACTCGTAACCCGGCGGCTGATCGCCCACACTCCAAAGGTCCTTCTCTAGTCCCTTCCGCATCGCGGTAGACCTATTTGCTGCGTTTCCGCAACTCGAACCCAGACCCCAGCCTTGGCAAGGGCGGAACCGGACCTTGATGAGCCTTAGAATAGAGACCTAGGCGGCGCACTATCGTTGTCAAGAAGCCAGCGATCCCGGTTGGAGCTAGAGCGGCAAAACCAATTATAAAAGAGCCATACACCGCCCAAGTCACAGCCTTTGAGATTTGATCAGCAAAATTCGGTACGAACTGGATGAACAACGCGCCGAATATTGCTCCTGAAATCGACGTGACCCCACCGATCACGCTGCCGACCAGGAAGCCCAACGAGAGAAAGATCGAATAGCTATCCGGTGCGACAAACTGTGTGACCAGCGCGGCGAGCGCGCCAGCAACTCCCGTGTACATCGCGCTGATGCCGAATGTCGCTGATTTGTATAACGGCAAATTGATGCCCATGCTGACGGCAGCGATCGGATTATCACGGATCGCAGTGATGGCCAGGCCAGTGGAGCCACGGAGCAGGTTGCAAGCAAGCAAGAACATCACGGCGGCGGCCGACAGGGACAGCAGATAGAGCCACTGGTCCCATGCTAGCGGCACTCCTGGCGGCGCCGCGAAAGTTGAGACGTAGATCCCCTGCACCCCGCCGGTCCATGGCTCGAGCGCGTGGAATTTCAGCAATTGCGGGGTCGCCACCGCAAGCGTAAACGTGCTGAGTGCCAGATAATGTCCTTCGAGGCGCAGCGCCGGCAGGCCGAATAGGAAGCCTACTACGAGACAGATTCCGCCAGCGATCGGAATGGTCGCCCAATAAGGCACGGCGGTCTGCTCCAGCAGAATCGCCGTGGTGTAGGCGCCGATGGCGTAGAATGCGCCATGGCCGAGTGAAATCTGGCCGTTATAGCCTGTGAGGAGATTCAGTCCGAGCAGTGCAATCGACGTGATTACCACCATCGTGAACTGCAGCAGATAAAAGCTGCTTACGACAAACGGTATCAATGCGGCGGCAGTCAGTAGCAATACAACCCCGACCGTTGATAACGGCTGCCGCGCTGCGCGTCCGGCCGCGTGCGCCAACCTTGCCGATTCAGACTCTACAGCGTGCTGGACCGTACCCTCCATAGTCACACCCGTGTCACGATGGGGCGGCCAAACAGACCAGCCGGCGACGTGACCAACACCACAACAATGATGATTAACGCGACCGAGAGCTTAAGCTCGGTGCCCACCACGTACGCGCCGGCGAGATTTTCGATCACCCCAACAAGGAAACCGCCGACGGCCGCCCCCCATGGATTATTGATGCCGCCCAGCAACGCCGCGGCGAAGCCGTAGAGCAGCACGCCTCCCATCATGTTCGGCTCCATATAGACGATAGGTGCCGCCATAATCGCCGCCACGGCACCAATAGCGCCGGCGACGCCCCAACCGAGCGCCAGCATGTGGCTTACCCTGATGCCCACCAGACGGCTGGCATCAGGGTTATACGCGGCGGCTCGCATCATCAGCCCGAGCGACGTGTAGCGAAAGAAAAGAAAGATCAGCAGCAGCATGACCAGAGTCACTGCGATCATGCCGATCTCATGCGCTGCTAGGAAACGGTTGCCGAGCCCGGGCGGGAACGGACTTGGAAAGGTCTGTACGTTGTAAGTAAAGAGCCAGCCCGCCAAACTGTTGATGATGAACAATAGGCCGAGAAATACGATCACCACGGTCAACACTGGCGCGCGGTTGAACCGGCGGATAATCAGGCGCTCGATCGCCATGCCGGACACAAAGGCAAAGCCGAGCGCCAGCACGAATGCCGCCCAATACGGGAATCCCGCCTTGATCAAGGTAAGCGCGACATAGGCGGAGAACATCGCCTGCTCGCCCTGCGCGAAATTGATGTGATGGGTCGATTGAAAGATCATCACCAGTGCCAGCCCGATGCTAGCGTAAATACTGCCGTTCGCGAGCCCGGAAAGAAACTGATGTAGAAACGCATCCATCATCAGTAACCCAGATAGGCGCGTCGTACTGACGCATTATTCTTGACGATCGAAGTGGGACCGTTCAACACCACCCGACCGGTTTCGAGCAGATAGACATCACGTGCGAGATCGAGCGCGAGCGAGGCGTTCTGCTCGACCAACAGGATGCTGACGGCATCCTCCATGTTGATCCGACGCAGAATGCCGAAGATCTCGCGCACCACCAGCGGCGCAAGTCCGAAGGACGGTTCGTCCAAAAGGAGAAACTTCGGCTTGAGCATCAGCGCCCGCCCGATGGCCAGCATTTGCTGCTCGCCCCCCGATAGGGTGCCGGATTGCTGTCGCCTCCGCTCCTTCAGGCGCGGGAAATAGCTGTACACGCGCTCGAGGTCACCGGCCACCGAGTTGCGATCACCGCGTGTACAGGCGCCAAGCGTCAGGTTCTCTTCGACGGTGAGTTGCGTGATTGTGCCGCGCCCCTCGGGCACATGACCGATGCCGAGGCGCACGATGTCCTCCGTCTGCCAGCCGTCGATGCGCTGCCCGGAGAAACGAATTTCACCGGAAACGCGCACGTGCATGTTGCTGATTGCGCGCAAGACCGTTGTCTTGCCGGCGCCGTTTGCCCCAAGCAACGTCGTGATCTCACCCTCAATCACCGACAGATCGAGGTCGTGCACGACCCGCGACTGACCGTAGGCCACGCTCACTTGGCGCATGTCTAGAAGGGAGCTCACACAGCGGTTCCGAGATAAGCTTGAATAACGGCTTCGTCGGCCTGAATATCCGCTGGCAATCCCTCGGCGATTTTCCGGCCGAAGTCGAGGGCGACGACCTTGTCCGAGACCCGCATGACGAAATTGATGTGGTGTTCGACCAAAAGCACCGTGATCCCGAGACGGTCACGGATCTCGAGGACCAACGTGCCTAGAGCTTCGACTTCGTCGTGGTTGAGACCGCCAGCCGGCTCGTCCAACAGCAGCAGTTTCGGTTTTCCCGCGAGAGCGCGCGCCAACTCGACCCGCTTGCGCGTGCCGAATGGCAGATCGTTGATGGGAGTGTCCGCTACCGCCTCAAGACCGAACATAGCCATCAGCGCGTCGACCTCGGCCGATATCCGCGCTTCCTCCGCCCCGACGAAGGGGAGTCGCAGGCTGTCGGACAGGAATCCCGCGCGCGCCCGCGGATGTGCCCCCACCCGCACATTACGGCGCGCCGTCATACTGCCGAACAGCGAAAGATTCTGAAACGTTCGACCGATGCCGAGCGCCGCGATCCCGTGGGTCGGAACATCAAGCAGCCGTCGTCCGTCAAATACGATGTCACCTTCGATGGGGGTATAGAGGCGGCTCAGACAGTTAAACAGTGTACTTTTGCCTGCGCCATTGGGCCCAATCAGCCCGCAAATCTGCCCGCGAGCGACATCGAACGACACGCTATCAAGCGCAACGATGCCGGCGAACCTTACCGAGATACTGCAGACCCGTAGCAACGGCTGATCGTTCATCGCTCAACTCGTCACGCCGGCTCGGTGCGGTACGGTACGGTCCGGCTATGAACCGCGCCCGCGGTAGTTGGCTTGCGCTTACTCCCTAGTCGACAAGATCGAACCGAACCGAACCCATTGCTTGCCGTCCCACCGCATCATCTGCATGTCCTCGATAGGGTAATGGTCTGTCGGGCTCGTGTTCACCTTGATACCCGGTAGCAGCATCGGCAGTTCAAGGTCCCTGAGATTGGCGGCCTGGCGCATGATGTTCTCGCGTGACAGATCATTACCTGCCTGCTTGAGCACCTGCACCATCGTTGCCGCCGAATTGACGGCATTCACGTAGTTTTGGTCGCGCGTATCGGCCTCCGGCGCGTACTTAGCCATGAACGCGCGCCACTCCTTCATACCGGGATCGTCAGTCCATGCCAGGTCGCCAGGATCCTTGATGTAGGCCGAAGACAAAATGCCGATCGCCTTTTCCACGCCGGCCGGTTCGATGACCGTGTTGACCCATATCGCCGTGCTATTGAGGAAAAACATCGGCTTCCAGCCGATGTCGTACACTTTGCGGATAGCTTGGGCGGCGAATTTCGGCGTGGCGACGACGAGAAGAACGTCGGCTCCGGTCGCTTGCAGAGTGACGATTTGTGAGTCAACCGTTGTGTCCGTAACCTCGTAGACAGCTTCCCGAACCAGGTCCGGATATTTAGCGCCGAAGAAGTCCTTCAAGCCGAGCACGTAATCGCGGCCGTAGTCGTCGTTCTGATAGAGCACTGCGATTTTGGCATTCGGCTTTTCCTTGACGATGTAGCGCGCATAGAGACGCGCCTCCCCGCGGAATGTCGCTTGCACGCCACCGATGGACCAAGGAAATTCCTGGTAAAGCCCAAACCTTGAGCCGCCCGTCGCAATAAACAATTGTGGGATCTTGTTGATGTTGAGATATTTCTGGATCGCCGCGTTGACGGCGGTTCCGACGGTCCCGAAGATAAATGCGACCTTCTCCTGCTCTATCAGACGGCGCGTTTGCTCGACTGCACGCGGCGGTGTATAGCCATCGTCCAGACTAATCAGATTGAGCTTTCGTCCGTTGATTCCACCCTGTTCATTAATCATCTTGAAATAGGCGAGTTCACCCTTTGCGAGAGCCGAAAATGCGGTAACCGGGCCGGTATAGGGTACGGTCTGCCCGATCTTGATTTCCGTATCGCTAACACCGGGTGCATTCTCCGCGACAGCTGAACCAGCGAGGGCCGCAAGCGCCACGCCGAGCGCAAATTTCGCGAAAACGACTTCACGCATGGCCATATCCTCCTACAGCGGTTGGACGGGTGGCGAAAAGTCCGCGCTTCGCAGGGCTGGGGCCTTCGGTGAGCATCCAAGACGCAAGCAACCGCGGCTCTGCGCACGTCTTCAGCGCTTCGATCAACCGCAGCGGGCGCCAGCACTCGTTCGTCGCTGTGTTAGCCGCGAACGCGTCGTGGCAAAGCGTTCCGTTGGGAACAACAACCTTTTCCGATACCCGCAGGCCTTGGGCGGCGTTCGGCCTCAGGAATTGCATCGTCAACTTCCGCGCAGCGCGCGAACCCGCTATCTTGCATAGCAATTAAGCATAGCCTATATTTTATTAACTGGTCAATAAGTAAAACAGCTGGCGCAAGTGGAGCTCAGAGGGGTTATGACGCTGCGAACGACGCGGTCGGGGATTCCCTTCAAGGATTTTTACAGCGCGGAGGATTGGCAATCGCAGGGCCGGGGCGAGGCGCCCGGGACCTTCCCCTACACGCGCGGCCGGCGCGGCAATGCGCTGCCAATGGGAAACTGGATTCAGCGGGAGTTGTCGGGCGAGGGCGACGCCAAGCGGTCAAACCAACAATTGCTCGAACTGATGGCGCACGGACAGAACGGGCTCGACATTATCGTCGATAGCCCAACGGGGTCACTGATTGATCCCGATCACCCGCTCGCGGCCAAGGCGATTGGCACGCAGGGCGTCTCCGTATGCCACCGACAGGACTTTCTCGACCTGCTTCGCAACATTCCGCTGGACAAGATCTCGGTCTCTGCGTCCTTTCCGCCGCTGTTTTTTGTGCCGGGCCTCTGTCTCGCTGCGCAGGCCTACGGATTTCCACGCAACATTCTGCGCGGCTCAAACGTGCTCAACCCTTTCTACAGCGAAACCAATAGTCTCGGCGTCAACCTGCCATTCGATGCGCGCGTGCGCTTATCGTGCGATGTGATCGAGTTCTGCGCAAAGGAAATGCCGCGCTTCCATGCGCTTGTCGAAGATACCTATTTCTTCAGCGAAAGCGGCCTTAACGTCATTGAAGAAATGGCACTCGGCTTCGTCGAGATCCGCCACTTGGTCCGGGAGGTGCTGGGGCGCGGTGTTGATATCGATGCGTTCGCCCCGCGCATCGCCATCGTGGTAAATTGCGGCACCGACTTTTTCGAGGAAATCGCCAAGATCCGCGCCACGCGCCGACTGTTCGCCCGCATGATGCGCGACGAATACGGAGCGAAGGACCCGCGCTCGCTGTCGGTGATCGTTACCAGCCACACCTCGGGATTGTCGCTGACGTCTCAACAGCTGGCCAACAACATCGTGCGCGGTACGATCCAGGCAGTGTCGCTGGCACTGGCAGGCGCCCACGCGATCGAGATTTCCACCTTTGACGAGCCATACCGCACACCCACCCCAGAATCGCATCTTGTCGGCCTGCGGACCCAGCAAATCATTGACATCGAGACTGGGATCGCTCGGGTCGTCGATCCCCTCGGCGGCTCGTATTTCGTCGAGTGGCTAACCGACGAGATAGAGAGACGCATCTGGAACATGGTATTGGAGATCGAAGCACGCGGACATCCTCGCGAGCTAGATGAGTCGGGCTGGTTTCGCGAGTTTTTCGCCGACAAGATGCGCCGCTACTATCAAGACATCGAAAACGGGCAACGCCCGGTGGTCGGCGTAAACATCCACAAAGTCCCGCCGGAGACAGATTTGCTACTGCGCGAGATTTCCGAACGAAAAATGCGGCCCGTCCAAGAACGGATCGACGCGGTGAAAGACTTCAAGGGGCACCGCGACTTTGCACGGAGCAAGGCGGCCCTGCGTAAGGTCATGCATAGTGCGAAGTTTGGCGAAAATCTCTTGCCGGCAACCATCGACGCGTTTGCGGCCGACGCCACCTTGGGCGAGATCGCTGGTGTCATTCGCATGGCCTATGGCGGCCCCTACGATGTATTCGGGGCATGGCAAAGCCCGATCTAAGGACGGCAGCATGACCAAGGGGCGAATCCTTGTCGCAATGTTCGGCACCGATCAGCATGAGCTCGGCGCGGTCGCGGTCGCCGGTCTCTTGCGCGACAACGGCTTTGAGGTCGTCTATCTCGGGCGTTTCCAGACTCCTCAGACAATCGTGCAATCGGCGCTCGACGAGGATGTCGACATCATTGGCATCAGCTGCCACTCGTGGGAATTCCTCGACTATGTTCCGGAGCTAATGGCGCTCCTCGCCGAGCATCGCGTCGACGCTCCGGTCGTACTCGGCGGCTCCGTCATCACCACGGAGGATGCGCAGGCGATGATGGTCCACGGTGTCACCTCCGTCTTCGGCTCGGCCTCGCGTTCAGAAACAATACTCGAAACGATTTCTGCGCTCGCGACCCAGCGCCGCGCGCGCGTCGGAGTTGGGTGACGCGAGGCACGGCCTCGAAAGATGATCATGGGTCCCGAATGGCAAAAACTCCTGTCCGCACTCCGCCGCGGAGACCGGCGCGCGCTCTCGCGCCTGATCAGCCTGGTTGAAGCCCGCGTCCCCGGCTGGCAGAACGCCATGCACGACGTCTTCGCCGCAATGGCGCGGGCGTCCGTTGTCGGTATTACGGGCAGCCCGGGATCCGGTAAGAGCACACTGACTGGCCGCGTGGCGTTGGAGTTTTCCAAGCGTGGCCGCATGGTCGGGATCATCGCCATCGATCCGACGAGCCCGTTCTCCGGCGGTGCCATTCTCGGCGACCGCATCCGCATGACCGACCTCAACCGGCACGGTGTGTATCTGCGCTCGATGGCCACGCGCGGCGCGCGCGGAGGACTGTCGCGCGCAACGCGCGACACGGTACGGATTCTCGCGGCCTTCGGCTTTGACCTGATCCTAATTGAAACAGTTGGCGCCGGCCAGGACGAAGTCGACGTGCTCGACGTCGCCGACATCATTCTCGTCACCGCGATACCCGGCCAGGGCGACAGTTTGCAGGCGATCAAGGCCGGCATCATGGAGATCGCCGACATCTTTATCGTCAACAAGGCCGATCGTCCTGGCGCCGATACCGTTGCAGCCGATATCCGAGCCATGCTGCGTGTTACCCGCGGCGGCGCCCGAAGCCAAGGCGCGGCAACTATATTAAAGACCGTCGCTACCACCGGCGCCGGCGTGCCGGAGGTTATCGACGCCCTAGTGGAACGGCTTGCCGCGGCCCCATCCGGCAACATGGAGAGTACCGAAGCGGAAATTCGCGAGGTCGTCGAGATGATCAACGCGCAACTGTGCGAGGACTTCTGGAACCTGTCAGGCGCGGAGGACGAGCTGCGCCGCCACGTCGGCGCGTATTCTCGTGTCGATCCCTACGAGTTGAGCAGTGAAATCCTTCCCGAGGGACTCATGCGCGAGGCGTTGGCCTGTGTTCGGGCGCGCCGCGGGCGCTAGTCTAGTCGCCGTCGGTGATGCAGCGTTCGAGGACTGCGTGCACCGTTTCGGCGAACCCGCGCTCCAAGTCGGCATAGTCTGGACAATCGAGCAGCCGGCTGATCGTCGGAAGGGCAATCTGAAAATAGATGATCGCGCCAGTGAAGACAAACTGCATCAAGCTCGGATCGATAGCACCCAACTGGCCGGCAGCACTCAACTCGCGGTAGGCTCGCTGGATTACCGTCAGCGAATCGCGCATCGCCATGTTGCGCATGGTCTGGATGCGGTCGCGGTTCTCGACCAGCTCCCTCACCATGATCATCACATAAGTTGGGTGCTCCTTGCCCCAGGCGAGCTGGTAATTGATGACCCGCCGAAGCCGATCAGCCAAGTCGGCGCCAGACCCAATTTGAGCAAGCCCGCGGCTGAAGCTCTCTTCCACCCGCGCCAGCACCGCCCCGTAGAGCTTCTTCTTGGAGGGGAAATAGTGCAGCACCGCGGCATTCGATAGGCCTGTCCGCGCGCGCAAAGCGCGAAACGACGCGCCGACAAATCCGCGCTCGGCGAACACCTCCTCGGCCGCGCAAAGCAGTTGCTCACTCGTCGACACCTCCGTCTTCGAGGCGTTCTTGGGCGGACGCCCGACCGCTCTGATGGTTTTCACGATTCCAGCCTGTTAGTGCCTGTGCCATTCGATTATTAGAAGAAATCTCCCGACCGATCAATTAATATGCGAATCACAATTGGCGGCCGACGACCGTTTCACACCAAACCGTAAAGGGATCGCCGGCCTGATTTGTTGGTGACATCGGGGAGTGTGGCATGCGTCTGGACGGCAAGACCATCGTGATCACGGGAGCGGCCGGGGGCATCGGCGCGGCAACGGCCGAAGTATTGGCAGACCTGGGAGCCGATCTCGGCTTGATCGATGTCAACCCGCGCGTAACCGAAAGGACACAATCTATTGTTGCCATGGGGCGCCGCGCCGCCGCAGCCGTCTGCGATATCTCCAACGCCGACCAAGCGGCGGCAAGCATTATGGAGCTGGAGAATCGGCTCGGACCGATTCACGGCTTGGTCAACAATGCCGGCCTGGTCGACAACATCGCGCCGCTCACACGCATGGAACTGACCGCCTGGCGGCGGGAACTCGACGTCAATCTAACCGGGCCATTCAACATGATCCGCGCAGTCATCGAGGGCATGGCGGCCCGGCGATGGGGCCGCATTGTCAACGTGTCGTCCGCCGCCGCACGAAACGGATTGTTCAATCAGGTCGGCTATGCGGCGAGCAAGGCCGGCCAGTTGGGCCTCACTCGCAACGTGACGCTCGAATATGCAGCGCGCGGGATTACCTGCAATGCAGTCCTACCCGGGCTTATCGAAACCGAAAAGGTGCGCGCGCTTCCAGTCGGCTTGATAGACCGCGCGATCCGTTTGACGCCGGCGCGGCGGCTCGGCGAGGTACGCGAAGTGGGTTATCTGATCGCGTTCCTGTGCTCGGACCAAGCGGGCTTCATCAACGGCGCCGAGATCGTAATCGACGGTGGCGCGGCCATGAATCCACTCAGCTTTGGCGGCCGGGACCGGTAGGCAGAGGGCGATGCCGCTCGCTCTCGTGCCTTGCCTCATTCGGCACCGATCCGCCCGCCCATCCCGGGGCGAAACTCGGCAACAGATGAACGAGTTCGCTCCGCCGCACCTTGCCGGTGGCGGTCATCGGCAGTGATGTGACAAAATAAATCGTCGGAACCTTGAAGCTTGCCATATTGTCGCGGCACCAACCGACCAACTCGGTTTCGCTGATGCGACCCTGCCATTCATCTGCCAAGATAACGAAGGCCACTGGTACCTCGCCCTTGTCGCTGTGGGGGGTACCAATGACGCCCGCGCGCGCCACTGCGGGATGTCGCATCAGGAGACCTTCGACCTCGGTGGGAAACACGCTCATGCCTTTGACTTTCAGCATTTCCTTGCCGCGGCCGAGATAGTGAAGATAACCGCTCTCGTCGATAAAGCCGATATCGCCGGTATGAAACCAGCCGTCGATCACGGCCCGCCGCGTTTCCTCATCGTTGTTCCAGTAGCCCTTCATCAGTGACGGCGTGCGCACGCAAATTTCACCCTCGGCGCCGAGCGGTTTGATCGCGCGAGTGGCAAAGTCGCAGATCTTGAACTCCGTACCAGGAACCGGGAAACCGACCAAGCTGGACCGCGGTCGAAGATCGGCGTCGCCGACCTGCATGCCGCGGGTAAATGCATCCATCGTATGGGTTTCGGTCGACCCATAGGTCGCCTGGATCATTGTCGTCCCGGTGAGAGAACGCCAGCGTTCGCGATATTCCTTGGTGAGCCCCTTGACGAACGAAATCGCCCGAGTCCTGCGCAGCGAGCGCAAATCATAACGGTCGACCTGAGGATGGTTCATCACCTCGACAAAGGAATCGACGGTGCCGTCGGCGTCGGTGACCTTATAACGCGCGACTGCAGCCATGAAAGTCGCTGGTTCCCAGCGCGCGAAGAGCACGCAGGTGGACCCGGAAAAGATCGGACCGATGATGCCGATGTCCTCGCCGGCGATCCAGAATATCGGCAAGAAGCACAGGTTGACATCCGCAGGCGTGAACGGCGCAAGACATGTGCACAGCGACGCCGCGGTATAGATCATGTCCTGCTGAGTGTGCATGCAGCCTTTAGGGATACCGGTCGTTCCGCCGGTATAATTGATAGCCGCCACCGCATTGAGGGACGCGGCGGGCCGTTGCCCGGTCGGTGCCATCGCTTGCAGCGCCGGAAGCAGGTCGCGGGCGTCCGGACATGATTGGCGTGGCGCTTGCATATCTGTTGGCAGCGGCAAGGTCGGTTTGTCGGGGGTAACCTCGGCGAAGCTCGTGACGAAGCATTCGCGCAGCCTTGTCTCGCTTCTGGCAATGCGTACGACGGGCATGATCTGATCGAGAGCGATGACCACCTCCACTCCCGCATCGTTGACCTGGTGTGCAAATTCGTGCGCTTTGTAAAGAGGATTCACCGGCACAAAAATGGCCCCCAACTTCAGGATACCAAAGAACGCGATGACGAATTGCGGGCAGTTCGGCATGAACACGGCGACCCGATCACCGTTACGCACACCGCAGCACTCTAGCAATGCCGCCAAGCGGTCGCTGAGGGTGTCGAGCTGTCGATAGGTAAGCTCGTTGCCGTAGAAAATGATCGCCGGCTTGTCGGGCTGCCTCTTCGCCCATCGTCGCAGATATTCCGTGAGCGGTATTTCGCCGAATGGGTAGTGCAGCTCGCCCGGAACCTCGGCTGGCCAGGCCCGGCGACGCAGCGCACGGATCGTGTCAAGATAGGAGGTTTCGGTCAGGTCGGTGGCGATAGCATCGGCCATGGTCACTCCTGTCGGTGAGCGTTTGTATCCGGATCGTTTGCGTGCAACGAGGGAGCAAGTGTGCGAGTTGCAGTTCGCTTAAACGGTTAGCCGTTATGCCGCCGCGCGGTTCATTCCACAATGCAAAATACTATTTCAAAAAAATATCGACACAAACGGAAATCAGCCTATGCTTGTGAGAGG
>Ga0208820_1000444_pt1 | contig 30938 bp, 35 predicted proteins | sample June2015DPH_16_5_FD_184713 | JGI IMG/M metagenome (GOLD analysis project Ga0208820, IMG submission 184713) | Peatland microbial communities from SPRUCE experiment site at the Marcell Experimental Forest, Minnesota, USA - June2015DPH_16_40... | ecosystem: Environmental > Terrestrial > Soil >...
GCAGAAGCTGCTGTATTTGCCGGAGGCGCACACCGATTTCATTTACGCCGTGGCGGGCGAGGAAATGGGCCTCATCGGGGCGGCGGGCTTGCTGGCCGGGTTCCTGGTGATCTTGTGGCGCGGTCTGCGAACCGCGCGGCGCATACCCGACGATTTTGGCCGCTACCTGGCGCTGGGCGTGACGGTGGTGATCGTGGTGCAGGGCTTCATCAACATGAGCGTGGTGCTGGGCATCATGCCGACCAAGGGAATTCCACTGCCCATGATCAGCTACGGCGGCAGCTCGCTGGTGAGCACGCTGGCGCTGCTGGGGATTTTGATGAATGTGAGCGAGCATGCGGGATAAGCCGTCTGCGCGCGCCCCGTTCCTGATGGCTGGTGGAGGGACGGGCGGGCACGTGATTCCGGCGCTGGCGGTGGCGCGGGAGTTGCGGCGGCGGGGTCATGAAGTGTTTTTTGTGGGCACCCAGCGCGGCCTGGAAGCCAGGCTGGTTCCCGCCGAAGGGTTCGAGTTGAGAACCATCGAAATCGGCGGCCTGAATCGCGTGAGCGCGCGCCAGAAGCTGGCGACCCTGGCGCGTTTGCCATTCGTCACGCTGGGCTCGCTGAACTACCGCGCGTCGGCGGTTTTCAGCATGGGCGGTTACGTGGCTGGGCCGCCGGTGATCGCGGCGCTGGTAAAACGCGTCCCCGTGGTGGTGATGGAGCCAAACGCGATTCCCGGATTCACCAATCGCGCGATCGGACGGCTGGCGGCGCGCGCGCTGATCGCATTTGCGGAAACCGCGCGGTACTTCGCGCGGGGCGAGTTGATCGGGTTGCCGGTGCGGGAGGAGTTCTTCGCGATCCCGCCGAAGCCGCGTGGCGATCGGCTGCACCTTCTGATCACGGGCGGCAGCCAGGGGTCGCACACGCTCAACCGGGCCAGCCGCCAAAGCTGGCCGCTGTTCCGCGCGGCGGGGTTCCCGATCCGCATCGTACACCAATGCGGCGCGAACGAGGTGGAAGAGATGCGGCAGGCGTTCGCGGCCTCCGGTTTGGACGGAGAGGTGACGCCGTTCATTGCCGACATGCCGGCGGCGTTCGCCGCGGCCGACCTGGTGGTGTGCCGTGCCGGCGCGGGCGCCGTTTCGGAGCTGGCTGCGGCGGGCAAGCCTTCCATTCTGGTTCCCTTCCCGTTCGCCGCCAACGACCACCAGACGCGCAACGCGGAGGCCATCGAGCGGGGCGGCGCGGCGCGGCTGGTCCGCGACGCCGGGATGAACGGAGAACGCCTGTGCGCGCTGGTGCGCGAGTTGGCGGACACGGAGGGCGCCCTGGAGCGGATGGGCGCCGCGGCGCGCCAGTTCGCCCGGCCCGGCGCCGCGCAGCGGGCGGCCGAAATCCTGGAGGAGGTGGCGGGGTGGTAGGGCATGCTTTAGCTTGCCGTCTCACAAGTTCGTCAAATGATTCCGGGGCCTTGTATCAGGGCACGGCTTCAGCCGTGCCGGGATCGCATCCAAAAAACATGGCCTTTAGGCCCTGTAATAGAGCGATAAGCCCCATGAATGATTTGTCAACGAACCTCAGAGGCGGGACATTACCTTCCCCGGTATTATGTTTTCGATTGACACGGGCCGCGCTAACCGAAACAATATATTAAGGAAATGTTTTTTCGTCCACAACACTTTCACTTCACCGGAATCGGCGGCATCGGCATGAGCGGCATCGCCGAGGTGCTGCTGAACCTGGGGTATGAGATCAGCGGCTCGGACCTGCGGCTCTCGGCCACCACCGAGCGGCTCGCCGGCCTGGGGGCGCGGATCTACGAAGGCCACGCCGCGTCCAACCTGGCCGGGGCGCGCGCGCTGGTGGTGAGCTCGGCGGTGGACGAACAGAATCCCGAGGTGGTTGAGGCGCGGCGGCTGCAGATTCCGGTCATCCCGCGCGGCGAGCTGCTGGCGGAGCTGATGCGCCTGAAGTATGGCATCGCGGTGGCCGGCAGCCATGGCAAGACCACCACCACGTCCATGGCGGCGACGATTCTGAGTTGCGCGGGTCTCGACCCAACCGTCGTGGTGGGCGGGAAGGTCGGCACCATGGGCGGCGCCAACGCCAGAGTGGGACAAAGCGATTTTCTGGTGGCGGAATCGGATGAGAGCGATGGCTCGTTCGTCAAGCTGGCGCCGATTGTAGCGGTGGTGACGAATATCGATCGGGAGCACCTGGACCACTACCCGTCGCTCGAGGCGATTCAGGCGGCGTTCATCGAGTTCGTCAACAAGGTGCCGTTCTACGGCGCCGCGATCGTCTGCCTGGACGATGCCAACGTGCAGGGCATCCTGCCCGCCATCCGGCGGCGTACGATCACCTACGGCACCACCGCGCAGGCCGATATGGAAGCCGGCGAGATTGCCTGCGGTTCTTTTTCGAGCGACTTCCGGCTGCGCGCGCGCGGGCACGATCTGGGCCGGTTCCACCTGCGCATCCCAGGCCGCCACAACGTGCTGAACGCCACCGCGGCGGTGACGGTCGCGCTGGAGCTCGAAGTGAAGCCGGATGCGATTCGCGAAGCCCTGGCCACGTTCAGCGGCGTGGAACGCCGTTTTCAGGTGCGCGGCAAGGAGCGCGGCATCACGGTGGTGGACGATTACGGCCACCATCCCACCGAGATTCGGGCGACCCTCGACGGGGCGCGGCTGTGCGGCTTTGAACGCATCCATGTTTTGTTCCAGCCGCACCGTTACTCGAGGACGTTTCACCTGATGGACGAATTCGGGCGCGCGTTTCATCAGGCCGACAGCGTGTTCGTGCTGGACATTTACGCGGCTTCGGAGAAGCCCATCGAAGGAGTGACGGCGGAAGCGCTGGTGGAGCGGATCCGGCAGTTCGGCCACCGCTCGGTGGAGTATGCGGGCACGCTCGCGCGCGGCGTCGATCGCCTGCTGGCGGTGGCGCGCGCCGGCGACCTGGTGCTCACGCTGGGCGCAGGCAACGTATGGCAGGCGGGCGAACAGGTTTTGGAGCGGTTGCGCGCGGAGGCACCCAATGCCGCGTGAGAACAAAAAGAGCGGCGGCGTTCGCTGGCGGCTGTGGCTGGGCTTGGCGGCGTTGTCGGTGGCGTGCGCATCCACCGCGGTGGCGGCCATCAAGCTGCACGACTTCCTCTCCACCGATCCGCGCTTCGCGCTGTCGCGCGATCGCACGGATGCGCTGGCGATCGCAGGGCTACGCTACGCATCGCAATCGAAAGTCCGGCACGTTTTCGACGCCGATTTCGGCCGCGGAATTCTCAGCGTGCCGCTGGCCGAGCGGCGCCGCCGCCTGCTGGCGATCGATTGGGTGGAAGATGCGTCGGTCTCGCGCGTCTGGCCGGACCGGCTGGTGGTGCGCATCCGGGAGCGCAATCCGGTGGCCTTCGTCTATTTGGGGAGCAGCGTGGTGTTGATCGACGCCGAAGGTGTGCTGCTGGAGCAGCCGCCGCAGGCCTGGTTTACGTTTCCGGTGCTGAGCGGAATCCGCGAAGACTCCACGGAAGAGACGCGGCGCGAGCGTGTGCAGGCGCTGTTGCGCCTCGAAGACGACATGGGCTACCTGGCCAAGGATGTCTCCGAAGTGGACGCCTCCGACCCGGAGAATATGCGCGTGGTGGTGCAGGTGGATCACCAGGCCGTGTCGTTGCTCCTGGGCGATACCAATTATGGCCGGCGCTATCAGAATTTTCTCGGCCACTTCCAGGAAATCGAGCAGCGGTCGCCGCGGGCGAAAACTTTCGATCTCCGTCTGGACGATCGCATCACCGCCAAGGAATAAGAAAGCTAGCGCATCATGCCGGAAAAGCCGATCTACGCAGTGGGACTCGACGCGGGCAGCACGAAGACGCGCATGGTGGTTTGCGCGGTCGAGGACGAACTGCGTCTGCTCGGTTGCGCGGCGGTGGAGTCGCGGGGCTGGTCGAAGGGAGCCATCGCCGATCAGCGGGCGGTCGCCGAATCGGTTCTGGCGGCGCTGGCGGAAGCGGAGTTGCGCGCGGGCATTTCGGTGGAGTCGGCGGTGGTTGGGATGGGTGGCCCCAGCTTGCGCGGCGCGGCCGGGCGCGGCGTGCTGGAGCTGGGTTATCCGCGGGAAATTCAGCAGCGCGACGTGAACCGGGTGAAGGAGCGCGCGGCGCGCGTGCAGTTGCAGGAAGACCGCATGGTGCTGCAGTTGTTTCCGCAGGATTTCGTGGTGGACGATCATCCGGGCCACCGCGATCCGCGCAAGATGACGGCGGCACAGCTCGAGCTGAACGTTCACCTGTTGACGGCTTCGGTGCGGGAACACGACGCGCTGGTGGGAGCGGTGAACCAGGCGCACCTGGTGGTGGACGAGACGATCTTCGAGGCGCAGGCGGCCTGGTACGCGGCCGTGAAACCCGAGGAGAGGAGCGCGGGCGTGGCTCTGGTCGACATCGGCGCCGAATCCACTTCCCTGGTGGTCTACCACAACGAGGCCATGTGCCTGGCTTCGACTGTGCGGGTTTGCGGCGGCCACTTCACCAGCGACCTGGCCAGCGGCCTGAAAATCAGCCCGGCGGAGGCCGAGCGGGTGAAGATCGAGTACGGGAGGGCGAGCGCCACCGGTTCACCCGAGAACATCCTTGTGGAATTGCCGTCGCCGGAGGGCTGCCAGCCGCGGCAGGCGCCGAAGAGGCACGTGGACCTGATCCTGGAATCGCGCGCGCGCGATTTGTTTCAACTGGTGCGCGGCGAGCTGGCGCGGGTGAGCATGGAGGGATCGCTGCTGGGCGGCATCTTCCTGGCCGGTGGCGGCGCCAAGTTGGCGGAGATCCTCGACGTCGCGCAGGACGAGCTGAAATGCCGGTCGCGATTCGGAATTGTCGAGGGAATCGCGGATTGGCCGAAGGCGATGAACGAAGCAGAATGGTGTACCGCTGCCGGATTGGCGATGTACTCGGCAAAACTGAAGGCGCAAACCCAACGGCAGCGGGCGGCGGTGGGCTGGTTAAACAAGATTCTCTAGGGAGGCGAAACGAAATGGGGCTGATGGACTCGCGGATCGACGACTTTAAATACGAAATCGCGGAAGAAACTCGCCTGGCGACCCAGATCAAGGTGGTTGGCGTGGGCGGCGGCGGGTGCAACGCGGTGGCGCGCATGGTGCTGGAAGGCGTGGAGGGCGTCGACTTCTGTGTGATGAACACGGACGTGCAGGCGCTGGAAGCGGTCGAGGTTCCCCACAAGCTGCAACTGGGACCGAAGCTCACACGCGGGCTGGGCGCCGGCGCCAATCCGGAAGTCGGCCAGCAGGCCGCGCTCGAAAACACCGACCACATTCTGGAGGTGCTGGAGGGCGCCGACATGGTGTTCGTCACCGCGGGACTGGGCGGAGGAACCGGAACCGGCGCCGCGCCCGTGATCGCCAGCCTGGCCAAGGAAATGGGCGCGCTGACGGTGGCCGTGGTGACCAAACCATTCGGATTCGAAGGCCCGCGGCGCATGCGGCTGGCCGAAGAAGGGCTGCGCAGACTGGCTGCGGCGGTGGATACGGTGATCGCCATTCCCAACGACCGCCTGCTGGCGCTGGTGCCGCGCGGCACCAGTTTCTTCGAGGCATTCAAAGTTGCCGACGACCTGCTACGGCAGGCCGTGCAAGGCATCAGCGACATCATCACCACGCCCGGGTTGATCAACCGCGACTTCTCGGACATCAAGGCCACCATGCTGGGCATGGGCTACGCCATGATGGGCACCGCGGTGGGACGCGGCGAGAAGGCTGCGGTGGATGCGGCGCGCCATGCCATCAGTTGCCCGTTGCTCGAGGACTCGCGCATCGCCGGTTCCAAGGGCATCCTGATCAACATCACTGGCTCCAGCCGCCTGGGGCTGCACGAAGTGAACGAAGCGTGCTCCATCATCCGCGAGGCGGCCGAATGCGAGGATGCACAGATCAACTTCGGCGTGATCCTCAACGAGAGCCTGGCGGATGCGGTGAAGATCACCGTGATCGCCACCGGATTCCAGCCCGAGCAGAAAGCCGTGGTGGCGGAGTCGGCGGCGGTCGCGCCGGAGCGCAGGCCCGCCGGTGCGGTAACCAGAGTGCGGTCGCTCGGCGCGGACCCGGAGCCAGTTCCGCCGCCGGCCGCGGCGTTGCCCGAGCCCTTGATCGTGGCGTCGGCGCAGGTCCGCGAGCCCGCTGCGGCTGTCGAGGAAGAAGGATCGATGGAGTTCGATCTGGAAGACCTCGACACGCCGGCATTCATGCGCCAGGGCCGGCTGCTGAATTAACGGGCCGCGGGAAAAAACGCCTGGGCCACGAATGAACACGAATGGACACGGACAACAAAACTCACTTCTTCCCATTCGTGTTGATTCGTGTTCATTCGTGGCCCAAATGTTTGGCTGAGCGCGAAGGCACTGGCACCGGTTATAATCGAGGTTCCCCATGAAAGCTCGCGTTTTTGTTTCCTTGAAGACCACGGTGCTCGACCCGCAGGGGCAGACGGTGCGCGCGGCGCTCCAAGGCCTTGGGTTTGCGGCCATAGAGGCGGTGCGCCAGGGCAAGTTCTTCGATATCGCCATCGCCAGCGGAGTGACCCGCGAACAGGCGCAACAGGATATCGAGACCATCGCTCACGACGTGCTCGCCAACCCCGTGATTGAAGAGTATCGCGTGGAATTGTCGGACTGAGCGCCGTTGCGCGGCTTGCCCGTGCACCATCCGGGGCTGTCAAGCCTGCAGAGCCGAGAGTCGTCTCGGCTTTTCTTGCGCCGCGATCTAAGTGAACGGAACACGCGGCCCACCTATGCTATACTCGAATAGTTTCCCGTTCGCAAGGACCCTCGGAAATTCTATGCCTAAGCTCAAGACACATAAAGGTGCGGCCAAACGGTTCCATAAAACCGGCACGGGGCAAGTGATGCGCAGTCACGCCTTTGGCCGGCATATCCTGACCTCGAAGCCGCATAAGCGCAAGAAGAAGCTGCATCAGAGAGTGCTGGCCGATCCGACCAACCAGCCGGCTCTGAAGCGCATGCTCCCCTATTAGCCGGGTGAGCGGTTTGCGCGGACGGTGCGCGTGGCACGTGCCCGTTCCGCCAAGTCCATTCCAAAGGAGATTGAAACGTGCCCAGAGTTAAACGTGGTACCCACCGCCGGGATGCCCGGAAAAAGACGCTCAAACAGGCGTCGGGTTATTTCCTCACTAAGAGCAAGCTGAATCGCGCTGCGCAAGAGGCGGTCGAACGCGGCCTGAAGTTCGCTTACGTCGGGCGCAAGAACAAGAAGCGCGAGTTCCGTGCACTGTGGATTGTGCGCATCAACGCCGCCTGCCGGGAGGCCGGCATTTCGTACAGCCGGTTCCTCAATGGGCTGAAGGCCGCCCGCCTGGAACTGAACCGCAAGGTGCTGGCGGATGTGGCCCTGCACGACGATTCGGCGTTCCAGCAACTGGTTTCGGTGGCCAAGTCCGCGCTCGAAGTCAAGGATTCCGCCCGCGCGGCGCTGGAAAAGAAATGACGGCCACCCACCAACCGGACCCGCTCGCCAGCCTGGAGGATCGCATCCAGCAGGCGGTTCAACTAGTGGGCCGTTTGCGTCAGGAAAAGGATACCGCGCTGGCCCAGGCCGCTGAAGCCCGGGCCGAAACCGGGCGGCTGGCCGACGAACTCGCGGCGCTCGAAGCCGAGCGCAAGCAGGTGCGTACCCGCATCGAAAAGCTGCTCGAACAAATCGAGCAATTGAGCAACGGATAGCGGATTCCGATTGCCGGAGCGAAGCATGGAAAGCTCTCCTCCCGAAAAACAGACGGTTCGGGTCACCATCCTCAACCGGCAGTATACGCTGCGTGCCGCGGGCGATCCCAGGGATATCGAACGCACAGCGGCCCAGTTGGACGACCTGATGCTGGCCCTCGCCGCCAAGGCGCCGAACGCGGATTCCACGCACATCGCGGTGCTGGCGTGCCTGCACCTGGCCGACAAGCTGACGGCTCTCGAGCGGGAGATGGAAGCGCTGAGCCGGAACGTTGACCAAACCAGCGAAAAATGCCGCGGCATGATCGAGGAGTTGATTCGCTCGGTGGAAGTGGGCGTATGATGCCACGCATTTTGCTGGGTCTGGTGGCCGCGCTGGCGATGGCGGCGGGGCCGGCGATCGAGGATGAAATCGCGCAGTGGCGCGCCGCACGCGCATCCGCGCTCCAGGCCGATGGTGGCTGGCTTACCGTGGCCGGCCTATTCTGGCTGCACGATGGCCCGAACTCATTTGGAAAAGACCCCGCCAGCGAGATCGTGCTCCCCGATGGGCCCGCCCAGGCCGGCGTTTTCGAGCTGCACGCCGCCAAGGTGACAGTGACCCCGATCGGCGAAAGTGCCCGCCGCGAATTGCAGCCGGACTCCTCCGACGTCGTCAAGGTGGGCCGCCTCAGCCTGTTCCTCATCAAGCGCGGCGACCGGCTCGGCATCCGTCTCAAGGACCCCGAGAATCCGGCGCGCAAGGCGTTCCACGGTCTGGACTACTTCCCCGTCAGCCAGGCGTACCGCGTGACGGCGCGCTGGGTGCCTGAGCCACGCCAGATTCCCGTTCTCAACGTGCTGGGCCAAACCGAACCTTCCCAGTGTCCCGGCTACGCCGAGTTCCGCATTGGCGAGAAGGAGTTGCGCCTCTATCCGATCCTCGAAGAGCCGAATGCCCAGGAGCTGTTTTATATCTTCCGCGATCAGACCAGCGGCCAGGAAACCTACCCAGCCGGCCGCTTCCTGTATTCGGCCCTGCCCCAGGACGGCCGTGTGGTTCTCGATTTCAACAAGGCTTACAGTCCGCCCTGCGCTTTCACGCCCTACGCCACTTGCCCGTTGCCGCCGCCGGAAAATCGCCTGCCGGTTCGCATTGAGGCCGGTGAAAAGAAATATCATTAAACTCGATTCCGGTTACGGCTTTCGCCATAACCGTAAAGCTCGGCTGGGTGTTAATGTTAAGCAGGAGGAAAACATGCGAAACACCAAATTCTCGATCATTCTGGCCATAGCGGCTGCTCTCGCCTTTTCCACGCTGGCGTGGGGGCGCCACCCGCGCTACATGCACGCGCGGACCGATCTCCGCACAGCGCTTCTTCTGCTGCGCGTCCATGATGAGCCCAACGTCATGCGGCACGTGCACCAGGCCGATTGGGAAATCGACCAGGCGGTAAGAGAAATCGACCACGCGGCGGTGATCGATCACAGAGACCTCGAAGACAATCCGCCGATTGATCGCAACCTGGACCGTCCCGGCAGAATCCACAAGGCCTTGGAGTTGTTAAGGGCCGCCCGCGCCGATATCGGCAGCGAGGAAGACAATCCACGCTCCATCGGCTGGCGTAACGCGGCCTACCAGCACATCGACGCTGCCATCGACCAGATCAAACGCGCGGTGCGCGATCTGCACATGGACCACGCGGAAGGATATTAGCCGGCGCGCTTCAGCCATCTCTGGTTGCACCGGCAAGAGGCTCCTGGCGGACGAACAGCAACGCCACGAGCCTCTTGCCGTCTGCGACCGCGAACGTCCAGGTGTCCTTGCACACATAGCCGCGCGCCGCGAAGGCCTCGATCAGGTCCTGGCGCGGCACCAGCGTGGCGTGCGCGATTTCGCCGGCCTTGGCGAGCGACGGTGGAATTTGCCGGCCTGGTGTGATCGCCGAGGTCATGCCCTCCGGGTTCTCTTGCATGATGATTCCGCAGGCGGCGGGGCGAAGTCCGGAGAGTGCCTCGACGCCACGGCGCCAGTCGATGTGCTCCAGTAGAAGCGTGGCCAGCAGCAGATCCGCGCCGGGTTCGATCGCCGTCTGCTCGATGTCGTCTTCGATCACAGTGGCGTCGAGGCCGTGCTTCGCCAAGCGTCGCGCCAGGCGCGCAAGGAATGCCGGGTTCAGGTCGGTGAAGGTTAGCCGGAACGGCCGGAATACGGCGGGGTCCGCGAAATCGAGGGCTTGCCCGGTGCCGGCGCCGGCGATTGACACGCGGCCGCCCGCAGGCGGATCGGCGGCGCGGATTATCTGACAGGTGAGGCTGGCGCCCGCCTGAGCTTGGCCGATCCCAGCCATGTGCTCGTCGTAATCTTCGCCCGTGACGATTTGTGTCCAGGCGCGGCGGAGATCGGGATCCATCTTTCGTATTCTAATGGAAATCTGAATAGAGGACCGCGATATCCTAATCGGACAGACCTGAGCCGTTCGCAAGTTGTTGCAGGGAAATGGTGGCGGCGGGGCGACTCGAACGCCCGACCTACGGATTATGAGACCGTCGCTCTAGCCAGCTGAGCTACACCGCCATCAAGGTACAGTGTAACAGACCATTTTGCTCTCTTGTGGACCTCGGTGGCATAGGGTATTCCCCTGAGTAGCCATGTGGAAATCCGACGCTACCACCAGTCACTCGTGTTAACCAACGTGTAATGCATTCGGTATGCTTGGCGGTCTGGTGTCAAGCAGCTTATTCCAAAGCGTTTAATGAAATATGCTGCCGCTTGCGGCAAAATGTGGTAAGTGCTTTTTTAATGGTAGTTTAATGCTTGTGGCCAGGTGCTTTCCCACAAAGTTTTCCACAAGGGCTGTGGATTCTGTTACCGTACTCCCCCGCAAATGCGGCAAGGTGCGAAACCGGCTTCGTCAGGGTAGTTTGCCGGCGCGGCGCAGGCGCACTTCCAGCGACTCGGGGATGGTCGCCTCCACCACGCAGTGGTTGCCGGAGTAACGGGTCTTGATCACTCGTCCGAACTGATGGAGCAGCGCGAGCGTAGCGCCGTCGGCCGCAGGTAGGCGCAGAGTCACCGACGAAGTGAGATCCACCGGAAGCGCCACGTCAATGGCGTCCAACAGCCTGCCGATACCGTCTCCGGTGAGAGCGGAGATGGCGATCGCGCTGCCGGCTTGACCGGGAGCGGCGGCGGAAAGGCGGCGCGCCAGCGGCTCGGCTGCGGCGCCGGCACGGTCCATTTTGTTCAGCACCAGGATGCGTGGGACGTGGGCGGCGCCAATTTCATCCAGCACTTCGCCAACGCGCGCGGCCTGTTCCATGGCGGAGGGCGAAGCCATGTCGACCACGTGCAGCACCAGCGCGGCCTCCTGAATTTCCTCGAGCGTGGCGCGAAAAGCTTTGACCAACGTAGTGGGCAGGTTGCGGATGAAGCCCACCGTGTCGCTGACCAGCACGCGGCGGTGGGAGGGGAGCAGCAGCGGGCGGACGGTGGGGTCGAGGGTGGCGAAGAGGCGGGCGTCGGCGAGGACAGTGGCCCGGGTGAGCCGGTTGAAGAGGGTGGACTTTCCGGCGTTGGTATAGCCCGCCAGCGCCAGCGTGGCCAGTGGAACCGCGCTGCGGCGCCGCCGGTTTACGGCGCGGCCGGTGCGCACGCTCTCCAGTTCGAGCTTGATCTTTTGGATCCGCTGGGCGATGCGCCGGCGGTCGGTTTCCAGTTGCGTTTCGCCGGGCCCGCGAGTGCCTATGCCGCCGCCCAGCCGGGACATTTCGACGCCGCGGCCGGACAGGCGCGGCAGCAGGTAATTGAGCTGCGCCAGTTCCACCTGGAGCCGGCCTTCGCGCGTGCGGGCGCGCGCCGCGAAGATGTCGAGGATCAATTGAGTGCGGTCGATTACCCGGGTGCGAATCGATTTCTCGAGGTTGCGCTGCTGGGTGGGGGTGAGCTCGCGATCGAAGATGACAACGTCGGCCGCCCCCGCGCCAACCGCCGCGGCCAATTCGGCGGCCTTGCCGGGCCCGATGAAGGTGGCGGCCTGCGGGGCATCACGCGATTGCAGCACGCGCTCCACCACTTCCGCGCCGGCGCTCGAGGCGAGTTCCGCCAATTCGTCGAGCGATTCTTCGCTGCCCGCCGGTCCCCAACGCGCGGAAGCGGAGCGCGACTTCCACTCCAGCCCCACCAGGATGGCGCGCTCGCGGGAGGGCCTGGTCGCCGGCGTGTGTTATGCCTCCGATTCAGTGTGCACCGGCGCGCTCGGAGCGCCGGCCGCAGTCCCGCTCGAAACGGTGGCTTGCGAGTTGCCGCTGTAGGAGTGGAGAGGCTTCTGTACCACCACGGTGGAAACTGCGTGCTTGAAAATCAGTTGCTCCTGATTGTTGGTCTCCAGCACCAAAGAGTACTTGTCGAAACTCTTGATCCGGCCGGAAAGCTTCACGCCGCTCATCAGGTATATGGTGAGGACGATCTTGTCCTTGCGCGCGTTGTTTAAGAAACTGTCTTGAATGTTTTGCGCCGGTTTTTCCATCGCACCCCCAAAAAGAACCGCATCGGGAAAGTACAAGTGTTACCGCGGTGTTAGTAATTGTACACGAACTGCGGCTCAAATTCAGTAGTGCCGATGGTAGCCGTTCCGGCGCAGCCTGGGGGGACGTTCCGCACTTGGGGCCGGGTTCGGCTCGGCCGTGGCTGGCTGGCGCCGCGCCCCGATTCGTCCGCTTTGGTGATACATTGGAGATACGGAGCCGCTGCATGATCAAGAAGCTGACGAAGCACGGAAATAGTCTGGCGTTGGTGATCGATCGCCCCATCCTGGACCTCCTGAGGATCGATCCCGAAACGCCGCTCGATATCAGTACCGACGGCAAACACCTGATCGTCGCGCCGGCGAAGCCCTCGGATCGGCGAAAAAAGTTCGATGCGGCGCAGGAGTGGGCGCACAAGCGATATGGAAAGGCGTTCCAGAAACTGGCGGAGTGAGTTCCCGGGATAGACTTCATGGAGCCGGTATTCCTGTCGCTGGATGAAGTTCTGGAGATTCACGAGCAGCAGATCGATCATTACGGAGGAACCCAGGGACTGCGTGACGCGGCCGGACTTGAGTCCGCGGTGGCCACGCCTCAGGCGACATTCGGCGGCGAATTCCTGCACACCTCCATCCCCGCTATGGCAGCGGCGTACCTCTTTCATATCAGCCAGAACCACCCGTTCCTCGACGGCAACAAACGAGCCGGCGCAAACGCGGCCATCACATTCCTGCTGATGAATGGTTGGGAGCCGGACTTCGGTGAGGAAGAATTGGTGGACATGGTCTTGTCCGTCGCTTCGGGGCTGCTGGCGAAGGCCGACCTCACCGGCATCTTCGAGGCCCGCTGCCGTCCGCTGGAAGGCGGGTAGGCCTTCGCAAGCCGGGGGCCTGCATCACTTGGCCTGCACGGATCGGGCGCCCGCGGCGTCAAGCCTTTTGTGAGCGTAGCTCGCCTATGGACGGGACTGCTGGCGGTGTCCGCTTTTGCCGCCGATCCGCAGTTGGGCCACCTGCTGGCTACCGTGGAGGCTCGGTATAACCACGCGAAGACGCTCGAAGTCGTTTTTCAAGAACAATATACGCGGCAAGGCGAACCGCACCGCGCGGAGGGTGGACGGCTTCAGTTGCGCAAGCCGGGCAAAATGCGATGGGATTACACCCAGCCCCAGGGCAAACTGTTCCTCAGCGACGGCAAGTATCTTTACCTGTATACGCCGGCCGACAACCGGGCGCAGCGGATGAAGCTGAAGGAAACCGAGGACATGCGCGCGCCGCTAGCCTTCCTGCTGGGCAAACTGCACTTCGAGCGGGAGTTTCGCAATTTGCTGGGCCGTAGCGACGGCGGGAACTGGCGCATCACGGCCGAACCGAAAACCGACGATCTGCCATACAAGGCGGTGGAGTTCACAGTGGCGCCTGACGGGCGCATCGAAGAGGTCAAAGTGACCAGCTACGACCAGGCGGTGCTGGATTTCCACTTCGACCAGGAGAAGGTGGATCCGCCGCTCAGCGCCGGGCTGTTCCAGTTCCAGTTGCCGCCAGGGGCGCAATTGACCGAGGGGGACCAGTAAGCGATGGCTGAATTCGTCCTCAAGTACGCCGATGGGCGCGGCGAGATCCACCAGCAGGTGGCGACCGCCGGCTCGGAAAAGGAACTGCGCGACCGGTACACTTCGCAGGGCTTCCTGGTGTATTCGGTGAGGACGCGCAGCGCGGGATCGGGCTTCGGGCGGAAGAAGAAAATCAACCTCGAGAAGTTCCTCATCTTCAACCAGCAGTTCGTGACGCTGATCCGCGCCGGCCTGCCGATTCTGAAGGGGCTCGATCTGCTGGCCGAGCGGCTGACCGATCCCAAGCTGGGTCCTTACATCAAGGCGGTGCGGGATGAAGTGCACTCGGGCACGCTGCTCTCGGAAGCCTTCCGCCAGCAGGGCGTGTTTCCGAAGATTTACGTCACTTCGGTGATGGCTGGAGAAAAGAGCGGCAGCCTGACGGAAGTGCTGGACCGGTACATCACCTACCAGAAGATCTCGCTGGCGGTGAAGAAGAAGGTGATGGTATCGCTGCTATATCCGAGCGTGCTGATCGTGCTGGTGATCGTCCTGATGGTGTTTCTGGTGACTTACGTGGTGCCGACGTTCGCCACGCTCTACACCAGCATGCACGCGCAACTGCCGGCGCTGACGGTGTTTCTGATCTCCATCGGCACCGCGGCGCGCAGCTACATTCTGGTGTTGGCGGCGGCGCTGGCCGGCGGGATCGCGGGCTTCCGCTGGTGGTCGCGGCAGGAAGCGGCGCGCAACCGGCTGGATCGGATCAAGATGAAGCTGCCGGTGGCGGGCGAAATCTGGCTGAAGTACCAGGTGGCGCAGCTTTCGCGGATCCTGAGCACGCTGCTGACGGGCGGCATTCCGCTGGTGCAGTCGCTCGAAACGGCGGCCGATTCGCTGTCGACGCCGGTGATGCAACGGGCGATCGAGACGGCGGGCAGGATGGTGCGCGAGGGGCAGCCGCTTTCGGCTTCGCTGCGGGCGTCGAAAATGTTCCCGCCGCTGGCGCTCGATATGATCGAAGTGGGGGAATCGACCGGCGCTCTGCCGGCCATGCTCAACAGCGTGGCGGAGTTCTTCGAGGAGGACGTGAATACGCGCATGACGGCGACGCTCTCGCTGATCGAGCCGGCCATCATGATCGTGATGGGCTCGGTGGTGGCGTTCGTGCTGATTGCGCTGTATCTGCCGATATTCTCATTGGCGGACACGATCCGGTGAGCTGACCAATGGCGAGCATAGACAGAATCCGGCTGATCGATCCCCTGGCGGAGGCGCAACAGGCGCGGGCGATGGCGGAGCGCTACCGTTCCGAGTTCGTGGACCTGCACGAGACGGCCATCGACCACGACCTGTTCCGGTCGATTCCGGTGGACCTGATGTTCCGCTACAACTTCGTGCCCATCCAGGCGCGCGACGGGACGCTCGAGATCGCGCTGGCCGACCCGCGCAACCTGACGCTGATCGACGAGTTGACCGGTCTCTTGCACAAGCGGCTGCGGGTGAAGGTGGCGACGCTCTCGCAGATCGCCGAGCTGCTGAAGAAAACCGAACAATCGCAGCGCGTGCTGGAAGAAGTCACCGAAGGCTTCACGCTGGACGTGGTGGCGGAAGACGGCGACACGGACGAGACGCTTTCGATCGACAAGCTGACCGCGGTCGATAGCGACATCGCGCCGGTGATCAAGCTGGTGGATACGACCATCTTCAACGCTCTCGAGCGGCGGGCGAGCGACATCCACATCGAATCGCGCGACCAGGAAGTGGCCATCAAGTACCGCATCGACGGCGTGCTGCACTACGCCATGCCGCCGATCGCCAAGGACTGGCAGTCGACCATCATTTCGCGCATCAAGGTCATGTCCGAGCTGGATATTGCGGAGAAGCGTGTCCCGCAGGACGGGCGCTTCCGCGTGCGCTACAAGAACCGGCTGATCGATTTCCGCGTGTCCATCATGCCCACCATCCACGGCGAGGACGCGGTGCTGCGCGTGCTCGACAAGGAATCCATGAGCGAGAAGTTTTCCAAGCTGTCGCTCGACGTGGTGGGTTTCTCCGAATCCGACCTCAACAAGTTCCGCCGCTACATTCTGGAGCCCTACGGCATGGTGCTGGTGACCGGGCCGACCGGCTCGGGCAAGACCACCACGCTCTATGCGGCGCTGAGCGAAATCAAGAACGACGAAGACAAAATCATCACCATCGAAGACCCGGTGGAATACCAGATCAAGGGAATCACGCAGATTCCGGTCAATGAGAAAAAGGGGCTGACCTTCGCGCGCGGGCTGCGGTCGATTCTGCGCCACGATCCGGACAAGATCATGGTGGGCGAAATCCGCGACCAGGAGACCGCGCAGATCGCCATCAACTCCGCGCTCACCGGCCACCTGGTGTTCACCACCGTGCACGCCAACAACGTGCTGGACGTGCTGGGGCGCTTTCTCAATATGGGCGTGGAGCCGTACAATTTCGTATCCGCGCTGAACTGCATCCTGGCGCAGCGGCTGGTGCGGGTGATCTGCGAGCACTGCCGGAAGCGGGTGAAATACCCGGAGTCGATGCTGGTGGAGAGCGGTCTGAACCCCGACGAATGGCGCGATTTTCCGTTTGTCGAAGGGGCGGGTTGTTTCGAGTGCGGCGGCACGGGGTTCCGCGGGCGGTCCGCGATTCACGAGCTGCTGGATTTGAGCGAGAAGATCCGCGAGATGATTCTCGACAAGCGGTCGACTTCGGAGATCAAGCGGGCGGCGCGCGAGGACGGGATGACGTTCCTGCGCGAATCGGCGGTCATGAAGATGCGCGCCGGGGTGACCACGCTACGCGAAATCAATAAGGTGACGTTCATTGAGACGTAAAACCATGCCGCCGTGGCGCGGGCTGTCAAGCCTGCTGTGTCGAGATTCGTCTCGACATTTCTTCGCCCTTAGGTGGGATAGACGATCGGTTTTTGTCGTCTGTCAAGGCGGCAGCATGACAGACCACAAAAGGCGATGGCCCATCCTACCTAGGCGCGGCGGAGGTTCGCTGTGTTCCTAGACCGCCTCAAGGCCTACATCCAGGACCCGCCGCCGGATCTGGCGGTGGAGATTTCCGAAGCCGGCCTCGCCGGGGCGCGGCTGGGAGCGCGGACCGAGCTCGGTTTCGCGCCTCTCAAGGCGGGTGCGCTGGCGGTGTCGCCGGTGCAGGAAAACGTAATCGATCCCGACGAATTCTCGCGCGCCGTGCGAGCGCTGGTCGGCGTGGAAACCGGCCGCAAGCGACGCGACGTGGCTCTCATTCTGCCGGATTACTGCACACGCATCGCGGTGCTGGATTTCGATTCGTTTCCGGGCGACGCGAAAGAGCAGGCGTCGCTGATCCGCTTCCGGCTGAAACGGAGCGTACCGTTCGACGCCGAATCGGCGGCGATGAGTTTCTGGCCGGAGCCGGGCGCGGCAGGGAAAAAGGTGGACGTGCTGGTGGCCATGGCGCCGCTCGAAGTGGTATCGCGCTACGAAGCGCCGTTTCGCGCGGCGGGAATGAACCCGGGGCTGGTGATCCCATCGTCGCTGGCGGCGATCGAGCTGGCGCCGGACGGCGGATTGAGCGTGCTGGCGAAGCTCACCGGGCGGGTGCTCACGGTGGTGGCGCGGCAGGCGGGTGTGCCGAAGCTGGTGCGCTGCCTGGAGCTGCCGGTCTCCGACCTGGAGGAGGTAGGCGCGGTGCTGGCGCCCACTTTCGTCTACCTGGAAGACAACCTGGGAGGCAAGGCGGAGAAACTGTACCTGTGCGGCTTCGGCGCGGAGACGGACGAGGCCGGGCGGCGCTTCGCGGAGGAACTGGGCGTGCCGGTGGAAACCGTGCGGTCGCCCTTGGGCGTGCCCGGGGAAAGCGACGCCGGCCTGCTGGGCTATCTGCGATCCATCGCGAGAAACAATTGAGATGAGGATTCCGATCAACCTGGCGAGCCAGCCCTTCCGGCGCGACCGGCCGATGCTGGTGGCGTCGGCGGCGGTATCGGCCGCGCTGCTGGTGACGCTGGCGCTGCTCGCGTACCTGACGTTGCTCGACCGGGCGCAGCTCGAGAGCTTGCGCGGCGAGATAAGCCACCTGGATAGCCGCTTGCGCGTGGTGCGGGCGGAGCAGGCGCGCATGGACGCCGTACTGCGCCAGCCGGAGAACGCGAGCGTGCTGGAGCGCAGCGTCTTCCTCAACGATCTGATCTATCACAAGGCCATTAGTTGGAGCCGCATGTTCGCCGACCTGGAGAAAACCGCGCCCTACAACGTGCGCATCACCGCGCTCCACCCGACCATCAATTCGCGCAACCAGGTGATGCTGGATATGACGGCGGCGTCGGACCAGGCGGAAGGGATTGACGATTTGCTGAAGGCGCTGGAGGCGTCGCCGATCTTCGGCTACGTCTACCAGCACAGCACGCTGCCGCCCACCCAGGCCGAGCCGCAATACCGCAGCCGCATCACGGTGCCCTATGACCAGAAACTTTGATTGGGCGAAGATCAAGGAGCCCCGCGTGGCGATGCGCGCCTTGATCGGGGTGCTGGTGGCGGCCAACCTGGCGGCGGCGGTGATGGCGTTCCGGCCGTTCGGCGGCTCGGCGGAAGATCTGCGGCGGCGGGCCTCGGACTTCGAGGACCAACTCGCGGCGGCGCAGGCGCGCGTGGCCATCACGCGCAAGCTGGTGGACAAGGTGGAAGGCGCGCGCCGCGACGGCGACCGGTTCCTGGCTCAATACGTGGTGGACCGCCGCAAGGCTTCGTCGGCGCTGAACGAAGAGTTGTTCCGCATGGCGCAGGAGGCCGGCGTCAAGCCAGGGCAGATTGCGGACGAATATGAGGCCATCGAAGGCAGCGACACGCTGCAGATGGTGAATATCCAGGTGGCGTTTGAAGGCTCGTACCAGAATCTCACGCGGCTGGTGGACCTGATCGACAAGTCGCCGCGGTTTCTGATGATCGAAAGCATACAGGCGGCTGCGCCAGCGGGCAAAACAGCGGTGATGGACGTGCAGTTCAAGATCCACACGTTCGTGCGGGGCGCGCTGGAGGATGCGCCGTGAAGACCGGCCTGGAAGATAAGAGAAAGGTAGCCGCGCTGGCGGCCTTGGGGCTGGTGGCGGCGTATTTCTTTTACGCCAACGTGCTGGCGCCGCAGGGCACGACGCAAACCAGCGGGCCCGCGCCGGCGGTGAACGCTCCGCCGGAGTCTCCCGCCGATGTCGCGGCGGCCCATCCCGTGGTTCGAGCGCCGGCAACCGAGCCATCGCCGCATGCGGCGGGGCGGCCGGCGCGGTCCGCGGAGCGCAACCGGAGCGAAGAGTTTCATCCGGTGCTGCATTCCAAGAATCCGGAGGACCAGATCGATCCCAATACGGTGGATCCCAGGATCCGGCTCGACCTGCTGGCTAAACTGCAAAGCGTGGCGCCGGCCGGCGGGGGGCGCAACCTCTTTCAGACCGGCCCCGCGCCGCCGCCGGCGCCGAAAGGACCGGAGCCGATCATCAAGCCGCAGAAGCCGCTGCCCGGCCCCCCGGACGTCTTTCACACGGAACCGGTGGTCGCGGCGGGTCCGCCGCCGCTGCCGCCCATCACGTTCAAGTACTATGGGCTTACCACAATTCGCCGGAACGGTAAGCGCACCGCATTTTTCATGAGCGGCGAAGAGATTCTCATTCGGGCAGTGGGCGACACGGTTGCCGGCAGCTACAAGCTGGTGAGCATCGGCCTGACGTCGGCGGTGGTCGAGGATTCGCAATCGAAGCGGCAGCAGACAGTGCCGCTGGCCGAGGAAGCGCAAGTATGACGGCGATCGCGCCAACGCATCGGAGCCGCGACCGTCAGGGAGCGGTTGCTACCGCTACTACGAAACTGAGCCCTAATTCCCCCGCCCACGAGGGCGAGCGCGGCTTCGCCCTGCTGCTGGTGTTTCTCATGGCGGCGGTGATCGGCATCGCGCTTTGGGCGGAGCTTCCGCGCGTGGCCATCCAATCCCAGCGCGCCAAGGAACAACTGCTGATGGAGCGCGGCGAGCAGTTCAAACGCGCCATCCAGCTTTTCCTGCGGGCCAACAAAGGGACGCGGTTCCCGGCCGATATGGACGATCTCGACCGGGGATGCAACAACCTTCGTTTCCTGCGCCATCGCTACAAGGACCCGATGACGGGCAAGGACGAGTGGCGCATCATCCACATGCAGGGCGGCGTGCTCACCGATTCGCTGCTCACCAAACCGAAGGACAGCGATAAGCCGGAGGCGTCCACGCTGGGGCAAAACATCAGCGCGCAACTGGGGCTCGGGGAAGTGGCCAACGCGGGCCAGGCGCAACCGAACGCGATGAACCGGCGCCGGCCGAGCGAAGGCGGCGCGGGCGGAGGACTCGGGCCGGACGGGCAGCCGATTCAATCGGCCGACCAGGGGAATGGGACACAACCGGGCGTGGGACCGGGCGGAACGCCGCAGCCGCCGGGCACTCCCGGCATGCCGGGCGGCCCTGCCTCGCCCTTCGGCGCTGCGCCGGGCGCGGCGCCTGTTCCGGGGATGCCAGGCGCGCCGGGGCAGTTCCCAGGCCAGTTTCCGGGCCAGCCGCCCGGCATGCCCGGGCAATTTGGCTTGCCGGGGAGCAACCCCGGCGCAAACGCCGGCGGGGCGAATGCCGCCAACACGGGCGATAGCGGGTCAACCGTTGGCAGTTATGGTTCGACGGTGGGGAGCAACCCGGCGCCGGCGAACGCGGCGGGGCTATCCGGCGGGCTGAATCCGGCAAATGCCGGCAATGCGGCGAACGGAATGATGCCGGGGCAGAACAACGCGGCGACGAATATGCTTCAAAACCTGCTGGGAACGCCGCGGCCGAACGGCGCTCCTCCGGGGCTTGGCCAAGGTCAGGGCACGGTGATCGGCGGCGGCATGGCGGGCGTGGCGAGCAAGCTGGATGCCGAGGGCCTGATGGTCTATAACGACCGCACCAATTACAAAGAGTGGGAGTTCGTTTACGACCCCAGCAAAGACCGCCCGCGCCCGGACCCGCGCAACATGATGGTCGGCAACCAAATGGGTACGCCTTCGACTCCCACGCCAGGCACCGCCACGCCATCCAGCCAGTCGGGCACGTTCAGCCAACCTGGACAAAGCGGGACGAGCGGACAGATGGTAACCAACGCGCCGGGCGGCACGGGCGGAACCAGCGGAACGACGGGATCCAACGGGCAGACCGGCACGCCCTCGGGCACCGGCACCTCCAGCCAGGGCGCGCAGACCGACCACCGGCCAGGGAAAAAGTAGCGGGCACATCTAACCCCAATACTGTCATCTAGCTAGTTTGTGGCGCAGGCTGTCGAGCCTGCTGAGCCGAGAGTCGCCTCGGCTTTCCCACAACCCATTCTCCCCAAGCTTCTCAAGTGACCCACAAAAAGTTCTTTACAAGGCACATAATGTAATGTATAAATAACTTAAAGTAGTTCTTATTTAACATCAAGGAGTTTTGAACATGTCAGATTCGGAAAAGTGGGCTCGTTGGACGCTCGGAGTGGTGGCGCTGACCATCGCTGCGTACGGTGCCTTCGTCGCATTTCTGGGGCACGGTCCGGCCACGTTTTCGGTTTTTGCGCTGTTGGCGCTGACCAGCGTTCCGGCTTCCAGCCGGCGCTATTTCAAAGGCCAAAGGTTCGATGAGCGGGAACAGCAGATTGCCAGCAAGGCGAACCGGGCGGGTTTCGGCGCGTTCTGGTTGGCGTTCTGCGGGCTCATTATGGCAATTTATTTCACCAAGGGATGGAACGCTACCCTGACCGTGCCGGTTTGGGCCCTCACGGAAACGCTGATGTGGGGGTTCATTCTCATTGTGGGCGTCGAAGCCGTGACAACCATCGTGCTCTATCGCGGGGGACTCCATGCCTAGCCCGGAAGCGGAGATCGTTAACCACATTCGCCGGCTCCGTTTCGAACACGGAGAAATGACCCAGGAGAACCTGGCGGAACAGGCGGGCGTGACGCGCCACACCATCATGGCGCTGGAAGCGGGCAAGTACTTCCCTTCCCTGCTGCTGGCCTTCCGCATCGCGCGCGTCTTCGGAGCGCCGGTCGAGCAGGTCTTCGAGTACCACGGCGAGCCGAGGTGAGGATCGGGGACCTCGCAGGCCGGGGGCCTGCGCCATCTACATCCGGTGAAAGGCCTTCAAAATCTCCCGCGTGGAGTAATGCATCGCAATCGGCCGGCCGTGGGGACAGCTCATCGGGCAATCGGTTTCGGAAAGCGCGCGCAGCAGCCATTCCATTTTGGCGGCGTCGAGGCGGGTGTTGATCTTGATGGCGGCGCGGCAGGCGATGCCGGCGGAGATCTCGCGCCGCAGATCGTCGAGCGAGCGCTGCCGCAGCTCTCCCTCGGCGATCTCCAGAATCTCGAACAGGATCTGCTCCAGATCGGCCGCGCCGATGGCGGCGGGCGCGGATTTCACGGCGATGGTCCGGTTGCCGAACGGCTCGGTTTCAAAGCCGGAGGCGCGCAGCTCATCGGCGATGCGGGCGTAATCGATCTGCTGTTCGGCGGTGAGCGTGAGAATCATCGGCATCAGCAGGCGCTGCGTTTCCACGCCTCCGGCGGCGCGCTGCTTGAGCACCTGCTCGAACAGGATGCGCTCGTGCGCTACGTGCTGATCCACGATCCACAAGCCGTCGCGGCCGGCGGCTATGATGAAGCTCTCGTGAATCTGGCCCAGCGGACGCAAATCGGACAGCACCGAAAGCGACATTTCGGGCGGCGGGACGGCCTCCGGCGGAAATTCGCCGTGGGCATCCAGGTGGCGCGAAAGTTTCCCGGAAGGGCGCGGCCCTGGCGCCACTTCGAGCGGTGGCGCGCTGAAATCGAGGCGCGGCGAAGGACCGGTGGTGGGACGCAGGGCGAACTCCGGCAGCGGCGGCGGCTCGCCGGTGGACGGGGTCGTTTCGAGCGGCGCGGTTTCGCCAGCCGCAACTGGAACCTGCCCGGCTGGAACGGGCTCGGCGTCGACCAGGCTGGCCGCGTCGGGCGCCTGGTTTTCGATCATCTGGCTGAACTCGGAATACGGTAGCCGCGCGGCCGGCTGCCCTGCGGCGGAGCGCGCGGGCTGGAACGAAGGCGCGGGGCGGCTTTCCATCAGCCGGTCGCGAATCGTGTCGCGCACGAAATCGTGGACGAACGAACCGTGGCGGAAACGTACTTCGGTTTTCGACGGATGCACATTGACGTCTACTTCCTCGGCATCGCACTCGAGAAACAGCAGCGCGAACGGGTAGGCTGCCGGCGGCATCAGGTTGTGATACGCCGAGGAGAGGGCGTGCAGCAGCAGGCGATCGCGAATGAGCCTGCCGTTGACGAAGATGAAGACCGAATTGCGATTGGCCTTCTGCACCTGCGGGCGCGAAAAGAAACCGGTGAGGCGGAAGCGGCGGGTGGGCGGCTCGTCCGGCTCCGCGCGGTATTCGGCGACGGCCTGCGTGGGCGGCGCGCTCGGCTGCGCCACGAACAGATCCTTCTCGCGCTCGCCGATCTCGACCAGGTCCTCCAGCGTGTGGCCGCCGAAGACCTGGTAGACGCGCTCGGCGAGGGTGGCGACCGGCGTCACGTACAGCAGCTCACTCCCGCCGCTGATCAACTGAAAGGTCTTCTCCGGGTGGGCGAGGCTGTAGTGAGTGGCCAGGCTGGCGATATGGGCGAGCTCGGTCTGCTCGGTGCGAAGAAATTTCTTTCGCGCGGGAACGTTGTAGAACAGGTCGCGGACGGTGATGGCCGTGCCGCCGCCCAGCGCCGCTTCCTCGCAGCGCAGCATCTTGCCGCCGGCGATTTCGATGCGCGTGCCGGTGGTCTCTTCGGCGGAGCGCGTTTCGAGCAGCAGCCGCGATACGGAGGCGATCGAGGGCAGGGCCTCGCCGCGGAAGCCGAGCGTCGAGATCGAAAGCAGGTCCTTGACGTCGCGCAGCTTGCTGGTGGCGTGGCGCTCGAAGGCCAGCAGAGCGTCGTCGCGCAGCATGCCGCAGCCATCGTCGGCGACGCGGATCAAACGGCGTCCGCCGGATTCGACCTCGATGCGCAACTCGGTGGCCCCGGCGTCGAGCGAATTCTCGAGCAGCTCTTTGACGACCGAAGCCGGACGCTCGACGACTTCACCAGCGGCGATCTTGTTGGCGACCTGGTCGGGCAGGATGCGGATGCGGCCCATGGGCGATCTTATAGTTCACTATAGCCCACAGGCGCTTTCGGGGCAGCCGAAGATGCTTCACGCCGGCGTCCGCTACGGCTTCTTCGTGTCGCCGAAGGTGATGGTGGATTCGCCCGAGTACTTGTGATAGTTCCGGAAGTCGATCACGTTGCGCTGGCATGAGTCGGAGCCACGGAAACAGGTCAGATTCTCCGAGTGAACCGGCAGCAGGTACTTTCTGGCATCGCCCATTTGCACGTACTCGTAGTCGGTGGCGGATTCCACGTGGTCGGAGGGGAAGTCGGACGGGAAACCGTACGCCCGTTCCTCGATGCGCAGCACGCGCCCCGTCAGCGAGTCGATCCACACCGCCCCCTTGTACGGCGGCATGTAGCTTTGCGACGACACGATGATGTTCCAATGCGAATGCGGGTGGTCCACCGTGAAATCGTAGACCCGCGCGTTGACGCCGGCGATGCGATCCGTCTGGCGGAAGCGGAATTGGGCGTCGCTGGCCGGCGAGAACAGGTCGATCAACAGAGTACCGAATTCGCCGGTGGACCAGGCGCCCTCGGTATCCTTAAAGCTATCGCGCGGCTTGTTATTCACCTTGATGTTGCGGTAGTCCTCTTTCCCGTTCTCATAGATCACGGAGGCCGAAACCAGGTCGACGGACTGCCAGTTCGCCGGCCGGGTGTCGCTGGCGTAACGGGCGATCTGCTCCTGGCACACGTAATTGGGCAAGCCCTCGGTGAAATCGAACGCCGCCCCGGCGGCCCTGCGGATCAGGTCGTCGCCGTGCTGAGGACGCGCCTCGGGAACGGTCTCCTCGTCGGCATCCCGGTAAGCCGGGGCCGGAGGTCTCGCCGCGGCCTCGGTGGTCCCGGCCTGCGAAGCGGAAACCGGCGGGGCGTTGCCGGCCGTTCCGGTTTGCGCGGCCGGCTCCGCTGGTGGCTCGGGAGCATGCTCGCGCGACGCGTCGGCCGGCTTGCCGCGGTGCAGAACGGGCGGGCCGGGATCTTCGGCGTCCGGCTTGAGCGGCGGTGGCGCCACGTGGGTAACCGGCGCAGCCGCCTCCGCGCTGGCCGGAGCTGCTTCCTTCGGATTGTCCTTCCAGGTGTCCACCGCGCCCGAGTCTTTGTCCTTCGTGGCCGCGGTTTGGGCGCTCGCGGGTTTCTCCCAATACACATTCACAGCGATCAGGTAGCCCTTCTCATCCTCCGGGCCCTCCACCGACAATTGGTCTCCGGCGGCGAACTGCGGGTTCTTGACCTCTTCCCCGTTCTTGAAAAACTTGGTCTTGTCGTTGCGCTTGAAGTCCACCTGGCGGTCGTCGTCGAGCGCAATGGTGATGGTCTTGTTATCCATCTGCTGCAACTTGCCGCGGAAGCTGGGCATGGGCTCGCCCTTGGTGGAGGTTTTGGGATTCGTCTTGCTGCGCCCCAGTGGAATGCTGGGGCCGCTTGGATAGTTTCCCGGATTCCCGTTGGGATAGCCGCCTGGCGGGTAGCCTCCTGGAGGATAGCCTCCGGGCGGATAGGTTTGCGCACTCGCGGCGCCGGCCGCAAGCAGCCAAATGGCGAAACAACCGGCAGTGCGCAAAACGGCGCTGCCGGCGGGAGACACACTTCGGGCAGGCTCTCTCTTTTCCATCACCACATGAGATGCGGCGCGGCCGGCCGAGGTTACCTGTTACATTCCCGCCCATAAAACGCCTATAAGAGTTCCAACCGGGTAACTTCGTCGGCTACAGTGAAGGTGAGAGATGCTGTGAACCCCAGCCGGTTACTGGTCTTCGATTCCGATCCCGCCCTCCACGAGCTTCTCGTCCCCCTGTTGCAGCGTGAAGGGCGCTCCATTCAGGACGCTTACGACCGCCACGAAGCGCTGGAGGCGCTGCGCCATTCCGCGTGCGACCTGGTGCTGGCCGGGCAGGGCCGCAATGGTGACGAGGGGCTAAAGCTGCTGCGCCGCATACGCTCCATCCGTCCCGAGGCCAGAGTGATCCTGGCCGGCAGCCGCGATCCGGCCGGGGCGCTGGCGGCTATTCGCGAACGCGCCTACGCCTATTTTCATAAGCCGATTTCCACCGGGCCGCTGGCCGACATGGTGCAACTGGCGCTCGACGCCGCGGCTTGGCGCGACGACATCCGGGTGGCTTCCGCGCGTCCGGAATGGATCACCCTGGAAGTCCGGTGCAAGATCGAAGCCGCCGAGCGCACCACGCAGTTTATCCGCGAAATGCTGGCGGACCTGGAGTCGCAGACAGCCGAGGACATCGCCATCGCGTTCCGCGAGCTGCTCATCAACGCCATCGAGCACGGCGGCAAGTCCGACGCGCACAAGCGGGTGCGGACCTCGCTGCTGCGCACTTCGCGCGCGGTGATGACGCATATCGCCGATCCGGGCAAGGGCTTCTCGCTCGAATCCCTGCCGCACGCCGCCATCAATAACCCCGATGGCTCGCCCATTAAGCACCTGGAATACCGTGAGGAGCAAGGCCGTCGCGCCGGCGGTTTCGGCATTCTCATGTCCCGCAGCCTGGTCGATGAGTTGCTGTATAACCAGCGCGGCAACGCCGTGTTGGCGGTGAAGTACCTGAAGTAGGCACGATGCGTTTTGGTAGGGCATGCTTTTAGCTTGCCCGTTTGTTTTCCCGATTCAGGCCCGTAAGCTCCTTTTTCGGCGATTCCTGCTATCATTCTGTCCGGTGAGGTAAGCGATCTCTTTCAGATTGGAGACCAGTACATGCCGGGTTCTTGGGGATTGATTTGCGTCGGATTCGCCACCTTCAGTCTGCTGCTGGGTGTCTCGTTCGCCGGCGGCGCGGCGGGCAGCGCATCCGGCACGCTTCAGGTTGGCGCGGAACGCTTCGCTCTGAAATACGCTTTCGCGGTGGTGGAACAGAACGAGATGGCCCACGGCAACAAGGAGGAATTAAAGGTTCTCCTGTCGGACCTGCCCGTGCCCGACGATCTGCGCAAGGCTTCCAACGACTGGCTCTACTGGGCCGATAAACAAGCGCGCGGCGGTGCGCTCCGCGGTGTGATCCTGTCCATCGATCCGTCCACCGGCGTCTGGAGCGGCGGCCAACTGCTGACGCGCCAGGGCGCCGAGTTCTATTCGGAAACCGTTTCGTCTCCGGAGTTAAGTAGCTATCGGTTCGCCCCGGCCGGGCCGATCGGCGACCAGGTGGCCGGCAAGGTGTCGATGACAGCGACGATGAAGGGCGCCCACGATGAAACCGGCCCCTGGCGCGTCGCAGCCGAATTCCACTCCGCCGTCATCCGCCCCGCCGCCGTCAGCGGAGTGCTGACCGGCGCAGCGGCCGAGAACAGTCCGCCATACAAAGCCGTGCTGGCGTTTCTGGATGCCTCCCGGAAAAAGGACCTCGACGCCATCCTCAACTGCGTGGATCCGCAGTCCCGCGAGTCGATGGCTGAGATGTTCAAGAGCAACAAGGCAGAAGCGCTCAACATGTTCGCCAGTATGGCCGCCGAAGCCGGCGCCATGAAACTGAACAAGGTGACCGTCCGCGGCGATTCCGCAACGATCGATTTCGGCGATGGCAAGCCAGGCTCGGAGCCCAAGCAGAGCCTCACCGTGGTCCTATCCAAAGGCGAGTGGAAGCTAGCCCAGTAAGCGCCACATCCGCGCGGCCGGACGAAATGAAAAACCGAAAGTGCGTTTGCCCCTTTTCTTCGACAGCGCGGGACCGCGATGCTGGCGATGAGGTGCCTAGGGTGGGCGCATTGATGTGAGGTTCTCCTCCTGCCATGCACCACTCCCTGACGGTCGTGGCTCCGATGCGCGTTCAGAGCCGCGACCGTAAGGGAGCGGTCGTTGGAAAACCGCCAGAGCACGTGATCGGGGAAGTAGCCATGTCATGCGGCCATATTGACGGCGTCTGGAAGATGCCGCGCGGAAAGGCACGCTGAAGACGCTCAGCCCCTCTGAGCTTCTGAAACGGGCGGCAGCATCCCGTGTGATCTCGATACGCCTGCACGAAGCCGACTTAGCCAGGCTCCGCCGGTTGGCGGCGCTTCGTGGACGGCCTTGCGCCGTTCCCGCAAATGGATGTCTGGTCACGCTGACGCTGATGTTGGCCCAATCCGCAACGGATCGCAAGCAGCAAATCTTTCAGCAGCTCGTCGGACCCATTACCGCGCTTCAGAAGGCTCTTCCAAGTGCAGGGGAAGTTCTGTTTTCCCTTGACAAGCCCTTATCATGGATGTCCCCTTTACCCCTTTACCCTTACCGTCCAGGTGCCGGTATCGTTTCATCAGCAGTGCGTTCATATATGGTTATGCCGGCGATTCAGCGCGCATCACAATGAGGGCTTTATTCGCCTTCACGCCACGCTCACCAAAGTCTACTTCTTTCAGGCGGCCTCGATATCGACTCGCACGCGGCAGCCCAGCGCCGTGGAGATATTCACTAAAGCGTCCAGCGAGAAGCGCGAGACCCGGCCACGGAGCAGATCGTTCGGGCGGCCACCTGCTGGCCATACAAAACTTTGTATACTATTGATGTGGGTGATTCCAAACCCGTCGAGTTTCGGGGCAGCTCCCTGGAAGACTTGCGCGCCTTTCCTCTGACGGCTAGGCGCGAGGCCGGCCATCAGTTGGATCAGGTGCAAAACGGTCGGGAGCCGGACGACTGGAAGCCCATGAACACGGTGGGCCGGGGTGCAAAGGAGATTCGGATTCGGGATGAGACTGGCGCGTTTCGCGTCCTCTACGTGGCGAAGTTCGCCGACACGATTTACGTGCTGCACTGCTTCCAGAAGAAGACCGAGAAAACCAGCAAGGCGGACGTGGAGCTTGCCGCCAAGCGTTACCGCGAGTTGTTGAAGGAGCTAGGGCAATGAAGAAGCAACGTTTTGCCAGTGTGTGGGATGCTATCGAAAACACGCCTGAGCAGGCCGCCAACATGAAGCTGCGCTCGGTCCTGATGATCGCCTTGAAGGATCAGATCACCCGTACCGGGATGAGCCAGGCGCAAGCGGCCCAGCTTTTCGGCGTGACGCAGCCGCGCGTCTCCGACCTGATGCGCGGCAAGATCAACTTGTTTGCCCTCGACGCGCTGGTGAACATGGCGACCGCCGCGGGCTTACGCATCGAAATGCACGTGCTGGAAGCCGCCTGAGTGCGCGAATAGCCCGGCGCAAAACGCCCCAGCCACGCACTTTCACCTCGCTCGCGAGCTCATCTGCGCCCGTTGGTTCCTCCGCAGCCGGACCCGGGCGTCGGCGATGGCATCCCAAACACTGGCGTAGCTTTCGGATTTGCTCATTTGGATAAGCGCGGTCGGTTCATCTGCCCGGCACGTCCGTTTACGGCTTGTGCCTTCCAAAACCATTTCGGAATACTCGTATCCCGACCAGGATGTATGCCAGAGCTAGGAGGACCAGATAGCGCGAGTGCCACTCACGGGCAAATCCCACGAAGCCCAATCCGCCTAGAACGTAGACCCCGCCAATCAGCCTCGCCCCGATTCTTTGAACGAGAGGCGGCTTTGCCGAGCCTCTCCAGAGGAAGACGTCGACAGCGCGGCTGTTCCGCAGCGGATCCGGCCAGACCACATTCCTCTGCCGAGCCTTGACGGTCTCTATGAAGCTATGCTGCCCATCCGCCTTGTGGTGTTTCATGGGTGCGATTGCTGCTTCTTCAATTGTGTTGTAGCGTGAGCCACTCCATGTTAGCGCTGGGTGCCGAGAAGGGGGACAGCCATTTTCCATCCGTATCCCCTCTACTCCTTCGGTTTCCCCCAGTTCTCCACTCGGTCGTCATGGCGGGAAACGAGACGCACCAGATAGACGATGGCAAGCACAATTGAAAACAGCGAGCAAAAGAAGGTGATTACCATCCAGCCCATCGCGAACGCCTGGGGTGCGTAAGCTGCGCCGAGATCAGGCTGGGCCCGCCTTACCAACTCAGCAACAAAGATGGGTCCCCACCCTAGCGCCAAAAGCGCGCCGATTGTCCAAGGGCTAAGTATGGCTCGCCGGAGTGTTCCGCTGGTCATTGGTCAAGACTCCTTTTGAAGGTGCGCTATGGCCGATGCCCCCTATGCCAGCAGCTCCGCCCGCATCACGGTGACCGCCTGGCCGCCTAGGATTACGCGGTCGCCGTTCAGCCTCACGCGGACTACGCCGCCGCGCGCGGAAGCCTGGTATGCGGTGAATTCCGCCTTGCCCAGGCGCTCTGCCCAGTATGGTCCCAGGGCAGTATGCGACGAGCCGGTAACCGGGTCCTCATCTATCCCTGAGCCGGGCGCGAAGAATCGCGAGACGAAATCGAAGCCGTTGGTGGAGGCGCGGGCGGTGACGATGATGCCGCGCGCGCCGACCTTCTTCAAAGCGGTGAAATCGGGCGCGGCGGCGCGCACTTCCTCTTCCGACGCCACTTCCACCAGGTAATCGAACTGATTCTTCGCGACGTTGGTGGCTTTGACGCCGAGCGCAGTCAGCATGCCCGCCGGGGCTTCGACGGCGGTCGCGACCTTGGCCGGAAAATCGAGCTCGATCCATTCGCCGCGCCGGTCCGCCAGCAGCAGGCCGCTGCGGGTTTGGAAGCGGGCTTGCGTGCCCGCGGGCAGGTGGCCGTCTTCCCACAGCACGTGCGCGCTGGCGACGGTGGCGTGGCCGCACAAATCCACCTCAACCGAGGGCGTGAGCCAGCGCAGGCGGTAGTCGCCGTCTTCCGGATGCAGGAAGGCTGTCTCCGAGAGGTTCATCTCGCGCGCGACGTCGCGCATCCAGGCATCCGGACGCGGTTCGGGAAGCACGCAAACCGCCGCCGGATTACCGGCGAAAGGGCGATTGGTGAAAGCGTCGACTTGGACAATGTGGACGGACATAAGAGGCTTCTCGCGTCGCTTCGTTTAGCTTCGCTTCGCTCAGAGGTGGCGAACGGATCTTTTTAGTTTACTCTAGAACCTAAAACGGGCAAGCTAAAGCATGCCCCACCAGCGC
>Ga0208820_1000445_pt1 | contig 30935 bp, 29 predicted proteins | sample June2015DPH_16_5_FD_184713 | JGI IMG/M metagenome (GOLD analysis project Ga0208820, IMG submission 184713) | Peatland microbial communities from SPRUCE experiment site at the Marcell Experimental Forest, Minnesota, USA - June2015DPH_16_40... | ecosystem: Environmental > Terrestrial > Soil >...
CCGGGCGAAGACGACGTGGCGCGAATACTGGCCGTATTGCGCAACTTCGGCGAACCTGCCGAAGTGGTGTCCGACCGGCTGCCCGGTGCGATGGTGCGTTCCGGCACCAGGCGCAACCTGCCGTTGTACATCATGGGGGGGATATTCCTCGCGTTGTTCGGGCTTCCCCTGGGATCGGCCGGCTTCGGGGTTCTGGTGGGCCTGCTGGCAGCGCTGGCAGGCATTTTGGTCGCTTATTATGCGGTTGCCGGCAGCTTCCTCCTGGTCGGCGCCGTGACCATGTTGCTGGGTCTGATTCGACTCATCCTGCCGCAGTTATTTGACCGGCTGGTCGCGCTCGGCTATATCCAACTGGGTGGCCCGGTCGGCGAATTCCTCGATCACTTTTCGCCCGGATACCAAGGAATCCTGATCATCCTGTTTGCCAGCTTGTTCGCCGGCGCCGGGTGGGGCATGCTGTGGGTGGGAAAATACATGCTTCGCGGGCTGCGTTTCCTGTTTAGCCTGACCTTCGATTGGATGCGGCGCTTCGCGCAAGGCGCCCGGCGGAAACTGCGCCGGACCGATCGTGAAGCGCCTCAGTTGGGCAAGGCCTCATTTGTGAAGCAGTGACCAGGGACCGCGCCGGCACCGCCGCCGGCGGACAAGCGAAATCGCGGTGCTACCATCGCATAGATGGCGAAATTCAAGCCGCCCAAGGGCAAGCGTGACCGGAAGGGCGTTCCGCAGGGCGCTCTTCCCTGCGTGGTCTTCATCATCGGCGGCATGGTGCTGCTCATGCTGTTTCTGTACCTGGTGCTGAGAAGTTCGGGGCAATCATAATGCGGATCGATAATCGGCAACCCGACGCCATGCGCCCGGCGGAAATCGTCACCGGCTACCTGTTGACGGCGGAAGGTTCGGTGTTGATGAAGCTCGGCCACACGCAAGTGTTGTGCGCCGCCACCATCGAGGATTCCGTGCCGCAGTTTCTGCGCAACAGCGGCAAGGGCTGGGTGACGGCCGAGTATTCCATGCTGCCGCGCGCGACCGCCAAGCGGACGCCGCGCGAGGTGGTCAAGGGCCGGCCCTCCGGTCGCACCCACGAAATCCAGCGGCTGATCGGCCGCTCGCTGCGTTCGGTGATGGATATGGCGGCGCTCGGCGAGCGCACCGTGATGCTCGATTGCGACGTGCTGCAGGCCGATGGCGGCACGCGCACGGCTTCCATCACGGGAGCCTTTGTCGCGCTGGCGCTGGCGTTGCGGCGCCTGAAGGATTTCGGCAAGCTGAAGTCGATGCCGGTGCGCGATTACGTCGCCGCGACCAGCGTGGGCCTGGTCGGCGGCGCGGCCATGCTGGATCTCTGCTACGAAGAGGATTCGCAGGCCGATGTCGATATGAACGTGGTGATGACTGGCGGCGGCCGATTCATCGAGGTGCAGGCCACCGCCGAACACACACCTTTCGACGATGCCCAGATGGCCGAACTGCTGTCGCTCGCCCGCGGCGGCATCGCCGATCTGGTCGAATTGCAGAAGCGCGCGGTGAAGCTTTGAGCGCCGGGCAGACGCCCCTGCACCTTTTCTGCGCCACCGGCAATCCGGGCAAGGCGCGCGAGTTCGCGCTGGCCGCCGGCGAGCATATCGTGATTCAGCCGCTGCCCGATTTCCGCGCGATCGGGCCCTGCGTGGAGGACGGCGCCACCTTCGCCGAAAACGCCATCATCAAGGCGCGCCACTATGGCGCCCACGCGTCCGGCCTGCTCTTCGCCGACGATTCCGGCCTGGAGGTGGATGCGCTGGGCGGCGCTCCCGGCGTATTTTCCGCGCGCTTCTCCGGGCCCGCCGCCACCGATCGATCCAATAATCGCCTGCTGCTCGAAAAGCTGCGTGGCGTGGAGGACCGGCGTGCGCGGTTCGTTTGCGCTGTCGCCCTGGTCGATAACGGCCAACTCGCCGGCGTTTACACAGGCAGCGTGGAAGGCATCATTCTCGATGCGCCACGCGGCGCCGGCGGCTTCGGCTACGATCCGCTGTTCTATTACGCTCCCTTCGACTGCACCTTCGGCGAAGTGGATGGCGAGCGCAAGTTCGCCGTCAGCCATCGCGGCCAGGCATTGCGCGCCATGCTGCAGGCGCTGGTGGGGCAGGTCCCCGACCTGCCAAAGCCGAGCGGCGAGCCCGCCGGGCCCGGCTTTGGCAGGTAGGGGACCTGCCCCACCTAAGCTCACAGCCTTATCAGCGTCATCTCCAGAATATTCTCGTTGGCTCTCCGCACCTCTTCGAGCATGCCGGCGGCTGGCTCGGTCTCCAGGTTGATGCGCGCCACGGCGGCTTCGGCGCCGTCGAAGACCACGTTCTCCATTTCCTGCACATTGATGCGGGCGGCGCTGATCGAATCGAGCACGCCGGCCAGCACGCCGGGCCGGTCCAGATGCCGCACCACCAGCGCGCACGTTGCCGGAGTCTTGCGCGCCAGGTTCACCACATTGGGAACTTGCCCGGTGTCGCGGAAGGTCCGGATGATGCGCACCGTTTCCGCCGCGATGGCTTCCTGCGCCTGCTCGGTGGAGGCGCCGATATGATGCGTGCCATAGACCAGGTCGAGCTTGACGATCTCGTCGGCGAATTCGCTCACGCTGACAGCCGGCTCCTTGGCGAACACGTCCAACCCCGCGCGGATCTTCTTCTCGACCACGGCGCGGCTGAGCGCTTCCTGGTCCACCACTTCCGCGCGCGAGGTGTTGATGAAGAATGCGCCCGGCTTCATCGCGGCAAAGAACACGGCGCCCAGCAGGCCGCGCGTCTGGCTGTTCAGCGCCACGTGTACGGTCACAATGTCGGCTTCCGCGGCCAACTCTACCGCCGACGACCGGTACTCGACGCCCAGTTCTTCCGCGCGTTCCGGCGTCAAGCTGCGACTCCAGGCAATCACCCGCAGGCCGAATCCGCTGGCGCGCGGAATCATCTCGCGGCCGATCTGCCCCAGCCCCACCAGGCCCAGCGTCCGCCCGCATACTCCCTTCGCCTTCGAGTATTCCTTCTTGTTCCACTGCCCGGCGCGCAGCGACGCCACGTTATCGGCCAGCCGCCGGTCGAGGGCCAGGATCAGTCCGAAGGCCAGCTCCGCCACCGCAATCGAATTCTTGCCCGGACAGTTGGAAACATAGATGCCGCGCCGCGAGGCCGCCGCCACATCGATGGTGTTGTAGCCCGCCCCGGCGCGCACCACCAGCTTGAGCGCGCCCGCCGCCAGATGCGCTTCCGTCACTTTGGTCGACCGCACCACCAACGCGTCCGGCTGGAATTCCGCGATCGCCGCCGCCAGCGTGTCATCCTTCAGCGCCGGCTGGAACGAGATCTCACACCCGAGATCGCGCAGCTTGTCGCGGCCGGACTGTTCGAACTCATCCGCAATCAGAACCCGCATGTCCATCCCGCCTTTCCCATCCACCCAGCAGTGTATCCCCGCGCGGGCCAACAATTAAGACAAAGAAATGTCGAGACGAATCTCGACACATCAGGCTGGACAGCCCGCGCCACGACACCGGACCTGAACCGGAGCTGAACTTCTCTGGCCCATGAATTGCGCTTTGTCATCCCTGTGTGGTGTTTTTCTGCTGCCAGAGGAGCATAAGGGGGTTATTTCACCCAAACTGGGAGGCATATGGCTCAAATTGAGGAACTTCGATTGCACGAATTCACGTCCGGCCTTACTCAGGAACAGATCGCGAGCCTGGCGTCGCTGGCCCACCGGGAGGAATTCGAACCGGATGAGTTGATTCTGATGGACAGCCAGCGCTCGACGGCGTTTTACCTGGTGACCTCGGGAAGCGTGGCAGTCGAGTTGTGCGCGCCGCAATTCACGGTGGTGGTCGAAGCTCTGGGAGCGGGCCGGGCCTTCGGATGGTCGTCTTTGCTCGACTGGCACGACACGCTGTTTCAAGTGCGCGCCCGGGAGTACACCACCGCACTGCGCCTGGAGGGCCATGCCCTGAGAGAGTTATGCCGCACCGATCCCGCCTTGGGAGTTGAGATCTTCCGCCGCACGTTGGAAGTGGTAGCCGACCGGGTGAAAGCCACCGAACTCCGGTTCGCCGAAATGTGCGGCGTCCGCGTGGCCGGGCCGCGAGCGCACGCGCAACCGGTGCGGCGCGCGGACAGCCCCGTGTTATCATAAAAAGTTACCAGCATCACTTCATTTCCCGAGGTAAAATCCAGTTGGCTTTAGTCGAAGGTTGTCGGCACGCGCTTGAGCTTTCCATCCCGGCAGCGGAAGTGGAAAGCGAGACGGCGCGCGTTGCCGGCGACGTCCAGAAACGCGCCAAGCTTCCCGGCTTCCGTCCCGGGAAAGCGCCGATATCACTGATTCGCAAGCAGTTTGCGGGCGACATCAAGCAGCAGGTATTGGAGAACCTGATTCCCACGACGCTGCAAAAGCAGTTCGAGGCCGAGAACCTCAACCCGGTCGGCACGCCCGATATCAGCGACGTTCACTTTCACGAAGGCGAGCCGCTCCGCTTCAAGGCCGAGTTTGAAGTGGTGCCGCACATCGAGCTGGGCGAATACCGCGGGGTCGAAGTGGCTTATCACGATCCCGATGTCACCGGCGAAGACGTTGCCAAGCGCATCGAGGAGCTACGCGAGCAGAAGGCCGAGTACCTCAACGTGGATCCGCGCCCGCTCGATAACGGCGACTTCGCGGTGGTGGCTCTCGAGAGCATTTCCGGCGTGGTGGGCGAGCCGGTCAAGCAGGAAGAAATGGTGCTCGAAATCGGCGGCGCCGATACTTTCGATGCGTTCACCGAAAACCTGCGCGGCCTCAGCCCCGGCGACGAGAAGCAGTTCGAGGTTGCTTATCCGGAGAACTACGGCGCGGCGCGGCTGGCGGGAAAGACCGTGAAATTCCACGCCACCGTGCGCGGCGTCCGCAAGAAGGAGCTGCCCGAGGTCAACGACGAATTCGCCCAGGATCTGGGCGATTACCGCAACCTCGAGGAGCTGCGCGATGCCGTGCGCAAGAACATTCTGGCGCAGCGGCAATTCGAGGCCCAGCAGGCGGCCAAGGACAAAATCGTCGAAGCGCTGGTGGACCAGCACGACTTTCCCGTCCCCGAGCTGTTTGTCGACCGGCAGATTCGCACCCGCGTCGAGCTGAGCCTGCGCGCCATGAATGCCGATGGCGTCGACCTGAAGTCCCTCAAGCTGGACTGGGCCAAGGTGAAGGAAACACAGCGCGACAAGGCCGTGCGCGAGGTGAAGGCTTCCTTGCTGCTGGCGCGCATCGCGGAACGGGAGGCGATTCACGCCACTCGCGACGAGGTCGATAAGGAAGTCGAACGCCTGGCGCGCATGCAACGGGAACCGGTGGCTGCCCTGCGCATCAAATTCGAGAAGGATGGCACACTGGGGCGTATCGCCCACCACATTCAGACGGAGAAAACGCTTACTTTCCTGTTCGAACAGGCCCGCAAGACCGACTAACACTTGTGACAGCGTAGTACCAACAACCTTGGAGTACATTGCTAAGGGAAGTGCTTCAGGTGATAATAGAAGTACAATTGGGTGACTCGTCTTGGCCCACCGGGGGTTCCGGGGACAAGGCGGCACCGCCGGAGTTGCGGCGGAAGAGGAGATAATCGCGTGAAGCGTGCCGGGTCCGACGATGCTTTACGATGTTCATTTTGCCACAAGAGCCAGGATGTAGTCGGCAAGCTCATTTCCTCTCCCAGCGACTATCCCCGCGCATACATCTGCGACGAATGCATCGCTGTTTGCAACTCAATTTTAGAGGATGACAAGTCCGAGCCTTCCGGCGGCAGCCCGAACAAGATCCCCAAGCCATTGGAAGTCAAGGAATTCCTCGACCAGTACGTGATCGGGCAGGAGGGCACCAAGAAGAAGCTGGCGGTGGCCGTCTATAACCATTGCAAGCGCATCCACATGAACCGCTTGCGCACCACGGAAGTGGAGCTGCAAAAGTCCAATATTCTGCTGATCGGACCGACCGGAACCGGCAAGACGCTGATGGCCCAGACTTTGGCCAAAATTCTGGACGTGCCATTTGCGATTGTCGATGCCACCACACTCACCGAGGCCGGCTATGTGGGCGAGGATGTGGAGAACATCATCCTCAAGCTCCTGCAAGCGGCCGATGGCGATGTGCAGAAGTGCCAGCAGGGCATCATCTATATCGACGAGATCGACAAAATCTGCCGCAAGGACGAAAACCCGTCGATTACCCGCGACGTCTCGGGTGAAGGCGTGCAACAGGCGCTGCTGAAGATCCTCGAAGGAACGGTGGCCAACGTTCCCCCGCAGGGCGGCCGCAAGCATCCGCACCAGGAATTCACGCCGGTCGATACCACCAACATCCTGTTCATTTGCGGCGGTGCGTTTGTCGGGCTGGAGAAGGTCATCGGCAAGCGGGCGGGCAAGAAATCGATCGGGTTCATGCAGGAAGAGGAGAAGGGATTATCCAAGCTGGCCGGCATGAGCGGGCGCCGCGATATCGACCTGCTCTCGCACGTGCAGCCGGTCGATCTCATCAAGTTCGGTTTCATTCCCGAGTTCATCGGGCGCCTGCCGGTCACCGCAGTGCTCGAAGATCTCGACCGCAGCGCCCTGATCCAGATCCTCACCAAGCCCAAGAACGCCATCGTCAAGCAATACCAGAAACTGCTCGAGTTCGAGAACGTGCGGCTGAGATTCTCCGACGATGCGCTCGATGCCATCGCGGACCTCGCCATGGAACGCAAAGTGGGAGCGCGCGGGCTGCGCATGATTCTGGAAGACCTGATGCTCGACCTCATGTACTATCTGCCGTCCTATAAGAAGGTCCGCGAGTTTCAAGTCACCAAAGACATGGTGCTGGCGCAGAAAATCAGTCTTACACTGTTGGAGAAGGCAGGCTAGCCATTCTGCCGGCTGGCGCCGTTCCGGCTTATTTGGGATAATCTACTCAAGTCACCCGTGGGCACCGGTAACGGCTGTGTACCGCCAGAGGGCAAGTCTTAACGCCCGGCGAGGGGTGGCTGCAATTCAGGCATCTGGGGTTCGGAGCGGCTGAACCTGTCTTGCAGCGGCACGGGAGCCTGGCTGATTCATCCGTGGGGATAGGAATGCTCACTTCAAAAGAGAAGTCCGATACAAAACGTCTGCCGATGATGCCTATCCGCGACGTGGTCATCTTTCCGTACATGATGACTCCGTTCGTGGTGGGCCGCGAGCAGAGCGTGCGGGCGCTCGAAGAGGCGATGGCGGGCGACAAAAAGATCTTTCTCGCCACCCAGCACGACGCTTCCATCGACGACCCGAAGCCCGATGAAATCTATGCCGTCGGCTGCATCGTCAATATCGTGCAGAGCCTCAAGCTGCAGGATGGCAACATCAAGGTGCTGGTGGAAGGCGTGGAGCGCGGCAAGGTGGTGTCGGTTTCCGCCGACGAAGGCTTCCTCCGCGTGGTGCTGCGCACGGCCAGCTACAGGGTGGAGCCGGGCCCGCAACTGGACGCGCTCATCAGCCGCGTCACCGGCCTGTTCGACCAGTACGTGAAGCTCAGCCAGAACCTGAACTATGAGCAGATGATCGCCGCCATCCGGGTGGACGATCCGGGCAAGCTGTCGGATACGGTGGGCGCCAACCTGCAGCTCACCATCGAAGAGAAGCAGGAGCTGCTGGAGATCTTCGACCCCGTCGAGCGGCTGACCCGCGTGGCCGAGATGCTCGATATCGAAATCGAAAAGCTGCATGTCGACCGCACCATCCAGGGCCGCGTGAAGCGCCAGATGGAAAAGGCGCAAAAAGAGTACTACCTCAACGAGAAGATCAAGGCCATCCAGAAGGAACTGGGGCGCGGCGAGAAGAGCGAAAGCGACGAGTTGAAGAAGCGCATCGAGACCGCCGGCATGACCGCGGATGCGCTCGAAAAGGCCCTGGCCGAGCTGAAGCGGCTGGATAACATGCCGCCCATGTCGGCCGAATCCACCGTCAGCCGCAATTACCTGGACTGGCTGCTGGCGGTGCCGTGGAAGAAAAAGTCGAAGGAAATCCGCGACCTCAAGTTCGCCGAGAACGTCCTCGAAACCGATCACTACGGCCTCGAGAAGATCAAGGAGCGCATCCTCGAATTCCTCGCCGTGCGCCGCCTGGTGAAAAACCCCAAGGGCAGCATTCTGTGTTTCGTGGGGCCTCCCGGCGTGGGCAAAACCTCGTTGGGCATGTCGATCGCCAAGGCCACCGGCCGCAAATTCATCCGCCTGTCGCTCGGCGGCGTGCGCGATGAAGCCGAAATCCGCGGCCACCGCCGCACGTACATCGGCGCGCTGCCCGGCCAGATCATTCAGATGATGAAGAAAGCCGGCACGCGCAACCCGGTCTTCATGCTCGACGAAGTGGACAAGATGTCGATGGATTTCCGCGGCGATCCTTCGGCGGCGCTGCTGGAGGTTCTCGACCCCGAGCAGAACTTCATGTTCGTGGATCACTACCTGGATGTCGAGTACGATCTCAGCCAGGTTTTCTTCATCGCCACCGCCAACGTGCTGCATACCATTCCGCCGGCGTTGCAGGACCGCATGGAAACCATCCGGCTTCCCGGCTACACCGAGCTCGAAAAGATGGAGATCGCACGCCGTTTCCTGGTGCGCAAGCAGATGGAAGCCACCGGTCTGACCGCGGGCCAGATCGAATTCGACGATACCGGCCTCAATGGCCTGATCCAGTATTACTCGCGGGAAGCCGGCGTGCGCAACCTGGAGCGCGAAATCGGCAACGTCTGCCGCAAGGTCGCGCGGCAAGTGGTGAACGCGCAGGGCGGCAAAGACAAAAAGCCGCCAGTCAAAGCCGTCATCAACGGCGACAAGCTGCCCGAACTGCTGGGCCCCTGGAAGTTCCGCGACCTGGTGGTGGAAAAGAAGAACGAAGTCGGCGCGGCGGTGGGCCTGGCGTGGACCGAGGTCGGCGGCCAGCTCCTCTCGACCGAATGCACGCTGATGGAAGGCAAAGGCAAGCTGACCATCACCGGCAAGCTGGGCGAGGTGATGCAGGAATCCGCGCAAGCCGCCATGAGCTACATCCGCTCGCGCGCCACAACGTTCGGCCTGCCGCGCGATTTTTACCGCAGCCTCGACATCCACATCCATGTTCCCGAAGGCGCCATCCCCAAGGACGGTCCTTCGGCCGGCATCACGCTGGCCACTTCCATTTGCAGCGCGCTGACGGGCATTCCGGTGCGCGGCGACGTGGCCATGACCGGTGAAATCACCCTCCGCGGCAAAGTGCTGCCCATCGGCGGATTGAAAGAGAAGTTGATGGCCGCGCACCGGCACGGGATACTGGAAGCCATTGTCCCGCGGGAGAACGAGAAGGATCTCCCGGACATCCCGGACGCCATCAAGAAAACCATGAAGATCAATTTTGTGGAGTCCATGGATCAGGTTTTGAAGATCGCGCTGGAGCGTGAAGTGGTGGCTTTGCCGATGGCGCCAGTTGCCGCCGTCGACGTTCCGGCCATGGAGCAGGGTCTGGCGCATTAGGGAGCCGCTTGGGAGCGCCCCATTGCGGGTGCGGGAAACAAGCTACACTATAATTGACATCCGAATTCGTAGTCAGCGCCGGCTCCGCGGACCTGTTTCCGCCAGACCGGCTGCCGGAAGTCGCGTTTCTAGGGAGAAGCAACGTAGGGAAATCCAGTTTGATTAATGCCCTCACCGGGCAGAAACGGCTGGCTTTCACCAGCAACACACCGGGCCGAACACAGACCATCAATTTTTATCGCATCGACGGAGCGTTCTATTTCGTCGATCTTCCCGGATATGGTTACGCCCGGGCTCCTCTCCGGCTCACGCTGGAGTGGAAAAAGCTGATCGAATACTATCTCGAAACTAGGGGAACCTTAAGATTGTCCTGCCTGGTCCTCGACCCCCGCCGCGGATGGATGGAGCCCGATCTCCTGCTGAAACGGTGGCTGGAGGAGCGGGGCAGGCCATATCTGGTAGTCGCCACCAAGATCGATAAGTTGAATCAATCGGAGCAAGAGCACGGCTTACGCAACATCCGCCAGGAAGGCGCGGAGCCGCTGCCGTTCTCGGCCTCGACCGGCCGGGGAGCGAGGGAAATTTGGCAAGCAATCACGAAGACACTCCAAACACGGTAGGCAACGTCCCACCGCAGGAAAAACCCACCGAAAAGCAGGCCGCCACCACGGCGCCTCCTGCCCAAGAAACCACCGCCGCCACCGATGGCGCGGGAAACGGCGCGCCCGAACCGGCCGTCGAGAAAACCGAGGCTCCCGAGCGTCCGGCCAAGCAGCACGGCGAACGCGCGCCCAAAGCCGCCGCCTTGGCGGCGCCGCCGAAGCCCGAACCGGATGCGAAGTCCGGCGATGGCAAACCGCCCGAGGCCAAACCAGCCGAGGCCCCGCCGCCTTCGGGCACGCACCTCAGCGACACCGGACCCGGCGCGCAGCGGCGCAAACATGCCGCGCAGAACGCCAAGAACGGCACGCCCACGCTCGACCTCGTCGAACTGAAGGACATGAGCATTCAAAAGCTCAACCAGGTCGCCAAGGATATGGGAATTTCGGGCGCCGCCGGTCTACGCAAACAGGAGCTTATCTTCAAGATCCTGCAGACGCAGGCCGAAAAGAGCGGCCTGATCTTTTCCGAGGGCGTGCTGGAATGCCTGCCCGACGGCTTCGGCTTCCTGCGCGCACCCGAGTACAACTATCTGCCCGGCCCGGACGACGTCTATGTCTCGCCCTCGCAGATACGCCGCTTCGACCTGCGCACCGGCGACACCATCTCCGGCCAGATCCGCCCGCCCAAGGAAGGCGAGCGCTACTTCGCGCTGATCAAGGTGGATGCCATCAACTTCGAGCCTCCCGAGGAAGCCCGCAACAAGATCTTCTTCGACAACCTCACACCGCTCTATCCCAATGAGCGGATGAAGCTCGAAACCACGCGCGAGAACTTTTCCGGCCGCGTGATGGACCTGCTGACACCGGTGGGCAAGGGACAGCGCGGGCTGATTGTCTCGCCGCCGCGCACCGGCAAGACCATGCTGTTGCAGGCCATCGCCAACTCGGTCACCACCAACCACCCCGAGGTCACCCTCATCGTGCTGCTGATCGATGAGCGTCCCGAGGAAGTCACCGACATGCAGCGCAGCGTGCGCGGCGAAGTCATCAGCTCCACCTTCGACGAGCCGGCCACGCGCCACGTGCAGGTGGCTGAAATGGTCATCGAAAAAGCCAAGCGGCTGGTCGAGCACAAGCGCGACGTGGTGATCCTGCTCGATTCCATCACCCGCCTGGCGCGCGCTTATAACACCATCGTTCCGCCCTCCGGCAAGGTGCTCTCCGGCGGCGTCGATTCCAACGCCTTGCAGCGCCCCAAGCGCTTCTTCGGCGCCGCGCGCAATATCGAGGAGGGCGGTTCGCTCACCATCATCGCCACCGCGCTCATCGACACCGGCAGCCGCATGGACGACGTTATTTTCGAGGAGTTCAAGGGCACCGGCAACATGGAAATTCACCTCGAGCGCAAGCTGGTCGATAAGCGCGTTTTCCCCGCCATCGATATCAACAAGAGCGGCACCCGTAAGGAAGAGCTCCTGCTGCCCAAGGAAGAGCTCAACCGCGTGTTTATTCTGCGCCGCGTGCTCAATCCGCTATCGCCTGTCGAGACCATGGAGCTGCTGCTCGACAAGCTGGGCAAGACGCGCAGCAACGGCGAATTCCTGTCCTCGATGAGCGGCTAGCGCGAAGCGCCTTGGGGCCGGTTGGCAGGCGGAAGCGCCTGCCCCACTCGCCGGCTCGCACTGTCATTTGACAAGCCTCGTGTACGGTTTCTATCATAGAAACTCACAGTCGAAATAGCTCTGGCCGCCCTATCGGGCCGCCGTTTGCTGCCCAAATGGCAATTACTGCGTCTTCTTCAGTCTGGGATACAACCGTATGATTAAGGTAGAAGGTCTCACCAAGCGATACGCGCGCACCGTCGCGGTGGACAACATTTCGTTCGAGGTCGAGAAGGGGCAAATCGTCGGTTTCCTGGGGCCCAATGGGGCCGGGAAAACCACCACCATGCGCGTGCTGACGTGTTTTCTGCCCCCCACGGAAGGCACGGCGAACGTCGCCGGCTTCGACGTGCAGGAGCACCCCATCGAAGTGAAGAGGCGCATCGGCTACCTGCCGGAATCGCCGCCTCTATACCCGGAAATGGACGTGACCGGGTACCTCGAATTCACCGGCAAGCTGAAAGGCATCCCGTCCGCCGACATCAAGAAGCGGGTGGACGAGGTGCTGGGCAAATGCGCCATCGGCGACGTGCGCGACAAGCTCATCGGCAAGCTCTCCAAAGGCTACCGGCAGCGCGTTGGCCTGGCGCAAGCCATCATCCACAACCCGGATGTGCTGATTCTGGACGAGCCGACCTCGGGCCTCGATCCCAAGCAGATCATCGAAATCCGCGAGCTGCTGAAGTCGCTGGCCGGCAACCACACGATCATTCTCAGCACCCACATTCTGTCGGAAGTGGAGCACTCCTGTCAGCGCGTCATCATCATCAGCCAGGGCAAGCTGGTCGCCATCGATTCGGTGGCGAACCTCACCAACCGCCTGCGCGGCTCCGAATCGGTGGCGCTCGAAGTGGAAGCCGCGGGCGGCAGCCCGAATCCGAGCGACGTGCAGTTGCGGCTGGAGCAGGTGGCGGGCGTCCGCAGCGTGGTGATGAAGGATTCCAAGGACGGGCGCCTGACCTTTGAGGTGGAAAGCCTGCAAGGGCGCCAGATCCGCGCCGACCTGGCGCGCAGCGTGGTCAACGCCGGTTGGAACCTCAGTGAATTGCGGCCGGTCGGGCTCAGCCTGGAAGAAGTCTTCCTGCAACTGACCGCGGCCGAGACAAAGGGCGACGCGCCCGCGGAAAGCGAGGCAGCAAAGCAATGAAGCTAGTCTTCCTGATCTCGAAGAAAGAGTTTAAGAGTTACTTCGTTTCCCCCATCGCTTATCTGCTGATGGCATTCTTCGCGTTGATCTTCGGATTCGCGCTCTATACCGCAACCCGCGACGTGGTGCGGATGGGCTTCCAGGCGCAGATGATGGGCCAGTCGCAGCCGGTCAACCTGAACGACATGATCATCCGCCCGCTGCTGGGCTTCGCCAGCACCGTGTCGCTGTTCCTGATTCCGATGATCACCATGCGGTTGATCGCGGAAGAGAAGAAGACCGGTACCATCGAGCTGCTGCTCACCTCGCCGGTGAAGGACATCCAGATCATCCTCGGCAAATGGACCGCCGCCATGCTTCTGTACCTGTGCATCCTGGGCATGTCGGCACTCGATATCGGCATGTTGTTCGCCTGGGGCAAGCCCGATTGGAGGCCGGTGCTGGTGGCGTACCTGGGGCTGATCCTGCAAGGCGGCTGCCTGCTGGCGATCGGCGAATTCATCTCCACGCTCACCAAGAACCAGATCATCGCCGGCGGCGTGACGTTTTTCGTCTGCCTGCTGTTGTGGGTGCTGAGCTGGTCCACGGCCTTCGACAGCGGTGCCACCTCGCAAGTGATCAATTACCTGTCGATCGTCACCCACTTCGAGAATTTCGCCAAGGGCGTGCTGGACGGCAAGGACATAGTCTTCTATCTCTCCATGATTTTCTTCTCGTTGTTCATAACATCGCGATCCATGGAATCGCTGCGGTGGAGGAGCTGACATGGCGGCTAAATGGCTCAAAACCCGGCAAACCAAGTACGGCGCCTACATCGCGGTTTACACTCTGGTCGTAATCGCCATTCTGGCCGGCGTGAACTTTCTGGCCAATCGTTACGATCAATCCTACGACGCCACTAAGAACAAGCAATACAGCCTCTCCGACCAGACCATCAAGATCGTCAAGGACCTGAAGAGCGATGTCCGCATGATTTATTTCGGCGAGAGTGGCAGCTTTCCGAACGCGCGCGATCTGCTGGACCGGTACTCATCGCTGTCTACCAGAATGCACGTGCAGTACATCGACCCGAATAAGAAACCGACGCTGGCCAAGGCCGCCGGTTTCCGCGCGGATTCGCCGGTGGTGGTGGAGAACGGACCGCGCCACGAAGGCGCCAAGAGTTTGACCGAAGAGGAAGTCACCGGCGCGTTGATCCGCGCGCTCAAGAGCGGCGAACGCAACGTCTGCTTCATGACCGGGGCGGGCGAACACTCGATCGACGATCAGGACCGCGAGGGCTTTTCGATTCTTAAGGCGCTGCTGGAGCGCGACAATTACAAGTCGCGCGCGGTTTCGCTGCGGGCCGCCGCGGCGCCCGACGCCAACACGCCCGACGCCGGCAAGAAAGTCGAAATCGGGCAGGCCGCTCCATCGGGACCAGTCGAAGTTCCCAAGGATTGCACGGTGCTGGTCTCCGGCGGGCCGACGGCCGATTATCCGCCGCCGGTAGTGGCGGCCATCAAGAGCTACGTGGAAGACGGCGGACGCGCCATCTTGATGTTCGACAACGTGCTCCGCATCGGCCGCTCCGAGCCGGCCGCTTCCAACGACGAACTGGCCGCGCTACTGGCAACCTGGGGCGTCACCGTCAACAAGGACCTGGTGCTCGATTTAGGCGGCCTGGGGCAGATCTTCGGCTTCGGCCCGGAGATTCCGGTGGTGCTGCAATATGAATCGCATCCGATTACGCAGCCGCTGACGCGCATTCCCACGGCGTTTCCGCTGAGCCGTTCGCTCGAGATCAAGAGCGAAGGCAGGACCTCGGTGAGCAAGCTGGTGGCGACCACGGAAGACAGCCTGGCCACTTCCGAGATCGGACCCGGCGGCGCGGTGGATCCCAAGAAAGGCAAGAAGGGGCCACTGACCCTGGTGGCCGCGGGTACATATTCGGGAACCAAGCAGGGACGCTTCGTGGTGAGCGGTAGCTCGATTTGGGCGGTCAACAGCCTGGCCGGTTCGCGCCAGCTCGGCAACCGCGACCTCTTCGTGAACTCGATCAACTGGCTGGCTTCCGACGAGGACCTGATTTCGATTCGTCCCAAGACGCCGGAGGATCAGCAATTGAACGTCAGCGGGCAGCGGCTCGCCATCCTGTTCTGGCTGAGCATCTTCATCTTTCCGCTGATGGTGGTGTCGTTCGGCCTGGCCACCTGGTGGAAGCGGAGGTAACCGATGAAGCCGAAGGGACTGCTGGTAGCCGTCGTTCTTTTGGCTGTGTTGGGCGGCGCCATCTGGTACTCGAACAAGAAGCAGGCGCAAAAGGAAAAAGCGCCTCCTGACACGAGCCCCAAGATCGTGTCGATTCCGGAAGACCGGTTTCGCGAAATCCGCCTGCAGAAGGCCGGCGCCGAGCCGATCGTTCTGAGCCGCGACAACGGCAAATGGGCGATGACCGCGCCGCAGCCGCTGCCGGCCGATCCCGACGCCTCCGCTTCGCTGGTTTCCGCACTCTCCTCGGTGAGCGCCGACAAGACCATCGATGACAACCCCACGGACTTAGCCAGTTACGGACTGGCCGGTCCAACCGTGCGGGCGCAGGTGATTCAGAAAGACGGGAAGCAGGTGGAGATCGCCATCGGCGATGACACGCCGACCAATTCCGGCGCTTACGCCAAGGTGTCCGGCGACCGCCGCGTGTACACGGTGGCCAGCTACGTTAAGACCAGCCTCGATAAGACCGTCAACGACCTTCGCGACAAACGGTTGCTGATCTTCGATTCCAACCGGCTGACACGCGTGAAGCTGGCCGGCAAGGGGCCGGCGATCGTGTTCGGCAAGAGCGCGGGGAACGAGTGGGGGATTGTGGAACCGCGCCCGCTGCGCGCCGACAGCGGGCAGGTGGAAACCCTGCTCGGCAAACTGCGCGACGCCAAGATGGATCTCGGCACGGCGCCGGAAGAAGCGGCCAAGAAGTTTGCGGCCGCCGCCGTTGTGGCGCTGGCCGTGGTCACCGACAGCTCCGGCTCCCAAGCCATCGAGGTTCGCAAGGACAAGGACAACAATTATTATGCCCGGAGCTCCGCGGTGTCCGGCGTGTACAAGGTCGCATCCGACACCGGCGAGGGGCTGAACAAGGGCCTGGACGATTTCCGCAACAAGAAGCTGTTCGATTTCGGCTTCGCCAATCCCCGTATGCTGGAGATCAAGAACGACGCCGCCGCCGCCGTGACTTACACCAACACCGGCGACAAGTGGACCGCGGGCCCAAAAAACATAGATAACTCGAGCGTACAGAACCTGATCGACAAGCTGCGCGATTTGACGGCCTCCAAGTTTGTGGAGCAGGGCGGCGGCCAGCCGGTGTTCGAAGCGAGCGTGGAGTCGAAAGGCAGCGCCAAGATCGAACATGTGATTGTGAGCAAGCAGGGCGACAAATATTCCGCGCAACGCGAAGGCGAGCCGAGCATCTATGAATTGGATGCCAGATCCGTGGAGGATCTCGAAAAAGCCGCCACCGATGTGAAGGAAGCCGCGCCGGAGCCGAAGAAGAAGAAATAAGAGCCACGAATGAACACGAATCAACACGAATAAGAAAGCCGGGAAGCCGGAAGACCGGTAGGCCACAAGGCCGGACTCCCGCTTGTTGTTAGTTTTTCTTATCCGTGTTCATTCGTGTTCATTCGTGGCCCTCACCGTCCATTCGTGGCCACGATTTTCATGAACGGTCTGCTCACCGATCTTTACGAACTCACCATGGCGGCCGGATATTTCCAGGCCGGCAAGGCGGCGGAACTCGCCACCTTCGAGTTCGCCATCCGCCGGCTGCCGCCCAATCGGAATTATGTTCTCGCCGCCGGATTGCCGGAGGCGGTGGATTACCTGCTGAATCTCAGCTTCACCGCCGAAGAGATCGACTACCTGCGCGGCCTCGCGCAGTTCTCCCGCGCGCCGCGCGAGTTCTTCGATTACCTCCGCGATTTTCGATTTACGGGCGACCTCTTCGCCGTGCCGGAAGGTACGCCGCTGTTTGCCGGTGAGCCTCTGCTGACCATCCGTGCGCCGATCATCGAAGCTCAATTGCCGGAGACGTACCTGCTTTCTGCGGTAAGTTTCCAGACGTTGGTCGCCAGCAAGGCTGCACGCGTGGTAGCTGCGGCGGAGGGGAGACCGGTCATCGAATTCGGCACGCGGCGCGCGCATACCCCCGAGGCGGGCGTGCTCGGCGCGCGGGCGGCGTACCTGGGCGGCTGCGCGGCCACCAGCAACACGCTCGCCGGCTTCCGCTATTCGATCCCAGTCGCCGGCACCGCCGGGCACTCCTGGGTGATGTCGTTCGCTTGCGAAGACGGGGCATTCCGCAAGCTGCAAAGCGCGATGGGTGAGAACGCGGTGCAATTGCTGGATACTTACGACGTGGCACAGGCCGCGCGGCGTGTGGCGGCGCTAGGGCGTCCGCTGTGGGGCGTGCGCATCGATAGCGGCGATTTTCTCGAGGGCGCGCGGCAGGTGCGCGCCATCCTGGACGAGGCGGGCTTGCAAGAGGCGCGGATCATGGTAAGCGGCGATCTGGACGAATATCGCATCCGCGAGCTGCTCGCCGCCGGCGCGCCCATCGATGTCTTCGGGGTGGGCACGCAGATTTCCGTTTCCGCCGATGCGCCCTCGCTCAGCGGCGTTTACAAAATGGTGGAGATGGAAATCGGCGGCATCAAGCGCTACACGGCCAAGTACAGCGACGATAAGGGCACCATTCCGGGCGCCAAGCAGATTTTCCGCGACATGGCGCGCGACGTGGTGGCACGCTCCGGAGAGTGCGGGCGTGGCGAGGCGCTGCTGCGGCCGGTGATCCTCGGCGGCCGTTTGGTGGAACCCCTGCCCGCGCTCGATCAGGCTCGGCAGCGCGCCCGCGAATCGGTGGCGGGGCTTTCACCAGCGCTGCGCCAACTGGAAACCACGGAACCGTGGCCGGTGATTTACAGCCGCGAGTTGCGCGCGCTGATGGAGCAGACGCGCGCCAACCTGATCGGCACGCCAGTCCCATGAAAACCGTCTTTTTCGATATCGATACCCAACTGGATTTCGTCACTCCCGCGGGCGCCCTCTACGCGCCCGGCGCGGAGCGGGTAATCGCGGCAGTGGCGCGGCTCAACCGGCACGCGGCGTCGAGTGGGATCGTTCTGGTCTCCACCACCGACGCCCACGCGGAGAATGATGCCGAATTCTCCCAATGGCCGCCGCATTGTGTTTCCGGCACGCTGGGCCAACGCAAGGCGCAAGCTACGCTGCTAGAGAACTCAGTCGTGGTGCCCAACCGCGACGGCTTGCCGGAGACCGCGGGGGTGGCGCAGATCATTGTCGAAAAGCGGACGGTCGACGTGTTCGAGACCCGTACAATCGCGCCGCTGCTCGAGCGGCTCGCCGCAGACCGCTTTGTGGTCTATGGCGTAGTGACGGAAGTCTGTGTCTGGCACGCCGCGCGCGGCCTGCTGCGCTTGGGAAAGCCGGTGACGATCGTGACCGACGCCGTCGAGGCGCTGCGCCCGGACGCGGGAGAACGCGCTTTGGCAGAGTTGCACAAAGCCGGCGCGGCGCTGGCGACCGTCGGACAGGAGACAGGAGTCAGAAGTCAGAATAGCCGGAGAAGGACTTCTGACTTCTGACTCCTTACTCCTGACTCCTTGACTCCCGCCGCTGCAGAATGCTGAGAACTACCAGCGCCAGGGCGGCGGCCAGCAGCGAACCATCGCGCAGCAGCGTCTTCCAGGAAATGATGTCGTTCGCTCCGAAGCAGCCGCACGGGATCTCCAGTCCCCTGGCGTACGCCCGCACCATGAGTGTGAAGAAGCCCGCCAACAACAGCGCCGTTGCCGCGGCTGCGCTGCGCAGCCAGTAGCCGGCGATCAGCAGCAGTCCCAGCAACAATTCGAACCAGGGCAGCGTCCGCGCTGCCAGTTCCACCGCTTTGAGCGGCAGCAACTGGTAGCCATTGACCTCCATTGCGAACAACTGCCAAGGCGCGAGCTCTATGAAAAAAGGCCTCAGTTGTACGTGAACCAGCTTGGTCCAGGCGGCATAGACAAAAATGGCCCCCAGGGCGATGCGCAGCACCAGCATGACCGCGTGCAGAGTCTTACTTGAGGAGGTCATCGATCAAGCTTTTCAGAATCGCGTAATTCAGCGTGCCCGAAACCGGATAGGTCTTACTGCCGCGCGACACCACCAGCGTGGGAGTCCCCGTCACGGGTACGGCGTGGCCGGCGTTGACGTCGCGCAGGATTTCGCCCAACACCGAAGCGCCATCCGCCGCGGCCTTCACCTTGTTCTGCTGCGAGAGAGTCAGCACGCTGGCCACTGTCTCCCAGACTTTGCCGTTCGCCGACCAGGCGGTCTGGTCGCGGAACAGAGCGTCGGCCACGGGCTGATACAAGCTGAGATGCGCCGCGGCAACGGCGTAATTGGCGGCCTCGCGCGAGTGCGCGTGGATGGGCAGAGGGAACTCACGATACACCAGGAAGACCTTGCCGGTAGCCACGAAGTCCCGCTGCAACTGCGGCAGGCTGTTGTCGTGAAACGCCTTGCAACCGGGGCATTCGAAATCGCTGAAGATCTGGACGGTCACCGGCGCCGACGGGTTGCCCGCCGTCTTGTTCGGGTCGATATCGTTCACCGCGGCCATCGCGGGCCAAAGCAAAAGTAGCGCCACAGCGCCAAGTCTCATACTCATATATTAACCACGATTGGTCTGAAGTCCGAATTAACCGAGTTTGACTATTCTAGACGCATTAATCGGAATACGGCTGCGTACGCGGCTCAAACGGCGCGCGAGGCTGTGCTGAGCCAGGAGTAGCTGCCGCAGCAAGGCTGCACTTCGCTCAGTTCGCTGAAGGCCGCTCCACGTGGTCAACGACAATCACGTCCAAAGGAGCCGTGCCCGGAGTAAGCTCCAGGCCGAGTTGCTTCCGGAGGGCGGTGAAGATTGTGATGCCGAAGGATCCGGTCGAGTCGTCCGACAAAGTTGCGACCTCCTCACCGTTGAGAAGTACCGTCTTTTGTTCTCTTGGTCGCGGGTCGAACTCCAAATGCATATCGAACCGGCCTTTCAGCCCGGTATTATCAATCACCGGGCGGCCAGCATAATTGGGAAGTAGCAGACCCGCGAATTCGGACATGGTCCAAGCAGACAGATCCAGAGCCGTGCCGTTCGGGACCGGGCCGCCGTAGTGAAATCCCTCGCATGGTTTCGGCGCGGAGCGCAGCGCCTCCGGATCGGTCCGCAGCAACCAGGCATATGAGTCGTGAGACAAATCACGAGGAACACAATCGACATCTTTTGCGGGCCGTAGTTTTAGATTTGGCTCCGCAACCGTGAGGAAGTAGACGGGCGTATCGCGGGGCTCAGTATGAACTCTGAGTTGAAACCTGTCCTCCAACAGCGCCTGCATCATTGGCCCCATCATCACGGCAGTGGTGGATTTGGTTTCCGGTTTTGCGTCAACAGAATAGATATCCGAGTCGATCCAAGCCGGTCCACCCACTACCCGTGGGGCGCTGTCGTGGAGTTCCGCCCCTGAATAGACGCCGTATGCGAACCGGATCAGCAGCCGCACCGTAACGCAGGACAAACGGACAGTAACGGGGTCCACCGTGGGAAGGCGGCTCATGGGCCTCTCGCAGGTCTTGTCCAGCTTGACTGACGCCACCGCAAACGTTGGACGCTTCGCGGCCGCCTGCTGACATCGCAGGGCGCCGGCAAAACCAAACGCCAGCCCAGCGATCACCATGATTGGCGGCACGGGCCGAAACATCGAAAGAGACATTATGATTAAGCGGGCATCGCGGCGAATGCCGGCCTATTGGCCGAGGTAATGATTCAGCACGCTCGACAGCAATTCGTAGTTGGGCACCCCGCCCGGCAGCATGAAGCGCCTGCCGTTGGCGGTAACAAATATAGACGGCGTGCGGTCGACCCTGTCCCGCGTGGCCTCGTCGATATCGTGGCGCACCTCGGCCTCGACGCCCGGGTCTTTGGCGAGCGCCTGCACTTTTTTCTGTTCGGCCGCCGTCAGCACAGTGGCCACGGTCTCCCAAACCTGGCCGTTGACAGCCCAGACACCCTGGTTCTTCCACAACGCATCGGCCACCGCCGCGTACTTGCCTATGCGGGCCGCCGCGGTGGCGTAAAGCGCGGCCGCGCGTGAGTAAGGATGGTTCGGGCCGGCCAGCGGAAACTCCCGGTTCACCAGGCACACCCGGCCGCTCATCACGTAGTCGCGCACCAACAGTGGGACGAGATCGTCATGCATCTCCTTGCAGTGCGGGCAGTCGAAGCTGCTGAATACTTCGAGCGTGATCGGCGAATTCGTCACGCCCAGGGTCTTGCCCGAGTCGAAGGAGGCGGCCAACGCCAGGCAGGGAAGCAAAGCGGCAGCCAAGGCAGTGCGTTTCATGTATATCTCAATTGTACGCGACGCGGCCGGTGGTGGGGCTTCCGGCGCCGCTTGAAACGTGATTTAATCGGTTCATCCGGACCGTGCGGTTCGGAGAGGAGATCCCATGTTGTCGAAAATCCTCATAGTCGGATCGTTGGCCGCCGCGATGGCTTTTGCGCAAGGCGGGTGGGGAAAACGGAACGAAGACCCGAGCGGCGGCATGATGGCGCAGCGCCAGAGCCAGCTCGATCAGTTCGCGGACAAGCTGAAGCTCAACAAGGAGCAGCGGGCCCAGGCCGAGACCATTATGGATGCCGCGCGCGAAGCCATGGGGCCGGCCCAGCAGAAATTGATCGAGGCGCGCAAGAATCTGGCCGCGGCTCTGATCGGCGGCCAAAGCGGCGATGCCATCGACAAACTGACGAAAACCTACGCTTCGTTGTGTGCCGAGACCAAAGCGGTGGAAGCCAATGCGTTCGGCAAGATCTGCGCCCTACTCAAGCCCAATCAGCAATCCAAAGCCGTGCAGAATTTCGCGTTGATGGCGCAGTTGGTGGAATCGGGCCAGATGGGCGGCCCATCGGGCGGGGCCCAGTCCGGCCAGTGGAGTGGCGGCCGTGGCGGCGGCCGGAGATAAACGGGGTGGGGCATGGCCAGTTCAGGTGCTGGGACCGCTCTCTCACGGTCGCGGCTCTGGACGAGCATCGGAGCCGCGACCGTCAGGGAGCGGTTGGTTGGCACAGTTGATATTTAGGGAGTCCTCAGCGGAGCGTGCATATGTTCTTCAGACTTTTATCGGCGGGAATTCTGGTTGCGTCGTTGGCTTCGGCGCAGTGGGGCGGCGGCGGTCTCGGCCATGGCGGCAGCGACGATATGAGCCCGCGCCGCGAGGGCCCAACCCAGACGCGGATGGACCGGATCACCGCCATGCTGACACTGGACCCCGAGCAGCGGAAGCAGGTGAAAGACATTCTCGATTACGGCCAGAAGGCGGCCGCTCCCGTTCGCGACCAGTTGGCGACCGCGCAGTTGGGAATCGCCGAAGCCGTGCAAGCGGGCAAGAACCAGGACGAAATCGGCAAGACGATTGACGCCTACGCCGCTCTCGACACGCAGATGACCGGCATCGAACTGCGGTCGCTCACCCAAATCAGCCAGGCTCTGCGTCAGGAACAGCAAGCCAGGCTGGGCGGCCTGTTCTGGATGATGCGCGGAATCTTCAAGAACAAGAACTGGAATGACGCCGGTGGCTGGTGAGGGCGTCGCCCTATGAGCTGCCGATGAGGATGCCCGTCGCGAAAACCAGCGCGCCGCCGAGGCCCACCTGCAGCGCCGCGGAAAGCGGCGGGGTTTCCATGTAACGGTTGCGGATCCAGGTGATGACACCCAGTTCGACGACCACCACCGCAATGGCGGCGGTGAGCGCGGCGCGGAAGCTGGGGATCATAAACGGCAGGGTGTGGCCGATCCCGCCCAGCGCCGTCATCAGGCCGCAGACCAGGCCGCGCATCCAGGGGTGGCCGCGGCCGGTGAGGCTGCCATCGTCGGAGAGGGCTTCGGCGAATCCCATGCTGATGCCGGCGCCGATCGACGCCGCCAGGCCCACCAGAAACGCGTCCCACGGCCGGTGTGTGGCGAAAGCGGCGGCGAACACCGGGGCCAGCGTGGAAACCGATCCATCCATCAAGCCGGCCAAGCCCGGCTGCACGATCTGGAGCACGAACAGCCGGCGGTTGGCGGCGTCTTCCTGCTCCTTGGCGGAGGGTTGCAGCTTGTCTTCGGTGAGTTGCTCGGCGCGGTGCTCGTGTCCGCGCTCCTCCTGGGCCAGGTCGTCCAGAAGCTGGCGAATGCTGGCATCCTGGCTGCGGGCGGAGGCGCGTTCGTAAAAACGGCGGGTTTCGACTTCCATCGATTCGGCCATGCCGCGTACCGCCTCCAGACGCAGCGGGCGGAACAGCCAGACCGGCTTGCGATCGACAAAGCCCCGCACGTCCTGGCGTCGGATCAGCGGAATATGCTCGCCGAACTTGGATTGCGTCAGTTCAATCAGGCGGCGGCGATGGCCGGATTCCTCCTCGCGCATGCCGCTGAAGATGGCCGCCGTCGCCGGGAAGTCCTCCCGCAGGCCGTCGGCGAAGTCCGCGTAGATGCGCTCATCCTCTTCTTCGAGCGAGATGGCCAGGGCCAGCACCTCGCGTTGCGACAGGCTGTCAAAACTTCTCATTCCATCCACTCTAAATCAAACGCGGACGTGTTAGCATCGGGCTGGAATGGCTTTCGCGGATCTCACTAAGCAACTGGCGCAACAGGCGATCCTGTCGGCCGCCAAGGACCCGCCCCCGCCCATACCCGCTCCTGGAGAGCCCGCCGCCGGCCCGGTGATCCTGGCGCAGATCGGCCTCATGCAGCGGGCGCTTAAGGAAGACGAGGAGCTGATCGTCCTCTATCACGCGGCGGGCGAAAGAATCCGCGTGCTCGAGATCTTTCTGCCATCGCCCGAGGTCGCCGTGCTCAGCGGCACCGATGCGAACCGCGCGCCCGTGCGCGCGATTGCGCCGGCCGCCTCGCTCGCGCTGCTCTGCAAAACCGTGAAGGTCCCACCCCCAGCCAAGCCCGCGCGCGTGTCCCTAGTCGTGCCGAAGCCCAAGTGACGGACGGGTGCCAGCCCGGGGGCGAATTCACTCCAGCCAAGGATAAACACAGATGCCCACAGATCAAAGAACAACAATCCTGCGTTCTTGGGTTTCTTATCCGTGTTGATTCGTGTTCATTCGTGGCCCATCTTCATTGACGGCTCAAATCGAAAAATCCTCGCCGTGCCAGATTCCTTCCGCGTCCGGGGCCGGCGTGTGCGGCGGCGGCGATTCGGCCACCGTGGGCTTCTCCAGCCGGTCTACGCGCGCTATCAGCGTGATCAGCATCTCGCCAATCGCGTCCGGGAGAATGGTGTGCTGCAGGTCGGGATCGTCCTGGGGAGAATGCGCCCTGGAGCGGATCACCGGCCGGCCCGGAACGCCGACCACCACCGAGTTCGCCGGCACCGATTTCACCAGCACCGAATTGGCGCCGATGCGGCAATCGTCGCCGACTTCGATGGCACCCAGCAGCTTGGCGCCGGCACCCACCACCACCCGGTCGCCCAGTGTCGGGTGCCGCTTGCCATGGCTGAGGCTGGTGCCGCCCAAAGTGACGCCGTGATAAATGGTGACGTCCGCGCCCACCTCCGCCGTCTCGCCGATCACCACCCCCATGCCATGGTCGATGAAGAAACCGGGGCCGATCTTCGCGCCCGGGTGAATCTCAATGCCGGTGAGGTTCCGTGCCAATTGCGATAGCAGACGCGCCATCAGGCGAAACCCGTGCCGCCACAGCCAGTGCGTGAAGCGGTACATCCAGATGGCGTGCAGCCCGGAATAGCACAGCAGGACCTCCAGCGCGTTCCGCGCCGCGGGGTCCCGGCGCAGCACCGACTGGATGTCCCGGTGCATGGTGAGCAGCGGATGCAGGTGTTCGCGGGTTGACGCCATTCTATTCAGTGTAGTGCAGGGAGTCAGGAGGCAGAAGAGAGGAGTCAGGAGGCAAGGTCGCAAATCACCGGCGGCGAAGACCGCCGGCGTTACGGCGTCCGTCGTCCTACTTTTGACTCCTGACTCCTGTCTTCTGACTTCCGTCGTCCGCCCGGCCTTACTCAATTCTGACTTTTTCTTTACGACTTCCTTATGTCGCGCCGACTACCCTTTGTACGTGGAGGCACACATGCGGACTCAGGCTGGGCTGCACATCGATCCGGGAGCACTCGAAGCCGGACCGGGAGCACGCGAACTGGAAGTCGTCGTGCCGTACACGGAATGGGCGTTGGCCGATGCGACGCTGCAGCGGGCCGCAGTGCTGGCAGCGGGGCTGAACGTCCGCGTGCGCCTGGTAGCGGTGCACTCGGTGCCCTACGCCGTGTCATTCGGCTGTCCGGCGGCGGTGCATGCGCACCTGGTGGAACAACTGGTAGACTTGGCATCGCGCTGCCAGTTTCCGGTTGAGCCGCAAGTGGTGATGGCGCGCGGTTGGGTGGAGGGCTTTGAGTACGCGCTGCGCCCCGACTCCACCGTGCTGGTGGGCACGCGAAAACATTTTTGGCGCACGCGGGAAGAAAGCCTGGCGCGCGACCTGGCTCGCGGCGGACACAACGTCGCACTGATTCATATAAAAGATGGATCCATGTCGAATAGGTGAACCATGCTGGACGTGATATTCGTTCTCGTTACGATTCTGTTTTTCCTTGCCGCCTGGGCGTTTACGAAAGGATGCGACCTGCTTTAGCCAAACCTATGGAATACATCGTGGGACTGATTGTAGCGGCGGGCCTGGGGGTGTATCTGTTCTACGCCCTGCTGCGCCCGGAGCGTTTCTGAGGGAGATCCGATGACATCCAACGGTCTGTTTCAAATCGGACTTTATCTAGCGGTGCTGCTGCTGCTGGTGAAGCCGCTGGGCGCTTACATGGCCCGTGTGTTTCAGGGCGAGCGCACCTTCTTGCATCCGGCGCTGCGGCCGCTCGAAAACCTGATTTACCGGATCTGCGGCATCGAGGAAGCGGCCGAGCAAAGCTGGAAGCGCTATGCCGGCGGCGTGCTGGTATTCAGCGCGGTGAGCCTGCTGTTGACCTACCTCTGGATGCGCGTGCAGCAGTGGCTGCCGTTGAATCCGCAGGGACTGGGCAACGTGGCGGCGGACTTGGGCTGGAACACGGCGGCCAGTTTCACCACCAACACCAACTGGCAATCGTACACGCCCGAAACCACCATGAGCTACCTGACCCAAATGGCGGCGCTGGCCACGCACAACTTCTTTTCGGCGGCGGCGGGAATCGCCGTTGCCATCGCGGTGGTGCGCGGCTTCGCGCGGCACTCGTCGAAAACGCTGGGCAATTTCTGGGTGGATTTCACGCGAGCGATCGTTTACGTGCTGCTGCCGATCGCCATTGTTGCCGCGCTGCTGCTGTGCTCGCAGGGAGCGATTCAGAACCTGCACCCGTACACCAAGGCAGCCACCCTGGAGGGCGCGGTGCAGACCATCCCGCAGGGACCGGCGGCTTCGCAGGAAGCCATCAAGATGCTGGGCACCAACGGCGGCGGATTTCTCAACGCCAATTCGGCGCATCCCTATGAGAACCCCACGCCATTTGCGGATTTCATTCAGATGCTGCTGATCTTCATCATCCCCGGCGGGCTGACTTACACGTTCGGCAAAATGGTGAAAGACACGCGCCAGGGGTGGGCGCTGCTGGCCGCAATGACGGTGCTGTTCCTGGCCGGCGTGTTCGTCGTCTATCAGGCGGAGCAGGCGGGCAACCCGGTGCTGGCCAAGCTGGGCCTCGAAACCCAGGCCACGGCGGGGCAATCGGGCGGCAACATGGAAGGTAAGGAAGTCCGCTTCGGCATCGCCAATTCGGCGCTGTTCACGGTGATTACCACGGACGCGAGCTGCGGCGCGGTGAACAACGCGCACGATAGTCTGACGCCGCTCGGCGGCCTGGTGCCGATGGTGAACATCGAGCTGGGCGAAGTGATTTTCGGCGGCGTCGGCTCAGGGCTTTATGGCATTCTGCTGTTCGCCATTCTGGCGGTGTTCATCGCCGGGCTGATGGTGGGGCGCACGCCGGAGTACCTGGGAAAGAAGATCGAGCAAAAGGAAGTGAAGATGGTGATGCTGGCGGTGTTGGTGCTGGCGTTCAGCATCCTGGGATTCGCCGCGGCGGGAATCAACCTGAAGACGGTGGGCGACGGCCTGACTAACCACGGCCCGCATGGGCTCTCCGAGGTTCTCTACGCTTTCACGTCGGCGGTGGGGAATAATGGAAGCGCCTTCGCGGGACTGAGCGGCAACACGATGTACCTCAACCTCACGTTGGGGCTGGCGATGCTGTTCGGGCGATTCCTGATGCTGATTCCGCTGCTGGCGGCGGCGGGGAGCCTGGCGGCCAAGAAGCAGGTGCCAGTGTCGGCGGGGACCTTCCCCACGCACGGGCCGCTGTTCGTGGCGCTGCTGGTGGGCGTGGTGCTGATTGTGGGAGCGCTGACCTTCTTCCCCGCGCTTTCGCTCGGTCCCGTGGTGGAACATTTCCTGATGCAACAGGGGAGGCTGTGGAGCTAACATGCCCGTCGCAACCGTAACACCCGTCAATAGCGACGACACTTCGCTGATTTCGAAAAGGGGATCGCGCGCCCGGCCGCTGTTCGATCCGCCGATCGTGAAACGGGCGATCGGCGATTCGTTCGTCAAGCTGAACCCGCGTGTGATGATGAAGAACCCGGTGATGTTCGTGGTGGAAGTGGGCGCGGTGATGACCACCATACTGGCCGGGCGCGACCTGGCATCCGGCGCGGCCCTCGGCGGCTTCACTTTTCAGATCACCCTGTGGCTGTGGTTTACTGTGCTGTTCGCCAATTTCGCCGAAGCCATGGCGGAGGGCCGCGGCAAGGCGCAGGCCGACACGCTGCGCAAGACCAAGACCGAGACCACCGCGCGCAAGGTGATCAATGGCAGAACGGAGACCGTGGCGGCGACCATGCTGCGCGCGGGCGACGTGGTGCTGGTGGAAGCCAGCGAGACCATCCCCGGCGACGGCGACGTGATCGAGGGCATCGCCAGCGTGGACGAATCCGCCATCACGGGCGAGAGTGCGCCGGTGATCCGCGAATCGGGCGGAGACCGCAGCGCGGTAACCGGCGGCACAAGGGTGCTCTCGGACTGGATTAGAGTGAAGATCACCTCCAACCCGGGCGAGACGTTTCTGGATCGCATGATCGCGCTGGTGGAAGGCGCGGAGCGGCAGAAAACGCCCAATGAAATCGCGCTCAACATCGTGATCGCCGGGCTGACCCTGGTGTTCCTGCTGGCCGTGGTCACGCTGCAACCGTTCGCGGCCTTCAGCGTTCATTCGAGCGGCAGCGGCACGGCGCCTTCGGTAACCGTGCTGATCTCGCTGCTGGTGTGCTTGATTCCCACCACCATCGGCGGCCTGCTTTCGGCCATCGGCATCGCCGGCATGGACCGTGTGATGCAGCACAACGTGCTGGCCATGAGCGGCAAAGCGGTGGAAGCGGCGGGCGACGTGAACACACTGCTGCTGGATAAGACCGGCACCATCACGCTGGGCAATCGCCAGGCGGTGGAATTCATTCCGCTCAACGGGGTGATGGAGGCCGAAGTGGCCGACGCGGCGCAGCTCTCGAGCCTGGCCGATGAGACGCCGGAAGGCCGGTCAATCGTGGTGCTGGCCAAGCAGCGCTATAACATTCGCGGGCGCGAAGTGGCGGAACACGAAGCTCACTTCATTCCGTTCACGGCCCAGACGCGCATGAGCGGCGTGGATATCGACGGCCGCCAGGTCCGCAAGGGCGCCACCGATTCGGTGATGGAGTTCGTGGCCGAGCACGGCGGCAAGCCGTGCAGCGAGCTGACCGAAATCACCGACCGGATCTCCCGCTCCGGCGGCACACCGCTGGTGGTGGCCGATGGCGGGCGAGCGCTCGGCGTGGTGCATCTGAAGGACGTGGTGAAGGGCGGTATGCGCGAGCGCTTCGAGCAGTTGCGCGCAATGGGCATCCGCACCGTCATGATCACGGGCGACAATCCACTGACCGCGTCGGCCATTGCCTCCGAGGCCGGCGTGGACGATTTTCTGGCGCAGGCCACGCCGCGCGACAAGATGGACCTGATCAAGAAGGAACAGGCCGGCGGGCGCCTGGTGGCGATGACCGGCGACGGCACCAACGACGCGCCGGCACTGGCGCAGGCCGACGTCGGTCTGGCCATGAACACCGGCACCATGGCGGCCAAGGAAGCCGGCAACATGGTGGACCTGGACAGCAACCCGACCAAGCTGATTGAAATCGTGGCGATCGGCAAACAGTTGCTGATGACGCGCGGCGCGCTGACCACGTTTTCCATCGCCAACGATATCGCCAAGTACTTCGCGATTCTGCCCGCCATGTTCATGGTGACTTACCCGCAAATGGCGAAGCTGAACATCATGGGGCTGCATAAGGAGAGCGCGGTGCTGGCGGCGGTGATCTTCAACGCGCTGATCATCATGGCGTTGATTCCGCTGGCGCTGCGCGGCGTCAAGTACCGCCCCATGAGCGCGGCCTCGCTGCTGCGGCGCAACCTGCTGATCTACGGCGTGGGCGGAGTGATCGCGCCGTTCCCCGGCATCTGGTTGATCGACCGCCTGCTGATTTTGCTGCGTCTGGCGTAAAGGAGACTCGACATGAAACAGCTCATGATTGCGATTAAAGCGACGCTTCTGCTGACTGTGTTGACCGGCCTGCTGTATCCGCTGGCGGTGACTGGCCTCGCGCAGATTCTCTTTCCCCACCAGGCCAACGGCAGTCTCAAGGTGGTGAACGGCAAGACAGTGGGTTCGGAGCTGATCGGCCAGAGCTTCACCAAACCCGAATATTTTCACGGGCGCCCCTCGGCCGCTGGCAATGGGTATGACGGCTTGAACTCCGGCGGCTCCAATTACGGACCGACTAACCAGAAGCTGAGTGACCGTGTAAGTGACGATGTAAAGAAGTTTCGCGCTGAGAACCCGACTTACACCGGACCAATCCCAGCCGACTTACTAACCGCATCGGGAAGCGGCCTGGACCCGCACATCAGTCCCGCTTCGGCCGACGTGCAGGTTGCCCGCGTAGCCGCTGCGCGCGGCATGAGCGCAGAGAGTGTTCGCCAGCTTGTAGCCGCGCACACCGAAGGCCGCCAATACGGCCTCTTCGGCGAGCCGCGCGTGAATGTGCTGGAACTGAACCTGGCCTTGGACCAGGCCGCGCGAAAGTAGGTAGGGCATGCTTTAGCTTGCCAACGCCCGCTTGCGGGAGAGTCCCTTCGAGGCTTCGCGAACGGCTCCCAACCGGGTGGTGGGTTAGTGTGTCCGCGCGCCGGTCACTTCCGCCGGTCGGCCGCTACGCGACCATTCGGTCTCTCTCTACCAACGCGGAGCATTTCGCCGCATTCTACAATAGGCGGTGCGGCTCAACGACGCAACGGGAATTTGAGCCGGCCGGCCAGAACTACAGGGAAACGGGCGGAGGACTTTGGACAAGCGCATTCCATTGGTGATCCGGCAGGTTGCGTACAATCTACGCGGCGGATTCCTGGTTCGTCCTCTAATCATCACGCTCACACTCGGTTGCGTCGGTGCGGTGCTGTCGTTCCTCGAGGAGTTGGTCCCCGGGTTCTCCGATTTCGTTCCCAAGGTGCTCTTTCCGTCTCATTCCGATCCACAAGTGGCGCAGGTGATTCTGGGGAGCATCGCGACCTCGATCATGACCGTGGTCTCGATCGTTTTCGCGATTCTGCTGATGACGCTCACGCTGGCCTCCATGCAGTTCTCCCCGCGCATCATCGTCAGCTTTTCCAGGGATCGCGTGACGCAATGGACGCTGGGGATCTTCCTCGGCACATTTTCCTACTGCATGGCCGCGCTTCCGGCGGCGCATTCGCTCCCGCACCCGTTCGCGCCGGTCGTCACGGTGCTGGGGGCGATGCTGCTGGCGCTGGTCTGCGTCGGCTGGTTGCTGTTCTTTATCCATCACA
>Ga0208820_1000448_pt1 | contig 30841 bp, 22 predicted proteins | sample June2015DPH_16_5_FD_184713 | JGI IMG/M metagenome (GOLD analysis project Ga0208820, IMG submission 184713) | Peatland microbial communities from SPRUCE experiment site at the Marcell Experimental Forest, Minnesota, USA - June2015DPH_16_40... | ecosystem: Environmental > Terrestrial > Soil >...
GATGATCCCAACCGTTGGTGAGCAGGACACCGCCGATATCTAGAAACAACGTCGTGACCGGGATCGCTCTTTTCATTTGGCCTCCGGCAACGCCGTCTGAAACCTTTGACCGTTCGTTCCGCGAGCCAGAAGGATGGCGCTAGATCGGGGACTCAGGCGGTACGCTTGTGGATTTTCCAAAAGCGGTTCCTCGCCCGCAGTGAACAGATCTTGTGGTGCTTCGCGAGAGGTGTCAGCGGCCAGATGCCACCGAGTCCCCGGCAGTCCGGCGGGCAAATCGAAATCGACCGCATCGGCACCGGCATTGAACATCAGGCACAAAGCGTTGTGCTCGCTTTCATGGATCAGACAGGCAAACTGTTTTTCCTTTGGGTCACTCCAGTGGGGCAAGTCCCCGTGCGGGCTGAACCAATGGATCTCGTCATCCGTGTAGAAGTGCTCCTCACTCAGAATCGGATGCGCACGGCGAAAGGCGATCATGCTACGGGTGAAGCGGTACATCTCCTGGTGCTTCTCCAGTTGGCTCCAGTCACACCAACTGGTCTCGTTGTCCTGGCAGTAGGCGTTGTTGTTGCCGCCTTGTGTGCGGCGGAATTCATCTCCGCCGAGCAGCATCGGTACCCCGCGCGAAATCAGCAGGGTCAGAAGAAAGTTCTTGATCTGGCGTTTCCGCAAGGTCTCGATCCCAGCATCCGTCGTCTCGCCTTCAGCACCATAGTTCTGGCTGAAGTTGGCGTCGGTCCCGTCATGGTTGTTTTCTCCGTTGGCTTCATTGTGCTTGTAGCGGTAGCTGACCAAGTCGTTCAGAGTGAAGCCGTCGTGGCAGGTGACGAAATTGATGCTGCCCTCGGGGCCTTTGCCCGACTTGGTGTAGATGTCGGCACTGCCGCAGATGCGACTGGCAAACAAACCGAGCATCCCATCATCGCCCCGCCAGAAACGCCGGACATCATCTCGGTAGCGGCCATTCCACTCCGCCCAGCGCCGCTCTGAAAAACTACCTACCTCGTACGCACCAGCGGCGTCCCACGCCTCGGCGATGATCTTCACGTCTCTTAAGATCGGGTCCTCGGCGATCCGCTCGAGAAGCGGGGGATTGGACAGCAAGTTCCCGGAACGGCCCCGGCCGAGAACCGACGCCAAGTCAAACCGGAATCCATCTACATGCATCTCGACCATCCAATAACGGAGCGCGGCCAAGATGTGGTCCCGCACCACGGGATGGTTGGCGTTGATGGTGTTGCCGGTCCCCGTGTAGTCCTTGTAGTAGCGTTTGTCGCCCGCCAACGTGTAGAAGATCGCATTATCCATCCCACGGAAACAGAGCGTCGGACCCAGCTCGTCTCCCTCCGAAGTGTGATTGAAGACCACGTCCAGAATCACTTCGACGCCGGCATTGTGAAAAGCCCGGACCATTTCCTTGAACTCCAGCTTCTGCTGGCCCAAACCGCCCGCACTGCTATAGGAAGCTTTGGGCGCAAAGAAGGCCACGGGATCGTATCCCCAGTAATTCCTGAGCGGTTGACTTGTTTGCGGATTCCTGCGCGTGACAGAAGTTTCATTGAACTCCTGCACGGGCATCAGTTCCACAGCGGTCACTCCTAGGGTCTTGAGATAGGGAATCTTTTCCATCAGGCCTCGGTAGGTTCCCGGATGGTCCACGCCCGACTTGGGGTGAATGGTAAAGCCGCGAACATGGGTTTCGTAAATGACGGTCTTCGACCACGGATGCCGGGGTGGCTGGTCTCCATTCCACTCGAAGGGCTCATTGACAAATACGCATTTCGGCATCGACCTGGAATTGTCCAGCTTCGAGATAGCCAAGTCTTGCTCCGGCGCCGACGGGTCGTATCCACGTGCCGAGGCAAAATCCCACGGGGGCAGCTGTGAAATCGCGGTAGCGAAGGGATCGAGGAGAAGCCGGTTGAAATTGAAACGATATCCTTCGCTGGGTTTGTAAGGGCCATCCACGCGGTAAGCATAGAGTTGACCGGGACCGATCCCCTCCACCCACACGTGCCATACGTCGCCGGTGCGATTGCGCGCTGAATCCAGATCGATTACCCGGGCGGGCGCTGCGTCTTCAGGATGGTCGAACAACTCTAGTCGAACGCGGCTGGCGTGACGGCTGAAAATGGAGAAATTAACCCCTCCTCCCCTTTCCTGGGTTCCCAGGGGCAGAGGAGAGCCTGCCTGAACATCAGCGTGCTCGGAGATCTCCGAGATGTAATCGTGCAACTCGCGTTGCGGCGTTTTCATCATCGTTGCCATAGGATTCGAGCGTCTTCCAGTGGGACCGCAACGCCGTCGCAGTGAGGCATCACTCGCGCCGTGTAGTCGTTCGCTGGGCGTGCAGCGGATACCGTCGCATGGTAGACGCAGCCGTTGGATGGGCCAGGAAGCAGTCGAGCCCACTCCATTTCCTGCCGTACGGGATCGCCGCCGTTGATTCCGTCCGCATAAAGCTCAGCTCGAACCGCATTCGGGTCGAGATCCTTCAGAAAGATTTCGACTTCAAACACGTGGTGATCCTCGTTGCTTTCGACACGCAAGTCTCCGAAACGCAACGATCCCCACTCCCGATCTACTGCATGCTGCCAATCGACCACTTGCTTGCCAATTGCGCCTTTATCCGCAGCGCGGTCACGGTAGGAGGCTGCAGCCGGAAGGTAGTGTTGCTCGGTGTATTCGCGCACCGCACGGTCGGCGGAGAAGCGCGGTGTCAGTTGCGCCATGCTTTGCCGCATCCGCTTAACCCATGCGGTGGGAATGCCGTTCTGGTCTCGGGTATAAAACTCCGGGATCACCTCCCGCTCGAGCCGGGCGTAGAGCGCGTCGGCTTCGACAGCGTCCCAAGCGGGATCGTCGCCATGCTCCTGGCCGTCCCCCAACGCCCACCCGACTTCGGGCGTGTAGGCTTCCGCCCACCAGCCATCCAACTCGGATAGGTTGATGCCTCCATTGACGAGCACCTTCATGCCGCTCGTCCCGCAAGCCTCCCAGGGCCGGCGTGGTGTGTTGATCCAGACATCCACGCCCTGCACCAGGCGTTCGGTCAGAAGCATGTCGTAGTCGCTCAGGAAGACGATGTGGGGTCGGGTCTCTGGCTGGCGGATGAAATTTATCCATTCATGGATCAAGGCCTGCCCCGCCCGGTCCTCCGGATGGGCCTTGCCTGCGATGATGAGTTGCACCGGGCGCTGAGAATTAGTCAACAAACGAAGCAGTCGCTGCGGGTCGCGCAGCAGCAGGTTCGGTCTCTTGTAGGTCGCGAAGCGGCGCGCAAAGCCCAGTGTCAATGCGTTGGGGTCAAAGAGATGCTTCGCACTGTCGACCGCCTCGGCCGAAGCGCCTGAGGCAGCCAGTTGCCGGGATAGCCGCCCGCGCGCGTATTCAACGAGAGACTCGCTGGCGGCGGTCCGGAATTTCCAGAGCACGGAGTCGGAGACTCGCCGAATGTCTTGCTCCAGGTTCTCCGTCGTCCCCAGCCAACGCCCCTTGCCACAGACTCCCGTCCACAAATCGTCGGCCGGAGCCGAGTCCCAGGTTGGCATATGGACTCCGTTGGTCACATGTCCGATGGGGATTTCGTCCTCCGGCCAGTGCGGAAAGAGAGGTAGAAAGATGTGCCGGCTTACCTTCCCGTGCAAGCGACTCACGCCATTCACCGCCCCGCTCCCGCGGACCGCCAGATAGGCCATGTTGAAACTTTCAGACGAGTCGTTCGAGTTCTGGCGGCCAAGAGCCAGCAATTCGTGGAGTGCTATGCCGAGCTTCTGCTCGGCATAACCACCGAGGTATTGCTCGATGAGGGCCGGAGCGAAACGGTCAAAGCCGGCGGTCACTGCCGTGTGAGTGGTGAAGAGATTGCCGACTCGTGTTGCGGCCAGTGCCACTTCGAAGGGCTGTCCCGTTTCTTCCATGAAGTTGCGGGCACGTTCCAACACTGCGAAGGCCGCATGCCCTTCGTTCAGATGACAGACTTCCGGTTGGATGCCAAGCGCGCGGAGCAACCGCCATCCGCCGATCCCGAGGAGCAGTTCCTGTTTGAGGCGCAACTCCGGGCCGCCCCCATAGAGCTCGCTGGTAATCCCTCGATGAACGGGAAAGTTCGCCGCGTCGTTGCTGTCCAGCAGATAAAGCTTCACTCTGCCGACCTGGACCTGCCAGGCGCGCAGCCAGACCGAGTACCCAGGCAACGCGATCTCCAACCGCAACCACTCGCCGTTTGGTTGGCGCAAAGGCGTGATCGGCAACTGTCCGGGATCGTTGTACGGGTAAAGAGCCTGTTGCTCTCCGTTCTTGTCGATCACCTGGCGAAAATAGCCCTGCTGGTACAGCAGTCCCACGCCGACCACTGGCACACCCAGATCGCTGGCGGCTTTGAGTTGATCACCGGCCACATTACCAAGGCCGCCCGAGTAGATAGGCAAAGCTTCGCTCAACATGAATTCCATGCTGAAATACGCGACGCAGGTCAAGGGAACTTGCGGATGCTTTTGCTGAAACCATGCCGGCCTCTCCGCCGCCTGTCGCTTGGATCGCAGCAGGTCATCAACGTTCTTACGGAAGGCAGGATTGGCCAACACGCGTTCGATCTGGTCGCGCGCGACCGTCTGCAGGACGACCCAGGGGTTATGCGTGATCTCCCACAGTTCGGGATCAAGCTGCCGCCATACTTCGTCGGTGGCATGATTCCACGACCAATGCATATCCAAGGCGAGTTCCGCCAGGGAATCGAACCCCTCGATTTCAGTGGGTAGAAGGTTGTAGATAGGATGGCTGGCGCGGGTTTGGTCGCTCATGATCTCTCCCTCGGATCCGACGCCGCCAGTGCATCGCTGACAATCGTCTGGGCTTCCTCCAGGATCTGGCGCAGATGATCCGCCCCCCGGAAGCTCTCCGCATAAATCTTGTAGATGTTCTCGGTCCCTGACGGGCGCGCCGCGAACCATCCGCTTTCCGCCGCCACCTTCAACCCGCCGATGGAGGCGCCGTTGCCCGGCGCGCGGGTGAGGATGGCCTGAACTTTCTCCCCCGCCAGATCTGTGGACCGGACCTGCTCCGGCGAAAGTCTTCCCAGAATCTCCTTTTGTTCCGGTGTAGCAGGCGCCTCCACGCGGTCGTAAACAGGCTCGCCGAACTCGCGCGTGAGTTCCCGGTAGATCTCGCCGGGATCGCGGTCCATCCGTGCCGTGATCTCCGCCGCCAGCAAAGCTGGGATAATGCCGTCTTTGTCCGTCGTCCAAACCGTGCCATCCAGACGAGTAAAGGAGGCTCCTGCGCTCTCTTCGCCACCGAAGCCAAGCGAACCGTCGAGCAAGCCATCCACGAACCACTTGAAGCCCACCGGCACCTCGTAGAGCTTCCGGCCAAGCTTCGCGGCGACGCGATCGATCATCTGGCTGCTCACCACCGTTTTGCCGATCGCCGCTTCCTTGCGCCACTTCGGCCGGTGTTGGAAGAGGTAGAAGATGGCGACGGAAAGGTAGTGGTTGGGCGGCAGCAATCCCGCGCTTCGGGTGACGATTCCGTGCCGGTCATGGTCGGTATCGCAGGCAAAGGCGATCTCGAAGCGATCCTTCAGGCCGATTAACCTCTGCATCGCATAGGGTGAGGATGGGTCCATGCGAATCTGGCCGTCCCAATCTACAGTCATAAAGCGGAACGTCGGGTCGACGGCATCGTTCACGACCGTGAGGTTCAACCCGTAGCACTCGGCAATCGGCCCCCAGTAGTGAACCCCGGCGCCGCCAAGCGGATCGACTCCCATGCTGATCTTCGCGCCGCGAATGGCATCCAGGTCGAGCACGTTGGCGAGATCAGTAATGTAAGCATTGAGATAGTCGTGCCGGTGCGTCGTGGAGGCGCGAAGAGCTTTCTCGAAAGGAATCCTTTTCAAACCCAGAAAGCCATTCTCGAGAAACTCGTTTGCCTTCGCCTCGATCCACGCGGTGACGGCGGATTCCGCCGGCCCGCCGTTTGGGGGATTGTATTTGAACCCGCCGTCATGTGGCGGATTGTGTGAAGGCGTGATGACGATGCCGTCGGCGAGTCCTGTCTTGCGCCCGCGGTTGTATGTGAGAATCGCGTGAGAAATAGCAGGGGTCGGAGTGTATTCATCGCCCTCCGCCAACATGACTTCCACGCCGTTGGCCGCCAGCACCTCGAGCGCGCTGGCAAGAGCCGGCACGGAAAGGGCATGCGTGTCTAGGCCGAGAAATAGCGGGCCATCGATTTCCTTCCGCTCCCGGTATAGGCAAATGGCCTGACTGATGGCAAGGATATGCCATTCATTGAAAGCCTTTTTGAATGCGGAACCACGATGTCCTGAGGTGCCGAAGGCAACCCGTTGTTCCGCCACGGAAGGGTCAGGCGCCTCCGTATAGTAGGCCGTGACGAGTCTGGGTACGTTTACCAGCATCGATGCTTCGGCCGGCTTTCCTGCAGAAGGACTTACGTTCATGACTCTCTCGTTAAATGATGTGGTGACCTTAGCGCCTTGCGCGGACCCAGACCGACAGCACAGGCAATGTGCCCCATGAGCTCCACTCTGCCGGCGGCCCCCTCGCTCCGAAGTTCGATCGAAAGGGCTTGGCCGACTGGACGGCCAAAATGTCGTCCGAGTCATTCGCATGATCATGGCGGTCTGCCTGGTCGTCTATGGCGTGCAGCTGCCTTAATGTTCGGCGCTCTGCTCAACCGCGTACCTGACCCGTTTACGCTGATGGGTGTTTTCCATTTCCTGTACACAGTAATGATAGCTTTGTCGGCTGTCTGCGGCATTTTAGGGCTCATGGCTGGACTGGCTCTACTTGCAAAACAGCGATCAGGCCGCACGCGCCCTCATTGCCGGATTTTTGTCGCTCTCCAATATTCCCCTGGGCACAACTCTGGGAGTTTACACGCTCGTAATGTTGCTTCCAATAAGAGCTACGCAGCTCTACGGTCGCTCCGAACAAACCGGCTAGCCCGCTTTCCCAGAGGACACAACGCGCTCCGAGCCGACGAAGCGCGAGGGAATTCAAAGAACAGGACCGAGGTGCTGCCCCTTGTCATGATTCCCGTGGGACGATCGACAACGAGGCGACCGGAACTTTCTGGCTGCACAAATTCAGAGCCACGTTCGCCACCCATTGTCTCTGGGCGGGGGTCGATCTGCGTACAGTTCAGCATTGGCTCGGTCACTTAGACATGGAATCGACAATGCGATATCTGAAGGCGAGCCCGCTCTTCCATCGCGAGGACGCTCCCTGCCAGCGTCAAGCCGAAGATGGTCACGCACAAAAAACGAACCACGAATTGCCTCACTTCAGCTTTCGAAGGTACTTGACAAGATCCTTGACATCTTCTTCCCGTAAACGCCGATCGAAAGCAGGCATCGTACCCCGGCCTTCGATGATGGTCTCGCGTACTTGTTCATCTTCGGCTGGGACGCCGCTCGGCAATGATTTTCGAAGAAACAGTCCATGCAGATTTGGAGGTTGCTTGTGCAAGTCCGGCTGCGGGTTCTCGTGACACTCGGCGCAGTGAGTGTCGTAAAGCCACTGACCTTCGATCTCGGCATTGCTTAGCGGTTCGCTAGGCTGCTCCTTCCGTGCGCAAGCCATCAATATGAACGCAGCATAGAAACCGACCAAAAGCAGCGATCCACGAATCATCACTTTCCCCTATCTTGTGCCGTGACATGGGCAGCGTGCTGCGTGCTCTCCATCAGTTCTGTCCATGTCCAATCCGTTGACCAGAACTTGGCCACGGTGCCATCGGGTGCAATCAGCACGATGCTCATGTTGTGGGATATCTGGTTGTCTTCTTCCTCGTACTGAAGGCCGAACGCCTGGGCAACGCGAGCTAAGTCTCCGGGGTTCGTGGAAGCGAAATCCCAGTGAGAAAAGCCGCTCTGGTCGCCGTCCAGATACGCGAGACCGTATTTGCGCAGGACTGCGGGAGTGTCATATTTCGGGTCGAAGCTGATCGTCAGCAGGTGTGTTTTGCTGTAGTCCTCCGGGTTCCTCTTGAGTTCATCGTGAATTCGCGCAAATTGGCTGCTCAGGCGGGGGCAGAAATTCGGCATGGGGCAGCGCGTGTAGATGAACGTCACCAGCAATGCTTTCCCAGCGAAATCCGAGAGATGGATCGTTCGGCCGTCCTGGTTGATGAGAGCTACGTCGGGGACCCGTTCGCCGGGCATGAGCATATGCGGCGCAGCCGGCGGCTTCGCTTGGCCACGCGCTGATTCATCGGTGATGCGGACATCCTCCAGCCAATAGTCGCTCTGATCCTTGCCAAGGACCACTTCTGCGGCAATTTTGTCGCCGGGCTGAAGTTCCTGAACAACCGCAGGATCTTTGACGCGGTAAGGCATTGCCATGGCCGGCATGAATCCGGGAATGTCTCCATGTTTAACCGTAATCTCGTTGGTTGCTGTGTTCTTAGCGACTACTTCGCCTTGCAGCGGATACTTCTTGGTGCGGTTGCAGCCAACAGATGCGGCCAGCAGCAGCACAAGTCCGATGGCTCCGACGACATTGAAAGGACATTGGGGCTTCTCTGAATGCATAAATTCGTTGTCTCCCATAAAGGTGAAAAGGATCGGGCGGAGCGCTCAGGGAACAAACCTGTAGCCAGCACAGTGCACGGTTCGCACATGCACGGGGTGTGCGGGGTCAGTTTCTACTTCCTGACGCAACTTCGAGACATGAATGTCGACGGTGCGCGTGGCCGGATTGTCTTTAGAACTCCAGACAGTGTCCAGTAGCTCTTTTCGAGAGATGACACGCTCCGGGTTCTGAAGCAAGAAGGCAAGAAGCCTGAACTCGGTAGCCGTGGGTCGAACCTCACGGCCGGCCCGGACCAGTTCCATCTTTGCGAAGTCGACGTGCACTTCACCGAAGGAAGCTACTTCTCCGAGAAAATCGTGCGTAGAAGACTGGCGTCGCCTTTCAGCGAATAGCAGCATGTGCGTTCTCCGAAAACAAAAGTGGTAGAACCTTATTTCGTTAGGCTCGCAGCTGAGATTTGCAATTCATTAGGACCGCTAGCTCAATTGGCAACACAACCTCAGCTCTCTGGTCGCCAGCCAGCTCTTTTTCCCGCCGCTAAGAGTGAAAAGTCAGGTGTTTCGTGCCATCTGAAATCTCGGAAACGAGCCCCATAGCCCGCCTGGCGCCGAAACCTACGACCGAGATCGCATCGATACCCGGTACGAGCGACTGGCGCGGACCCGGTTGCTGGCGCCGCGAAAAGACAGCAGCACGCCGGACTCTCTTTTGCACTCCAGCTATCGATCGTTCGATCGGGGTCTCTTCTTAGGTGGAAAGCTCAGGAGGGCCGCGCTTCTGGTGGCTGCGGGTCGAGGAAGCACACTGGCTGCTGCTCGTCAGTCGCACAGCCGGACGGTCAGCGTGTGGACTGTAGGAGATGAAGGTGGCCTTAAAGTAAACGTCGACGCGGTGCTGGGCCGCCGTGCTGCGAGGAAAGTACGGGCACGTTTGCTGGGGAGCGGCGAACGCCGGTCTAGTCCGTGAAATCAGTTTCCTTGCTCCGCAGCGGTGCTTTCCGTCGCGGCGGCAGCACGCAGGCAGCGATCGATCAGAAGACGCGTAGATCGGCACCGTCAGCAGAAGGCTGAAAACCACCGTCAGCAAGATCGCTACTGCGCGTTGCATTGGAATCATTGTAACCGACGTATCCGAACGGATTTTTGTTTCTCCTGAGGATTCGTCGTCGCAACCTCTTTGCCCAGATGAAATACAGCTTTTAAGTAAGTATCCCCCAGCAGAGCCGGGGACTTTAGGTTGTGAGCCGCTCAAAGCGGCTAGGCGGGGTCGCTAACGCGGCCCCGACGGTTTGGAGCCAACCTGGCCGCTGGCCAGTCATTGCCACTCCAATCGCGTGTCCTCTTGTTCCTGCTCCCGGATGTCCAACAGTCCCGAAAACCGAGCTATTTTGCTCGATGAAAGGAATCCAATACGAGCAGGATTCCCATGACGACAGCTGCGACGCCGGTGATGAGATCCATCACCAGACGAATGCCCCTGTGAGAACCACGCACTGCCTTTGCATCCAGTCTCATGTTCTAGAGTATAGGTCGCCAGCGCTCTCCACGCCAGCTTGACATTGACCCGTCAGTTCCTCTGGCATCCGGACTGGAACGTCTTGGGATCAACGTACAGATCCGTCAATGGATAGCATTCAAAATGTTCATTGATAACCTGACGGAAAAGCAATACTACGAGACACAAACACTCGTTTGGGTCGAAGCCGACGCCTGATCCCAACTCGCGGGGCGCTCGCGTTCATGGCACACCCGGCTACACCGCCCACGCCACGGTTGGAATCACCTTGCGTTGGAGGAGGAAAACCCGGTAGAAATTGACGAGATCATGCACATTCCTGATGGTTACCTCAGCCCGTCGACCTGTGCGACCCTCTATCTATTCGCAGCTTCGGGCTGGTATGCGGCCCTGAAGCGCATCAAGCAGCTTCTTGCCACGCGCGCAATCCCGCTGATCTCGGTGTTCGCAGCCTTCTCTTTTGTTGTAATGATGTTCAATGTGCCACTGCCGGGTGGAACAACCGGCCATGCTGTTGGCGTTGGCGTCGCCGCCATCGTGCTCGGCCCCTGGGGTTCAATTCTTGCCATCTCGATCGCTCTCGCCATCCAAGCGTTGTTCTTCGGCGACGGCGGCATCACCACGCTGGGAGCGAATTGCTTCAACATGGCGATGGTTGGATCTTTCACAGCCTACGCTGTATACCGAATGGTCGCGGCGAACTCGAAACTAAATTCTCGCCAGAGAGTATTAGCAGCAGCAGTTGCCGGTTATGTTGCCATCAACGCTGCAGCTTTGGTTACAGCCGTCGAGCTCGGTATTCAGCCCATGCTTTTTCATGACGCCAGCGGCACGCCGCTCTACGCTCCATATCCGTTGCATGTGGCTATTCCAGCAATGATGATCGGACATCTGACGCTTGCAGGACTGGCTGAAGCGGCGATATCCGCAGGGATGGTGTCCTATCTCCAGCGAGCTGATTTGGGTCTTCTTCGAGGAGCATTCGGTTTGGCCCAGACGCCAGGTACGATCAGCCCTGGCGCGAGCCTTGAACGTTCACAACAACGATTATGGTGGGCGGTGGCGCTTCTCATGTTGTTCACTCCTCTCGGCATCCTAGCCGCGGGCACTGCCTGGGGCGAATGGTCTTCTGCTGACTTGATGAATCCTCACACGCGGGAACAGATCGCAGCCGCATCGGGGAACCATGCGCCTCCGTCTTCCGTTCCTGTCGGGATCGAAAAGCTGTCGAACCTGTGGACGGCGCCGTTCCCCGGCTACGCGCCGAGGTTTATCAGAAGTCCGGTGCTTGGGTACTTGCTCTCGGCAATGTTTGCGGTGGGCTTTCTTGTCTTGGCTTCGCTACTCGCGAGAGCGGTTGGCAGAAAATGGCAAGGGGGGAGCCTGCGGTCATGAGCCGACATTCTTTCCTCGAATCGACGCTTCAAGGCTTCACCCGAGCGGTTTCGAAAGCTCTCCAATCGGAACATGCCGCAACCCAACCGGGACTGATGCAGCAACTTGATCCTCGCGTCCGGGTCATCGGAATCCTCGCTCTGGTTATTTCGGTGATTATCTGTCGACAGCTTGAGGCCATCGCAGCCATTTTGCTCGTCGCAATTGCAATCGCGGTCGCTTCCAGAGTTAGCCTTGCATCACTCGCTAAACGAGTCTGGCTTGTGGTTCTAGGCTTCACGGGCGTGATCGCACTGCCCGCCTTATTTATTACCCCCGGAGAGCCACTATTCACTGCGCCGGCACTGCACCTTTCCATCTCCGTCCAAGGGCTGCGCACGGCGGTGTTGCTAGTCCTGCGGGTGGAAACAGCGGCTACACTAACCACAGTGCTGGTGCTTTCGACCGCCTGGACTCACATCTTGAAGGCCCTCCGTTCGCTGCACCTTCCTGCCGAGATCGTCACCATGCTGGCAATGACGCACCGCTACGTGTTCTTACTGATCGAAACGGCCAACCAAATGTTCGAGTCGAGGAAGAGCCGAACCGTCGGTGTACTGAGCGGTTCTGAGCGGCGCAAAACGGCGGCTCGAACCGCCGGAGTGCTACTGAGCAAGAGCATCGAACTCAGCCAAGAGGTGTACCTGGCCATGTTGTCCCGGGGCTTTCGGGGAGAGGTTCGTCTCTTGACCGACTTCCGCCTGAAACCCCGCGATTACGTCGGCCTGACTGCCTTCCTCTTTACTGGCTGCTTAACTGTGTGGATGGGGAGGTAAGCAAGAATTGGCTTCAACTTTCGAAGTGCAAAACATTAGCTTCTCTTACGAAGCGATCCCGGCGATCTGTGGACTCACTCTCCACATCGGAGAAGGTGATCGGGTTGCGCTGCTTGGCGCCAATGGCTCCGGCAAGTCCACGCTGTTGCGAATTTTGGATGCGCTCTATTTTCCGTCGGCGGGCACTGTCACATTCAAGGGGAACGCGCTCACCGAAAAGCACCTGCAGCAAGAGGAATTCTCTCTGAATTTTCGCCGGCGCGTCGCCCTAGTCTTTCCGAATCCGGATGTCCAACTGTTTAATCCCACTGTATTCGACGAGATCGCCTACGGTCCTTTGCAGATGCAATGGAGCAAGGAAGACGTGATACGGCGAGTTAATGAGACGCTTGAATTCATGTCAATTTCGCACCTTAAGGACCGCCCGCCCTACCGCCTCTCTGGAGGCGAGAAAAAACGGGTCGCCTTGGCTTCCGTCCTAGTCCTCGACCCCGAGGTCCTGCTGCTCGATGAGCCAACAGCGACCCTCGATCCGAAGAGCCAGAGCCAGGTCGTGGACCTAATTCAACAGTGGAAAGGCACGGCCAGGACCGTGATCACAGCGACTCATCAGTTGGAGATTGTCGAAGACATTGCTGATCGTGTTTTCGTGCTTGAGGCAGGCACCGTAATTGCCGAAGGGACTCCATCGGAGATTCTCTCAAACACTGACTTGCTTCTGAGGGCAAACCTCATTCACGCCCATCGTCATTCCCACGGCGGCGTCGTGCACTCACATCCTCACCTTCACGGGCATTCTCGCCATGAACACGAGCACGAAACCCGAAACCCGCAGATCGGAGACTTAAGATGAACTCCGAAACCAGAACAAAGCGATTGGTCCTATTCGGAAGCATCGCGCCGAAGTTGCATGCCTTCCACATGATATGCGGTTCATGGAAGCGGAGTTCGAACGGTTGGACGTGCACCATGACGGAGAACTGGACGTCAAAGAATTTAATGCAATCGCGAATGAGATCGCATTCATTTGTCGGCAAGTGACCTCGTAGGAATGGCGACTTGCTTGACACGGTCCTGCGGACACGTCGCCTCGCGGCCTTTGCCCCGCCAGGTAGCGAGTCACTTTCCGTCTCTGTGCTATCCTAGTTGGCTAGGGTAGTGGCACCAGTTTGGAGTTGGGTGTTTCCGGTCGAAGACCTGGGCATTTCGAATGGAGCTTTTTCTCAATCTCTGTTGGCTTTCTCTGCTCGTGCCCGCCTATCTGCTGTGGCGGAATCGAAGTGCTTCGGCCGGTTCGGATAGTTCAGCAAGAAGTCCAGCAAAAAGTCCGGCGGCGCGCCCGCTCGTGTTCCTCAGCGCTCTTGGCTGCGCATTTGTTTTGCTTTTCCCGGTAATCTCGGCTACCGACGACCTGCACGCCATGCGTGCCGAGATGGAAGAGTGCTCGCCCGGCAAGCGCGGCGTCTGCCAGGCTGCGGGGGAAAAGGCATCTGCCGAGCAACGCAGCTGGCAAAATCTGCCCGCCGTTATCGCAACCACGGCCTCGCTCGGACTCACCAGCGAGGGCCGGCAGGAACTTTTCACTCGTCCTGTTTCCGTACCGGTGGCTCCGTCGATTCTCCACGCCAGCCGTGCTCCTCCTTGTTCCCGCCTCGCGTAACTCGCCGAATCTCCGCTTCCTTGCATGCGAAAATTGACGGCGATTTCCCTCATTCTTACGAAATTCTTACGGGGGAACCCACATACTCATAAGAGCCCCGTCAATTAGATGGCGGACGCTCCACAGAGACGGTAACCTACATCTCAACTAAGCCTTCGGAAAATCCGAGAGGTTCTGACGGAGTTACTGGATGCGCAGAAAGGTCCAGCGACATTACTGGCTTCTTCTGGTTCTAACGCTAGGAGCTGCTCCGGTTTCGTCCGCACAGCAGCCAGCCCAGCCGCCGGCCCCGCCACGCGCCCAAAGCTGGACCTGGGAGAACGTGAAAGATCGTTTTGAGCAGAACAACCCCACTCTGCTGGCGGCCAAGCTGAACATCGATGAATCAAAGGCACAGGAGATCACTGCTTTTTTGCGCCCTAATCCGCAATTCGGTCTGCTGGCTGACGGGACCCAAATCGCTCCTCACGACGGAGTCTGGCGGCCGTTCGCTGGTACTTTTGAGTCGCCCAGCATTAGCTATCTGCACGAACGGCGGCACAAGCGAGAGTTGCGCTTGGAGAGCGCAAAAAAGGGGACTCTGATCGCCGAGTCGAGTCATGCCGACTTGGAGAGAACTCTGCTCTTCAGCTTGCGCGGCGCATTTGTCTCAACGCTGCAGGCGAAAGCCGTGCTGCAGTTGGCCAAAGACAACCTTGCCTACTACGACCACGTGCTCGATATCAGTAGAACTCGCTTCAATGCCGGCGATATTGCGCAAATCGATCTCGACCGATTGGAACTGCAGCGCGTGCAGTATGAATCCGATTTGCAAACCGCCGAGGAGAACCTGGAAACCGCGAAGATTCAACTCCTAACGCTGCTGAACTCGCGAATGCCCCTCGGTCAGTTTGACGTAACCGGGCCCTACGATTTCAGCGACCAACTCCTGCCTCGCGCTGAGTTCCGGAAGATCGCGATGGACACGCGGCCGGATTTGAAGGCAGCCGTCGAAGCCGTGGACAAGGCCCAAACCGACCACAAGCTCGCGGTGGCCAACGGCTCAACCGATCCGACCTTGAACGCCTGGTATACGCACAACTCATCCACCAATAATCCCTTTGCCATAAATACGGTGGGCGTCAGTGTAAGCATCCCTCTGCGCATTTTCGACCGCAACCAGGGAGAGAAGCTGCGCACGCAGCTCGATATCACGCGCAATGAAAGATTGCGCGACGCGGCCGAGGCACAGGTGCTCAGCGATGTAGATTCCAGCTACGCCACGCTCGAAAGCAATCTGGTTCTGCTGCGCCCTTACAAGGCCAAGTACCTGCAAATGTCTGTCCGGGTGCGGGACACGATTTTCTTTTCCTATCAACACGGCGGGAGCTCGTTGCTGGATTACTTGAACGCACAGGCGGACTACCGCAGCGTGCAGTTGAATTACGTAAACCTGGTTGGCTCGTACCTGACGGCCGTAGCCCAGGTGAATATGGCCGTAGGCCGGGAGGTGATCCAATGACATACACGATTCGTCGCCGCGGGGCCATTTCCGTCTTTTCGCTGCTTGCGGGCATCTTTTTTCTTGCCGTTGCTCTATCCCTCGCCGGCTGCGGCGAAACTAAAGCAGACCCGAAGGCGGAGGCCCCGCCTCCAGCTAAGGTCGAACCTGACTTGGATGCGAGCAACTTCAAAGTGGATCACCCCGATCTGTTTCCATTGGTGACGGCGGTTGAGCATAAAGCGGCGCCCGCCCTGAATGTCACTGGCGTTGTGCAGCCCGACATAGCGCGCGCTGTGCCGGTGATCTCGTTAGCCGCAGGACGAGTCGTAGAGATTAAGGCCAGGCTCGGCGATGTGGTGAAGAAGGGCCAGTTGCTGCTGAGAGTCCGGAGCAACGACGTATCCGGGGCTTACCAGATGTATTTGAAGGCCGTGAACGATGAGCGGTTGGCGCGACAGCAGCTCGAAAGAGAGCAGATTCTTTACGAGAAGGGCGCTATCGCCAAAAGCGCTCTCGAACAAGCCGAAGACACTGCACAGGATGCCAAGGTCGATCTGGATACGGCTGCCGAACAGTTACGCCTTCTCGGCGTGGACAAGGACCATCCTTCAGGGATTGTCGACGTTACCGCGCCCATATCGGGTGTCATCACGGACCAACAGGTTACCAACGCAGCCGGCGTGCAGGGTCTTTCTGGCCCCAACCCATTCACCATTTCTGATTTGTCCTACGTCTGGATCATCTGTGACGTTTACGAAAATGATCTCGACGCCGTGCACATCGGTCAGTACGCGGATATCCGGCTGAACGCCTATCCCAACCAGGTCTTGAAAGGCCGAATCGATAACATCCTGCCGGTTCTCGATCCCAACCTCCGCACAGCGAAGGTTCGGCTCGAAGTCGCCAACCCCGGAATGATGCGCGTAGGAATGTTCGTTACTGCGACCTTCTACGGCAAACAACCCGAAACCCGGGCTGCAGTTCCCGCTACCGCCATTCTGCACTTGCACGATCGCGAGTGGGTTTACACACCGGTAAGCGCCGGGCATTTCAAACGCCTGGAAGTGGTCACGGGAAACATGCTTCCGGGCAACCTGCAGGAGGTTGTTTCAGGGATCAAACCGGGAGATCAAGTGGTTTCGAATGCACTTCCGCTGCAAAACACTTTGGAGCAATAAATGGGAGCAATGAATGATTCGCCGAGTCGTTGATTTTGCTCTCGACAACCGCCTGCTCGTCCTGGGTTTCGCCCTGCTGCTTTTCGCCGGGGGAATCGTTTCGTTCGAGCGGCTACCCATTGAGGCCTATCCCGACGTAGCCGACAATTACGTGGAGATCATTACGCAATGGCCGGGAATTTCGGCGGAACAGATCGAACAGCAAGTCACGATTCCCCTCGAAGTCGTCATGAATGGCATCCCGCAGGTCGTGCATCTGCGCTCGTTCTCATTGTTCGGACTCTCCGACCTGAAGCTGATCTTCGAAGATGGTTCGGACAATGCCTGGAACCGGGAACGGGTTCTGGAGCGGCTGGCCCAGGTTACGCTGCCGCCGGGGGTGGTGCCGCAAATGGGCACGGACTGGAGCCCGGTCGGCCAGATCTATTTCTTTACCTTGCACAGCACCAATCCCGCGTACGACCCCATGGAGCTGAAATCCATTGAGGACTGGGTCGTGGAAAAGAACCTTAAAGCGGTGCCAAACATTGTCGATGTGGCCAGCTTCGGCGGCCCGACCCGCGAATACCAGGTTCGCGTTGATCCAAACAAGCTCGTCGCCTACGGCCTGAGCCTGGCCCAGGTCGAGCAGCAGCTCACCAATAACAACATCAACGCCGGCGGAAGCTTCATTCAGGAAGGTTTGCAGCAGATCAACGTGCGCTCCGTCGGTTTGGTCGACCGTGCTCAGGACATCGAACGCACGGTGATCGTGACCAGGAATGGCACACCGCTTCGGGTGAGGGACATTGCGGTCGTTTCACAAGGTCCAAAGATTCGACTCGGCCAGTTTGCCAGAGCCATTCATCACGAGGACGGAAAGATCGTCGACAACGACGATGTCGTGTCGGGCATCGTGCTGTTGCGGAAAGGAGCAACCGCCGAGACGGCGCTCGAGGGCATCCACCAAAGAGTGGAAGAACTCAACCAGCACATCTTGCCTCCGGGAGTGAAGATCGTTCCTTTCCTCGATCGCAGTAAGCTGGTTCACTACACGTCCCACACGGTCCTTCACAATCTCACCGAAGGTATGATCCTGGTATCGATCGTTCTACTTCTATTTCTGGGCAATGTTCGAGGCGCGCTCATCGTCGCCGCAACCATTCCGTTTGCTCTCCTATTTGCGGCCATTTGTCTGGACTTGAGTCAAGTTCCTGCCAATCTGCTGTCCATTGGCGCATTGGACTTCGGTGTGATCGTGGAAGGCGCCATCGTGTTGATCGAGAACATTGTGCGCCATTTAAGCCATGCCGATGGGGTCAAGACCACGACCGAACAAATTAGTTTTGCCTCGCATGAAGTACAGCGCCCGGTGTTCTATGCCATCGTTATCACCATCACTGCTTTCTTGCCGATCTTTACGCTGCAGCGTGTCGAAGGCAGGCTTTTCCACCCCATGGCTTGGACCGTAGCCTTCGCGCTGCTGGGGGCGTTGCTGTTCTCGATCCTGGTCGCACCCGTACTCGCCAGTTTTGCGTTCGCGAAGGGGGCACACGAATGGCGCAACCCAGTCATGACCTACGTGACCGAACAATATCGCGATGCCCTCCGCTGGGCTATTCGCCATCGTGTGATCACAGTTGGTGTGTGCGTGCTTCTGGTGGTCTTTGGAAATTTTCTCGCCTTCAGCGGCATCATCGGTTCCGAATTCTTGCCGCATCTAGATGAAGGCGCGCTCTGGGTTCGCGGTACGCTGGCGCCCAGCACTGGCCCGGACGAGGGTATCCGGGTCGCGAACCAGGCGCGAATCGTGCTGTGCTCCTTTCCTGAAGTACCGCAATGCACCAGCCAGGTGGGCCGTCCTGACGATGGAACGGATAACACCGGCTTCTTTAATACCGAGTTCTTCGTCGACCTTAAGCCGAAAGAACACTGGCGCCCTGTCTTCCATGAGAACAAAGACGAATTGATCGCCGCCATGAATCGTGAACTCAACAAAATTCCCGGCGTTGTCTGGGGCTTTTCCCAGCCCATCGAAGACAACATGGAAGAGGCTGTGAGTGGAGTGAAAGGCGCGTTGGCCACGAAGATCTATGGCGACGATTTGAAAGTTTTGGAAGAGAAAAGCGACGAGATCGTCAGCATCATGAGCCGGATCCATGGCGTTGAAGATCTTGGAGTTTTCCGCGTGCTCGGCCAGCCCAATCTGAACGTGACGGTAGACCGCGATGCGGCCGCCCGTTACCAGATCAACGTCGCCGACGTGCAGGATGCCGTGCAAACCGCGGTTGGGGGAAGCGCGCTCACCCAGGTTCTCAAAGGCGAAGCGCGCTACGATCTCACGTTGCGTTATCTCCCAAAATACCGCGATACCAAGGAAGCGATCGAGAGTATTCGTCTCCTGTCGCCCTCTGGAGAACGAGTATCGCTGGCGCAGCTCTGCAAGATCAGCGAAACCGATGGCGCGTCAGAAGTCTATCGCGAAGGCAATCGGCGTTATGTCGCAATCAAGTACAGCGTCCGCGGCCGCGACCTCGGCAGTACGGTCGAAGAGGCAATCAAGAAGGTGAACCAACAGGTCAAACTGCCCAACGGATACAGCATCGATTGGGAAGGGGAATACGCAAGCCAGAAGCGAGCCAACCAGCGCCTGCTGATCGTGCTCCCCATCACCATCCTCATCATCTTCGTCATCCTGTACACGATGTTCAAGTCTTACAAATGGGCGCTATTGATTATGGCGACTGTTGCCATCGCACCTATAGGAGGTCTGCTGGCTCTCTTGATCACCGGCACCAATTTCAGCGTCTCTTCCGGCGTCGGCTTCCTGGCGCTGTTCGGCGTGTCGGTGCAGACTGGAGTCATCATGCTGGAGTACACCAATCAGCTTCGAGCACGGCGGTATAGCGTGGAGGAAGCTGCAGTTGAAGGAGCAGTGTTGAGACTGCGACCCATCATGATGACCATGCTGGTGGCAACTCTGGGACTGCTGCCCGCCGCTCTCTCCCACGCCATTGGTTCTGACTCCCAGCGTCCGTTTGCCATCGTCATCGTGGGCGGCTTGATCGCCGACTTGGTGATGAGCATCTTCCTGCTGCCAACCTTATACGTGTGGATCGCGGGCGAAACCGACGTGCTGCCCGAGGCGGAAGAAGGGTTCGAGGTGGGCGAGCACGTGGATTAACTGCCCGGGCGGATGAATTAAGATTTGTCGTCCCGACCCTAAACGCAGCCGAAGGGAAAGGACCTGCTGGCGGCGGGCAGAGTTGGAAAACCAAGGTTCTATACCGGTGTCATGGTTAGGTAGAAGGCCAAGAATAGCCACCCTGATCGGTCAATGGCATAAACAAGACTCCTCGTTTGGCGTCGAGCCGAAAAACTAACTGTCATAGAATCAATAACTTAACATTTCAGAAATGTTCCACGTGGAACACTTCTACGTTTTGCAAGGCAGATTACGCGCCTCGTCAAGAACGCAGCGCCGGATCGTATATCCTGGGGGGTATAAGTTGATTCCGCTGGGGGCGGTGGCGAGACAAAATCAAACTTCCGCTTGAGGAGAACCAGCGCCGATGGCTTTGACGTGATTACCCGGTGCACCGGGGACTGCCTCAAAACATCTCACTTCTTGTGATCATCCACAGCGCAGCCTGCTTCGACAGGCGTTGGGTCGGGCATGTCAAACTGCATGACAACTGGTAATCCACGATCATCATCCGCAGTTATTTCAACGGTATGTGCGCGAAGCATTTTCTTCAGCGAACCTGCAGGGATGGAGGCAGAAGTCTTCTCCGTTCCCGCCGACCATTTTTCTAGCTCTTCTTTAGCATTGTCCATGCGATAGCGCACTGAAACCTTTGGGTAGTAGGACGTTCCATGAATTTCTTCAGGTTCAATATAGACGATCTTCAGGGTGGTACCGACGAGAAGATTCCCGGCCATAAGCCTGCCCTTGGGCCGGCGAGATCCCTTGCCGGAGACGCAGTCCAGCACGAAAGAGGGACGATTAGGGACGTCACCCTGTGGCGATTTAAGGAATTTGCCCTGCCAAGGTGAATCGAGTGTAGGTCGTTGCACTCACGGCATCTGTCTTTTGCGATTGCCGCCACACCGAGGGCTCTTGCGGCGCCGTCGTTGAGAATCCGAATGATGCCAACGCGAGTGCCACAAGCAAAACCAGTGGGGTTGGTTTCATCGTTTCGTGTCCTTGTTAGCCTTCCGCGGAATCCGCACCCTGGGCCGAGAGATTGTTCCGAGTACAAACGCATCCGTCGCGGAGCCCCGTAGTAGCCGAGAACCCTGGCAACAGCAACCCCCGACTCAAACGGGGTCTCGAGAAACGGGCCGCCGCGGGTGTAGTAAGCTCTGCTTTGGCTGTCAGGCGGGAGTGTAAGATTCCCGGCGGCTCGGTCATGGAGGGAAGAGATGCGACGTTGGATGCTAGGTTCATGTATCGCGCTTGCGCTGCCCTGCTTGGCATTCGCACAGCAACCCGCGGCGGCTAAGACTGGCGAGAGCCGGCCATCCAGCAGCGTCTCCGCCGACTCGGGGCTGAAGGATATGTTCGAATCGAAGATCAAAGTCGAATGGGAAGCACTGAAGAACAAGGACAAGAAAGGCTACGCTGAATTGCTAGCGGACGACTATCAGGGGGTCGAAGTCGATGGCCGGGGCGAGCGGAATAAGACTCAAGCCGTCAACGAACTGGCAGACCAGAATGTCTACAACTATACGCTGTGGGGATACAAGCTGATTCCGCTGGGGCCGGATGCCGCCCTGGTCATCTACGAAAGCACCATTCAGTTCCCGCCCAAGGCGCAAATACACTACTCGCGCGTGTACATCAGTGAACTCTGGGTGAAGCGCGCCGGGCAATGGAAGGAACTGCACTATCAGGAAACTCGCGTCAAGTAGTGCTCTCTCTCTGCCCCACAGATTAAATGCAACCGACGCAATAGTGTTGCCATCCCATTCTAGGAGAGGAGAAATCTCCATGAAAAAGATGTGGCTCGCTCTGCTGCTTTCGGGCAGTTTTCTTCTGGCACAAAACAGCAATCCCAGCAACACGAGCCAGCAGAACTCGAAAGATTCCAAAGGACAGGTAACCGTACAAGGCTGCGTCAGCAGAGCCAGCGGCGATTACATCCTGATGAAGCAGGACCCGGGCATGACCTACGAACTGCAGGCTACGGGCAAAATAAGGCTCCGCAAGTACCTAGGACAACGAGTGGAAGTAACCGGGAAGGAGTCACCGTCGATGATGACCAGCTCCGACGCTATGACAAAGACGGGCGCTCCCTCCTCGGTGACGTTAACCATCACCTCGATCAAGACCATCGAGAAGGAGTGCTCGGTGCGCTGAGTCTCTCAGCAGTAGGTTTTCGCAGAGGTTCGCTTTGATTCAGATACGGCCTTAGTCGCAGTCGGGCGGCATGGCCATGATCGCGGTTTCGGAGTCACATGGCTTCTTTTTCTTGGCTGGCTCCAGTGGGGACGGGCGGTCATAGCGAAGAATCCACAAGCCTTCGTTGTTGGTGAGGTAGATCAAGCCGTGGCCGCCGTCTGGAAGAAGGCTGGTGACTTTCTTGAAGGTCTCCAGCGTCTTCGGATTGCGCGGATCGCTCAAGTCGAGCACGCGAACGGTTTCGGTGGGACGGTTGCTGCTGGTCAGAGTCGTCGGCGTTTTCTCCGGAGCTTCCGCGATGGCGACATCGGGGCTAACTATCTGCAGGTTTCCCGTCGTCGACTGATTCGATTCCGCCGTCCGTTTCAAAAGGCTCGGCTTCTCCGGCTTGGTTACGTCCACGATCATGAAGCCTTGCTTCCCTGCCTGTTGAACGTACAAGTAATGTTTCCCGTTTTCCTTCTGCAGCAACATTTGACTTCCGGTCGCTTGCGGCAAAGGCAAGTGGGCGATCACGGTTGCAGGGACGTCTGTGGGTTTTGGCGTGGGCTGCTCGCCTGCGCTTGCCCTCGCGATCAGAATCGAACAGACGAGTACACAACTCTGCAGCACTGCTCTACGAAAGGTTCCCATAATAAGTCACTTCACCCACCTGCAGGGCGAACTATACCACGTTTGCTCGCCCTGTATCCTGCATTGGCGCTCACTGTTCACCCAGCGCCCCGAGTCCCTCGGACGAATCCGTGACCACTGGGGCCGTGCTGGCCTCGGTCTCACTGTTGAGCGTAGACACCAACGCAGCCGTTGCTGCTCTGCGTGGTGCAGATTCCGCCAGTCTGCAACGGCACAAAAACATGATTATTGCTGGGATCGACAGCTACGCTGTGTGAATTGCTATTGGTCGTCACGTTTTCCAGCCAGAGGTTGCTTACGGCATCAATGACACCCAAGACCGGGCCGTTTGGCATATCTCTCGCCGCCAGGTAGTACTTGTGGTCGCCGGGGTTGTACCAGGTCTCGTCAACGCCGCCGACATTGGTGATTTCCACGCAGTTGCTACTCGGCGCTGTGCAGCTGATGGTGTTGCCCGGCGAGAAATCAATCACGTATTCATTGGTGGGGAATGCCTCGCCATCATGGTCCGCGCAGCCCACGAGGAAGTTGTTACCCGGGCCCTTAACGATGCTCGTCGGCATGCAATTCGGCATCACGTAGCTGTTGACCACGACCGGCCCACAGGAGACCCCGCCGCAGGTAGTGTCCGTGAGCTGGGGATCGATTTCATCGATGCTTCCAATGCTGGTGATGCCGATGGAATTCTCATTCGCCAGCAGCAAGTGACCGGTGGTGGGATTCCAAGCCATGCCTCCCAAACCCGCCGGCGCTATGGCACCGGCGCAATTGCCACTAGGCGCGGTTTGGCTACAAAAAGTCCCCGCTATGTGGTCGGAGAGAGGGCCTTGGTCGAGTAGAGGGCCGTGGTGGCATGGGATGCTGTACTTCACGCCACTGGGTGTTGTGCCTACGCCCGGGACCAGCGAGTTTACCGATCCTGAAACGCCTCCGAAGGTCTGCGGATTGGATGGATCGGGGCACGGGAACGTGCCCCCAACGGTGTCAACCTGAACGGGCGGGTTATTAAGTCCGAGTCCTCCGGAAGCCGCTCCTCCTGCACCGTCGTAGTAGATCTGGCCAAGGATACAACTGGGCGGGTTGAAATGAGCAGCCGGATCTTGCGGCACCCAAGTCTGATTCGATCCCTGGAACGGATAGTTAACTCCATAGTCGGCGGGACCGAACCCAGCTTGCCAGGGGCCATAAGCGAGCCCCGCATCGATCGGCAGGCAGTGCTGTGTCGTGATATTCGCCATATTGATAAACGTTACGAACGGCAACCCTGGATCGCCGTTGATAATCGCGAGAACCTGATGCGTGGCGTCGTATGCCATTTCGTCGGCGCGGTCATCTCCGCAATCGGCAGCGGAGCCTGCTTCACCGTTCCAGGAAGCGACGCAGGGAGCGATGCCCAGCGGACCGTCATAGTCAGCCGAAACGCCGGTAGGTATGGCCGCCACCACAGTGGGTGCTGTGGGCGGATTCTGGGTCAGGTCCATCGTGGTCAAATCGAAGACCACTACCGAAGCGCTGCCATTCCCGACGAACAAGAGCTTGCCGTCGTCACTCACTTCCAAGCCATCTGGACCGGACATTGGATTCACGCCGTTGGAGCGCGAAGCGCAGCATTGCGCGCCCGGAAATCCCCCAAACTTGCCGTTGGTGCCGAAGCCTGAAATAAGATGAAATGGGGCATTCCTACACCCGAAGCGGGTGAAATTGCCAAACACATCGGCGATGGGCGGGATGCTGGGGTCACAGAGACTGGCCCCGTTGCCTGCGTCCGTGACCGCGTTGACCCCTTGAATCGCATTCACAGCGAGGTCGTTGGTCGTGTCGATCACTACGACAGCCAAGCCGATGCGGTCGGAAACATAGTCCAGATGGTGCACAGGATCCACCCAGCTTATGTCGAAGGAGTTGAACGGTCCGCCTGGTTCACCGGTGGGATTGTGCTCCGGCACGGGGATAACGTCGATGACGCCGTAGCTGCCACCCTTGGTGGTGCCGCAAATCGGACAGTTAGTTACACTCCCACAGCCGCTCAGGGTGACAAACAGAGCGATGACAAAAATAGTAAGTAGAATCCTCGGTCTCATCGAATTCCCTCCTCCGATTTTCCCTCCGGGCCAGCCTGCGACCAGCCCCGGCGGTACCAAACTTGTTTACTAGTCCATCTACAACGGATTCCCAAGCGGGCAGACTCTAGAACCTGAACTGTAAGCGCTGCAAAACGGTAACGTAGTTCTGCGGTACTGCGCCAATCGTGCTGGGATCCTTCAACTGATCAATGGCCAGATTGACTACGTACTTGACCCAGTAATTGGGATACCAGTTGAGCCCCATGGTGTACTCCGTGGTGTGGAAATCATAGGTGGGCACAAAACCCGGCGTGTAATAGTTCAAGAAATTCGCACCCGGTTCGTCGGCGTGGATGCCGGTGATCCGGAAAGCGACTTCCCAGGCGCCCAATCCACGTCCCTTGCCGCCTGGAGTGTCAGGGCCGAACATCGGACGATTGACGCGGGGAGTGCCGTTTTCCGGGCGCTTTTCCCCGGTCAGCAAGTAAGTCGCGCTGATGTCATAAGCCTTGGCTATGATCGACGGAAGACTCAGGAAGCCCAGCCCTCCCACTTGCTCGGAGCCGACATTGTTGCGCGACATATTCAGCTGGTCGTATTCGCCGCGCAGAGCAAAACGACTCTTGATGTAGGTGAATTCACCGTTGTAGCGCTGGATGGGTCCGTTAATGGCAAACTGTGGGAAGAAGGTGTAAGCAGCATCGGGCAGCGCGGCGCTGAAGCTCTGATCATGGGTAAGACCCTGCGAACGCGCGCGGTCAATGGATCCTCCAAAGGTAAATTGCTTGAGCCAGTCGTTCTTGGACCTGCGCCACGGGTAGAAGCGGAGCCGCCCAATGACTTCCGGTTGATTGGTGGTGTTAGCGAGTGCATACCCCTTGCCGTTAAACGCTCCGATCCAGTACTGCACGACCCCACCCTCAATGTCTCCATGAATGGCCACGCCCGGGCTGCGGAACGCCGAGGCCGCCGACGGGTAAAGCATGGACTGAAACCCGCGTTCTACGAAGTCCAGGTTGGTGGCGCCGACTCCGGTTTCCTGGGCGAAGGGTACCTTGAACTGACCAGCCTGAAATTGGAATTCAGGCCGGATTCTTACGTTGAGGTACACGTCGCGCACGACCGAACCAGTAGTCGCCGCAGCGTCCGTGAGCAGTGCAAAATCGAAGTGCGAACCATAGCTGCCTTGAAAACCGAAGCGAGCGCGGCGCACGAGAAACGTGTCAGGCGGCGCTCCGTCGCCCTTGTAAGCGCGGTAATCGGTGTTCACATAGCCATAGGGGCTGATGCTGAACTGTCCGTCCGCACTCCTGATGAAAAAGTGCTCACCGTTCCATCCTGCCGTCACCGGAGCATCTTTCTTGGGTTCAGCCGCCGGTTTAGCCTGATCCACGAGAGCGGCCAATGCCGCAGGGTCGGGCTGCACGAGAACCGAATTCATCAGATGAGCCGTGCCCTGGCCGGGAGCGTTAACCGGCAGCGCATTGGCTTCCACCGAAGCAGCGTCAGCCACGGGCCGAATCTGGACCGAGCTACTCTCGCTCGCCGGCGCCTGCCCCGCAGCCAGCTTCTCGACCAAAGCTTTCAGTTCCTCGATGGTCTTTCGTTGTGCGGCGACCTCGCTGCGCAACTGGTTGACTTCTTCCCTGGTGGCGCTTACCGAGGCCGGCCCGCCGGTCTTGCTCGCCGGTTCCGTGCCTTGAGCGTGGGCGAGCGAACCTGGCACCATGAAAACCACCAGAAGCGCGAAAAACGTTTTTAGCGAGCGCATATGTTTCCTCTCCCGGGATAATTTGCAAAACGGACCTGTTCTCAAGGCATGTAAACACGCGGGCTGCGCGCTGCCTTGCTCGTTCAGGCCACGAATCGAAAGATCTCCAGAGCCGCGAATGACTTCCTGCCCTGTATGAAAAGCGGACCAGTTGGGAACGGATTCGTTTATCATGTCGCAGTGCGGACTGTCAAGGAAAAGTTTTGCGGGCCGCCGGCAGAAGCTATTCTCGCGACAACTCCGCGCACAACGAAATGTAGTCAAGAGTGAACGCCAGTGAGGAGTGAAAGGCATAATCGTGAAAGAAATATATTTGCTGGAGCTTGACAACGGGAGTATACTGCATCTCATTTGGTCCACTTATCGGACCACTCATCTATGTCAGCACCGGTCAAATCCGACTTTGAAGTTATCCGAAGAAACAAGGTTTACGAAGAAGTCGCCAAGCAGATCGAACGTTTGATTCTGCAGAAACTGCACCCAGGTGACAAACTGCCCTCGGAACGCGAGCTGGCAGAGATGCTTCAAGTAAGCCGCAGTTCCATTCGGGACGCGATTCGCAGCCTGGAACTGATGGGCTTGGTTGAACCGCGTCAAGGCGCGGGGACAATCGTTCGCGAACTATCGGCCGAGTCGTTGGTCAATCCTTTTGCCAATGCGCTAAAGCGGCGGCAGGAACTGGTCAGCGAGCTTCTGGATTTTCGCAAGATGCTCGAACCGCCATTGGCGGCGCGCGCAGCCACGCACGCTTCTCCGGACGAAATTTCCGAGATGGAAGAGATTCTGCAACGGCAAGAAGGAAAGGTGTCTCATGGGGAAGCGGCCATCGCCGAGGACGCAGAGTTCCACTACAGCATTGCTCTGGCATCCGGTAACAGTATCGTTCTGAAGGTGCTCGACATTCTCATGGACCTGCTGCGCGACACTCGTGAACGCTCATTGCAGTTGAAAGGACGCCCGCAAAGGTCGCTCGCAGGCCACCGCCGGATTCTGGCTGCGATCAAGCGCCACGATGCCGGGGCTGCAAAGGATGCTATGCGGCGGCACATTGAAGACGTCGAAGAGATCGTACTTGAGAAGTTTTGACCAAGGGGGTGCCCTTGGGGTTGCTTTTCGCGATTCGCAATTCGTGGGGCGATCGCGTTACATTGAGCGTAGCGATTACCTCTGCCAAGGGCCAAGGGTGAGCCCTCGAGCAGACTAGTCTGGGGACAATCAGGTTGACTGAACTGGGAAATGACATGGCCCGTGTGGCCATCGCGTCTCACGAACCGGAGTCTCTCGCGGCAACCCTCACGCTGCGCGTTGCCGAGGCGCGTGTCGAGGACGTCGGTCGCGCCATTGCGCGACTGACGCCAGCCGATCTGTTGCGCATGGGTGCCCGAGCAGGCGACGTGCTGAAGATCACCGGCGGCGCAATCGGTGTCGCGCGCGCCGAGCTTTCGGATGAAGGATTCGAAGGCATGATCCAGATCGACGGCACGTGCCGCAGTAATTGCAGCGCGGGCTTGCAGGAGCAAGTGACGGTGGCGCCGATCGAGTGCGAGCAGGCAGTGGCCGTTCGCTTGTCGCCGTTATGGGTGGGGGTCGCACCAGCAACCATTGCACCCGACCGCATTCTCGAGGATCTAGTGGGCGTCCCGGTCATCGCGGGCTGCGCAGTGCGTGTGCCGACGTTTGCCAAGGCGGTGAACTTCCAGGTGGTGCGCACGATTCCCTCGGGACCTGTCGTGATCGGGAAACGCACCGACCTCCGGGTCGTGGAAGGCGAGCAGACGGCGGCCCGTGCTCCGGCGGTGTCCTACGAAGATATCGGCGGGCTCGAGCGTGAAGTGGCGCGGGTGCGCGAAATGGTCGAACTGCCGCTGAAGTACTCACGCATCTTCGAGAGGTTGGGAATTCTCGCGCCGAAGGGTGTGCTGTTGTACGGTCCGCCAGGCACCGGCAAGACCCTGCTTGCCCGCGCTGTAGCAGCCGAAAGCCGCGTGCACTTCATTCACCTCAACGGCCCTGAGATCATGCGGAAGTTCTACGGCGAGAGCGAGGCCAAGCTCCGCGAAGTCTTCGAGGAAGCGGCGCGCCACGCGCCGGCGATCCTCTTCATCGACGAGATCGATGCCGTGGCTCCGAAACGCACCGAGGTGGCCGGCGAGGTCGAGAAGCGCGTGGTGGCGCAGCTTCTCAGCTTGATGGATGGCTTTGTCGCGCGCGGCCAGGTCATCGTCATCGGTGCCACCAACATCCCCGAGGTCCTTGACCCGGCGCTACGGCGTCCCGGCCGTTTCGATCGCGAAATCGAAATCGGCGTTCCCAATACTCAAGCCCGGCTGGAAATCCTGCGGATCCACACGCGCGCCATGCCGCTCGCGCCTGACGTCGATCTCCAGGAAATCGCCGAGCATTCCCACGGCTTCGTCGGTGCTGATCTTGAAGCGTTGGGTCAAGAAGTCGGCATGATTGCCTTACGCCGCTTCCTCTCCGCTGCCCCGCTTGAGCCCGACGCCGCGTCTGCTGAACTGGGGACGCTGCAGGTTACGCGCAACGACTTTCTCGCCGGCTTGAAGGAAGTCGAGCCCAGCGCTACTCGCGAGTTCTTTATTGAGAAAAGCGCATCGACGTTTGCCTCCCTCGGCGGTCTCAGCGAGGTGAAACGGCTGCTCGATGCTGTCATCGAGCATTCTCACATGCGCGACGAGATCTATGAGCAGGTTGGACTGGCGCCGCCGCGAGGCATCCTGCTGACCGGACCGTCGGGTACTGGGAAAACCGCCATGGCGCGCGCTCTCTCGGGTGAGAAGCAGATCCCGCTCATCGCCATTGATGGTCCGCAGCTGTACTCGAAGTGGTTGGGCGAATCCGAGCGGGCGCTGCGCGAAGTTTTCAAAAAAGCGAGGCGGGCAGCGCCCTGCATCCTGTTCTTCGACACGATTGACGCAGTTGCGCCCAAGTTCGGCGCCGATCAGTTTGGTACAGACGTCTATCAAAGGATTCTTAGCCAGCTCTTGCGCGAGATCGACAACTTGCGTGACGTCAAAGGGGTGATTTTGCTCGGAGCCACCAATCGTCCCGAGCGGATCGATCCGGCGCTCTTGCGCAGCGGGCGCTTCGACTACATACTCCCGTTCGCAAAACCCGACGCTGCCGAACGCGCGGCCATCATGCGGCTTTGCTGTCGGCGTGTTCCGCTGGCGCCCGATGTCGATTTCGAGGAGTTCGCGGGTCGGATGGAAGGGCTCACCGGCGCCGATATCGAAAGCCTGTGCAAGAAGGCGACGCTATTAGCGATTGCGGAATTTCAGGACGGCACTCGCGTCCCGCCTTTCGTCGTCTTGCGGAGCGACTTCCTGGCGGTTCTTGAGTCCGATCGTGGCAATCCCAAGCAGGTGGTGGCCATAAACAAATGGAAAAGCGTGAACGTGCTAAGCAATAGCGCAGGGGATTTGTGTCCTGGCGGATCTGACTAAGTCCTACAGAGGGGGGATCATGAGTTACACGGAACTTACGGTTTGGACGCGCGGCATCATCATGGACAAAGAGGGACGCGACATCGTCAATTCCATTTCCGCCTCCGCCCGACTCGAGGGCAAGTTTGCGCAGGCGATGGAGAATTACGTCGACAATCCCGATCGCACCAACGCCCCGACGCGCAAGTATTGCCGCGTGAGTGACGGCGTGATCGAGAACGAACTCACCTACGAAAACGAGCAACCCAACATCGTCGTACTGGTCGAGGAGACGATGGTCAAGGGCTGGGATTATATGCGCGGAATGCCTCCGGGCGGAACGCTGGTGATCAACACCCACTACACCCCGGAGTACATGATTCGTTTCGTGCCGGGTGCCGAGCGGCTGGCCCAACTGGTCTGCGTGGATGCCGCTCACCTGGCCGACCACAAATGGCTCTACTACCGGCTGGGAGAGCTCGGCCTCGACCGCCTTTCGACCGAAGGCGCCGCCGAGCGCAATAAATCCGTCGCGCCCGATATCGCCGCTCCGCTCATTGCCGCCGTCGTGAAGACTACGGACATCGTCAAGATGGCGACGATTGAACCGATGATCGCGAACAAGAGGGCATTCGAACTGGCACTCGACCGGTTGCACATCATGAAGCTGAATCCAGTGGCTGCATAGGAAGGATCACATGTCGACAAAAGGCACACGCATCCCCGACCGCCTCAAGATCCCGTTCGCAGGCATCACACCTGCGCCATCGCAGGAAAAGGGGCAGGACCTGTTCCCCACCGGCAACTGGCGTTCGATCAGACCGGTGTATCGAGACAAGTTACCACCCTGTAACAACGCTTGCGGAACCAACGAAAAGATCCAGGGCTATCTCGACCTGGTAAAGCGCGGCAAGTACCTGGACGCCTACGCGCTGATCAAG
>Ga0208820_1000449_pt1 | contig 30837 bp, 22 predicted proteins | sample June2015DPH_16_5_FD_184713 | JGI IMG/M metagenome (GOLD analysis project Ga0208820, IMG submission 184713) | Peatland microbial communities from SPRUCE experiment site at the Marcell Experimental Forest, Minnesota, USA - June2015DPH_16_40... | ecosystem: Environmental > Terrestrial > Soil >...
ATCTCCCGAATTTGTGACGACATTTTTCAACAGGTAAATCAAAGCCGCTGCGAATCAGACGGGAACGGCTGGCCTGGGAGCGCGGCTGGGGCCAATGCCGCTGACGGATTGCGGCTCTTGCAGCCGAACGACGCGGTTCATCGCGAGGGCGATTCACCACGAGCGGCGCTGTGAGGCCACCGCGCCCTACCAACGACTATGACGATCCAAGTCCCGAGCGTAGTGGGGCGGGCGTCTCGCCCGCCGGAAGGCAAAATCGTGGCTCAGGCGACGGCAACGGCAGACACGGGCGGGACGCTCGCGCCACCAAACGCAAGCAGGGACGCTCGCACTACCTACCAACGGCATAAGGAGCGATGATGAAAGGGTTAGCAGCATTGAGGTTGGGTACGGTTGTCCTTGTTGGGGCGTTCAGTGCCCTATTGATTAATTATTTGTTGCCCCCACGTGTTTGGACAGAAGGCGACTTGGTAAGATGCGTTCTAAACAATTGGTATGACTATGGGTACTTGGAATTGAAGGGCCATTTCGTCATGAATGCCGGGGGAATAAATCAAGGGGAGACCCCGGTCCGTCATGAAGCGTCCACTGGTCTTGATTTGCTTCCTCTCCATTGGCTGCACCTGATGACGGGCGACTTGTTGGTGGCCCTACGCGTCTTCCTCATTTTGCTTACCGTGGTACTGGCTCTATCCGTTTGGGTGTTTCTGGGAAAGACACCATTGGCGCTTGCCGCGGCCGCTGCATTCTGTTTCTCGCCCGGCTATATCCAAAATGCGGTGGACTGGGGCGAGATCCCAGGCGCAGTTCTGTTGGGCATTCCGCTTCTGATCTGTTTCCTCAAGGCTCTGGAGTCGAACAGGCAAAGCAACGCGGTGATCGGTTTGTGGCTGTTACTGATCGCCTGTTATGTACAGATCGAATGGTCAACGATGTTTGCCATATTCATTCTATGGTCCACTGTTGTTGCCATTTGGTGGCGGACAAACCATCGGCGTGTGATTTCATTTACCGTGTTTTTGGCGATCGTCCTGCTCTTGTGCTTGACTGCCAAGGTGCTCGCCAAGGTTGCAAGTCAGGGCGAGAGCAGCGGCAGTCTGTTCCGGGATTCGCTTCGCTATCTCGGCACCCAGACATTGGGACCGATTGGCTATGATGGAAAAACCCCAATGTCATGGGGTCTGGCGTTGAGGCGACTGGTTTCAGTCGACCTAATCGGTCTCTTGCCGCTTTGGTTGACGTTTGCCTGGGTCATCGCCCGATCACCGAGAGGGAATGGCCGGGGGACACTTTTGAATCTGACACCCCTGCTGGCATCTGGGTTTTCGGTCTTGGTCATGCGGAACTACTTCGCCCCTCACAAATGGGTCCAAATGCCCATCTTCGGCATGGGGATTCTACTCAGCATGCATCTTTTCCTGGGAGCAAACGACCACGCTGCTGTGAATCAAGAGCCGAAGTTGCCAGCACCGGTTCACTTGAGAAATCCGGCGCTATTAGTTTTCTCGCTGGGCAGTTTTCTTTATTGCTTGGGTGTCCTTACCGTTTTCAAGGTTAATGATGCGGAGAAACACGCGTTGGTAGCTGTTGTTTCTGAGAATACCCCTCGCAGTGCACTGGTGGTCATTGGCCCCAATCTCAGTCCCTACCTCGCCGCTGACCCTCGTCCTAAGTATACGATGGGGCTGTTGGACAGGAAGACTGTGGTGGCACAGGCGCCCGTACGTCAAATGACCGAAGTCGTAGAATCCAAAGACGTATATTTCATCGACTCTGAACCTCTGCCCGAATTAGGGGTTCCGCTTGCATCATCGGAGGCAGCCAGAATTGAGTGGATCGAACAGCTTCTGGGTTGGTACCGGCACAATATTGCCCAGTGGACAGCCAAGACCAGGCCAACACTTCCGTCCAAATACTACCTTTACAGAATTGCTGCGCAAAGCCCGCCCTCTGAAAGCACTCCGAGAGAATTGAGCAAGATGAACTGACCTGATGTCATGTAACAGAAATGATTTTCCAATGATCCATGTCCCCCCTCACCTTAATCCTCTCCCCCAAACGACGGGGGAGAGGAGATCTTCCCTCTCCCTTGCCGTATAAGGGAGAGGGCGTGCCCCGCCGTAGCCAGCCGTTTGGCCGAGTCGGGTCAGGGTGAGGGTTCTGCCGTTTCCCCGCCATCACCTTTAATCGCACCCCCGCGCCAGGAATCATGAAGCTTGACTTTGGATTGGCGTTGCGGCTCCCTAGCGGCGTATGTCCGTGGGGGAAAACGGTCAGACAACCGAGATTCAAGCCAGTGCCGACGCGTTTTACCCGACGGCCGACGTCAGATACCAGTCCAAGATCGACGACCCTTATTCGAGCCATTCGGTAATTCTGGCGCGACTGGGTAACGGGAGAGGAAAGAGACTGCTGGATGTGGGCTCGGCACAGGGTGTGCTGGCACAGAAGTTCACCGAACGCGGGTTCGAGGTGACGTGCATTGAAGGCAGCCAGAAGCTGGCGGCGTTGGGTCGAGACAAGTGCCACGAGATGATTGTCGCGGATTTGGACAAGCCATTGCCGCAGCTCAACGGACAATTTGACGTGATTGTCTACGGTGACATTTTGGAGCATCTGAGGAATCCGATGGAGGTTTTCATGGGATTCAATCGCTCGCTGCGATCAGGGGGCCAGGTGATCGTTTCCGTGCCCAATGTCGCCCACCTGTGGGTGCGGCTGAACCTGCTGTTGGGCCGTTTCGGATATGCCGACCGCGGGATCCTCGATCGGACCCATCTTCGGTTCTTCACACTGTCCATCTTCAAGAGGTTCCTTTCCGACGCCGGACTGGAATGGGACGAAATTGTCGCCACGCCGGTGCCGCTGCTGCTGCTGGTGCCCAAGCGCCACCACGGGAAGTGGCTGCGCGTCGTGCAGGTGTTGAATGCCGGACTGGCGAGAAGTTGGAAACGCATGTTTGGCTATCAGTTCGTTGCCGTGGCCCGTTTGAGGAAGAACTCATGAAGCCCAAGGTCGTCGTCGTTATGCCCGCTTATAATGCCGGACGCACGCTTCGGATGACTTACGAGGAGTTGCCCAAGGACACCGTGAGCACGGTGATTCTGGTCGACGACGGCTCGACCGATGAGACGCTGAAGATCGCCCGGGAGTTGAACCTGGAAGTGTTCATGCACGATCGCAATTATGGATACGGCGCCAACCAAAAGACCTGTTACGCGGAGGCCTTGAAAGCCGGCGCTGATATCGTCGTGATGGTACATCCCGATTATCAATATGACCCGCGACTGGTGCCGCAGATCGTGGCGCCGATCAGCCGCGGGGAGGCGGATGTCGTGCTCGGTTCCCGTCTCAAGGGCGGCACGGCGCTGCAGCAGGGGATGCCGTGGTGGAAGTACTACTCCAACCGGTTTCTCACCTGGGTGGAGAACACGACCTTTGGGTTGAATCTCTCCGAGTACCACACCGGCTATCGGGCCTTTCGCAAAGAGATCTTGGAGTCGGTCAATTACACCATCGATTCCGATGGATTCATCTTCGACCAGGAAATCATCGCGCAGTGCGTGTCGGCCGGAGCGCGGATCGCCGAGATCGCCGTGCCGACGCGTTACTTTGCTGAAGCGTCCTCGGCCAGCTTCGGGCAGAGCGTCATTTATGGCCTGAGGATTCTCTGGCTGGTCACGAAATACAAATTGTTTCGCTGGAACTGCATCCCCGGACGGCAGTTCGTCAGTCTCCGAGCGCGCTACACCAGGGTGGCGTCCAACCCCGGCTGAAGACAGGTCGTGACTCAAGGACGGCTTGGATGGGGCCCGCCGCGATGGCAGCGGGAAATTGTGCCCTTGAATCGGCGGTTTGCCAACCGAACATGCAAAATTCTGCTAACGCGCACTAATTTTTGCGGGGCGGACCATCATCGGACGACAGGGTTCTGAGCCACGCACGTTTGACCTTTCGTCCACGAGAATGATACAACTAGGCACAAGCGAGGCGGGCCGCCTTGCGATTCATCGAAATCCATGATTTCGCATACGGACAGGCACCCTGGCCAACACTTCCGTCCCAATACTACCTGTACAGAATCGCCGCGCAATGCCCGCTCTCTGAAAGCACTCAAAGACAATTGAGCAAGATGAACTGACCTAGTGCTCTTTCAAAGTTGATTTCGAGGGTAGGGCGCGACCGCCGGGCGCGCCGCGTCGTTCGGCTGCACGGGCCGCCCGGCGGTCGGCCCCTCCGAGGCGCTCTACGAGTATAATGATTCCAAAACGAATCATTCAGACAGGAAAGACGCCTGACCTGCCCCCTTTATGCCGGGCGGCCGTTGCGAATGTTCGCCTGCTGAACCCCGATTTCGAGTATTGTTTCTTCGACGACGATCAGGTTGCGGCCTTCATCGCTGAGCACTTCCCCGAGTACCATGCTTTGCGAATTGAATAGATTTGGACCCGCTTCGCGGTAGATTCTTATGGTCTTCGATAATTCCCAAAAGGATGGGAGCTTGGTTGCACCCCAAGTTGCTCCGGCGAGTTCGGTGGAGAATACGGACGTAGCTGGGGCTGCTCTGCAAGGCAGCAACCTCATGGAGGCGCATCTCAAAACCGATCACCTGCTTAAAGACCTTAAGGGGCGCACGATCTCCAGCGGGTTTGTCACGATGGTGTCGGCGGGGATTCAGTTTGCGCTGAACCTGGGCTCCACGATGGTCTTGGCGCGCCTGCTCACCCCGCGGGACTTTGGGCTAGTCTTTATGGTAACAACCGTGATGAGTTTTTTCCGAATCTTCAAAGAGATCGGCCTTTCCACAGCCACTGTACAGCGCGAGGGAATCACTCACACTCAGGTTTCCAACCTTTTTTGGATCAACGTCGGCGTGAGCGGTCTGGTCAGCATGATCGTGGCGGTCTCCGCGCCTGCCATCGCCTGGTTCTACCGGGAACCCCGGCTTGTTGCAGTTACCATCGCATTCTCCATCACTTTCTTGTTAAACGGCGCGACCGTCCAGCACATGGCGCTGCTGGCCCGGCAGATGCGCTTCAAGGTGATCGCACTGATCCAAGTTGGGTCCATGGTAGCTGGCGTTGCGGTCGGCATCGGCATGGCCTGGCTCGAGTGTGGCTATTGGTCCCTGGTGGGAATGCAGGTATCGACCGTGATTGTGACCTTTCTGATGACATGGTGGGCTTCTCGCTGGCGTCCTCAATTCCCGAAGCGTCGCAGCGGGACACGGCCCTTGCTGAGTTTTGGAGTCAACCTTGCCGCTGGTGAGTTTGTATGGTCTATCGCGCGCGGGACGGATGGCCTTCTAATCGGGAGATTTTGGGGCGCCGATTCAGTGGGTCTCTATTCCAGGGCGGGGGCTTTGCTCGCGAGACCCATCCTGCTATTGATGTTCCCGATTGAGAGCGTTGTCATGCCGATGCTTTCGCGTCTGCAATCTCAACCAGAGCGCTATCGCCGCACGTTTCTACAGGTGTACGAGGCGATCGCGCTAGTAGGCGCAGTTCTTACGAGCCTGTTTCTCGTGCTAGCCCATCCGCTGACGCTCGTGGTGCTAGGGCCCAAATGGGAGAAAGCGGCTGTCATCTTTGCAGCGTTCACCATTGCATCGCTGTGCTATGTGCTGACCACCGTTTCCACGTGGCTGTTTGCCAGCCAGGGCCGCGGTAGGGAATCAATGGGTGCGTTGCTGATGACTTCGGGTTTTACAATCGTCTCCTACCTGATCGGCTTGCCCTTCGGCCCCGTCGGTGTGGCGATCTCATTTTCCATGGCAGGTCTTGTGGTTCAGATGCCAATCCTTTTCTATATGTCGGGGCGGCATGGCCCCGTGACCATGGCTGATCAGTGGACCGGATTTTTGCGTCACGTGCCTGTCTGGGCAGTCGTCTGCGGCGCGACCTACCTGGCGAGCAGGTTGGTTGTGAATTCCTCTCCGCTGATGCAGTTGGCGATTTGTGCCCCGACTGGTCTGTTGGCGGGGTCTGTCTTTACATGCATCTATGCTCCGTCACGTACTGTGGCGCTGACGCTGTTTTCTGCGCTGCGAGAGTGGCAGAGAGGCCGTAAGGCGTTGCCGGAATAGGCATCATTCACTTATGAAAGGGTTGGTTAGGAGCGTGCTGTCGCATTTCGGCCAGACAAGCTGGGCTATTACCGGACTTTGACCTGTGTGGCAGACCACGCAAAACATGCGGTTGCCAGCAATTCAAGGGCCCAACCCCAATTGTTGTCATGGAGGTTCAGGTGGAGCAACTCTTCGACATGGTTAAGAGCGAAAGCACGAATGACAACGAACAGCAAGAGCAGCAGGACTCCGGTTTGTACTAAAGGCCGCTCTTTGACAAACCACCTCCATTTCTTAAGAAGAGCCGCGAACACTGACAAGAGAGCCATCGTGAATAGCACGGCGAAAACCGTTTGCGCTACCCGCCGGTATTGGTACCAGCCCTCCGTCCGAGCGGCTGCGCGGCCCAGATTGATCAGCGTGGTCTGTAGATTGAGCAGCTTGTTGATGCCTAGAAACAACAGAATGGCGGCCAGTAGCCACCAAGGCTGTTGTTTGCCAGCGGAGCGGTGTCCGTCATGGCGCGCCACAATGCCAGCCCGCGCACAACACAGAGCACCCAGCACATACACGACCGCCACGGCCCATCCCACAGGAGTGAGCTCATCGTTGTCCGAGTGCTGAGCGAACACAATTGCAAAATGACAAAGCACGAATCCAACAGTACCACCATGGCCCAGCGCATAAAAGTGAGATCGCCATTGGCCAAGCGTCGGGTGAATGCAATTGCCACATGAGATCGCCAATTGCGTGCTCAATTCCAGCTCAAGGATCGCGGCCAGGGCGATAAAGAAACTCTGGGTGCGGGTGCACGGGGCTAGTCGCCCGCTGTGCGTGTCAAGAGGGTAGAAGAAATCAAGGTTGGTAAGTTTTCGAGCCACATGGGAGCAGTCGAATTCCATTCTGTGAGAGCGCGTTTGGAAAAGCGAGGCAATTGGCCATGATCCTGCTGCTGGGAGCGAGAGGTTATATCGGGCAGGCGTTTGTGGCAGAATTGCGAAGGCGGCGCTATCCGTTCGCCCCACTCACGCGGATGGCGATCGATTACACGCAGTTCGACATCCTGTTCGATTACGTGCGCAAGATGAGGCCCAGCTTTATCATCAACGCGGCTGGTTACACCGGCCGGCCGAACGTCGACGGGTGCGAATCAGCCCGCGCGGAGACGCTGGCGGCCAACGCCCTGCTTCCCCAGACCGTTGCGCGTGTGTGTCTGGTGACGAACACACCGTGGGGACACGTGTCGTCGGGATCGATTTACAATGGAGCCAAGGTGCTCGATAACGGGGGCGCTCGAATCGAAAGCGATCTCAGTCGCCCGGAGATCCGCTGGCTGTTCGAACAGCACCCGGAGAGATTCTTCGGGTTTACGGAATTGGATGAACCGAACTGTTCGTTCCTGAGACCACCCTGCAGCTTCTACAGCGGGACGGTTGCGCTGGCCGAAGAAGCATTGCGGACAGTGAGAGAATGCTATGTCTGGCGTTGTCGGATCCCGTTCAACGAATACGATCAGCCGCGAAACCTCCTGTCGAAGATCCAATACTATCCCAAGGTATACGACAGCGTGAACTCGCTTTCGCATCTGGACGACTTCGTGCAAACGTGTTTGAATCTTTGGGAAAGGGGAGCGCCGTTTGGTATCTACAACGTGACCAACCCCGGTGCCGTCACGACCCGGCAAGTGGTCGCCTTGATTGAGCAGGTCTTGAAACCTGTCCGAACTTTCGAGTTTTGGAAGGATGACGAGGAGTTCTACCGCGATGGCGCGACGGCGCCGCGTTCCAATTGCATCTTGGATGTTTCGAAAGTCCGGGCCACCGGGGTGCGTCTGCGGCCGGTGCAGGAAGCCTTGGAAGAATCGCTGCGAAGGTGGCGGGTAGCTGGCGCAGTGGTGTGGCCGGCGCGACCAGATCCACAACCTGTTCACCATTAACAGGTTCGCCGTCAGTATAAAGTGGTGAAATCGATGATACGAATACGATCAGAACGAGTTATCCCGTTAGCCGACACATGGATTACCAGAGTATGGCTGGGATGGGCGCTGTATTGCCATCTGGCTCTCGTTAGCGGCACGCTGGCGCAAGAGGTGTTGACCCCGCGTCCGGCGATACCAACGACGCCGCCGGCGATCGAGGACATACAGACCAATAGCGCGGGGTATATCGACTTTGGGAATGCGGTTCCCAATACGGGCATCAATGAGCATCCATTCCAGGTGGGGCCTTTGGATATACACCCGAATTTGTTTTACCAGCTCTTGTACGCGACCGGCGTCCAATCCGCACCCGGATTGGCGCAGGACACAATCACCCAGAACATTTCTCCCGGATTATTGGTGAATATCGGCAGGAATTGGACACTGGACTACACGCCGACGTACACAATCTATACGGAGATTCATTCCCCGACAAATGCTGCTCTTCACAACGCCCTCAATCACGCAGCCGCCTTGAACGGTGGGCTTGCCTATGGGGACTGGGTTTTGGGATTTGGCCAGACGTACAATTACTCAGATACGCCACTGATCGCGACTGCCGGACAGACCGTGCAAGAGACGTTTGTCACCACCTTGACGGGATCGTATCGGTTCAATACGGTCATGTCGGTGGACCTGAGCGCCAACCAAAATTTCACGTACTACGACAAACTAACCAACACGCGCGAGTGGTCGACGATGGACTGGCTGAATTACCAATTCTGGCCGCGGCTGGACGGGAGCCTGGGGATTGGTGGCGGCTATGACAACGTGAGTGCGGGCGTCGATTCGGTTTTCGAACAGTACCAAGCACGGGTGAACTGGCGGGCCACGGACCTAACCAGCTTCCAGGTCCACGGTGGTTTGGAAGACCGGCAATTCCTCGGCTCCGGCAATAGTGATCTGATCAATCCGATCTTCGGTGCGGAGGCCAAGTGGAAGGCGTCCGAGGTCACGGCGATCGCGGTGGATGCCGACCGCACCGAGTCCATGTCGCCGTATCAGGATCAAATCATCGAGGCCACCGACGTGACGGCAACCCTGAACCAGCGGTTGCTGAAGAAGCTCTTTTTGAGCGCCGGCGGCGGGTACCATTGGGATACGTACGTATCTACATCCGCCCCCTTTGCGAGCATCAATCGACGTGACAAGAATTATACGATCAACGCCAGCCTTACCTGCGTATTCTTCAAGCGCGGCACGATCGCCGCGACATACCAGTACAGCGAAAACACATCCACACTACCCGGTTACGGGTACAGCAGCAATCAATACGGATTTCAGCTTGGGTACCAATTCTAGCGCGCTCTTGTCCGGTGATGACTCAAGCGGCGCGCCTTTAGACGAACAATGAATACGGCTGACGAACCTCAAGCAGTTGCGGCGCACCCTGCTACGACGGGGCCGGAGGCCGTGTCGCTTGATCGCCCGAAATTGCCAAAGGATTTCGTATGGTCGGTGATCATACTTGTGGCCTGTTTCAGTGTGCCGTTGTTCCATCTGGTATGGTTCGCGGCAACCAGCCTGCTGTATTCGCACGTCTTGTTGGTGCCGTTCGTGAGCGCGTATCTGGCCTGGTTGAATCGGCGCAATGCGCGGGGCTTTTCAGAGCCAAACCGGCGATTCGCGGTACTTGCGTGGTGCGCCGGATCGGTTGTGCTGGCTGGATACTGGCTGGGGGTTTGGTCCGGTTGGCCCATGACGCATCAGGATGGTCTGGCATGGACGACCGCTGCTTTCGTCTGCTTCTTTTTCGGCGTGTGCAGCTTGTTCGCGGACAGAGAAGCGCTTCGAGCCATGCGGTTTCCCCTGTGTTTCCTGGTGTTCATGGTGCCGTTTCCGACGCTGGTACAGAATTGGTTGGAAAGCTTTCTCCAGCGAGGGTCGGCGCTGACGGCCTACGGGTTGTTTCAGTTATCCGGGGCACCGGTCTTTTACAATGACCTGAATTTTCAATTGCCGGGCTTTGCGTTGCAGGTGGCGCCAGTATGCAGCGGCATCCATTCCAGCCTGGTATTGTTCCTGACCAGTCTGGTCGCGGGTCACCTCTTCTTGCGGTCGCCGTGGAAGCGGGGAATCCTGGCGCTGGCCGTGCTTCCACTCGGGCTGTTGCGAAACGGATTCCGTATTTTTGTAATCGGTGAGCTGTGCATTCATATTGGTCCCCAGATGATTCATTCCGCGATTCACCATGAGGGCGGCCCGGTCTTTTTTGCGTTGGCCATGGTGCCATTCTTCCTTCTCTTGATTTTCCTTCGGCGGTCCGAACAGGTGCCGGCGGGATCCACGGACCAGCAACGGAGTTCTTGACCTGCACCTGCCAATGACCATGACACACCCGAACACGCTTTGTTCCGATTTCTTGCGGTGAGCCGTGTCTCTACTCGCTGACGAAGCCCGAGGCGCCCTGACTGGTTGAAGCGGTGCGCGGTGGGACGAGATTGTGCCACTTGAATGGCAGTCTGGTTTCTTGAAATGTGACGTTCGCCTTGGTGCGGGTGACGAGCATGAAGTTGAAAGTATTATACCATACCGCAGAAAAGCGGACCTATCACTACCGGCGCTCCTGGAACTTTCACTCGTGTGTTCTTGCAAGAAGGATGTTGTCCGATATGAGGGACAATTATCTGTCGAAAAGCGACCAAATGCTAACTGCGGCAGAGAAGGTAAAGGATGGCTTGTTAATGACAGCATCGCCTAGACGCATCCGCGATTGCGCTGCGATCCAGATGGACGGCGTGGACGGCGATAGATAGGTTGACGTGTCTGACACGGCCATGGCACTATGCACGATGTGATTGCCCGCTCATCGAGTACGTGCGTGCATCCAATTGAGTCGAGAGAACCCGGTACCGCGAACAGATGGGGGCATTTCATGCGACAGTTTGTGTTTAGGATTCTCGCGTTGGCGGCATTGTTTCTGGCCGTCATGGCCGGAAGCGGTTGCACGCAGGCGGCCAGACGGGCCCGCCACCTGGCGCGTGCCAATCAGTACTTCAATTCAGGCGAACTGGACAAGGCGGAGATCGAGTACTTGATCGTTCTCAGGACCGATCGGGTGAACGCTCCCGCCATCGGCCGCCTCGGGATTATTTACTATGAGCAGGGGTGCTACGGGCGCGCAATGCCATTCCTGATAAAGGGCCGCGAACTGAAGCCGGACGATTTGGATCTGCGTTTGAAACTGGCCGCCATCTATCTGACTGCGGGGAAGGGGAAAGAGGTCCGCGATGAGGCCAACTTCGTTCTCGACCGGAGGCCGCAGGATGCCGAGGCGCCACTGCTGTTGGCGCAATCGGCCGTTACGACAAACGCGATCGAAGAAGTTCAGCAACGATTGAAGGCGGTGGTGGAGAAGGTGGGTGAGACCGCTGCCTTGGATGTGGGCCTGGCACATCTGGAACAGATTCGGGGAGATTTTCAGGGAGCAGCGGCCGATCTGCAACGGGCCAAAGCTCTCGACCCAAAATCGAGTTCGGTGTTTTGGGCCTACGGGAACTTGTACTTTGCGCAAAACGACCAGAAGCAGGCCGAGGAGGCGTTCAAGACGGCGGCCGAACTATCTCCTCCTCGATCTCCGAGGCGGTTGGGATACGCCCAGTACAAGATCCGAGCAGGGGATTTAACGGCCGGCAAACAGCTCTTGCAAGAAATCACCCAGAAGACCCCGGACTATTTGCCCGCATGGAGATGGCTGGCGGAGATCGCCCTGGCCGAAAAGAAAACCGACGAATGCGCGAACATGATCGGCAGAATGCTGACGCGCGACTCGGTGAATTACGACGCTCTTTTGTTGAATGGCCAACTGATGCTGGCCAAGGGTGAACCGGACAGGGCGGTCGTGGAATTCAAGAAGACAGTGGCTGCGTATCCACAGGCGGCCAACGCTCATTACCAACTGGCGGTGGCCTACCTGGCCAAGAACGAGGTGGGGCAGGCGGTGATCAGCCTGAACCAGGCGTTGAGCCTGGCGCCGAATTTTGCGGAAGCCACGTTATTGTTGGCGGGAATCGAAATGAGAACCGGCGAAGTGGGTGCGGCCATCGCTTCGCTGAAGGCGTTAGTGGAAAAACGACCGCAATTTGTCCAGGCCCAAGTCCTTCTGGCCGATGGGTATCGCGCCCAGGGCAATTTCGAATCCGCGATCGAGATCTACCGCGCCATAGAGAAGTTGGCTCCGAAGAATCCAGATGCTCCGTTCCTAATGGGGATGACGTTTCTCCAGGAGAAGAAGCGGGACGAAGCCCGCGCGGCATTCGGCAGGGCCGTGGAATTATCTCCCGATTACCTGGCCGGGGTGGAGCAGCTGGTGGACATGGATACCACGGACAAGCAGTATGAAACGGCCCTGCAGCGGGTGCAGCCGCTCCTTGATCGAAACCCCAAGTCGGCGGAGGCGCGTTTGATTCAGGCCAAGATTTTTCTAGCGCAACAAGATGCGAAAGGGGCGGAAACCGCGCTGTTGAAGGCCATCGAGTTGAAGCCGGAATCTCGGACCGCCCATCTCATGCTCGCGCGGTTGTATGTCGACACCCACCAGGTACCGAAGGCATTGGACGATCTCCGCGCGGTCGTGGAGAAAAATCCAAAGGATGCCGGGGCGTGGATGTCTATCGGTGTGATCCAGGATCAACAGAAGGATTACAATGCAGCCCGCGACACCTACGAGAAACTGCTGGCGGCCAACCCGCAGTACGCGCCGGCGATGAACGAACTGGCGTGGTTATATTCGGAGAGCTTTGGACAGATCAGCAAGGCGTATGAGATCGCTAGGAAAGCCCGGGAATTGCGGCCATACGACCCGTTTACCGCCGATACGCTGGGTTGGATCCTCTATCGGATGAAACAGTACCCGAAGGCCTTGAGTATGCTACAGGAAAGCACCGGCAAGATCGGAGAGCAAGCTGTCGTCCAGCTTCATTTGGGGCTGACGTATTACATGTTGGGCGAGGAAGAACCGGCTCGGGCGGCGCTGCAGCGCGCCCAGGAATTGAAAAAGGACGTTACGTACCGCGACTTGAACAAGGGCGTTTCGTACCGCGAGGAAGCGGGCCAATGCCTGGCAATCCTGGCCATTGATCCCGCGTCTGCCGGGCCCGAGGCGCGGGCCATGTTGGACAAGCGACTGGCGGCGACGCCGGATGACCCTGTGGCCAGGGCGCGGCTGGCTGCCATTGACGAGCGCCAGGGGAATTTTGATAAGGCGACAGAGGGGTATCAGTCGATTCTGACCGCCAATCCCTACAATGTCGGGGCGTTGGTCAACCTCGCACGACTCTACTCGGCCCGTGGGAACGACGCGCACAAAGCCATCGAATTTGCCAAGAACGCGTACAAAATCGCGCCGAATGATCCTGCCGTCTCCTCGATTCTTGGTCGGCTGGCGTTTCAGACGGGCGACTACAAATGGGCAGCGAGCTTGCTCCAACAAGCGTCGGGTCAACAACCCCAGAATCCCGAAGTGCTCTTTGATTTCGCGCTGGCCTCCTACAGCGTTGGCCAGGTGCCCGGTGCCGCGGCGAATGCGAAGAGTGCCCTGCAGGCGGGGACTGGTTTCTCGCGTGCGGATGCCGCGACACGTTTTCTGGACATGATCGCGCTGGCTGGCGACCCGGCGCAGGCCGCTGCGTCATCATCCCGCGTTCAGGACATATTGAAATCGCAACCCGACTACGTGCCCGCGCTCATGGTGATGGGGGCGATTGAGGGCCAAAAACCGGATCTCCGCACGGCGGAGCAGGTCTATGAAAAAGTGCTGTCGCTGTATCCTGACTTTGGACCGGCGAAGAGGCAGCTGGCAATTCTGTATGCGGCGGATCAACCCGCCGACAACCAAAAGGCGTTACAGCTCGCGATGCAGGCTCGAGAAGCGTTTCCCGAAGATCCGGACGTTGCGAAGGCGCTGGGCATCCTCGCCTATCGGCAGGGTGACTACGCGAGGTCGTTCCGGCTGCTGCAGGAGAGCGCCAGCAAGCTGAATGGAGATGCCAAGGTATTCTACTACCTGGGCATGGATCAATATCGACTCAAACAACAGGCAGAAAGTAAACGATCGCTCCAGCGCGCCTTGGACTTGAGTTTACCCGGTGAGCTCGCCAACGAAGCACGGCGCGCGTTGGCTGAACTAAAGTGAGTTCTCTCACCGCCCAGAGTATTCAGCTTCCACCGAGAAGTGTGTGACGCTGGCGCAGGCCGCGTGCCTCACGCAGTGATCTGTTCGTGCAATGAGCGCGGCCATCTTGCGGAGCATCATTGCCGTCAGACAGGCTTGGAATCGGAGATTGACGTGGGAAACAACCTTTTCGATAGGGGTACTGATCGACTTGGCGAAGTGTAAACTATCCCTAAAGGACGTCGGATTTCTTTACGGTTTCCATCCCCCATCCCGGACCTCTGATCGCAACAAAATATTTCGACTGATACACATCATGTTGTGGATTAGCTACTTATGAATCTGAAAATGAAGCAGGAAACCTGTTGGCATGTCGTCTGCTTGGTTTGCCCGTCGGATGGTTGCGGAAACAGGGAAAGCAAAGTATAGGGTCAACAAATAGGAGACGGGATATCATGAAGAGCAGACTCATCAAACTTTTGATCGTCGGAGCTGTTATCGCCTTTGTGGGTTCGAGCGTGACGGTACGGGCACAAACTGCTGCGATTGAGCTCTTGAGCGGGGCCAGCACCATTGTCGTCCAGGATAATGGCGTCGGCGATACGAGTTCGGCCATAGGCGACATCCAGTGGAATGGAAGCATTAATGGTTGGACCATTGTGGTCACGACGGGAGATTCAAAGCCGATCTTGGGAAGCGCAGCTTCCCCGCAAATGGATCTCTCTGTCACCTCTGCTACGCCCGGTGCCGGTGCCTTGACCGTTGAGTTCACAGATACTGGCTTTACGGGAAACGGCGCGATAATCAATACCACCAACGGCGGCAATAATGGAACAAGTGTGGAGACGGCGAGCGTGTTGGTGGATCCGACTGATACTCAATTCGGCGGGTCCCCTGCTACATCGGTTGGGGTGTCGCCTTACTCCCTCACCATTGTGGATTGTTTCACCGTGGGAACCGTCAGTGCTGATGACCGCGTTTCCGTTTCGGTTCCTGATGGCGGGATGACCGTTCTCCTGCTGGGCGCGGCGCTCACAGGACTCGGATTGCTGAAGCGCCGTTTGGCGTAATTCGACTAAGTTTAGCTTGTCGTTGTTTTGAGAAGGGCAGGGTGATCATCCCTGCCCTTCCGATCTTTACAGGTCGAGGTTGCATTCCCCGCCGTTTGTTTGAACTGACGTTTGGCGCTCTTCGAACTGAATTTGATTGTGGATGTTGAATATGGCAACTGCCCCGGCCAACTTGATTTAGCATAATTTTGTTTTGGGGCTATGCACTTGATTCCCCTAAGTCCAATGGGTAGTAGTCGGAGGGTTAGGTAGTGATTAGGCGGAGCAAAGTGCATAGCCCCATTTTGTTTTTTTCGTGTAATTGACGAAACCGTGATGGGGTCATCCCTCTGGGTGATACCATCGAGGAACGATCAGCTCTTGCACAACAATGCACCAAATACTTCCAACTGCTCCAGTGATTTTCTTGTGAAGCCTTGCGGTTTCTGGCTATAATAACCCCAATCGTTTGGATCAAAGCCGGTCCCCGTCTTTTGAACGAGAAGTCATGAACGTTACGTTTGCACTGGCAATCAGTGCTGCCATTCTGGCCGCCACGCTGGCCTTGGGCGTCGCCATTCGCGCGCAGCGTTCTCTTGTTCGTTGGACTTTCGTGCTGGGCATGCTCGCCTTGTCAGCGGAGAGAGTTTTCTTGGGGATGAGCGTGAACGCCGTTCTGCCGGGAGAGGTCGTTCACTGGGAAAGGTTGAGGATGATCGCCCTCTCCTTGCTCCCCGGAGTCTGGATCCTCTTCAGCCTGAGTTACTCGCGTGGGAATGCGCGGGAATTTCTGGCTAAATGGTGGTTTGTTGTGGCCGCTGCCTTCCTTCTGCCCGCGGGGCTTGCCGTGTTGTTCGGCGAAAACTTGATTGCTTTGAGTGCCCCTGGCGCAGTCGAGGATCACCGGATGCTTCGCTTGGGTCTGTCCGGAATCGCTTTGAACCTTCTCGTCTTGATCGCTGCGGTATTCGTACTGATGAACTTGGAGCGCACGTTTCGGGCGTCCGTCGGAACGATGCGCTGGCGAATCAAATTCATGATTTTGGGTCTGGGTGTGCTATTCGCCGTCCAAGTGTACACTAGCAGCCAGGCGCTTCTGTTTCGCGCAACGGATCTGTCCCTGGAGGGCCTGAATTCGGGCGCGCTCCTTGTGGCCTGCCTGCTGATTGTGCGCTCGCTGTTGCGGGCCGGGCAGTTCGACGTCACCGTCTATCCATCGCTTTCGGTTCTCCATAATTCGCTCACCGTCCTGCTGGCGGGCATCTATCTTTTCATTGTCGGAGCATTCGCGAAGGTGGTCACATTTCTCGGGGGAGACGCGACCTTCACGCTCAAGGCGTTCGTCATTCTGGTCGCCTTGGTATTGCTGGCGGTCCTGTTGCTGTCCGAGCGGGTGCGGCTGCTTACCAAGCGCTTCGTCAGCCGTCACCTTCAACGGCCGTTGCATGACTATCGTCTGGTCTGGCGAAAGTTCACTGAGGGTACAGCCTCCCGCGTCGACCAGACGGAACTGTGCCGTGCAACGGTCAAACTGATCGCGGAAATTTTCCAGGCGCTCTCCGTGACCATCTGGCTCATGGACGATACAAGAGAACGCCTGACGTTTGGGGCATCCACGTCGTTGTCCGATACCACGCGCACGAATCTCAGCTCGCGAGAGACGGAGGTGGCGGAGGTCGTTCGCGGCTTGCTCGAACAGACGGCGCCCGTGGACATCGACACATCGAAGGAAAGGTGGGCCACGCTGGTGAGGCAGTGGCATCCGGACGAATTCCGCACCGGAGGGAACCGCATTGCCGTGCCGATGATCAGCAACGGAGAACTGCTCGGGCTGATCACGCTGGGCGATCGCGTTGGCGGAGTACCCTTCTCGCAACAGGATTTTGATTTGCTCAAGTGCCTGGGCAACCAGGCAGCCGCCAGCGTGCGCAATGTCCAGATGTCCCAAAAACTTCTCCAAGCGAGGGAACTCGAAGCGTTTCAGATGATGTCGGTGTTCTTCATCCACGACCTGAAGAACACCGCTTCGACGCTTAACCTGATGTTGCGCAACCTGCCCATCCATTTTGACAAGCCCGCCTTTCGAGAGGATGCGTTGCGCGGGATTTCCAAGACCGTGGATCACATCAATCAACTGATTGAACGGTTGAGCTTGTTGCGCCACGACTTGGAAGTGCAGCCGACGGAATCGGACCTGAACGAGTTGGTTTCCCAGGCCGTAACCGGTTGGGCCAAAACCAGCGATGTTGATCTGGTCCAGGACCTGCACCCACTACCAAGATTGTATCTGGATCGGGAGCAAGTACTGAAAGTGGTAACGAATTTGGTACTCAACGCGACGCAAGCTGTTTCCGGTAAGGGTCGGGTGTGCATCGAGACGACCCACCGGAACGGCTGGGTGGTGCTCGCCGTGACGGACAACGGCTGTGGCATGAGCGCTGAGTTTCGAAATCGATCTCTGTTTCGCCCGTTCCAAACCACCAAGAAAACGGGGCTGGGAATCGGCGTATTCCAGAGCAAGATCATCGTCGAGGCGCACGGGGGGAGGATCGAGGTCGAAAGTGAGCTGGGCAAGGGCACGACATTTCGCGTATTGTTGCCCGTCCAAAAGTTAGGTGAATGAACCCCAAATTGCTCATAGTTGATGACGACGAAGAAATCCGCACCCAGATGAAGTGGGCGCTGGCGCAGGATTACGAGGTGTTGCTGGCTGAGAACCGGGCCAGCGCGGTCGAATGTTTCCGGTTCGATCGACCACCGGTGGTGTTGCTGGATCTGGGCCTGCCGCCTCAACCGAACAATCCCGAGGAGGGGTTGGCGGCGATGTCTGAGTTGATCGCGCTGGATCGGCTGGTCAAGGTCGTGATCATCACAGGACAAGAAGAGAGGGAAGTCGCGCTGAATGCGGTCGGGGCCGGGGCCTACGATTTTCTCTGCAAGCCGGTGGACACGGAGGAACTGAAACTTCTCCTGAAACGTGGTTTCCATCTCGCGCGGTTGGAACGGGAGTACCGCGAGATGCAGCAACAATTTCAGGGCGATGCTTTCGAGGGCATGCTGGGCACGAGTCCCCTGATGCAGGTTGTGTTCGCTTCGATTCGCAAGGTGGCCATGACTGACGTCCCCGTCCTGATTCTTGGGGAAAGCGGAACCGGAAAAGAAATGGCCGCCATGGCGATCCACCGCAGGAGCGCTCGAAAGGACGGCCCGTTTATTGCGATCAACTGCAGCGCGATCCCGGAAACACTTCTGGAGAGCGAACTGTTCGGGCATGAAAAGGGGGCGTTCACCGGCGCCCACTTGCAGCGGAAAGGGCGCATCGAAAGCGCCAGCGGCGGCACGCTGTTTCTGGATGAGGTCGGAGAGATTCCATTGCCGTTACAGGTGAAACTGCTTCGATTTTTGCAGGAGCAACGCATCGAACGGGTCGGTGGCCGTCAAGAGATCCATATCGATACGCGCGTTATTGCCGCGACCAACTCCGATCTCAAGAAGAGGATGGCCGACGGGAGCTTTCGAGAGGACCTTTTCTATCGATTGGCCGTGGTCCGGATGAACTTACCGCCGTTGCGTGACCGGGAAGGGGACGTTCCTATGTTGGCGCAAACGTTCCTGCAGCGATTTTCGCGGGAGATCAACAAACAGGGCTTGGCCTTCGATCGGGAGGCGGTGGCGGCGATCCGCAGGCATGCGTGGCCGGGAAACGTGCGGGAACTGGAAAACCGCGTCAAACGGGCCGTAATCATGGCTGACGGCAAGTGGCTGACAGTACAAGACCTCGAATTGGCCGAATCCAAAGAGTCCCCACGCGCCACCACATTGAAGGAAGCCAGGGAGAACTTGGAGCGAGAGATGATTCTTCAAGGGTTACGGAAACATTCTTGGAAAATCGCTGCGGCCGCGGCCGAACTCGGTGTGAGCCGCCCCACGTTGTACGAGCTGATGGAAAAGCTGAACCTACAACGGCCCGCGCAAGAGCCGTAGTCATGCAGTTCGCTGTCCCAGCCATCGTCACGGCCGGCAACCGCCGCGGTGAGGCACAAGAAGCATCCACCTCAGCTTGCCGCTAAAACCAGGAGAACTTCTCCGGCACATACACGATGTCGGAAGGCTTCAAGTAGAATGGCGTGCTCTGTTTGGCCTCCAAGGCCTCCTTGAGATTCAGCGTATAGTTCTTCGTCCCGTCTTTCCTGTTCCGGACCACCCGCACATGACCGAGGTCGGCCTTCGAATAATCGAAACCGCCAGCTTCCATGATGGCTTCCAGCGCGGTGATTGGGTGGTCGGATAGGATCTTGCCCGGCCGGATCACAGCCCCGGTCACAAAAATCGGAAACGAGGAAGAAGTCACGGTCACCGTGACCTCCTTTGTGACCAACTGGGACGAGTACAGCTTAAGAATCTCTTTCTCCAAATCGGCCGGCGTCAACCCGGCGGCAACGACTTCGCCGACCATGGACAAGGCAATCTTGCCATCTCTTCGGATCTGTTGCGAGTCATTGAGGTTCGGTGCGCCGGGAAAGGTGATCTTCAGCACGTCGCCTTCTCGTAGAATGATTGCGTTCGCTTGGTCGGCGGGTTCGACGGGTGCCTTTGTTTGGGCCGTCTGACAGCCGGCAACCGCGGTCAGGATTGCGACCGCCACGGTCGCCAGCATCGCACGCGAACGGCCGCCAACGAACCCACCTATGGCGTTCGGCGAGCAGTCGAGATCGTTTCGAATTGTTGACCCCTTAGTCATTCGTCAGCCTCCTTCGAGTATTGTACGCGGCTCGTACGGGAACGAACTGGCAATTCCCGTGTCTCTTTTACAAAGGTCATTCTATTCGTGCGCGGTCACAGCGACAACACCAAAGCTGAGCTACCCACTGCGCATCGCGGCATGGTGAAAGGTCACTCGGTAACCAAAGCCACGCACAATGCCTCTGTCGGACTGTGTAAATCGGCGTCGGGATACATTACACTTTTCGGTAATCTCTTGGAATCTCACGAATGAGATAGATTTTATAAGTGTCTTATTACTAGGCTCTTAACGCGATAACCGGGCCTGGTTTTCGTCGCTGTGGTACGCGTTGTGCTAAATAACACCATGGGAAATGGATTGATGTCGTCGTCTGGTTCGACGGCATGCAGAATAGGAAGAGAGGGTATAGGGATGAAAAGGGCAATGTTGTACCTACCACGAGTCGGTCTGTATTTGGCAGCCATCGGGCTGGCCATTATCACCACGTCAGCAAGCGCTGTTCAATACACGTATACGGGCGAAACGGGCGGCGGGCTGTTGATGGCGATTGAGACATCCGGCGGAGGTCAGTATGATTACGTGGGTCAAATGAACTTTACCACCCCTTCGACACCGACTTGGCTATCTCCCCTGTCTACATATTGCACCGATGTCGGCATCGATCTTCAATCGCCGTACAATTACACTCCGTACACGTTTGCGGCCGCACAGGCGGCTTCGGGAGGAGTGAATCCGAAGTGGATTTTGGGCGGCATTCAGAACGCCGCCGCGATCTGGTACGCCAATAAGGGGTCAGTGGTGACCGTCGATCAGCAAGCGGGGCTCCAACTGGCAATCTGGGAAGCGTTGTACAACAACCCGTCCGGCATTACGGCTAGCAGTTTCTTCAGTTCGTCAAACGGCGGCTTTTATATCTTGTCTTCTGATGCAGGGGACATTGCGACGGCGGCGACTGACGCTGCGAACTTCCTGAACGGCCTTAGCGGTGATCTCCCGGCACCGGATGGCACATGGTTGGCTCCGGTCGGCTTGGACGGATCGATTTGCGGATCGCAAGGATTGCTGTACCCGATCTCTCAAGTGCCGGAAGCAACGTCGACGTTGACGTTACTCGGCGCGGCTCTCACAACGCTGGGCTTTGCGAGCCGGAAGCTCCGCTCGAAGTAAAAGCAGATTTAACATGCCGCTATGTGCGCAGGGCGGTTCTGATCGGATATCGTCCGGTCGGAACCGCTTTGAAGTATAAGGGAGCCGCTGTGGGAGCTGACCGCGCCCGGAAGTTTCTCTCTTTGTCTTGCCGAAGATTAATCGAGTTGGCCGGTAAGGGTCAGATGGCCCGTAGGAACCAGCACTGTGTTCGTTTGGCCGTTTGAAATCACGTCCAGCACACCCATGAAATGCGCTTGTCCGGCGCGCCGGGTAATGCCTTTGTGGTTCCCCGGAGTATACTTCACGATGTCCTCGTCTCCCATCGCTTTATCGAGGTGATCGGGATCTTGCGCCTGCAACACGGCCGTGGCGCAGCCATTGGTATCCAGATGCAGCCTGCCGGCAACCGTCAAATAACCTCCCGCCAGGTTCCCGACAGGTTGAACATCAAAGATGGCCACAAACCGCTCCAGATTCGTAATTCCAGTCGTGGGGTTTGCATCCTGCACTTTGTCGAAGCTGGTGGTCTGTGCAATCGTCGTCATGGTCGAAGTGATTGTGTCGTAGACAACCAGGAGCGCAGCCGAGCTGTCGCAGTTTATGGCGAAGGCTAATACCTGGTTGGTCGTCGGCTGTGTGCCCAACGCCTGTGCGACGATGTCCGATCCCCACCAAGACTCATAAGAATACTGGGGAACACCACCGGCGCTTGTCTGCGAAACCGCTATCGTGTAAGCAGCCGAGCCAAACGAAAGTAAGCCCGATGATCCGCCCCAAACAGAGGCCACAGCCACAATCATGGATCCCACTCCCAGAACAATCCACTTCTTTATATTCACCACGCAACTCCTTTCACTACGTCACTTTCGCCCGGCTGAATCATCGACTGGCGAGCTTCAACCTCATCATGGGCAAGCGTCTCAGCTGCATCTGGTGCCAACCTGCTGGCATGTTCGGCTTCAGACACCACAATTGGAATGGGTTGTGAGAGTTGTGGGACAGAGCCTTATGAGCAACCGAAAGAACAACATAATTCAACATCGAGGGCGGTTTTAGCAGCTAACGTACCAGTTGCGGCCCGGTCGTCTTTCCTGCAGTTTTATATGGAAAATCTGGCCCGATGGTTTGCCAAGTAGGGCGATTTTCCATGGGGGAGACACCCATTTCTCTTAACTGAGTGGGCTGATTCTCTCTGGTGCGGACGACTCGGACACCCCGCGGTCCCGGTGGCTATAAAACGCACGTCACGAAGCGTAATGGCACAAATCTGGCTTTCACATGGACTACGGCCCTCCGAGGAGATTTTGGAGGCAAACCTGGCATGCCTTAGCTATAAGAAATATGTTGACATTGTATCGCGACAAACCGACAAACCGACAAACGGGACAAATCAAAATCAAATGGCAGCGAATAGCGCGTTTGTTATCAGAAAATTCCGTTTCGCTTGCAGTTTGGGTGAAAAAGGGGTGACGAAGCGCGAGAAACCTTACTCGTGTCAAAGCGGTACAGACCGCCATTCAAGGCTGTGTCCCGAGGAAGCCAGGGCGACTACTCCCATACCTTGGCTTGCCACATACAGGTTGGATTGTGGCGGGGCCGTCGGTTCTAGCAGGGATCATCAGTTCAAGGGAACTTGGCGTCGATAAAGACCGAGCGGGACAAATCATGAAGATTCTTCGCATTCCATTGGTCATTGTCCTGGTGGTTTTGGCTGGTCGAGGGTTCAATGCCAACGCACAGACGGAGTCGAATCTTTACTCCTTCGGCGGCTCCCCCGATGGGGCCAATCCAGAAGCCCCTCTAGTGCAGGGCAGCGACGGCAATTTCTACGGTACGACCTATTTCGGCGGGACGAGCACCAATTGCAATGTCGGGTGCGGCACCGTGTTTCGGATCAGTCCCAGTGGCAGCTACACGAATCTTTACTCATTTGGTACCGTTTCCAACGATGGGAACTTTCCATCTGCCGGGTTGGTGCAAGGCAGCGACGGCAATTTCTACGGGACGACCCAATTCGGCGGGACGAACGACGATGGCACCGTGTTTCGGATCAGCCCCAGTGGCAGCTACACGAATCTTTACTCATTTGGTACCGTTTCCAACGATGGGAACTTTCCATCTGCCGGGTTGGTGCAAGGCAGCGACAGCAATTTCTACGGGACGACCGAGTACGGCGGGACGAACGACGATGGCACCGTGTTTCGGATCAGTCCCAGTGGCAGCTACACGAACCTTTACTCCTTTTTGGGATCGCCCAACGATGGGAAGTTTCCATCTGCCGGGTTGGTGCAAGGCAGCGACAGCAATTTCTACGGAACGACATTCAACGGTGGGACGTACTTTGAGGGCACGATGTTTCGGATCAGTCCGAGCGGTAGTTACACGAATCTTTACTCATTTGGTACCGTTTCCGACGATGGGTTCTATCCACTTGCTGGGTTGGTGCAGGGCAGCGACGGCAATTTCTACGGGACGACCATCCAAGGAGGGGCGTACGGCTACGGCACCGTGTTTCGGATCAGTCCCAGTGGCAGCTACACGAATCTTTACTCATTTGGTACCGTTTCCAACGATGGAAGCTTTTCATCTGCCGGGTTGGTGCAAGGCAGCGACGGCAATTTCTACGGTACGACCTATTTCGGCGGGACGAGCACCAATTGCAATGTCGGGTGCGGCACCATGTTTCGGATCAGTCCCAGCGGCAGCTACACGAATCTCTACTCCTTTAACAGTTCCCCCAACGATGGAAGCAAACCACTAGTCGGGCTGGTGCAGGGCAGCGACGGCAATTTCTACGGGACGACCACCTTCGGGGGGATTAATGACAACGGCACCGTATTCAAAGCGATTGCCCTTATCCCCATTCCGCAGAACACGAGTACGAACACCTGGATCAGCGCGATCGGTGGCAAGTGGGAGACGAGTACCAACTGGTCGAACGGCACGGCGCCATCACTTACGGATTCGGCCGACACGATCACCAATGCCAGCATCAAGGCGGTGACCATCGATTCCGTTACCACCAACACTACGGGCGTCATGACAATCAGCAACCTGGTCGTCTCAGCTCCGCTGGGTTCGACGAACACCCTGTTCCTCAGCAATGCTGGTGCGGCGATCCCGCTACAGGTCCTGAACGGTTTGACCGTCGGTAGTGGTGGTGTATTGACGGTGAGCGGGTCGAGCTTGATCGCGGGCTCCGTCAGCAATGCCGGCGTCATCCAGGCAAGCGGGGGAATGTTGGAGTTCTTCGGGCTCAACATCGGGACGAACAATACGCTATCGGGTTCCATTGCCATCACCAACGGGGGCACACTGTTGTTGTCAGGAACCGATTCGTGGACGCTTGTCTCCGCCATCGCGTACGGCGGCGGGACCAGTAGCGGCTCGATCATCTCCAGCAACAGCGGCGCGATCCAATCCGTCTTTCTGAGTAATCCGGCCTTTTGCGACAATGAGGGCACACTGGCGGTGGTGGGCGGCAACGTCATCAATTACGGCCAGATCGGCGCCGACTTGACAAACAACTACGTTATCACTGGTTCCGGTGGTTTGACCGGCAGCTTCGGACCGAACAACTATGCCATCCTCAATCAGGGCATGATCGCTTCGGTAAGCGGCGGCACACTCGTGCTGGATCCACGCGACGCGTTCGATTTCGGCGGCGTCCAGAACGCGTCCGCTATTGTCGTGGCCAGTGGCAGCACCCTGTCGATTCGCCGCACTGAGAACGCGTGGGACAATCCGGCTGCCAGTTACCCGACCAATTTCGGCACGATCTTCATGCAAGGTGGCATTTTACGCGCTGATGATGCCACCACGGCGTCGACGAACCGCGTCTTCGTAAACGACGTCTCCGGTGTCATTGAAGGCTGTGGTACGTTCAGCAATTGGACAACGGTGCTCAACAACGGGCTCATTCTGGCTAATTGTGGGACCACGCTGACGTTCTCCGGTGTCGTCACCAACAATGGGACGATGCGGGCGGCTAATGGCAACGTGTTGGAGGCTTACGGCACCGTCGTCAACAATGGGACCATCGACATCATCAACGGCGGCGTCACGAACTTTCACGGCGGGTTCGTCAATAACGGCACAGTACTGACCGCTGGCAGCGTGGCCATTTCGAGCATCTTCGTCGCGGGCAGCAATGTGAACGCGCAAATCCCCTGGGTGCCCGGTCACACCTATCAACTGCAATTCAGCAGCTCCCTTACGCCCACGGACTGGGTCACGAGCGGGGCCACGCCAGCGCAGTCAGGTAACACACTCACATTCATCGATTCTGGTGGGGCGACAAACGTCCCCGCTCGTTTCTACCGCGTACTCGTGACCGCACCCTGAACGGGCCTAGACCCGGGGAATCGCCGGCGGCACTGGCCCGCTGACCGACCACGCGCGGATGGGATTCAGTTGCCCGCAGTCGACGCATCGGGTGATTTCGAACTGTGCCCCACATTTCGGACACACGGCTTGCGTCAGAAATGTGTCGAATGCGGTCCCGCATTGGCTGCACTTCCACAGCGCGCCCTGCGGCGGAGCTGCGTGGCAGGCGGGACAGGCAAAACCTTCGTGGCGGGGCATTGCGGCCAGTCTGGTCAGCGCGCGGGCCTGTTGCAAGCCACGCCAACAATTCATCAGGATGAACGCCCCCATAATTCCAATCCAGATCGATTGCCACCGCAGCGCCAACGCCAGCACTCCTGCCACGCCAACGAAGCCGATGACCACCGCCACCATCAGACTCCGCGCACGCCCCAGTACAAACCACAGCAACGCGCGCAGGATTTGTCCGCCATCAAGCGGATACACCGGCAACACATTGAAGATCAGGAGTGCGAGATTAATAATCCAAACGGCGCTGAGTAATCGATACACGTCGGGCGCGGAACTCGGCCAGCCCCAGGAAATCGCCACTAAACGCCCGATCGTGAGCAAGGGGACGAGCGCGACATTGACCAGCGGCCCCGCGGCGATGCTCCACAGCACGGCACCGGGCCGGGGCGGTGGATCCACATAGGCCACGCCCCCGAGCGGCCAGAGCACAATTTGATTGGCGCGCCCGCCAACACTACGGCATGCCAGCGCGTGACCGAACTCATGCATCGTTACGATCAGGAACAGCGACAGGTACTCGAGCGCATTCCACAGCAGGGAGGAGTAACTTTGCCCGCGGCCACTGATCTCGTACGCGGCCACCACGAACCACGACCAGTGCAGGAACACGTTGATCCCCGCCACTTGGAAGAGGCGAATCGAACCCTGGCGGGTCGGCATCATTTGTTCTCGTCCTCGGACAAAGGTAAGTTCGTCGTCGAAGCAAAATTCACGGCGTGTTTATAACACAGTAGTGCTCCACCACAAGCGGATTGCTGTTCGGGTTGGACGAGTCGATTTGGTTTTTGACACTGACAAACCGCTGTGGCACAGTCGTGCCGCTCCCATCCCCGTGCCTGACGCGCCATCGGTATCGGAGAGCCGGTAGCTCGTTATTGCCAAGCGGAGAGTCCAAAACACAATCCCCGTGTTATGGTGCGACTGCGCGGCGGAGCGATGGGGCCGCGCTGAGATGTTCACCCGTCGTCGTCGTGCCCGTTTCGGGTAGCCCTCGCCAAGAAGAGTCATGGGACTTTGCCAGTGAAGGCGTCAGGGGGTACGGACGACCGAAGCGGCAAAGTTCCATGTCTTTGACTTGCATTCCCCGATGGAAAGCAAGCTGTGACACGTTCAATACTTCGTGTCGGCTAGAAATTCGATCCGTCCCGAGAGGGGTTTACTCTTCACGATGAACTTGTGTCAATATATCTGCTCAATCACTTCAAAGGCAACATCCTGATACCGGCCACGCAAGGCGCAGCGCTGCCAAGCCGCTGCGAGTCGCTTTTCAATCTGCGCCTTCTCACTCGTCGTAAGTTGTTTCCACTTTACCTCGGAAACCACGGCTCGTTCCCGTGCATGGCCGCAGCCCTCAGTCCGGACAAAGTCGAATTCCCACCCCCCCTCCCAATACCGCGAGGCCGCCGCGTACTGCTGGCGACAGAAATCCTCAAACACGGTCGAGGGGTGGTCATGCAGCCGCTTGGTTTTCTCGGAGTGACTATAGCGGTGCCAGCGTGTCCGATGCGGCGAATAAACCCGAAACCAGAACCGCAACGCCGGGTCGTGAATGTGATAGCGGGTCTTCTTGGTCGAACGCGTGCTTTCTCCAAAGGGAATCTCCCGTGTGAGCACTGAAGCATCCAGCAACTGTTGGAGCAGCCGCGAGAGATTGGTTTGCACCGTACTGAGCCGGGCGGCCATTTCCGAAGGTTTCTCCGCACCCCGTCCAATGGCTTCGAGGACCGAGAGCGCATTCGTGCCGGAAATTCCTTTGTCCTTGAGAATGCGGGCTGGCTCGTGGTCAAGATAGGGAGCGAGTCCAAAGAACATGATGCCTGTCAAACATTATGCGCAGCAAACATAATGTTCATTCCATCGGCTTCAATGTAACCGGCCCGGGCGAGCGCGGCTTAACACGCGAAGGGAAAGGCGCGAGGCCGGATGCGGCCCGCCAGTGCGGGCCGGCCGCTGGCTCTAACTTCAATAGAAGAGGGGGGTAACGGCGAGTCTTGGGTTGTCTCGGTTTCAGGCGTCACGATAAGGCCCGGGCCGCCGCCCGGTGCGTCGCGCCGTGAGGTCAAAACGCTCATCTAACGTCGGTGCTCGAGATTTGATCAGCCATACCAGAGCGACTGGTACGATTGATGACTCTCAGAGAAGGCCGCTTTGCTTCGGCAAGGTCGTCAGGGACCTCCAGGCCGGTGTGACGAGACACGATCCGCCGTGATCGCGATGCAATTGGCGGATTGCCCAGCCGCGCCTTGAACTTCGTCAGGCGACTCGTTGGTGGTAGAAGTTCAGCAACCCACCCAACCGCTCCGCCTTCACGATGGTCCCTTCCCGTGCCTCACACCGTGGGTCGGGAAAGGGAATCACATTCCTTGCGTCGGAGGCGATTGAGCCCGTGCACGTCCAGCTTGTCGGTCTTGTTGATAAGCCCCTCATCAGCTTGGCCTTGCGCGGATGTACTAGCAGCGGGCGCAGCCCCTCCTGCTCGATCTCCGTGACGATCCAATACCAGTTGCCTGTGGCTTCGACGGCCATCGCAGTCCCGGCTCGACAACCGCGCAGAGCGGCGCAGATCGCGTCGGGCGCGTGCTCGATCCGGCACTGGCGGGCCACATGGATTTGGATGTCCTCGCGTTCCATTAACGTGTACTACTTCTGACTATCGAAACTGATATACTCTCGCATGCGTGCCTCCGTTTTGGTTCTCGAACCAGTGTGATTATAGGCGCGAGGCGGACATCGTTCCGCCCGGAGGCGCGCTTTCATATATTCCTACCGACTGGGCCTTAGCCTCATCGGCTCCCTTTCCTTTTGGTATTAGCCCTGGGCTGTCCTGCCGCTATGACATTCCGCGCACTTTCCGCCATCGACGAGCCCGACCGCTACTACCGCGTGCGGCTGGTGCCGTAGAAGCCACAGTACGGGCGACCCCCGATCGTGGCCGAAATCAAACAACTCGTCATCCAGTTGGCGCGGGAGAATCCGGCGTGGGGTTACAACCGAATTGCTGGCGCAATCGACAATCGGGGGCACTGCATCAGCGACCAAACCGTTGGCAACATTCTGTAACCGGACAATAAAGTTGGAAACTCGCGCCCGCCGTTTTTCGTGAGAATATTCATGAGTGGACTGAGCAGTAAGCGGCGGAAAGTTGGAAACTCAGGCGGACTACCTTGCAGGCGTAAAACAATAAAGTTGGAAACTAGCCTTGATGCTGCAGTTTTGCGTGGCTGTGAACTGTTTGGGACTCACAAGTTGGTTCGTCCGAGTGCTTGCGCAAGTGGCTGATAATTCAACGCCCCCATGCTCAAATCGACAGCCATATGGTGACTTGCTCTATATCGCCACCGTGGACAGCGACCAATCCGGCGACATTATTGAGTGGTACTACCAGCGGTTTTGAAGCTCCGAAGGATTCGCGCGTGGGCACCTGACCTTCCGCCACCAGCTTATGCCCTGGAAGCGGCGCGTTTTTGGCGACAGCATTCTTGGGTGTCCGTTTTAATTCCACCCGTTTTTTTGTTGAGGCTTGCCTCGAATCTTTCGAGGCATGACTGTTATGCATTGCTGCAACGTCTTCTTGGTGGCCGCTTCATCCCAGCAGCAACAGCGCAGGGGCGTCGCTTGGGCAGGGATGGCCAGAGCGGCGACGAAACCGGGCGCGGGCTTGAGGTCGTGCAAGATCCACGACGCCGTGGTTTGTGGATCTCCCGGCAGGCTGAGGAATCGCGCAGGCTCACCGGGCAAAAAGGATACTTCGATCACATTGAGCAAATGCCCGATGCCTTCGCCTGTGGCTTTGAGCCACGCCTCCTTGCGAGTCCAGAGGTTGAAGAAAGCAACTGGCTTTTGTTCCAGCGGTAAATTGTGAAACGCGGCGCTCTCGCGCGCAGAAAAAGAACTGACGGCAAGTTGGTCGGCGTCGGTTAGCGGTCGAATTCGCTCGACATCGACACCGATCGTGCCGGCGCGCGTTACAGCGAAAATGGCCAGGTTTTCGGAATGGGCCAGGTTGAAATTCAGCCGGCTCTCTGCAAAAGCGCCGGAGAGGAAAGGCTTGCCGTAAGGGTTGTAGACGAATTCCAATTTAGCCGGTTTGGTCTCCAAATAGCGGCTCAAGAGCGTTCGCATGAGTCCGCGGCCGGCGATAAAGCGATTTCGGTGTTGGTCGAAACGGAATCGTCGTGCGCGTTCCAGTTCTGATGAGGAGAGAATTCCCTCTAAGGTGCTCAAAGCAGTAGACGCCATGTCCAACGAGGTTGTCCAAACGTGGATGTCAGTAGGGCCCAAGTGCCAATCAGCTTGCGGGCAAGGTCTCTGAATCATTTGCATTGTTAAATGCTTTACGGGCATTGCGATATCGCCAAGATTTACATGGCTGCATGAACGTTTTGCTGTCAAGCGAATTTAACCTGGAGTAGCTGGAACCGAAAAGTCGGCCAGTCAAAGATCTCTGCAACGCATGCTGCCGTCTCTACCGGCCATCTGCGTTAAGTACACACTTCCGATTTCCTTTGACCGCTCGTGCTTTCTGGAAAAAATGGCGGTTGACAAAAAGGTCCCTCCGTCTTCACGATTTCGTTCATCACGTGTTGCCAGGTTCTGGTGCAGACCTCGGGATCACTCGCCATCACGTAGGCGAGCGATCTGACGATTGATCCGTGGCTGCTGTTGGGCGATAGCCGGATCACGTGAAGGCTCAGACGCCGGTATGCGACGCGATACATTTTCTCCCGACCGCTTCCAGTTAGGAGTTTTGCAGTCTCCCGCCTTTCCACTTGGCTAACCCACCTTCGCTCAAGGGCTGAGATTGCCTACGCTGGGGCAGGCTCAGCATTGCCATCCGGCTAGCCTGCAGCTCGCACAACCGACAAGGGCGGTAAAGGGAACGGCATGTGCCGCGCAGAAAGAATCAGCCTTGACTCAGTTTCCGACTTTATTGTCCGGTTTCCAACCTCATGGTTTTTCCACACATTCTCCTGCGAAACAGCCTGGGCATCTCGCGAACGACGGAGGAACACTGATCGGACCACCGGTTTCGAGCCAGTGCTGTGTTAGTCCAAGGGCATTTATTTTGAACTAGGGTTTTGAGTTTGTCCATCCCCGACGGAGGGAGGGCGAAGCCCGACC